>Ga0335075_10010170_pt1 | contig 14292 bp, 13 predicted proteins | sample Lox_Sample_24_FD_206723 | JGI IMG/M metagenome (GOLD analysis project Ga0335075, IMG submission 206723) | Soil microbial communities from Loxahatchee National Wildlife Refuge, Florida, United States - Lox_Sample_2.4 | ecosystem: Environmental > Terrestrial > Soil > Wetlands | place: USA...
CTCAGCCCGCCCGCCTCGGGCGTGCCGGTGCCGGGAGCGTGCGCGGGGTCGAGTACGTCGATGTCCAGCGACACGTAAACCGGTCTGCCGCCCAGGCGGGCATGCATCCGCTCGATGAGTCCGGCCACCCCGAGAGACTCCATCTCCGGGGAGCTGATGACCTGGAAACCGAGCACCGAGTCGTCGGCCAGATCAGATGCCGCGTACAGCGGGCCGCGGATGCCGACGTGCACCGAGTGCTCCCGGTCGATCAAACCCTCCTCCGATGCCCGGCGGAACGGCGTCCCGTGCGTGTACGAGGCACCGAAGTAGGTGTCCCACGTGTCCAGGTGCGCGTCGAAGTGCAGCACGGCTACGGGCCCGTGATGCGCCGCGACGACGCGCAGCAGCGGCAGCGCGATCGTGTGGTCGCCGCCGATGGTGAGCAGGCGTGCGCCGTCACCAGTGAGCGCACGGGCGCCGGCTTCTACCTCGCCGATGGCTTCGGTGATGTCGAAGGGGTTCACCGCGATGTCCCCCGCGTCGGCCACCTGCAGCTCAGCGAACGGCGCGATCCCCGCAGCCGGGTTGTACGGGCGGAGCAGCTTCGACGACGCCCGGACATGCGCCGGGCCGAACCGCGCTCCGGGCCGGTAGCTCACCCCCGAGTCGAACGGCACGCCCGCGATGACGATGTCCGCAGACGAGACTTCGTCCAGCCGCGGCAGCCGGGCGAACGTGGCCGGCCCGGCGAACCGCGGCACAAGCGTGGCGTCGACCTGGCCGACGTGGTCGCCGGCGACCACGCGCGGAAGGCCACCGCCAGGGTGGTCAGTCATCGCGATCCTCTCTGGTCACGCACTCGTCACGCCGCCGTACAGTGACGGGCGCCGGTCAGTCAGCACGTCGTTCCGCTCGGAAATGCGCTTGTCTGCGGCTGACGCCAGGTCACAGTCGGCAGCGATGGTGATCTCGTGATCACCGGGCTCCGGGCCGGCGAGCGGCCAGCCGTCCGGGTCAATGATTACCGAGCCACCTACCCACTCCACGCCGCGCTCGGCACCGGCCCGGTCGCAGACCGCCACGAACATCCGGTTGATGGCGGCGGCTGCTTGCGCGCGAACTACCTCCATCGGCCGTTCCCGCTCAGGGCGCGGCACTGCGGGCCAGTTCGCTGGAGCGCACAGCAGGCGAGCGCCATCCAGCGCTGGCAGCCGGACCCACTCCGGGAACTCCAGGTCATAGCAGATCATCGCCGCCAGCGACGTGCCAGCAGTCTCGATGACGGGCGGCTGAGCGTCGCCGGGTGTGAACAGCAGCTTCTCCGCGTCCCACAGGTGCGCCTTGCGGTAGGCGGCACGCACGCCCTCCGGGTCGACCACTAGCGCCGTGTTGTACAGCAGGCCGTCGGCCCCGAGTTCGCAGATGCCGCCAACGATCGTAATGCCGCGCTGCCGGGCGAGCGCTGCCCAGCCCGCTGCGGTCAGGCCGTCAGCCGGCTCGGCCAGCGCCCTCGCCTCGGCGCTGTCGCGAAACACGTAGCCGCTGGCGGACAGCTCGGGCAGGACCACGATCGCAGCGCCGCCGTCAGCGGCAGCCTCCGCTGCCGCGAGGCCAGCGGCACGGTTCGCCGCAAGCTCGCCGATCCGCGGGCCGAACTGGCAGCAGGCGACCCTGGTCAGGTCAGGAGTTGGTGTCGTCGGCAAGGACGAGTTCCGGCCCTTCAGTAGCCGCGCGGTCAAGCGCTGAGCGCCGCCGAACGTAGACAGTCGCAGTAGCGATCACAGCGATCAGCACGATAGCGAGGATCCAGGCCCAGTACACGTTGGCGGGCGGCGGCTGGCTTGGCTGCACGAACTCCCAGACGCCGTACACCAGCACGGCGGTGCCGATCAGCGGCACGACCACGTGCCGGACCGGCCGGAACGCCGCGCGGTTCGTCGCCAGCACATGGAGCGGCAGCGCGATGTTGGCCAGCAGATAGACGATCAGGATCGGCACCGTACCGATTCCGGCCTCGTCGGAGAAGATGGACACGGCGTTACCGTGCAGCGTGAAGAACGGGATCACCACCAGCAGGACGGTCAGCCCGGCGTAAATCGCCACGGACGCCCATGGCACCTTCGTCCGGCTCACCGCGGCCATCGACCGGGGCAGTAGCCCGGCCCTCGCACCGTTGAAGGTGATCCGGGTCTGGGAGTTGGCCGCCGCGATGAAGCAGCCGAACGAGCTGGTGAAGCCGACGATCCCGATAAACCAGTCGAACCAGCTGCTGAAGTGCCGGGACAAGTCGAGGAACGGCGTGGCCTCGGCCGGGCTGCCAAGGAAGTTGACGCCGGCGACCGTTCCCTTCCAGTCTGCGAAGCCAGCGACCGCCGCCCAGGTGGACAGCACGTAGAGCACCGTGATGATCGCGACCGACGTGAAAACCGTGATCGGGATGTAACGACGGGGGTTCCGCGACTCCTCCGCGAGCGCGCCGGAGTTCTCCCAGCCGACAAAGCCGGAGACTGCCAGCGCGAACGTCAGGCCGACCAGTCCGCGGAACCCGCCGGGTGAACCGCCGTCGGCATGAAACGGGGCGCCGAGGTGGCCATGCACCTGCACGAGCACGACGACCGAGAGGATGATCAGGCCAAGTGCCTCGCTGCAGAACATGATGAACGACGCCCTGGCCGAGATCACTACGCCGCGCAACAGCAGCGGGACGGCCAGCGCCAGGCCGATGAGCGTGACCGCGAGCCAGCCGCTGTTGCCCCAGCCGAACAGCGACGAGACCCACGAGCCCATGAAGACGACGACAGCGCCGATGGTGACCGGGTAGCAGATCACCAGCAAGTAATAAGAGATGCCGGCCAGCACCGAGCCGGTTCGCGGAGAGCGCGCGCCGACGCCACGGCCGATGAACGTGACGAATGACCCTGCGCTCGGTATCGACTTCGAGAACTCAGACATCGTGTTGCCGGTCGCCAGAATGGCGATCCCTGCGATCAGGAACGCCCATGGTGCCTGCGATCCCATCGCCACGACGACCAGCGTGATGGACAGGAAGATGCCCTCGACCGGCGCCAGGTTCGCCAGCGTCGAGGAGATCGTGTCGAAGAGGCTGAGCGCGCCGCGTGCAAGGCGCGCCTCGCCGGCCGCTACCGGTTGCACGGCCACCGGCCGCCCGGCGGGCTCATCCATTGTCGCCATCGCACGTCCCTCCCGGCACATCCCGCCGCTCGCCACCGAGCGCGGGAGCGCCAAGGCTGAGGCTTTGCAGGAGTATGCGAGCAGGCGGCTGACCAAGGCAACTGTCAGCAGTCCAAATCGGGCCCTTGTTATTGGAGAGCGGCACAACCTACGCTGACCGGCATGCCGGGTAATGGCGTTATCACCGTCGAGGACCTACTGCGCTCCCCTGCCCTGCAGCTGCGGCTGATCGCTGGGGAATCGGGAATCTCCCGGCGGGTCGCGTGGGCGCACGTGAGCGAGCTGGAGGATCCGACGCCCTGGCTCTGCGGATCAGAAATGATCATGACTACCGGCATGGCAATTCCGCGCACGGCCCAGCGTCAGCGTGCCTACGTCGAGCGGCTGGATGATGCTGGCGTGGCATGCCTGGCCGTGTCGGAGGGGATGTTCGTGCCACCGCTCACCCGTGCGTTTCAGGCGGTGGTGGCCGAGCGCGGGTTTCCCGTGGTCGAAGTGCCGATCCCGGTGCCCTTCATCGCGATCTCCCAGGAAGTTGCGGCCGCCGCGCAGGGTGACATGGGCGCGCGCCTGAACGCGCAGTTGCGCGTGTTCGGCGCCGTACAGTGGCTGGCGGCGGGACGACTCAGCGCGCAGGAGATCTTCGGCCGGCTCGAGCGGCTGTCGGGCTACTCCCTCTACGCGTGCACGCTCCAGGGCGCTCCGCTGCTCGACGGCGTGCCGGTCCCGCTGCCTGAGCACGCCGATCTGATGCCGCAGACGCTGCCGAGCCCGCCTACCGTACCTGGCGGATATGTGCTGCCGGTGGCCGGTCCGCACGGCCCAGCCGGCTACATCCTGGCGCTCGAGTCGCCGAAGGCGGCCCCGGCGGGCGTGTCGGTAGTGCAGCACATCGCGACGGTCGCCGCGCTGCAGCTGTCGATGCTGGGGCACGAGCGCGAGATACTTCGCCGGCAGGGTGCCGAAACCCTGGCGGAGATGCTGCAGGACGCGCTGGACCCGGCCGCTGTCGCCCGGCGCCTGGTGGCAAGCGGCTTTGCCATAGACAGGCCTCTGCGCCTCGCCGTCGTCAGTTCGGCGACCGGACCTGATCAGCCGAGTGACGCTCCTGGTGATGACGGCCTGGCTGATGCACTTGCCGCATCTGGTGCCCCGCATCTGATGCTCCGGCAAGGCGGCGAGCTGTTCGTCCTGATCCACGACGACGAGGCGATAGTGGTCCTGACCGCGGTCCAGGATGCGACAGTCGGGATCAGCCGCCCGTTCCCCGCCGATGCCCGCCTCACCGTGGCGCGGCGCGAGGCGCAATGGGCCCTCGCCAGGGCGGGCGAGGCCGGGCGCCCGGTCATGACCTATGGGAGCGACCCGACTCAGAAGTGGCTGACCGGCGAGTCCGCCGACCTGGCAGCGCTGGCCGCAGACGTACTGGGATCCGTTGTGCGTTACGACGGCGCCCATGACGGAGACCTGGTGCCTTCGGTTCGTGTCTGGCTCGAGCATGACCGCCAGACCGACCGCGCCGCGCACGCTCTGCATATCCACCCGAACACGCTGCGCTATCGAGTACAGCGCTTTGAGGAGATCAGCGGCCGCAGTCTGTCCTCGACCGCGTCGCTTGCTGAGGTGTGGCTCGCTCTTCAGGCACGATAGGCGGGCGTTCCGGTCCTCGCCGCCCGCGGCATATTCCGCCGGACGCGAACGTGCGGTTGCCCGCCGCCTGCCGGCTTTGCGATGCCTGCGGCTGGGCTGCATGCTGGCTGAGGTGACAGACGTGAGCACGCGAAGCGCTGGCCGCCGCGGGACCAGCACAAGCTGACGATCAGGAAGGAACGTCGGTGACCGAAACCCTGTACGAGCACGCTGGCGGCGAAGAAGCCCTGCACCGCCTTGAGGAACTGTTCTACAGCAAAGCGCTCGCCGACCCAGTGCTGAAAGTGCTGTTTCCCGAGCGCGTTCCCACCCACGTCGACCACCTGACGTGGTTCACTGCCGAGTCCTTTGGCGGCCCCGACCGCTTCACCGGCAACCTGGGCTTCCAGCACATCATCGATGTCCACCGCCATCTGAAGATCACTGACGAGCAACGCGAACGATTCGTCGCGCTCTACCTCGAGGCGCTCGACGAGGCTGGCCTGCCCGGCGACGAACCCTTCCGCCAGGCAGTCCGCGAACACGTCGAGTTCGGCGCTCGCGTCGCCCAGCAGAACTCATGGGCAGAGACCGACGCTGACCTGCACCCGATCCGCGAGGTCCCGCAATGGCAGTGGCCGTCTTCGAGCTGACTTTGGCCAGCGAAACTACGCCTATGGCGTGGCGATCATCATCGCTGCGGAGCGCCAGGCCGGGCCGCAAGCGGCGGCTTAGCCGATGGTCACGCTGCGATCCAGACGGCTAGCTTTTCTTCTCTTTCTTGATGTCTTCGCGCCATATCTGCTGCACGATGCTGGGCGTTCCGGCCGTGGTAACCACCCCTACCGCGGTGCGGACGTACCTGTCGTCGGCTAGCTGTGCCAGCAGGCAGGCGGCCAGGTCTGCCCTGGCGGTGAACATTCCGCGGATGGTGTTCTCGCAGATCTGGTAATCCGAGACCTGGCGGGCGTTGAATAGCCAGCACGCGCGAATGATCGTCCACTCCAGGCTGCTGGCCCGGATCAGCGCTTCCATCCGGCGGTTGTCGGCGTAGACCGTCTTGCCAGGCAGTCGCATGAACAGCGGTTCCATTACCTGCCTGAAGAGCACCGAGTCGCTGGCACGGTAGCCGGGGTCAACGGCAGCGCTGCCGGTCACGATCAGACGACGGACGCCGTGATCCTTCATGGCCGCGATGATGTTCGCCGTACCCGTTGAGTAGACGGTGACGGGCTTGCGGGTGTAGGGCACGCCCAGCGCGGACAGGACCGCGTCACTGCCAGCGACGGCCTCGCTGACCGCTCCGGCGTCAGCGGCGTCGGCACCGGCAACGGCCAGGCGCTCCCCTGGCGCTACCTGCTCCGGATGGCGCGTCACCGCGGTGACCTGATGGCCCGCGGCTAACGCCTGACCGACCAGCTCGCGTCCGGTCGGGCCATTCGCCCCGAACACGACTATGCGCATCGGCTCACTCCCGTGCGGCTGGGGAACGTCACCACCACGTGCCTTCCAGGGCGCGGCTAGTGCCGTCGGTCTGGTCGAGCCCGTCGAGCTCCGTCATGTCCTGTTCTGCCAAGACGAAGTCGAAGACCTGCGCGTTCTCAGCGATTCGGTCGCGGTGGGTCGACTTAGGGATGACGGGGACATCGCGCTGCAAGCACCAGCGCAACAGCACCTGCGATGGCGTGCGCCCGACACGCTTGGCAACCCGGCTCACGGTCTCATCCGAGAGGTGCCGGCCGGTACCGAGCGGGCTATAGGCCTCGAGTGCGATGCTCCGCTGAACGCAAGCCTCGAGCAGTCCGCGCCTGTACTCAACAGCACTGAATTGCACCTGGTTGACCACCGGTCTCCTCGTGCCGGCCGCGATCACTTCGTCGAGTTCACTGACGCTGAAGTTCGAAACGCCAATGGACCGCGCCAATCCCAGCTCCTGGGCACGCTCCATGCCCGGCCAGGCCCAGGTCGGGCCGCCCTGCGGCCAGTGGATCAGGTAGAGGTCGACCTGGTCCACGCCGAGCCGCCGCAGGCTCCGCTCAGCTTCACTGACAGGGTCCGTGCGATCGGGAAAGAACTTGGTCGTGAGGAACACCTCGTTCCTCGGCACCCCGCTGTCACGCAGCGCCTTTCCCACACTCTCCTCATTGCCGTATGCCTGGGCCGTGTCGATATGGCGGTACCCCAGTTCAAGTGCCCACCGCACGGCATTCACGCACTCTGGTCCTTCGGGCACCTGCCAGACCCCGAGGCCGAGCATCGGCATCCGATGTCCGTCCGCGAGCACGCGGGTCGTTCCATTGGAGGTGTCGGGGTGGGCCGTCATGGCTGTCGGTTCCTTCGCTGCCAGGACCTGGAGTCGGTGGCGCTGCCCACGGGCGGCGGCCCGACGTCGCGGATGTGTCGTGCCTCCGTGAGCATAACTGCCGGGTCGTCGTCGAGTGCCTGCGCCTGCATGACCACGATCACAGATGTGCGGGCAAGCCGCGGTCAGCTCGATTTCGGGGGCACGAATCTCCGGCCGTTCCGATCGAAGCCGTGCTTCCTGTCGATGACGAATTCCTCGACGGTCATGGGAGTGTGGTTGCCGATGACCTCGATGAGATTGTTCGTGCCTGAGAAGATGCCATTCTGGTAGTCGACGGCCACATTGCTCAGGTGCTGGATCAGATGGGACGAGACGCCCAGCGAAGCCAGCCCGTCGGCGAACTCGCCGATGCTGATGGGTTCGTAGCGGACGGGAATCCCCAGTGCCCGCGACACCGCAGCAGCGATCCCGTAGTAGTCCATCTCGACCGGGCCGTAGAGAGGATAAGCCTGGCGATCGTGCGGCTGCGGGTTCTCAAGGATGGCGGCGATCACATACGCCTGATCAACGGCAGCGACCGGAGCGTGACGGCCGTTCCCGAACGGCAGACGCAGCACGCCCTCGTCTCCCTCGCGGCCCCACGACCAGCTGATCCATTCGGCGAAGAACGTCGGCCGCAGGTGGGCGGTGAGCATCGCAGTGCGGTCGAGCAGGCGCTCGGCGAGCCAGTGCTGGCGCGCCGCATTGCTGCCGGCCTCCCGGCGAGCGGAGATCTGCGACATGTTGACGACTGACGAAATGCCAGCCTCGCTGGCCGCCTGGGCGAACGCGACAGTCGCATCCAGCAGGCCCACGGCGATCGGGTAGCAGAAGTAGGCTCCGCTCACTCCTCGCAGGGCGGAGCTCACGTCATGGAAATCGAGCAGGTCGCCTACGACGATCTCGGCTCCTTCGGCAGCGAGCTGCCGCGAACGCTCGTCCTCCCGGTGTACGAACGCGCGTACCCGGTGCCCTCGTCTCAGCAGCAGCCGCACGGTGGGCTGGCCCGTGCTTCCCGTTGCGCTGGTGATCAGGAAGAGACGGTCGTTGTCGGTCATGCTCTTCGTCTCCTTCGTGATTCATGGCCCCCGAAGGTAACCAGTGAGGGAAACGACGCTCAGGTGTCAGTGATGCGCACCCGTCCCGGTGTGATCGCGGCGGTGCGAGACATCCGCAACGCCAGCCCCGCTGGCGCCCCCCGATGCAGCATCCCGCGCCGCCAGCTAGTTGCTTGATGCAACCCGTTAACGCTAACACTGTCCGTTGCATGAAGCAACCCTGCTGGTAGGCTGCGAGCATGCTGGAGCGCGAATACCCTGGCCAGAACTGCTCGCTCGCGCGCACCCTCGAGATCGTCGGTGAGCGCTGGACGTTGCTGATCATCCGCGATGCTTTCCTCGGTCTGCGCCGGTTCGATCAGTTCCAGGAGAGCCTGGGGATCGCTCGCAATGTCCTGGCCGACCGGCTGACCTGGCTGGTCGACCAAGGAATCCTCGAGAAAGTCCGCTACGGCGAGCGGCCCGTTCGCTACGAGTACCAGCTGACCGCGAAGGGCCGGGATCTGCTCCTGACGCTCACCGCGTTCCGGCAGTGGGGAGACAAATACCTGAGCCGGAAACCACCCGCCCTCCTGCGCCGCAAGCGCGACAGGATGAAGGTTGTCGCCGCCCTGGTAGCCGGCGGCTCCGGCGCGCTGCGCGCCGACCAGCTCGAGGTAGTCCCCGGACCTGGCGCGACCCGCGGCCAAGACCTGTGGTGGCGCGACTAACTGGGCGGCCCGCCACCGGGGCCTGGGTCCCCCTCCCATGCCTGTGAGGTATGCCTACCAGCCTACAAAGTCTTTTTCAACCGGCGTCACAGGCACCTAACGTGGGAGCTACGGCCGCATGGCGCAGTGCAGCTGACTGCCTAGGCATGCGCCGGGGTCATACCTCACGGGAGATGAATCAAATGGACAGAAGCATGCCGGACCACCTCGACGAGCACGTCCGGCCGGCTGCGCTGGTGACGGGAGCGACCTCGGGCATTGGCCGAGCGACCGCCCTGAGGCTGGCAGACGAGGGCTTCCGCGTCCTGGTGCACGGCCGGGACACCGAGCGGGGAGCCGCCGTCGTGGAGGAGATCGAGAAGAACGGGGGTAGCGCTGAGTTCGTCAGCGCCGACCTCACCGACGTGCACGCGATCGAGGATTTGGCAGCGGCAGCCGCAACCGTCGACGTCCTTGTCAACAACGCCGGGTTCTCCTGGTTCGGTCCCACCACAGACCTGACGGCGGACACATTCGACGCGCTGTTCGCTGCCAATGTGCGCCCCGCCTACTTCCTGGTGGCGGCGCTGGCGCCGAAGATGGCCGAGCGCCGGCGCGGCAGCATCGTCAACCTCGGCAGCATGGCGGGGCAGATCGGGCTGGCCGGAAGCGCCGCCTACGCCGCGACCAAGGCGGCGCTGGCCGCGATGACCCGCGCGTGGGCCGCCGAGTTCAGCCCCAGCGGCGTGCGCGTTAACACTATCGCACCCGGCCCGGCCTACACCGGCGGCGCGTCACCTGAGCGCATCGCGGCCCTCGGCGAAACCACGCTGCTCGCGCGCGCCGCGCAGGCCGACGAGATCGCGGAAGTGATCGCGTTCCTCGCCTCCCCGGCATCGGGTTATGTCACCGGGGCCGTGATCCCCGCCGACGGCGGGCGCACCGCCGTCTGACCCGGACCACCTGGCCGCCCATCAACCGCCTAGCGCTTCCCGGGAGAAACCGCACCATGACAAGCCCCGCCATGACGCAGTACACGCACAACACCGCTCCGACACAGTTTGCCGACACCAGCGGCATCCGGTTCGCCTACCGCCGGTTCGGCACCCCCGAGCGGACCCCGATCGTGTTCCTGCAGCACTTCATGGGCAACCTGGACGACCATGACCCAGCCCTGAGCGACGGGTTCGCTGCCGACCGCGAGGTCATCCTGTTCAACAACACAGGGGTCGCTTCGACCAGTGGACTGGTGCCCGACACGATCGAGCAGATGGCGGCAGACGCAGCCGTGTTCATCGAGGCGCTGGGCCTCGCGACGGTCGACCTGCTAGGCCACTCGATGGGCGGTCTGGTCGCGCAGCAGCTGGCGATCCAGCGTCCGGACCTGGTCCGTCGTCTCGTGCTGGTCGGCACCGGCCCACGAGGCGGCGAACGCATCGGCCAGACTCCGCCACAGACCGCCGCGCTGTTCGGCATGGCCTACCCCCGGCAGCAGGACATGTGGCTGCCGATCCTGTTCGCGCCGACCGACACCAGCCAGAAGCTCGGTCGCGACTACGTCGACCGGATCGTCGCCCGCAAGGACCGCGACGAACCGTTCTCCGAGCAGTCCGTCCTCGCCCAGCGCACGGCGATCGGGGCCTACGGCGCAGCAAAGGACCCCGCCTACCGCACGCTGAAGTCGATCACGGTTCCCGTGCTGGTGGTCAATGGCACCGACGACACGATCATCCCCACGATCAACTCGTACATCCTCCAGCAGTTCCTGCCGAACGCCCAGCTGGTCATCTACCCTGACGCCAACCACGGCGCCCACTTCCAGTACCCCGAGTTGTTCCTCAAACACGCCCGCCTGTTCCTGGACGAGCGGTAACCCGCCGGAGCATGAAAAAACACCGACGGGCCCTGCACGTGGCGAAGCGATGTACTGGTATCAGTGTTCCTCGTCCGGGCCCGCTAGTTCGTTGAGCCGCGACAGAAACAGCTTGAGGACCGGCGAGGCATTCGACTTGCTGTAGCCCACCGCCACTTCGATCGTGGGTGGCTGTCCTTCGAGCGGGCGGCTGACGACCGATGGCGGCAGCAGGCGGCTGGCGTAGTCGGGCATCAGCGCTACTCCTCCAGTCGATGCGACGAGGGAAACGGCCATCGCGATGTTGTCCACCCCGTGATCTGCCTTGATGTCGAGCCCAGAGCGATGCAGATAATCCTCGGTGACCGCACGCAGCACAGTGGCCTTGTTCGAGCCAGCGATGAATATCTCGCCCACCAGATCGTGCGCGCGTACTGATTCGCGCGCCGTGAGACGATGGCTGGCCGGCATCAAGACGATCAGTGGCTCCCGGTCCACCTCGTGGTAGGCGAGGTCGTAGCCCGGTTCCACGCGCAAAAAAGCCAGGTCCAGCCGGCCGCGGGCGAGCGCGTCAGCGAGATCGGGCGAGTAGTCGCTGGAAACCGTGACCTCGATGCTGGTCAGCTCGTCGCGCAGCACATGCATCGCCCGCGGCAGCCAGGTCATCTCGTGCCCGGTCAGGAAGCCGATGGCGAACGCCCGCCGGGCAGGCCGGGCCGCCCGCCGCGCGGTCTCTACCGCCGCGTCGGCATGCATCAGCGCCAGCCGGGCGTGCTCGGCAAATGCGTTGCCCGCGGCGGTCAGCTCGACGCCACGAACACTGCGCGTCAGCAGTTCGGCGCCGACCTCATGTTCCAGGTCGCGAATCTGCCGGCTGAGCGAGGGCTGCGATGTGTGCAGCCGCCGCCCTGCGGCCTCGGTAAGGCTGCCCGCGTCGGCGACGGCAAGGAAATACCGGAGATGCCGCAGCTCCATGTGCCCTTCCATGCCTGTGAGGTATACCCGCCAGCTTACAAAGTCTTTTTCAACCGCGTCACGGCCTCCTAACGTGGGAGCTAGGGCGGCACGGCGCAGCGCAGCTGCCCGGCTAGCCAAGCCCCGCAGCCATACCTCGCCGGAGGTGGACAAAATGGACAAGCCCGTTATCCTGATCACCGGAGCGCTCACCGGCATCGGCCGTGCCACCGCCTTCGCTTTCGCCCGCGACGGCGCGACAGTAGTGGCCGCAGGCCGGCATGACGAGGCCGGAAATGCGCTCGCGGAAGATCTGCGCGCGTTCTGTTCGCAAGCCGAGTTCATCAACGCCGACGTCCGCGACGACGACAACGTTTGCGCACTAGTCGATCAGACTGTCGCGCAGTTCGGCCGTCTCGACGTTGCGGTCAACAACGCCGGCACCGAAGGCCACGCTGGCCCGATCACCGGCCAGACCGCCGAGAGCTATACCGCGACGTTCGACACGAATGTCCTCGGCGTGATCTTGAGCATGAAGCACGAAGTGCGCGTCATGCAAGAACAGCGCAGCGGCAGCATCGTCAACATCTCCTCGACCTACGGGCACGAAGCCGCGGCCGGGGCCTCGGTCTATGTCGGCAGCAAGCATGCCGTCGAAGGCATCACCAAGTCGGTGGCGCTCGAGACCGCCAGGTCGGGAATCCGCGTGAACGCAGTAGCACCCGGCCCGGTCGACACCGGCATGCTGACCCGGTTCACCGGCACGCCGGAGAACAAAGCAAGGCTGGTAGCGGAAGTTCCCATGGGCCGCCTCGGCCGCACGGAGGAACTCGCCGACGCGATCGTCTTCCTTGCCTCCGACCAGGCGTCATACATCACCGGCCACGTCTTCAACGTCGACGGCGGTCACACGATCAGCTGAACCTGCCGTCTGCTTCAGGTAGCGCCAGGATGTGGACGTCCATGCCTGCCTGGGCCGCCAGGCGCGAGACTCTTCCCACGATCGAGCCTCCGCCGATGAGCTCGTGGAAGCGGCTGCGCTGGCTGGAGCCAACCACGATGTGCCCGACCCGCTTGTCTCTGGCGTATGCGATCAAGGCACTGGCCGGGTCGTCGCCTTCGAGGCCGTGCCAGGTCACGCCCACCTCGGCCGCTATCTGGCGCAGCCGGGTGAGGCCATCGTCGCCCCCGCGGCCGCCGTCTTGGCTGGCGACGTTGACGACCTCGAGGTCTGCCTCGATCCGGGCGGCCATCCGTGCTGCCCGGCGGACCATCGCCTCGGCACCGTGTACCGGGGTGACGCCAAGGAGCATGCGTTCGGCCGAGTCACCCCGGCCGCAGGACCGGAGCCGAGCGAGGTATCCGGCAAAGTCCTCTGCGGGTTCCTCGGCCAGGAACCGCAGGGCCAGTTCCCGGAGCGCGGTCAGGTTGTCGGTGCGAAAGAAATGGGTCAGCGCCTGGGAAACCTGCCCGGCCGGGTGGATCTCGCCCTGCAGCAGCCGGTGGCGTAGCTGCCCGGGCGAGGCGTCGACGAATTCGATCTGGTCGGCCCGGCGGACCACCCAGTCCGGCACACGCTCCCGGACCCGCACCCGGGCGATCTGCTCCACGGTGTCGGCGACGCTTTCCAGGTGCTGGATATTGACGGTCGTGATGACGTCAATGCCGGCGTCGAGCAGGTCGAGCACGTCTTGCCATCGTTTCGCGTTCTGACCGGTGCCGGGCACGTTGGTGTGAGCCAGCTCGTCCGCCAGCGCCACACCGGGGTTCCGCCGCAGCACGCCGTCCAGGTCCATCTCCTCGAACCTGGCGCCGTGGTACTCGCTGGCACGCCTGGGGACGATCTCCAGGCCAGCGGCACGAGCCTGGGTCAGCGGCCGGCCGTGGTCCTCGACGACCGCGATGACAACGTCGGCGCCCAGAGCGCGCCGGCGCTGTCCTTCGTCGAGCATGGCGATCGTCTTGCCCGCTCCGGCGGCGGCGGCAAGGTAAACGCGGAGATGACCGGCGCCAGAGGCGCTGGGATCCTCGGCTACGGACTCGATGCCAGTGCTCGGAAGCGTTTCGCTCGGCTGCACCTGGTCGCCCGGGTTTCCGGCGGGTTCCGCGCCGCCGGGGAACAGCAGATCGATCTCGCTGGCACCGTCAGCGGAATGCAACTGCTACTTCCGATGTGGCTGAACTGCCAGTACCGGACAGGTCGCGTTGCGCATGACCTGATCGGCCACGCTGCCCAGCACCATGCGGCTGATGGCCAGCCTGCGGCGGCGGGTCAGCACGATCATGTCGGCCCGCCATGCCGACGCCTGGCGCGCGATAGCCGCAGCCACGTCTGCGCGAGGCGCATCCACCACCGCGGTCGTCGCCTGCGCGCCGCCGCCCCAGATCATCAGCAATGCCTCGTCTAGCAGGGCCGCGGCCTCGGCTGCCGTTTCCAGGTAGAACCGGCTCGGGCACCTGGGCATGGGCGGGTCGTATATCCGCACGTGGACCAGGCGCAGGACGCTGTTGACAGTGCTGCTGCAGATCCGTGTTGCGGCCGCTAGCGCGTCGGCCGAATCACCTGCCGAGCGTACCGGGACGAAGATCCGC
>Ga0335075_10010171_pt1 | contig 14291 bp, 10 predicted proteins | sample Lox_Sample_24_FD_206723 | JGI IMG/M metagenome (GOLD analysis project Ga0335075, IMG submission 206723) | Soil microbial communities from Loxahatchee National Wildlife Refuge, Florida, United States - Lox_Sample_2.4 | ecosystem: Environmental > Terrestrial > Soil > Wetlands | place: USA...
CGCTGGACCTCTCGGCCGTGCATTTCGGACAGGCGCCGGGCACCGTGGACAACCGTGTTTACGTGCCGGCGATCACGATAGTGAATTTCGGGGGGCGCTACGAATTCAAGTTATTCGGCAGGAACAGCACTCTGCGTGTCCAGGTCCAGAACGTGTCGGACTCCTCCTGGTGGACGGTCGCCAACACACCGGGATATTTCCTGACTCCGGGCCCCCGCACGGTATTCGCTTACCTGACCACGGATATTTGACAAGTGTCGAAAAAGTCCCGCAGACCGGCGCGCGGCCTGCGGGACCCGTCAAGTATCGGCTTTCAGCGCCCGGTCACTGTTGGTTCTGACCCCAACCGTGGTGTCCGTTCGAGAAGTCGAACAGGTCGAACAGGTCGCCTATCGCCGGGGTATTGACCGGCACATAAGGATCGTCGCGCGTGACCGGATCCGGCATATTGTCGCGGCTGCGGTACGATACCGGCGGCAGGTGCCAGTTGCGCTCGATGAACTTCAGGATCGAGACGTGATCCGTGTAGTCGTGCGAGATGTATCCGGGCTTGGCCCACGGGGACACCACGATCAGCGGAATGCGCGTGCCGTCGCCGAAGTAGTCGAGCGGTTGCACGTAACCCGAATCGTAGTAGCCGCCGCCCTCGTCTTCGGTGATGAAGATGGCGGTGTCGTTGGCGTAAGGCGACGCCTCGACCTGAGTGACGATTTTCTGCACGAATCCTTCGAACAGGTCGAGCTTGGAAGACGACGGGTGACCGTCGGTATACCCGCTCGGCTTCACGATCGATACGGCGGGCAGCGTGCCGTGCGCGATGTCGGAGTACAGGTTCACCGAGTCCTGGATGTGCGCCGCGACCTCATCCGGATGCGACATGATCGAGGTGTCGTACTGGAAGGGATTGCAGATGTTGCAATACTCGTCCGCGTTGGGTCCGGCCGTACCATAATTGATCTGGTACGGGTCGGGCACATAGTTGTTCCACTGGTCTCCATAGTACTTCCAGGAGATGCCGTGCGCGTTCATGTCGTCGCCGATGCTCGGCGTGGAAGAAGGCGGAACGGTGAACGGTGTGTTGGCCGGGTTGTGATCGATGAAGGCGTTCTTGCCGTTGCCGAAGTAACCTGGGTTGTAGTTGTTCAGCAGGTAGTAATGGCCCGGCTCGCAGTGCGGATCGATAGGCCGCGGCAGGCTCGCGAGGTAATCGAGGATCGGCCGCACGCCCGGCTGATTCGGATCGGAGCAGTCGGTGTAGGAACCGCCGCCATAGACGGGCGAGTTGGTATAGGGCGGCGGATACCCGGCGTTGTAGCTGGTTCCGTAGCCGTCTTCCGAGTACCAGTTGTTCGTGCCGCTGGCGGGATTGGGATTCTCGATCTGGTGGACGACGCCGGCATCCGGCGTACCCTGGAAAACCTCGGTACCGTTAGGCGGCACGGCCGGATGACCGTTGCCGTCGCTGAACCAGATCATGTCGCCATGGCCGAACATGATGTGGTTCGCGCCCGTGCCGCCATTGACGGACTGGTGGAAGTTGTCGCTCATCGCGTACTTCTCGACGAGGCTCGTGAAGTACGGCACGTCGCCCTTCTGCACGTTGTAGAAGCCGAGGGCGGTCGAGCCTTCACCGGTCGTCGTGGCGCCGGGCAGGTAATTCGTGCTGAAGCATCCCGGAGTCGGACTGCTGGCATTGCACGTCGCCGGCTGCGTGACTCCATCCGTGCCTGCCCCGACGGTCACCTCGACCCAGGAGAAAAGCTTCCCGTCGCAGCCCGAAGGGTTGTCCCGGGTGGATCGTGCGACGCTGCAGTTCAGCTGCTGCCACATCTGATAGAAGCGGTGCACGGGGCTCTGAGCGTAGTCGTCGTAAACGAACGACGAGCCGTTGGTGAGCTGAAAGGGTCCGGCGGGCAGCGCGCTCACGTTGGTGATGCGCTGATCCGGAGTTCCCTTGGTCTGACCCGTGCCACCGGTCAGCAGGTCCTGGTAATACGACTGCGGCAGCCCGCTCTCGGACTGCTCGGCGAGCGTCAGGCTGGCCGCGCACTGGCTGATCGGCGTGCTCGAGCTGCACTCGTTCGGGATGTAGGAGACTTTGGGTCCGCCGACCAGGGGGGCGGGCAGCGTGTTGTTCGGAAACTCCTGCTTCGGGGGGCTCAGCAGAAACGGATCGCTCGCCCCCATGTCCGTGGCCGCGAGCTGGTGCGCCTTGTCGAAGTTCGGTCCCGGAATCGCATTCTTGTTGGCGTCCAGGGCGATGATGCCCTCGGAGAGGAGATTGCGGACCGTGACGCCGGGCCTTTTGGGAACGTAGGTGGCGAAGACGTGATCGAAGCTGCGGTTCTCACCGATGATGACGATGACGTGTTTGATCGGCGAGGCCGTATTGTTGTCGGCGAATGACGACGAGTTGGCTGCCGCGGCCACGCTTACGAGCGCCGGGCCGATCGACATCTGCAGCAGCGCGAGCGTGCCGAGCACGCAGCGCAGCCAATTCGCGGGCCGAGACCTGAAAATTTGGATGTTCACTGGCAAAGCTCCCCTGTTGCTGGCCGAATCCGGCTGCGATTTTTAACGGACGATTGTTACCGCACGGTGTCCGAAAGATTACGCCGGGCGCCCATGCGATCGGTGGTTTCAGTTTTGCGCCGGATCCGGAGCATCGGCGGGCAGGACTTTTACCGTCCCCATCATGCCGGCGTCTTCGTGGTCGAGAATATGGCAGTGATAGGGGAAGGTGCCGACGATATTCGGATCGCGAAAATCCATGCGCAGCCGCACGCTCGGATACTCGAGCATCCGGCCATTGTAATAGGGAACGTTGACCGTATCGCGCACGAACGGCTCATTCACCGGAACGCCGTTCCAGTCCACCAGCTCGAAGTGCAGTTGGTGGATGTGGAAGGCATGCAGCTCGGCGGAGCGATTCTCGATGATCCAGTCCTCGACGGTTCCCTGCCTGACGACGATGTTTGGCGGTGAGCCGGGCTGATACGGCCGCGGCGTCTGCCCGTCGACCGTGAGGTAGAACTCGACGGCACTGGTCGGATCATTGGGATTCTGAAGCTTTTCGGAGAAGTAGAGCCTCCTCACGCGCACCGGCTGCACGTTGCCGATCCAGGGGAGCGTCGGAGGCGGTAACGGCTTCGGGTCAGACGGCAGCACTGACTGCGGTTCCGGCGCGTCGCTGGCGGCAGTGATGGACGCGAGGGCGCGGTTGGGATCGTTCTCGCCGCCAGGTCCCGTGTCTACCGTACGGGTCACGAGCAGTCCGTGGACACCGAGCGGAGGCCCCTCGACGACGAACTCAACTCTCGCCGCAGGCGGCAGCCCGATGTGATTCACCCATACGATTGGGGGCGCCGGGCTGCCGCCCCAAAGGAGGGGCACGCCGTCGATAGCGACGATTCCGAGCCGTTGCGGCGCGCGGTTGAACAGCACCGCGAGATTCAGGTAGGTGATGGCCGAGGCGTTGAGGACGCGCCACAGCTCCCGCTCACCGGGCCTGATCGTGATGCGCGCCGGCGGGTAGTCGGGATACGGCACCGGCACGTAGTTGATCGAGAGATCCTTGGCAGGCAACCCGAAGCCAGTGCCATTGTTCGCCGAGTCGCCATCGTGGTCGATGAAGAGCTTCGGCACCACGGGCTCGGATTTCGATGGCGGCGCGTTCGGATTCAGCAGGTCCTGATCGCGGATCACGAGCACGCGCTCCGGCAACCCCGCCAGAGCCGGATTGGCGCGCTCGATGCCCTCGACGATCAGTGCGCCGGAGGCGCCACCCAATACTTCCGGCAGTGTGAAGCCGTGGATGTGGGGGTGGTACCAGTAGAGGCCCGGAGGCTCGTTCTTCGGGATGTGAAAGCGGTATTCGAACGGCGGATCACCCGGCAGGACCGAAGTCTTCAGCACATCGTCCTCATGGCACAGCGGCGGCACGGTGGTTCCGTGAAAGTGAATGTTGGCCGCGACCGCGGACATCGTCCCGCGAGTGCACGGATCCGACGAGGCCCCATGCATGTCCATCGTCATTTTCATCGCCGGGACCGTCTGGCTGGCTGCATTCGTCGCAGAACCGTGGCCCGCCTGCCGCCCGCCAACGTCCGTCTCGAAGTCGACCAGCCGGTCGGTGAGGCGCAGGATGAGTAGATCGCCGGGATGCAGTCGCAGCGTCGGCGATTGAGTGCCGTCGGGGAGCAGATAACAGTAGCGGACCGAGCCATCCTTCTCCTTGAAATCGTGGACGGTGAGGTCGAGCTTCAGAACGCCGTCGTGACTGCGCAGGTCCTTCGGCTGCTGCACGATGCTGCCGGGCGCCGGGCGCGGGCACCAGTCACCGGTTGCATCACCCGCGATGGCTCGGCTGGTCAAGCCGAGAGCCATGGCGAGCAGGCACGATGTCGCGAGGTGGTTTTTCACTTGGAAAAGCAGCGAAGCTAGCCCCCGCTCATTACGAGCCCGTGACAAGCCCGATCGCCAACGAATTGTCATAAAGCGAGAGTATCGTGGCGGCGATGCGCGGCGCTGCAAAAAAATTCGCGGGGCGGAAGCCCCCGGCCCGATCGATGGGCTATCGAATCATTCCCGCGGCATTGGCGAGCGGCGGCTTCCTGGTGACCTTCACGATCCGCTCATGGCACGGGGACCTCTGGCATCCCGGTCAAGCTGCCGACTACGTAACCGTGAGCGCGACCCAACAGCCGGCCATCGCACGCAGCACCTCGGTCGCGGCTCCGCTCGAATCGGTCCTGCGGCAGGAGGCCGCACGGCTGCGCGCAGCAATGCCCGCCGCTCCGTCAGCGGTCGCACCCGCTGCTTCGGACTATCTCGTCGAACGAGACCGAGAAGCGAGTCACAGCGGCAGGTTGCGCTAGTAGCCCGATCTGTGCGGCCGCCCCTAAAGTTGCAGGCAAATCTTGCCGAAGTGCCGCTGGGATTGGAAGTACCTGAACGCTGCGGCGATTTCCTCCAGGGGAAATTGACGGTCGATGATGGGCTTGAGGTGATTCACCGTGATGGCCCTGACTCTGACCAGCAATTCGCCCGCCCTGGCTCCGGATGCTCGCCGTCGCCCACTTGCAGATTCTGCAGACCGCCGGGTGCTCGCACTCTGACGACTCTCATGATGGCTCTCCGTCTATGCGCTTTCGGAAGGCGCCGTGGCATATTGCCACCGGAGACCGACGGATGAGAGTTACAAGTGTGCCGCGTTTTGGCGCCGTGAACGTTAGGCGCCCTCCCCGGTATGCGCTACGACCTCATAGTGTGTCACCGTCTCGTCGAAGTCCGAGAGTGCGGCACGTGCCGCCGGCTCCACTACGGCCCTCTCCGGGTCAGGGCCAGCGAACCCCCGGACCGCATCCATGGAATCCCATAGCGTCAGCACGGTGAACTCGACGCTATTGTCGATTGAGCGCCGCAGCAGGTAGGCACCGCGATGTCCGGGGAGGGTTTGGACCTCCGGAAAGACCGTCTTGCTGGCATGCCGAACGTAATCTCCGGCTTTGGCCGCCGTGGCGCGCCCCCTCCACAGCCGCAGAATTCCGCCCGGGACTCCTGCGGGAGGCTGTGTCTTCGCGGCTGCCTGCGCTTGCAACGTCGCCTGCTCGTTGCCGGCAACCGCCTCTGGGTAGACCGGAGTGATCGCTTCATCACCAACGACGGTGGTCCATTCTCGCACGTACCACCGCTTGACCGCACCGCAGGTGACATAGGGGTCGGTTCTGGCAAAGTCCTCGGCAACGCTCGGGGACTCGGCTCTGAAGAGCAGAACGGCTCCGTCGGTCGGGTCCGCCAACGCTCCCGCCAGCACCAGCTCACCGCGCTCATTGGCTTTCCATGCCTTGGCGAGATGTTGCGCTCGATGCGGCGTGCGCCGCGCCACGTAGTCGTCGGCGGCCTCGTAAAACAAAAGGTAGTGCTTCATGCCGTTCTCCAGTAAGCGCCTAGATCGTGATGGTTCCGCGTCCGAGCTCGACCACATCTCCGCTGACACGCACCCGCCGATCCGCATCGACGTCGAGATAGAGAATCGACGGCCGATCCGCCTGCTCGCCCTGTGCGATCTCGAACCGGCACGGCCGCTCGCGCTCCATCGCGATGCACCATCCCCCGAGATTGGCAGTGGCGGAGCCGGTCGCCGGATCCTCGAGCACCGCCGGCCCCTGCGGGAAGAAGAACCGGGCCAGGAGGAGCTCCCGCCTGCCCGCGGCGGCACCTTTGCGCGGCGCGAACACGTACGCCATGCTCCCTCCCTCTTCGCTCTCGAAGCGATTTAGCAGATCCGACTGCGGTCGCGCGCGGCGCACGGCGTCCTCGGTCGTCAGCGGCACGATCAGCTGCTCGCGGCCGGTGCTCACCCAGAGCGGACGCTCGCCGATGTCCTTCGTCTCGAGGCCGAGCGTCGCGGCGATGGCGCCCCGCGACTCCACGACTTCGCGCCATTTCGGCACATTGGCCTGAAGGGTCCAGCGATCCGCCTGCGCGCTCACCGGAATCACGCCGGCTTTCATCTCGAGCGTCAGCTCGTTTCCGCCCAACCCGAGGGCTCGACAGACGTGGGCTGTGCCGAGCGTGGGATGGCCCGCAAACGGCATCTCATAGGACGGTGTGAAGATCCGAACGCGCGCACTTGCGCGGCTGGAGGGCAGGATGAATGTGGTCTCGGACAGATTGAATTGCCGCGTGAGCGCCTGCATCGTCTGATCATCGAAGACATCGCCCTTCTCGAATACGCACAGCGGATTGCCGGAGAGCACTTCCGCGCCCCGCGTGAACACATTCAGCAGCCGGTAGGTATGACTCGCCACGATCTGCACTCCACAACCGCCACGCCAATGAGCGTACCGCAAAAATCGATCGCCGGCCTGGCTCATCGGGCTCCTCGCCGGCCGTGACTCAACTCGTGCCGCTTTTGGAGCCCGCCCAGACGCGGAACATTGCAACCGCGTGGGTGCCGACGGCCGCTTCGATGCGGCCATCGCTGACGCTGTCGGTGTGCTTCCACAAGTCACGCACCGTGTAGCTGGCGGCGGTCCTCAAGCCGATCGCCTGCGCCGTGGTAGCGATGCTCACCGGTCCGCGGCGGCAATTGAGCAGAATTACCGCAACGGACCCATCCGACATCGGCTTCGCCCAGACCTGAGTGTTGCCATCATCGCGCACCCTGTAGCCCTGACGGCCGCCCCAGTCCTGGTCGACCGCGATCACGTCGCGATTGGTGAGTATGTCGCGGACGTCTTGCGACATGTTGCGCACATCGTTGCCGGCAATCAGGGGCGCGTTGAGCAATGCCCACAGGCTGAAATGCGCCTTGCTTTCATCGTCAGTCAGATACCCATTACCGACCTCCAGCATGTCCGGGTCGTTCCAGGCACCCGGATGCGAGGCGGCGGACAGCTTTGCCTGCTGGTCCAGGATGTCCAGGATGCCCTGCGGGTAGAGATTCTCGGGCTGGTCAGTTCGCCAGCGCGGCGTGATGTCCTGAGTCGTGCGCCATAGATTGCCGATGGGCTGAGCCCAGTTCCACGGCGCCTTGTTGCCCCACTCGCAGAGGCTGTACACGATCCGGCGGCCGGATCGGGCAAGCGCATCGCGCATGGCGGTATAGCGCTGCAGGTATGTTTCGCCCTCGTAGTCGCCGCAGTTGTCGTATTTCAGATAATCGACGCCCCAGCGGGCAAACTGCGCTGCATCCTGCTTCTCGTGGCCGATACTGCCGGGATAGCCGGCGCACGTCGTGGCGCCGGCTGATTCGTAAATGCCCAGCTCGAGGCCCTTGCGGTGTACATAGGCCGCCACCGCCTCGATGCCGTGCGGAAACTTCCTGGGATCGGGCACCAGCCCTCCGCCCCTGCCGCGCTTCTTGAGCAGCCAGCAGTCATCGATGTTCACATAGACGTAGCCGGCAGCTCTCATCCCGGAGGCGACCATCGCATCAGCGGTTTCCTCCACCAATTTCGCATTGACGTCGCAGTGAAAGCTATTCCAACTGTTCCAGCCCATTGGCGGCGTGCGGGCCAGCCCGTTGTCCAGCGCGTAGGCTGGAGTGAAGGTGAGTACCAGCAGCACGCCTGCCGCGACGGCTGCGAGGATTCTGCGGAACATGGGCGGACTCTCTCTGCGGATCTCCAATGCGCGCTCATCCGCGCTCTCGGTAGGGCGAGTAGCATTACGGAGGGCGCTGCACATGCAGGTCACTTGATGCATTGCTGTTACCTCGGACGCGGACGAGATGTGAGGCGTGTGGATTCACAGGAAAATTCCGCGTCCGGGTTGTTGATCTCGCACATTGCAACTACCCTGTCGCCATGGTGCTTACGTACCGGTACAGGATCAAGGATGCGACTACCGGTCGGCATCTTCGGCGGCAGGCTCGGGAGGTGAACCGGGTCTGGAACTATTGCGGCGAGATCCACAACGCCGCTCGCCGGCACAACAAGCGCCGGCCCTCGGGCTTCGATCTGGTCAATCTCACCAGCGGCAGCAGCAAGCTCCTCGGCCTGCACTCGGATACCGTGCAGGCGGTGTGCAAGCAGTTTGCAATCTCCCGGGACGCCTGCGGCAAGCGGCCGCGATGGCGGGGTAGAAAGTCCCTGGGGTGGATTCCCTTTCAGGCGCCGCGTGCCATTCGATGGCAGGGCGACACGGTGATCTTTCTCGGGCAGCGATACCGGCTTTGGCTCAGCCGTCCGATCGAGGGGAAGATCCTCTGCGGCGGCTTTGGCGAGGATTCCCGGGGCCGCTGGTACCTGAATCTGCAGGTCGAGGTCCCTGAAGACAGGGGGCACGGGGCCGGTGAGGTCGGCATCGACCTCGGCCTCAAATCCCTGGTCACGCTCTCGACGGGCCAGAAGATCGAGGCCCCGCGCATCTACCGCAAGCACGAGCGGGCGCTCGGCATCGCCCAGCGCGCCGGACGCAAGCCCCGTGTGCGGGCCATCCATGCGAAGATCGCGAACTGTCGCAAACATTTCCTGCACGAGCTGTCCACGCGGCTGGTGCGCGAGAACCGGCGCATCTGCGTCGGGAACGTCAATTCCTGCGGCTTGGCCCGAACCCGCCTGGGCAAGTCCGTGCTCGATGCCGGCTGGTCGCAGCTTCGATCCCAGCTCCACTACAAAGCCATGAGGCACGGGGGTGAGTACATCGAGGTTGACGAGCGATTTTCCACGCAGGTCTGTTCCGCGTGCGGTGTGCGCGGCGGCCCACAAGGTCGAGAGGGCCTCGTAGTGAGAGAGTGGAGCTGTGGCGGATGTGGTGTTCGGCATGACCGGGACATCAACTCTGCGATCAATCTCCTCGTCTCGGGCCGGAACGTCGGCCTCCGGCAGACGGAAATCCCCTCCCTTGAGGGAGGGGAAGACGTTAATGCTTCCCCTCGCGCGTCGTAGTATCAGCGACATGAGCTCTCGCCAAGCCGCGGCGATGCAATTCCCGGTCCAAACGCAAGGTACTGATTTCAAAGGCCCCGAGAGGCCGCCGCATTAGCGAGATTTCGCCACTGCCGAAATGCTGGACAGGAGGTCGCCTGGAGGCGTCACGATGGCACGTCAATCGGATGCAAATCGCAGCACGTCTGCATAAGCTCCTGTGGGCGCGACGGCGTACCATTGCAATCTTCCTTCGTTCGTCAACGCGGCGACTTGACAGACCCAAGCGTCTGCGGGGTGATACAGCGCGAACCGTATGCAAGGGTCGGCCACAGATCGCACATCGATGGGCTTTGCCGTGGTGCATCCGCTTGATCCCGCGGATGCGCCGATCACAGTTGCCATGCGCGCCTTGGTCAGCCCCACCAAGGGAGTGCCACGCGGAGTCGAGGCGCGTGGACAATTCGATGCTCTCATGGAGGGCACCCTGCCGCGCGACGACGTGACGTTCGGCGAAGCCATCCTGGGCGGCGTCCCGGGACTTTGGGTATATCCTGCGGAGTGGCGGTCAGGCGAGGCGATCGTTCATCTGCACGGCGGTTGGTTCAACTTTGGTTCCGCCGGCGCCTTCCGCCATTTCGTCGGGCATATTGCCGCGAGGGCTGGAGCGAGGGTGTTCATCCCGGACTATCGGCTTGCTCCTGAACACCCGTTTCCGGCAGCCATCGACGACGTGCTGGCATGCTACCAAGCGCTTGCCGGAATGCACGTTCATACGATCGGTCTTACAGGAGATTCCGCCGGAGGCAACCTGACGCTCGTACTCGCGTCGCGCGTTACCGGCGAAGCCGCCTCCATCGACACAACTCTCGTCGCAGTGTGCGCCTTGTCTCCCGTTACTGACCTGACCCTGTCAGGCTTGACCTATGAGACGCGCGCCGACGCCGATCCTCTTTTTACCCGCTCGCAGGTCGCGAAGCTCGTGAACTCCTACCTGGCAGGCGCCGACGCGAAACATCCGCTGGCTTCGCCTCTCTACGGCCGCCTTTCCGGTATGCCTTCCACCCGCATTCATGTCGGTGACGACGAAGTACTCCTGGACGACTCCCTGCGGTACGTCGAGCGCGCAGTGGCCGCCGGGGTCGACGCCCGGGTTGATGTGTGGATGGGGATGGCGCACGGGTTTGCTGCCAGTATCGGAAGATTGAAGGCGGCGGAACAGGCGCTGCATGCCGTGGGTGCTTTCCTCGCTGAGAGGCTACAGGCACGTGCGAGAAGGTAGAGCCGTTTTTGACGCTGCTCGCAGCGATGGCTGAATCCACTGGAGGATAGCATGTCTGATAGGCTGGATGACTTGGCCCTTGATCGATTGTTCCGCACGGCCCGCACGCGCAACGCATGGACCGATCGCCCGGTGACCGAACAACAGGTGCGCGAGCTGTACGAGCTCGCGAAATTCGGGCCGACTTCGGGCAATTGTTGCCCGGCGCGTTTTGTCTGGATCAGGAGCGCGGAAGCCAAAGGCAGACTTGCAGCGCTCGCTTCGCCGACCAACGCGCCGAAGATTCTTGCGGCACCGCTCACGGTGATTGTCGGATACGATCTGGATTTCGCCAACCAATTGCCAAGGTTGTTTCCCGCGCGTGGCAAGGAGATGCAGGCGTTTTTCTCCGATCCGGCGGTGGCGCAGACTACCGCCTTTCGCAACGGTAGCTTACAGGGCGCCTACTTGATTATCGCGGCGCGCGCGCTGGGACTGGACTGCGGCCCGATGTCCGGTTTCAGCAATGAAGGTGTGGATTCCGAATTTTTCCCCAATACCCGCGTCAAATCGAATTTCATCTGCTCCATCGGCTACGGATCGGATCAAAACCTGTTTCCGCGCAATCCGCGACTGACGTTCGAGGAGTCAGGGCGCTTTGCCTGACCTCGACACCTTCTCGAGTGGGCCTCGGACGAGGAGGGTCCGTGACGGGTGCCGTGCGGCAGCTCGGAGCGGGCTGGCGAATCCGGTCCTGTATTCGAAGACCTGGGTTTACCTTTTGGGGAGGCGGAAGACGGTGATCGTGGTCTTGCCGCCGCCGATCTCAGGAGCCGCCAGGTTGTATACCCCCACGAACCCTGACACGACTGCAACATTCTGCAAGCCGCGCGCGGTGTAGGTGACTACACCACCCGCGGCCGGGCCGCCGAGCTCGCGTCGCAGCAGCACCTTGCCCGATCTGGCGTCCAACGCCACGAGATCGCCGGTCAATTCCCCGGTGAAGACCAGATCGCCCGCCGTCGCCGTGACGCCGGCCACCAGTGGTTTCGCGGCGTCGTAGCGCCATCTTTCACGACCGGTGGAGGCATCGAACGCAGTGAGTCGTCCCCGGGCAGCCGACCACGGATCGAACTTGACCTCGCCGCCGAAGTACCAGCCGTGGGTGTGCTCCTTCTCCGGATCCGGCGCCGTCGTATCCCGGTTGAACTCCGCGCACCAATCGGTAGCGGGAACAACCAGCAAGTTCTGCTTGGCGTAATAGGCGGAGCCGTTCCACTCCTCGCCCCCCAGAGTCCCGGGGCAAACGCGCACGGGCGTCGTCGTGGTTACGGGGGTTTCGATGTTCACCCGGCTGGTGAACGGGACGCTATAGATGATGTCGTGCGAGTCGCGGTCCAAAAGTCGCAGCACTCCGTCCTTGCCGGTGCTGGCGATCACATTGCGTGTTGACCCCTTGATCGTGGTCCTGAACACCGGCGCAACGTGCGTGACGTCGTAGTCGTGTACGTCGTGGGGGACGAATTGGCGGTACCAGACGAGATGACCCGTCGTGGCATCCAAGGCTATCAGCGAGTCCGTGTAAAGATCGACGCCCGGGCGGTCCTCATCGTAGATGTCGGGCGCGGGGTTCCCGCCGGGCACGTAGAGCAGATTTCTCTTCTCGTCAAAAGACATGGGGGTCCAGAGATTTCCGCCACCGTGTGCGCGGGCGGCCGGATCCGGCCCCCAGGTGGCGGCGCCCGGCTCTCCATCCCCGGGCACGATGTTGAAACGCCACACCTGCTTCCCGTCCCTGATGCGGAATGCGCCCACCCAGCCTCTCGCGGCCGTCTCAGAGCCTGCCGGGCCGATGTAGATCAGATTTCCATGGACCAAAGGCGGCATGCTGATGAAATAGCCCTCCCTGGGATCGGCGATCTGCTTCACCCAGAGCGTATGCCCAGTTTTCGCGTCGAGCGCCAGCAGAAACCCATCATCGGTACCGCGAATGATCTTGCCGTCAGCGAGTGCCGCGCCACGGTGGGTGGTCAACGGCCCATCCATGTGTAGCGTCCAGGTGTTCAACCAGATCACATGGCAATCGTAGCCGTCGATAGCGGCCGTATAGTGAGCAGTCGTCAGATATATCCTGCCGCCGGATACGATCGGAGCGGTTTGTGATGGCTCTTTGTCGGGGAATGAGTACGAGCAAGCCTTGACGAGCTGTGACACATTCCTGGTGGTGATCTGTTTGAGACGGGAGTAGCGAGTTCCCGCCAGATCGTGATCGACGTACACCCAATCGCCCGCATCTGAGTTGCTGCCGAGGCTTTGAGGGGCCGCACGTAGGGATGAGGTGCTGAAGAGGAGGCTGCATCCCACAGCGACGCAGCCGGTCTGAAGGGCTAGAGCAAGGGTTCGTCTCACGGTCGGCTCCTCTGAGTCGGTCAGCGACAGTTCATGCCGCTGTTCACGCGCGTGCCTGCGATCTCATGCAACTTGGGACACAGGCCGCGCTTGCGTAAATGCTAGCCGCCGCCTCGGCGCATTACTTGCGTCCTCTTCACGCCACTTGTGTGCATAATGCGTGGACCAGTTGCGTGGAACGCGCGAGGATTTTCGGGATGCATGGACAAAGGCAGACCCATGCGCATTTCATTCAGGCGCGAGCGACCTTGTGTACCGGCTTCGTGCTGTTGCTCGCGGCCGCGTTCACCGTCGCCGCCGGTTCGCCGGATGCGCTGCAACCCGCGACACTCGCGGTGGGATCGGCCGACGCCAAGGTCATCGAGCTCAAGGTGAAATCGATGGAGTCCGATAATTATGCCGCGGTACAAGTCGCCGAAGCGCTCTCGCGGGCCACGCAGCGCATCGTCCCCGAGATCGTCGCCTCGGGTGGGGGCGCGGATGGGACCAGTGGCTCACTCATCAACGTCCTTCTCGCTGACTTGCTTGTAGAGAAGCGAAAAGGGCAGCCGGGCTGAGGTCGCCGGGTCAGCCTGCTATCATAGGCAGAATGAGCGACGAAGAGCGTTCGGACACGGCAGCGGGTCGGGGTATTGCGAAGAACAAGGCCGCGCGCAGCCGCGGGAATACTGATCGCGGCCGGCTGAAGATCGGGGATGATTGGAACGCCATCCGCATCATTGCGCTGTCGCAGAGCAATCCGCTGAAAGCCATCGCGGAGTTCGTCGAGAACAGCATCGACGCGCACGCGAAGACGATCACCATTACCCGAGGGCGAGAGCACGGAGAGCATTATCTCTCGGTCAGGGACGATGGCGACGGGGTGCCTCGGGACGAGCACGGGAAGCCAAATTTCAAGTACGTCGCCACGCATATCTGCGACTCCATCAAGCGGCGATTGAAAGCGGAGGGGGATGGGGCTGGCCTGCAGGGGGAGTTCGGCATCGGACTACTGTCATTTTGGACGGTCGGTGAAACGCTCACGATGATGTCCACGGGCGACGACCAGCGGTCATACCAGATGACCATGAGCAAGGGGGACTCGGGATACGCGGTGAGCCCGCGGCGGGTACTGTTCGCGGAGCGCGGCACGGAGCTGAGGATCAGCCCGCTGCTCGAGGGGATCCGGACGCTGTCGGGGGAAAAGATTCAGTGGTATCTCGCCTCGGAGCTGCGCGATCGGATTCGGCACTCACAGGTCCGGGTGA
>Ga0335075_10010172_pt1 | contig 14291 bp, 14 predicted proteins | sample Lox_Sample_24_FD_206723 | JGI IMG/M metagenome (GOLD analysis project Ga0335075, IMG submission 206723) | Soil microbial communities from Loxahatchee National Wildlife Refuge, Florida, United States - Lox_Sample_2.4 | ecosystem: Environmental > Terrestrial > Soil > Wetlands | place: USA...
CGCTGCTGGCCAAAGTTGCCGCCAGCTACGCCTACGGCAACTTCGCCTACGACGTCGACGGCGGCAAGATGGACGGATTCTGCGACGCGATCCAGCCGCCGTACGGGAGAGTTCCGTACCAGTACGTCGATCCGGCCGACATCAAGCCCTACTGGACCATCGCGCAGCAATACGTTTTGACCGACCGCCTCTTCACGACGATGGGCAGCGGCAGCTTCACCGCTCACCAGGATCTGATTCGCGGAAACACCGCGCTGACACCGCAGGAAAGCGACGTGGACAATCCGAGCGATACGCCGTGGGGTTGCGGCGCTCCGCCTGGAACCGTGACCGATCTCCTGCTGTCGAACGGCACGTACGAGGCGCGGAAAGGCCCGTTCCCGTGCTTTACCTATCGCACGCTGCGCGATCTGCTCGACGCTAAGGGCGTGAGCTGGAAATACTACACGCCGGCGACCGAACTAGCCGGCTCGACCGGCGGAATTTGGAACGCCTTCTTCGCGATCAAGCAAGTCTACGACGGTCCGGAATGGAAGTCGAACGTCACCAATTCCGCGCCCTACGAAATGCAGATTTTCGACGACATCGATAACGGAAAATTGCCCGCAATGTCGTGGGTTATTCCCGACGCCTACAACTCCGACCACCCCGGTGAGGCTCAGGACACCGGTCCGTCGTGGGTCGCCGCAGTCGTCAATGCGGTCGGCAAATCGCAATACTGGGACTCGACGGCCATTATCGTGGTCTGGGACGATTGGGGCGGGTTCTACGATCACGTGCCCCCGCCCAAGCTTTCGTATTATTCGGCCGGACTGCGCGTCCCCGGGTTGATCGTTTCGCCCTACGTGAGCAAGGGCCGCGTCGACCACACGCAATACGTCTTCGGGAGCATCCTGGAGTACGTCGAAGACACCTTCGGCCTCGGACATCTCGGCACGACCGACGTCGGCGTCAACAGCATCGGCGCCGACTTCGATTACGGTCAAGCGCCTCGCGCCTTCGTCCCGATTTCCGCGACGTACTCGCGCGAGTCGCTGCGCCGGCGACCTGAGTCCCGGCTGCCCGTCGACACGTATTAGGCGACCATGCCGAGAGCGATGACGACGACGACGCCGCAGTAGAACTCGCCGGCGGCATCGGCCTGCAGCAGGGCCCCCAGCCATCTTCCGGCCGCGCCGGAGTCCACGGAACCCGCGCCGATTGCGGCGTCCATGGCCGGCTTGAGCACCGTCTCGAAGGCGATCGGCAGCGGGGGCGATGCAACCAGCGCAAGGCTGCTGACGTCGGCGAGCCCGGCGCGACGCAGCACCGCTCGTGCGGCTCGCCCGGCCAGCGGATTGGCAATCTTCTCGCGGTGCGCGCGCAGGATCGAGCCGGTCGTTGCGGCGTCGGCGCCGTGCACCATCAACGATCCCCAATCCTGATCGAGCACGAGCACGCTGCCCCCGGGGCGCACGACGCGCTTGAGCTCGCGTACGGCCGCACCGGGATCGTCGACGTGTTGCAGCACGCGTTCGGCACGCGCCGCGTCGAAGGACCCGTCTTCGAACGGCAACTCGCTGACGGATGCCGTATGAAAGGAAGCGTTACGCGGGACGCCTCGAGCGACCGCCTCGTCGATCATCGTGCGGCTGGAGTCGACGCCGCTTACGCGCCCGTTTGCCGACACGATCTCGGCAATCGCCCGTACGTCCTCTCCGGTTCCGCAACCGGCGTCGAGCACGGACATTCCTTCGGCCAGCCGCTGCGCCGCGAACGTACGCTTCTTGTCGACGCCCGCGATCTTTGCGGCGAAATCGAGATAGTCGACCAACGAACGGCCGTTACCGCCGTCGACGTCGCGGAAATTCATCTCTGCCTCAAGCTCCGGTCTTCCCGAATTCTTCATCGGCGGCCGAGGCGTCAAATGTAGCGCCGAAGGCTCGGCCAGAGGCCGGCGAGCGGCTCGCGGATCCCGGTGCAGAGCATAATCGGAGCGTCGTGCTCGTACGAGATAACCCACGGCGCATCGAACGTGGCGGCCAGGTGCGACGCTCTGAACAGGTTTCGCGACGCGCCGCAGTCGCCGTTGACGTCGACGATCACGTCGCCGGAGGCACCGTGCGTCCCCCACAACCAGTAGTTATTGTGTCCCGAGAGCGCCGGCGGCAGTCCGTAGGCGGGTCCGAAGAAATCGATTGCCGCCGCCTCGCCGTAGTTGCTCGTCACGATTGCGGCGGCCGCGCGCTGCCGCGGCGGCAACGCGTCGTAGACGCGCGCGACGGTGCGCGCGAGCTCGGGCCAGCCGTGCATGTCGGCCCAATCGCTGGGAAGCGCCGACGACTGATGGTGCTCGGTCGCCATCGTCGATTTACTGAGATGAAGCGCGCCGGCGACCCATTGCGAATACCGCAGCATCGCCGGCTCCGGCAGCACCGGCAGCGAGAACGGCAGAAAGAACAAGCCGGCCGGAATCATGGCCGCGACGAGCGGGGCGCGAACCCATGCGAAGCGGGCCGCGACGAGCGCCTCGACCGCGACGCCGCCGGCCGCCATTAGGATTGGATAGACGTCTCCGGGATAGTAGTGTTTTCCATGAAAGACGACCATGAGGGCGATGAGAACGACGTACGTGTAACCTAAAAAACGCGCCGTTCCGTCGCGCAGCAGCCAGATCAAGCCCACGATCCAAATCGGCGAAAGGAACAGATTCGTCAGCAGGAGCTGCTGAAATAGGTAGAGTCCGGGCCCCGCGACGACGTTTTTTCCGTTTTGACCGTTACGCAGCAGCTCCATCATGGGGAAGCCGTGCATCGCTTGCCACGCGAAGTTCGGAAGCGCGACGGCTGCAGCCAACGCCATGCCCGCGACGAACCAGCCGGTGCCCAGGATTCGGCGCTGCGGCGTGAGCAGCAGACCGGTAAGTATCGCGACCGCGAAAAACAGCACGCTGTACTTGCTCTCGAGGCTGACGCCGGCGACCGCGCCTGCGGCCAGCCAAAGGCGCGGGTCGCCTCCCCTGGCGATGCGCAGCACGTAGAGCGCGCATAGCGGCCACAGCCATAGCCCGACCATATCCGGCCCGACCTTCGTGCCGAAGCTCATCAGCACGCCGGCGAAAGCGTACGCCAGAGCCGCGACGACTTGCGCGAACGGTTTCCCGCCGAGCTCGGCGGCGAAAACGCAAGTCACGTACGCGCCCGCTGCCGCGAACAACGCCGGAATCAGCCGAAGCAGGAAAAGCGAATGCCCGAAAAGCTGCGACCCGGCCGCCAGCAGCGGCACGACCGGCGGCTGATCGACGTATCCCCATGCCGGGTGGAATCCGCAGATGATGAAATACAGCTCGTCCCGGAAAAATCCGTAGTGCGGATTGCCGGCGGCGTGCACGATCAGAGTCAGCGAGGCGGCGGCGAGGGGAATCGTGCGAGCTTTCATACGGCCCACTCTACGCCGCCGCCGCAGGGGCGCGCGACCGGTCCGTGACGAGCGGGATTATTTGAGGAGGTCCGGACGCTTCGACGCGTACCGCCGGCTCCAGGGAAGCTCGGTACCGTCGTTTAGCCGCAGTTTGTAATCTCCGTGGAACCACGGATGGATCTCCGCGATTTCATCGATGTTGACCAAATGGCTGCGATGGATGCGCGCGAATTGCGCCGGATCGACGCGGGCCTCGATCGACTCGAGGGTGGCGCGCAGGGAGTACGATCCTCGGCGCGCGTTGACGACGACGTCGTTGCCGTCGGCTTCGAAGCGCACGATCTCGCGAATCGGCACGAATGAGGCACGACCCGCGGAGGCCACCAGGAATCGGCGGGCGTAGCCGGCGTCGTTGCGCGCCCGGGCGAGCGCCTCGGCCAGGCCCGTGGGTTCGCTCGCGCGGCCGGCCGACTGCCGCGCCCGATCCAGCGCGCGTTCGAACCGTTCGCGATCGTACGGCTTGAGCAAATAATCGAGCGCGTTCACTTCGAACGCCTTGACGGCGTAGCGATCGTGGGCGGTAACGAAAACGATCCAGGGCGGCCGCTCGCTGCGAGCGAGCGCTTCGGCGACGCCCAGACCGTCGAGATCCGGCATGTGAACGTCGAGAAATACGACGGCAGGCTGAGTCATCGCGACCAGATCGACGGCGTCCAGCCCGCTGGAAGCCTGGGCGACGATCTCGACGTCCGGGTGCGTTTCGAGCAGGCGCGCCAACTTACGGCGCGCCGGGGCTTCGTCGTCGGCAATCAACACGCGCAAGCTCACGCCGATTCCATTCGCACGAAGGGCAACGTCATCTCGGCGCGCGTTCCGCCGGTCTCGCGGCCGCCGATCGCAAACGTCGCCGCGTCGCCGTAGAGGTGCTCGAGCCGCGACGTCACGAGGCGGAGGCCGCGTCCGCCGCCGGCGGCGCGCGCCGCGAATCCGACCCCGTCGTCGACGACGGCGATGACGGTCGAGCCATTGCGCCGCGACACCTCGATCTCGATTTCGATCGCACCGCGCTCGGAAGAAACGCCGTGGCGGATGCAATTCTCGAGCAGAGGCTGTAAAATCATGAACGGCACGGCCGCGTCCGACGCCCCGGCCTCGACCCGGACCTTCAACTCCAGCCGCTGCTCGAGCCGCGACGTCATGATCTCGACGTACTTGCGCTCGACGGCGAGCTCGTCGCCGATCGGAACCTGATGCACCCCGTGCGAATCCAGTACGACGCGCAGGAAATCGCTGAGCTTGGTCAGCATCGCGTCCGCCTTACCGACGTCTTCGTACATGACGGCTGAGATCGCGTTGAGCGTGTTGAAGAGAAAATGCGGATTGAGCTGAAGGCGCAAGTTCTCGAGCTGCGCCCGGGCGAGCTTCGTCTGAAGCTCGGCGGACGCGAGCTCCGTTCGACGCGCGGCAGCCAGACGGTCCCACGCGTACACGAATCCGGAAACGAACGCAAAGCTGATGACGTCGTTCGAGGCTTCCATCGGATAACGAAACAGCATGATTCCGTAGTCGTACGGGCCGAGCCCGGCCAACGGAAAGAGCGCGGAGCGGGTCGCCCACATGAGGGTCGTATGGATCGCCGAGTAGGCAATGGCCGCGAGGACGGCGACCGGGATGCCCGTTTTCCAGGTCGTTCGCGAGATCGGGAAACGGCGCGCGGCGTAGACGGCGATGGGCACGCCGATCAGAGCGGTGTACGCGCCGGTCATTTCTTCGAGGAATCGTGGGAGAAGCGTCCCGTATTGCCGGTTGGCGACGTTCTCGAGATAGCGGTAGCTGGTCAGCAGCAGACCGATTGCCGTATAGACGGCGACGACGACGGCGATTGCGGCACGCCGGCCCAGGAGCGGAGCGGGCTTCACTCCCTCCTTCTACCGGAGCCGCGCCCGCGCGGTCAACCGGCCGGTGACGAGCGGGACCGGGACGCTAACCGCCGGCCCAAACGCTCGCTTCCCTTGCTTGCATTCCTCGCGGCCCCGACAGGCCGGGTTTCGAATTCCAAATTTGCGGGGACGGGGCGACTGAAACGCCTCGCCGCACTTCCGCGGCAAATTTCCAACCGTTCTGCGTCAGAGCGTGCGATCGCAAACCGCGAAGCGATCGCGCGCCGGGTGCTTTTCTTCGTCCGCCGCAAAGCTTTGCGAGCTTCTTGTTGATTGTGGTTTCTTTTTGCGATAACGATGCACGCTAAATTTAACCACGGTTATCGTGCATCGAAATTTAATATGTTTTCGAATGAAAGTACGACGCGATACGGCGTCGAACGCAACGCTCATGCACGAAGACTTGGAGCATTTCGCCACACTCTACGACGAAAAGCAGCGTGCTGCGTCGGAAGCGTTTCGCCTACTCACGGAATCGAATCGGCGATTTCTCGCGACCTCGCCCAACACGATTCGTTACTACGCCGTCTCGGATGCTCACCGGAAGGCGTTCGACGATTGGATCGACGCGTCGCGCGAGCTCGACCGGGCGCGAGAAGAGCTTTTCGAAAGGGCGCTCGACGTCGCGAAGGTGCCGCGCGATCACCCGCTGCGCAAAAGGCAGCACGCGGCCTTTCCTTGGACGGTCAGTTATTCGGAAAGCAACGACTCGACCGTCGCGCGAACCGCATCGTCTTGTGAATCGCCGACGATGGCTTTGCGCAGCCGGCCCTGACGGTCGAAGAACAACTGCGTCGGCCATGCCGTGACGCCGTAGGCGTTCCAGATCGAAAAATCGTCGTCGACCGCAACCGGCCACACGATGCCCTGTCGCGCTAGGCTCGCCTCGACGTAGTCGAGTTGCCGCTCGGGCGGCGTTTCGGGTGCGTGGACTCCGACGATCGTCAATCCACGCGCCCGATCGCGCGCGAACAGCTGTCGCAGCGCCGGAACGACGTTCCGGCAGTTTTCACAATCGACCGTGAAAACGTCCACCAGAACCACGCGCCCGCGTACCGACGACGCGGTCGCGCGTCCGTTGAGCCACCGGGTCGCGGAGAGAACGGGAACCAGCGTCGTGCCGTCGCGCCGCGCGGCGACCGGAAGCGCCGCGGCAACGGCGGCGATTGCAGCGACGACGGCGGCTACGACGAATCTGCGAGCCAACATCATGCCTGCAGTACGCCGGCGGCGGAGGCGCGGATGACCGGGTCGAAGTCCCGCGCATGGCGGAGACGGTGATCTATCCCTACCTTCTCGACCCGAAGCTCACCACGGCGATCTGGGGAGGCGACGAGCTGGTACGCGACTACGGCAAGCGCGGAACCATCGGCGAAAAGCTGGCCGAATCGTGGGAATGCTGGGACGCCAACGCCGTGCTCGACGGCGCCCTGCAAGGAAAAACCGTGGCCGATTTGCGCGCCGAGCTCCGCGGCCGGCTGGTCGGCGATTTGGATCCGTCGCAGATTTTTCCGATTCTCACGAAGATCATCACGGCCCACGATTGGCTGTCCGTGCAAGTTCATCCCGACGACGCTTACGCACGTCGCGTCGAGCATCAGCGCAACGGCAAAACCGAGTGCTGGTACGTGTTCTCCGCCGAACCCGATGCCGAAATCGTTCTAGGGTGGACTCGCGATACGTCGCGGCAAGAGTACGAGCGGCGGGTCGCGGACGGCACGTTGGGCGAAATTCTGCGCAAAATTCCCGTCAAGGCCGGCGACACGTTTTACATCCCGGCCGGAGAGGTCCATGCGATCGGAGCGGGTATCGTTCTCTTCGAAACTCAGCAGGCGTCGGATTTGACGTATCGCATGTTCGACTGGAATCGCGTCGGCCCCGACGGCAAAGGGCGCGAACTGCACGTTCAGAAAGCGGCCGACGTGCTCGACTACCGGGCGGGAACCAGCGGTGCGCTGTTTCAGCTGCCGTATCGCTTCGAAGGCTTGAAGCGGACCGCGCTGATCGGGAGCGCACGATTCGTGGTGGAACGCGTGATCGCCGGTGCCGAGCCGGCGTCGATCAATCTCGCGGACAGACCGGCGATCGTCATGACGCTCGACGAACCGCTCGAGGTTTGCGTCGGCGAAACCGCCGCGCGCCTCGAACGGTATCAAACGGCGCTCGTTCCGGCCGCCGCGCGGTGGTGCGCCGTTACGGGGTCGAGCGAAGAAACGGCGTTCATGCTCGTAACGCCTCCGCAGGGTCGCGAACAGCTCGCGGTGCGAATGCTTGCCGGAGGCGCCGCGCAGGACGACGTCGACCGTTTCATGGCGCAGTTTTGAAAGCTTGATCCTCGCCGCGCTTCTGAGCGCCGCGGTAGCGGCACGGACGATCGATGCGGCGATGCTGGCGCCGGCTCTGCGCGGCGCCCACGTCGGATTGCTCGCCGTCGACCACTCGACCGGCGCCGTGCTCTACCAGCGCGGCGCCGACGACGACTTCGTCCCGGCGTCGACGTTCAAGCTGATCGTGGGTTCGGCGGCGATGTCACGCCTTGGGCCGTCTTTCGCCTTCGTGACGGAGGTGGACGACGAGGGCGGAATCGTAGCCGGCACGTTGAGCGGCAACCTCTACCTGAGAGGCGGCGGCGACGCCGAGCTGTCGCCGAGCGACCTCGACGCGGCGGCCACGGCGGTCGCGGCGGCCGGCGTGCAGCGCGTCGAAGGCGCACTGGTTGCCGATTCGTCGCACTACGTCGCGCCTCGCTATCCCGGCGGTTGGGCGATCGACGACATCCCCTACGGATACGCCGCGGTGCCCGCCGCGCTCACGTTGGAAATGGGCGTCGCGCACGTTCGCATCTCGCCGGGCGCGCTTGCGGGCGAACCGGCGGTGCTGCAATCGGATCCGAGTGACGCGTTCCAACTCGACAATGCAACCGTCACGGGGGTGCGCGGGAGCGACGATACGACCGACATCGATCGCCCGTGGGACCGCCCGGATGCTATCCGCGTCGTGGGCTCCTATCCGCTGGGTGCCCCGCTTTCCGACGACCTCGAGCCGGCGGTGCCGGATCCAGTCGCCTACGCGGCTCAGGCTTTTCGCGCGGCGTTGCTGCGGCACGGCATCGACGTACTCGGCGGCGTTCGCGACGGCCGGGTTCCGGCCGCCGCCCACAACCTCTGGACGCATCGCTCCAAACCGCTGTCGCAGTTGCTGGCAGACTTCTGGCTGCCGAGCCGCAACGTCATCGGAGAGCAGCTCTTGGAAGAGCTCGGCGCGAGTTCCACCGGCAACGACGCGCGAGCGGCCGGAATCGAGGACGAGACGCAGTGGCTGCGTGCGATCGGCGTCGACCCCGCCACGCTGACGATCGCGGACGGATCGGGTCTTTCGTCTTACGATCGCATCACGCCACGCGCACTCGTCGCGATCTTGAATGCCGACTACGGCGATTCCAACCGCGACGCATTTCTCGCAGCGCTGCCAGTCGCCGGTCTTCGCGGAACTCTGGAGGGAACGTTCGCCGGAACGCCGCTCGCCGGCAACCTCATCGCGAAAACCGGTTCCCTGAACCACGCGCGGCTGCTCGCGGGTTTCGTGAAACGGTCCGACGGCGACATCGTGACGTTCGCGTTGATGGTCAACGATTGGATGGACGCGTCGCCGCATGCGCAAGCGGCTCTCGATACGGTCCGTGCAGCGATGCTTGAAGCGCTCCTGTGACGGCCCTGACGGCGTTCGGTTTCGCATCGGTAACCGCGATGATGCTCGCTTACGCCTTCGAGCGCCGCAACCGCGCGTTCGTCCTCGTCTTTGCACTGGCATGTTTTGCGGCCTCGGCCTATGGATGGCTGGCCGGCACGTGGCCGTTCGGCGTGGTCGAGGCGGTCTGGGGATGCGTTGCCGTTTTCCGTTGGCTCTCGGCCGCGCCGCAAAGCCCTCGATAGGACGCCCGCCGACGCATCCGCCCGCCTCCGGCCGGCGTTCTCAGGGTGTATGGACAGAGAGATCGCAACCTTCGCTGCCGGCTGCTTCTGGGGAGTCGAAGCCGCCTTTCGGCAAGTCCCGGGGGTCCTGAGCGCCGTCTCGGGTTATATCGGCGGCCGCACCGAAAATCCAACCTATCGCCAGGTCTGCAGCCACACGACCGGTCACGCCGAGGCCGTCGAAGTCACCTTCGATCCAAAGCGCGTCTCGTACGAGCAATTACTCGCAGTGTTCTGGCAGATTCACGATCCGACGCAGCTCAACCGTCAGGGCCCCGACGTCGGCGATCAGTATCGATCGGCGATTTTCACGTACTCGCCGGAACAGGAACGCGCGGCACTCGCGTCGCGCGACGCCGAGGCAAAGACTCAGTCGCGGCCGATCGTCACGCAGATTTTGCCCGCGCCGAAGTTTTGGCCGGCCGAAGAGTACCACCAACGATATTTCGAAAAGAACGGCGGTGCCGCATGTCACGTGAGCGTTCCGAAATGAAGCGCGCGGCTTTCGTCGCGAGCCTCGCCGGCGGCGCCGCGGCCGCGCTGATCCTGCGTCGCAGCGCGATCGCGGGATCGCAAACCTATGCCGTCACCCACAGCGATGCGGAATGGCTGCGGCTGCTCGGCCCCGACCGCTACGAAATTCTCCGGCAAGGCGGCACCGAGCCGCCCAACTCGAGTCCGCTCATCGCCGAACACCGTCCCGGAACCTACCGATGCTTCGGATGCGGCCTGGCGCTGTTCTCCTCGGAGGCGAAGTACGACAGCGGCGACGGGTGGCCGTCGTTCTGGACCGTCCTACCCGGCGCGATCCTCAAGCAGAGCGATTACCAGTTGATCGAGGAGCGCACCGAAGTGCATTGCCGGCAATGCGGCGGCCACCTCGGTCACGTCTTCGACGACGGCCCCAGACCTACGGGTCTGCGATACTGCATCGACGGTCTGGCGTTGCGTTTCGTACCGAAGTCGGCCTGACCGCCCAGCGCGCGCTTCGGTACGCGCGCCGTCGCCGCTTTCGTCAGCGAACTCCCGACTCGAGCATCTGTTCGAGCGACCGGCCGCGGCCTTCGACGCCGAATCGGTACCACCACAGCATCGCGAGCGCCCCACCCGCGAAAATGGCCGTCATCGCGAAGAAAACCGCGCCCACGCCGTAGCGGGCGTTGAGCGCGAAGAAGGCCACCGGCGCGACGATCGCCCCGACGCGTCCGACCGCCACCGACAAGCCGATCGCCGAAGAGCGCACGTCGGTTGGAAAGATCTCGCTGACGACGACGTACGCGCCCGCGCCGGCCGACGCGCTGAACATGCCGAAGATCAGAAACACGGCGACGAACCAAGCCGGCGTGTGCGTGGCGTTCAATAAGCCGCAGCAAACCGCCGCGCCGGTAAAGACCGCGAGCATCGTCGGTCGCCTGCCCCACCAATCGGTGAGCCACGACATCACGAGCTGCGCGCAAAACCCGGTACCCGCGCTCGCCAGATAGAGCAGTGGAATGCCGGAGCGCGGGATGCCGACGGCCGGAAAGATGGCGATACCTCCGATTGCGATAATGCCGTAATAGGGCATCACTTGCGCGAGGTTGAGCGCGAACGAAAAAATCAGCCGCGCCGGCGTTTCGCTCCAGAGCCGCGCGACTTGCTGGAGATAGGTTCGCTGCGGGGCCGGCTCCGCCGCATCGGGTTCGGGCGGCAGCGCTTCCGGCCTCGCGCCGAACAGCCGCGCGACGATCGCTCGCGCCTCGTCGTCGCGCCCGCGGGCGGCGAGCCAGCGCGGCGATTCCGGAACCGAACTCCGAACGAACAGAACGCCGACGGCAACGATCGCGCCGAACCAGAAGACCGCACGCCACGCATCCGTAGGCAGCGCGCCGAGCGCGAGATACGCTGCGCCGGACGCGACGACCGCACCGACGTTCCACGACGCGTTGATGGTTCCGTCGACGCGTCCGCGATATCGCGGCGGAATGAACTCTTCGATCGCCGAGTTGATGGCGCCGTACTCTCCGCCGATTCCGATGCCGGTCAAAAAACGAAAGGCTGCCAGCGACGCAAAGCTCCATGCGAACCCGGTGAGCACGGTCGCAATGCAATAGATAGCCAGCGTCAGCATGAAGAGACGTCGCCGCCCGAGGCGGTCGGCCAGCGGACCGAAGGTCAGCGCTCCGGCGAGCATCCCGACCGTATAGATCGGATTTACCCACGCCGCCGTGCTGCCCGAGAAGTGCAGCTCGTGCGCGACGTTTGCCAAGACCGGACCGGTCACCGTCGTTTCGAAGCCGTCGAGGATCCAGGCAACGCCGAGTGCGGCGGTGATGCGCAGGTGCACGTGCGACCAGTCGGCACGGTCGAGGAGACGGCCCACGGCGCTCACGTCCGCACCTTCGCGGCCGCGTAGGGCTGACCCGCCACCGCGGCGTCCCGACCCGGAGGGGCTCCAACGCGCTTCCGGCGCATTGATGGAGCATGGGGTTCTCCCGAACCCGTGCGGCGTGGCTCATCGCGCTGCTCGTGGTGGTTTTGGCACTGCCGTCGATCGCGATCACGGTCTATCTCGAATACGAGGCGTCGGCGCTGATCGCAGGCGTACAGAACGAACGCGCCGGCCTCAACCGCATCGTCGCGCTCGAGGCCTTCGATCGTGCGGCGGCGCAGTACGTGCTCGCCCGTCAGTGCCGGCTGCCCGGCGCGAAGCCGTTACTGGGCCGCCTCGATGCCGCCGCCGCGACGTTCGCGCAGGTGCCCTCGCCGCTTCCGTTACCTGCGTCTTGGAACGCCGTACTGACGCAATCGCGCACGGTTCGCTCGGGCCGTCCGTCGCCGTCCGACGACGATGCGCTCTTCGACGCGCTCGACGCCACGTTCGTCTCGACCGCGGATGCTTCCGGACTTACCTTCGATCCCGATTTCGCGGGCATCAGTCTCAGCGACGCCGTTTCGTACCGGCTTCCCGAGGCGCTCGCCCAAGTGCGCGGTGCCCGCGGTCAGTTATGTACGGTGGGGACGATTCCGAGTCTCGAGCAGCGTCTGAACCTCAAGCGCCGCCAAGTGCTCTTCGACAAATCGATTGCCGACGCGATGCAAGACACCGGCGATTCGGTTCGCATGCTGGCCGCGCGTTTCGACATGGCACCGCTGTCGGCCGCGTTCGGACGTGCGCTGCGCGGCTCGAGCGACGCATCCGCACAACTCGGCGCCTATATGACCGCACCGCTGCCCTCGAATCGCTTCGCCACCGAGCAGTCGCTCGACGTCGCGACGCTCGACCTCGCGGCACTAATGGACACGGAGTTTCCGTTCATCGATCGCATTCTCGCAGAGCGGCTCGGCGGCTACCAGCGGCAAGAGGTGGTGCGCCTCATTCCGGGATTCGTCGGATTGCTGGCTGCGGTTTTGGTCGCCGGCTTGATGGCACGCCTGTTGTCGCAGCGCACCGCGCTGGAGGTCGCGCGGCAGACCGCCGCCGAGCAGGAGCGCATGGCGCTGCACGACGGTTTGACCGGAATCATGAATCGCCGCGCCTTCTTCAGCGCCCTCGAACGCGCCGTCTCGGGCGGTACGAATCACGGCGTGATCTGCGTCTTCGACATCGACCACTTCAAAAAAATCAACGACACGTACGGTCACGCCACCGGCGACGAGCTTCTCGTGCGGCTGGCGGAGACGATCGAAGAATCGGTACGCACGAGCGACGCGGTCGCGCGCTTGGGCGGCGACGAGTTCGCCGTCTTCATCCATCCGCCGGTCGAGCGCGACGACGTCGAGCGGATTCTCAAGCGCATCACGTCGGTGATGAAGCTGCCCGTCACCATTCGCGGGAAGGACGTGCGCGCTTCGGTCAGCGTCGGCGCGGCGCTGATCGGCGGCGAGAGCATGGACGAGGTGCAGGAAGCGCTCGAGCGCGCCGACGCCGCCCTCTACCAAGCGAAAACCGCGGCGCGCGGGAGCTATTCCTTCAGCGACGCGGACACAACGTTCTGACCGCCTCCGGGAGGAATCGTGCGCTACCGGGTGGATTGCTCGTACATGGAGCGCGTACGTCGAACCTCACCGCTTGCGGTCGCCGCGCTGCCGGCGCTCGCAGCCCTTATCGCCTGTTCGTCCAACGGTAATTCGGCAAATACCGCCGGCGACTCGGCAAATACCGCCGCCGCAACCGGCGCAGCCATGGCGACGGAGGCCGCGGCGCCCGCCGGGGGCGGCCAGCAAGTCTACGCCACCAACTGCGCGAGCTGTCACCAGAGCAATGGTCAGGGAGTGCCGGGCGCCTTTCCGCCGCTGGCGGGCAATGCTGCCGTGACCGGCGATCCCAAGACGGTCATCCACATCGTGAAGTACGGCCTGTCGGGCAAGATAGCGGTCGGCAACGCGACCTACAACGGCATGATGCCGCCCTGGGGCTCGCAGCTTTCCGACGCGCAAATCGCTTCGGTGGTCACCTACGTCCGGTCGGCCTGGGGTAACCACGGCGCGCCCGTCACGACCATCGACGTCACCGCCGTTCCGAAGTGATCGCGACGCGCTTCGCCGGCGTTTTCTCCGCCATGGCGTGCGCGGTCTCGCTTTCGGCGTGCTCGGACGGCGGCTCGGTGACGGCGCCCCAAGCGCCGGCTGCCTTCCGAGCCGTGCCGCAAGCTTCGCCAGCGTACGCGATCGAGTCGTTCCACTTTCACGTCATGCGCCTGCGCCACGGTACAAACTCGGCGGCGGCCGTGCCGGGGGGAGCGATCTACCCCGACGACCTCACCGACTACGGCGGCCCGATCATGAAGTCCGAGGCTGCCTATAACGTTTACGTCAACTGCCCCGGCCGGTACGCTTCCTGTTGGGGCAGCGTTGCGCCGTTTCAACAGCAACTGAGCGGAAGCGCGTTCGCCGGCCTCCTGACCCAGTATACGAAGAGCCCCGCCGCGTCGCTTACGTTAAGCGGATCGAGCGCGGTCACGTACAAGCGCTACCCCGGAACGGCGCTCTACGAAAACGA
>Ga0335075_10010173_pt1 | contig 14290 bp, 17 predicted proteins | sample Lox_Sample_24_FD_206723 | JGI IMG/M metagenome (GOLD analysis project Ga0335075, IMG submission 206723) | Soil microbial communities from Loxahatchee National Wildlife Refuge, Florida, United States - Lox_Sample_2.4 | ecosystem: Environmental > Terrestrial > Soil > Wetlands | place: USA...
AAGGAAGGGAAACTAGAGTTATACGACCTGCCAAGTTCAAGTTTGGTCGATACGATTGACGCTCATGAAAGTCATGTATGGGCGACTCAGGTGAGCCCGGACCGCAAGGGAATTGTCACTGGTAGTGCAGATAAAAGTCTGAAGTTTTGGAATGTGGAGGTCCTTACGGAGGATGTTTCTGTACCCGAGGTATGCATCCTTTTTGATGTCGAGAGCTGATATCCAGGTCTCCGTTTCCAGACTTCGTTTGCAGCATACAAGAACCCTTAAATTGAACGAGGATATCCTATCAGTGAAGTTCAGCCCCGACCAAAAACTTGTCGCAGTAGCGCTTCTTGACCGGACAATCAAAATCTTTTTTGCTAATACACTCAAACATCATCTTACTCTTTATGGCCACGCCCTTCCGGCTCTATCTATATCGATATCTCTCGACTCTAAACTATTATTATCCACCTCTGCCGACCGAACCTGTAAAATATGGGGCTTGGATTTTGGCGATTGCCATCGATCTATCCGCGCCCACAGCGAATCAGTGATGGTTGGCATGTTTGAACTCGGTAAAGATGAACGCGATTGGCATAATTTCTGGAGCGCTGGGAAGGATGGGGGTGTAAAATACTGGGATGGAGATACTTGGGAAAACATTCTTTCGCTCAAAGGTCATCATGGTGATGTCTGGGCCATGACCCAAAGTTCGCGAGGCAATTGGGTTGCAAGTGCTGGAAGAGACAAGTCTATTCGAATTTGGAGCAGGACCGAAGAGCAAGTATTTCTGGAGGAGGAGCGGGAAAGAGAAGCAGAGGAATTGTTTGAGGAAGGTTTGGTTGAAGGGCTTGCCAGAAGTCGAATTGATGAACTGGGTGATGGAGAAGGGACAGAAGTCACGCAGGCTGGAAAGCAGACGTTCGAGACCTTGACAGCGGGTGAGCGAATAGTGGAAGCGCTGGAACTGGGAAACGAAGATCGAATCCTCATGTCTGAGTATGAAAAGCAGCTGAAAACTCGGTCTAAAAGTGCTCCACCAACACGAAATCCTATTTTCATGGCTCTCGGTGGGGTGAGTGCAGAGAAGTACGTGCTTTCCGTTATTGAGAAAGTCAAAGCTTCCAATTTGCAGGATGCTCTATTAATACTTCGCTTCGAACATGTTGAGATCCTGATCAATTTCTTAAATATCTGGGCTTCAAAGGTTTTACCATAACGTAATATTTCCTAACTCGAAGGGCTGGAATATCAAATTGGTCACTCAATTACTGAGTAGCTTGATACGTATACATCACGCTCAGTTGGTGGTCTCCAGAGAAATGCGGACTGTTCTCGATGAATTGAGATCGAATTTAAGGGGAAATCTCTTTCGAGAAAGGGAGTTGACAGGATGGAATACTGCTGGATTGGGATATCTGAAGCGGGAATTAATGGCTAATGGCATCATTGGATTTAATGAAGAGGAAATACCACTGGAGAATGGAGCTAAGAAGAGGTCATACCCGATGATAGCGTAAAAAGTTCATCCGTTTCATCTGATGGCGACTTCTGATAGTGTCTTACATAAGGAATTACTTAAACAGGAAAGTGGGCTTATTTTTGTGTGAAAGGGGTGTGGTTGGTTGGCAAATCAATTTTGGATTCTGGTCGAAGGACCAAACAAGATCAAACTCGTGCACACGTTGATACATCTACTCCGTAACAGAACTGGATCAAGAGTGTCTCTTGAATAACAACCCCCGTTCTTATAGCCTCTCAATCGTCTTGCTAAATCAAAGTGACTTCGACTGCAATAAACCGTTCGCGAAAGTCGTTTGGACTTGACCAAATGGCCACTTCACAAAAAGCTTCTCAGAGTTCGCTCCAAGACTTGATTCCGCTCGTAAACAGTAGGCCCCCCTTCCGTGTTCAAGCTAACTCTTTTCTCTAGCTCTACAGGTATTCTCTTCAGCTTATCGGTACATCTTATATTTACATGTATTTAGGACCTCACATACAACACACTCGGAACCGAGACCCTAGACCTTCCTCAAGTTGTCGTTGTCGGATCACAGTCGTCGGGAAAATCTTCGGTCTTAGAAAACATAGGTAATCGCCTTCCGTGTCTGTCTTTGTAGAATCAAGTTCGGTCTAATTTGATTCAGTGGGCAGAGATTTTCTTCCGCGGGGATCAGGAATTGTGACTCGTCGTCCGCTCGTCCTGCAACTTATCAACATCACTGCGTCTGCCGATAACCTCAGTCCACAAGATTCAGCCCTCGAACCAGAATGGGCAGAATTTCTCCACTCCCCGGGACATAGATTCACAGATTTTGATGCTGTTCGAAGAGAAATCGAGGCCGAAACTGCTCGCGTCGCCGGTCTTAATAAAGGCATCAACCGTCTCCCCATACACCTGAAGATTTTCAGTCCTTCTGTCCTCAACTTGACTCTTGTCGACCTACCTGGTCTCACCAAGATTCCAATTGGAGACCAACCCACTGACATTGAGAAACAGATTCGAAGTCTAGTCGTAGAGTACATTGCAAAGCCAAATAGGTAGTCTCTTCATGTTTCCTTGTTCCCTAATGATTAGTATCATCCTTGCTGTGACGCCTGCCAATATCGACTTGGTCAACTCAGAAGGACTAAAACTTGCGCGTCAAGTCGATCCACAGGGAAAACGAACTATCGGTGTCCTTACCAAACTTGACCTCATGGACCATGGCACAAATGCTCTCGAAATACTGGCTGGACGAGTCTATCCTTTGAAGTTGGGGTTTATAGGTGTTGTCAACAGGAGTCAACAAGACATTACCACGAACAAGAGCTTAAAGGAAGCTCTCAAAGCGGAGGAAGCTTTCTTCAGACAGACCCCTGCATACCGCAACATAGCTCATCGGTGTGGCACGCAATACCTGGCAAAGTCGCTGAATTCGGTATCTGGGTCGTCACTCTTAACTAATTCTAGATCTTGATGCAACACATACGAGAGAAACTGCCAGATATCAAAGCACGACTAAACACATTGATGGGCCAGACTCAGCAGGAGCTCGCCTCATATGGGGAGCCTCAATTCAGTGCCCCTCAACATAGAGGCTCTTTGATCTTGCAACTAATGACTCGGTTTGCCACCAGCTTCGTCTCGTCGATCGATGGTACTTCTTCCGAGATCTCTACCAAAGAATTGTGCGGCGGCGCCCGAATCTACTACATTTTCAACTCTGTCTTCGGGCATTCGCTAGACCGTATTGATCCGACCCATAACCTCACAGTCCACGATATTCGCACCGCTATACGCAATTCTACTGGCCCTCGTCCTTCTTTATTCGTTCCGGAGATGGCGTTTGATTTACTTGTTAAACCTCAGATACGACTCCTCGAAAGCCCCAGTCAACGGTGTGTAGAGCTCGTCTATGAGGAGTTGATGAAGATATGTCATACTTGTGGAAATACCGAGATTGCCCGATTTCCTCGACTACAGACAAAATTGATCGAAGTAGTCAGCGAGTTGCTGCGCGAACGTTTGGGTCCAACAAGTCGCTATGTGGAAAGTCTCATCGCCATTCAGGGAGCATATATCAATACCAATCATCCAAACTTCCTTGGTGCAACGGGTGCGATGAACAGCATGATGAACAATCAACAAGCCTCGAAGTCAAAGAGGAGAGAAGCAAGCGCTATACGAACACGAGAAAGGAGCGTTCTTGGAGACAAAGTCAATGGCGTCAGCCCAAAACTCGACTCATCTACCGAAAATGCCAATGGGTCTTCCTCCCAGCCCTCTCACCCTATACCCGAAAACCATTCTTCCCCCCACCCTCATCATCACCACGTTCGCACGGAGTCTCAGACTTTTGAAACCTCCAATGGGGTTGTCGCCAATGCTGCTGCCAATGCTCGTGAAACATTTCTCAATTACTTTTTCGGGAACAAGGATGGGCCCGGAGAGAGTAGCGTTGTAATGCCCAGGCCTGTGGAACCTCGTCTTGCTGAAGAGAGAAGGTCTCGACGAGCTCGAGACAATTCCAGGAATGTCGATATGAACAATTTTGTGAAAGAATTTGATGATGCAGTTGGATTGGGGGTATCTGACATCTGAGAAGTCCACTGATTTAGATGGAAACTATCGCTGATGAGCCTCCTCTCACTGAAAGAGAGAAGGTCGAAACAGAATTGATAAGAAGTCTCATCTCAAGTTATTTTCATATTGTGAGAGAAAGTATCCAAGATTTGGTACCTAAAGCGGTCATGCATCTTCTTGTCAATCACTGTAAGGAGGTATCACGATTTTCTGATACACGTCTGATTTGTTTTAGGTTCTGCAAACTCGGTTGGTTGCCGATCTTTATAGAGAAGACATGTTTAATGAGTTGTTATACGAGGACGAAAACTTGAAGCAGGAACGTGAGAAGTGTGAGAAGATGCTGGCGGTATACAAAGAGGCCGCTCGGGTGATCGCGGAGGTTATGTAATGTGCACGGTAGATGATTTTACTGGCGTTTCTCATCTCTGTCTGGTTTGGTTTTGGGAGCTTTACATCATAGCATTGTATATTCTCTCAGGTGCTTCGTGTGTTGGATTTCAAAATCTTATGTACGTAGTTGTGGAACGTTGGTTCGATATGTCAATAATAACACTCTACTTTTGAAATGGGATTAACTGTTAATGACGAACTGTGCCCAGCAGCGAGAGTGAGCAAACATCGATGAGAGACTCCAGTTCCGGTTATTTGCTCTATCTAAGCCATGTTATAAACGTCTTCCCGTGGCATTCCTTCTACTTCTTCGGCGTATTCCTCGATCGTCTTCCATTTCCATTTCGATTCGCCTGGATTGACAAGTTCGTTGTCGTTTCTCTGACTGAAGTCCAGATTTCCGCCAGATCCAGCCATTCTAAACACTCGAGTAGCTACATCATAGATAGAGCTTAGATCGAAGTCCTTCGGAAGTCTTGTGGGTGGTTTCATATTCTCCTTATTCATGAACACCTTTGCCTCGTCGTCAGACAGAGTTATCAACTTTATATGAGTTTTTCCTTTTGCCGCCTTGTTAAAAATCTGCACGATCTCACTCGGTGTGCGGTTAGTCCCAGCGATTCGAATTCGCGATGGAACGTTGTTCGGGTTTCCCAAAGCCATCTGGATCAATTCCACGATAGAACGAGCAATGTCCGCTTTTGATGTAACAGTGAGGGGTGTATTCCCGTCCCCAGGGACATACCATGTTTGTTGTTCGGGAAAGAATCCATGAAAAGCTTGAAATCCGCCATGAGGATGTTCCATAAAAAGCCCGTTGCTGATAATTAGTCAATCCACGGTCTGAAAATCTTACTAAATGGAAACGACCTTCAGGCCCTTAGACTCTGCATAGGCATCGTGCTCTTTCTTCCCTTCCCAGACAGGATGTCGAACAAATTCAGAGTCGACGTGAGGGTCGACACCGAATTCACTACGGGTCAACTCGTGTTTTTAATCGGTTTGACCTAGGAAAATACACTTTTACTCCAGTCCGCGCTGCTGCATCCACCAATTGCACTCGATTCCTCAGATAGTCTCCATTAGTGCCCATGGCATTCACTAGGACATTGCATCCCTTCAGCGCATTGTCAAGACTTGCAGGTTCGGTGTAATCAACTCTATAGTACTTGATTTTTGCATTGCCCGGCTCTTTGATCGACTCTCGCGAGAGGCACCGAACTTCGGAGATACGTGCATCATCCGCCAAAGTCGGAACGAGTTTGTGGCCAAAGTTCCCTGAGGCTCCGACCAGAGCAACAACTGCCATTTGAATCTTCAGGTACGATCCAATCTGGCTGCAAGCTACCGCAATTAAATACACTTGTGGGGCCACCTGCAGAGTGCGGGGCGAAGTTTCAGTGGGCAAGGAATTTACCGAGCGCACAAATCAAAATCACTACCGCCAATTATGGGCGGTCGTCACGTACGCACGTATCCACGCAACCGATCGCAAGCAAGAATGCATTCCAACTGCATGCAACTGAGTGCCACCTGCAGAAAGAGTTCCACGCGTGATGTGCTAATATTGCCGTGAGATAAAACTCTGGGGTTGGCGAGAGGACAAAGGTATCAAAAGCTGCAGGCGCACACTTGAACCAGCTTAAAGCAGGCTGCAGCTGGCTGTACTGAGTCGAACTGCAGCCAGTTCTCACAGCAGGAGCCTGCTGACCATACGCATACTATCCGACGGGTGCGAGAAGGCCTTGGATGTCGTAATTATTCATAGTTAGTTAGTAGCAGACTATACAATGCAAACGGCTTGAAGTGCATTACCCGGTGCATATGTACTATATATAGCAATGCAAGTGCAGAAACACGCTGCGACGAGTCATGTTTTGACAACTAGCTAGTAGTATGATTAGTAGCTGCTATAGTATTGCTGCAGTGGCTGTACTACATCGATCTGCTGCCGCATAATATTATTGGCGGCTAGCTAGGCAATTGCAACCATTTCGATGCAACTGGAACCTTTTCTAGGCATAGTAGTTGCCATAAAGCAGCTGCAGGTAGAGTAGGGCGGAATTCGAACACAATTACTGTCTTACAGCTACAGCTGCAATGGTGGCACACCTGGTCGTATGTATACTAATAAGTCATATGGATATACTTATAATACATACATGCATGAATATACTAGAATGCATGATATCTTGCCTCAACTTGCAACTGCAGCTGCTGTTGCTGGCAATCCAGTTATAAGTGCATACATATATACATATTGTAGGAACAAGTGGTGTCATTAAAGTGGCAGCAGTGGGTTGATCTTCTCCCTCTCACTTACTAATATATATGAACAAGCTATGTCTAGCTGCTAGCTACTACGCTGAAGTTCAATTGCAATTGCAATACATGCATGATATACATGAACACTGCAGCTGCAGCTGGTCTGCATGGGTCATGCACCGACCTATAGCTGGAAGGCACGTACTTGCACGTATAGCTAATGGGCTGCAGCGGCGTACCATTTTGGAAAGATAACTTGAAGTTTGGCCGTATATATATGCATGGAGCTGCGCTGTATAAAGCAACGATGCACGCGCACTAGCCACCCGAGTACTTATCACTGATGAGTGCCAAGGAACAAGGATATACACGGGTACACTTGCTAGAAATGCATTGCATTGCAATTGTCGTCAGATAGGCGGCCCGTTGATTTTCCGGCCCACAGTATCGATGAAGGACTGACTCCTGGCATGCTTCGATTTTCGGTCATCCTGCTGCTGATCAGATCTCGAGGTGCTGACTGACAAATTAGAGCTGCTGGTTGCAGTTTTGAACGAATCCACACTTTCCTCGTCAGCTGCAGTCCTGTTGTCCACAGATCGCCGTCGTTCTGGGGATACTTCGGTGTCGGCATTGAATACTGGTTCGTCATTTTCGAATTGGCCTCGGAACTGTGAACCATCGGGATATACAATCCAGCCGGTCCCGTGCTTTTTATCCTACGACAGTCAACTGTTATTGAATAACAAGGCTTACATGTCTCCAAAAACCTTCGTACTTGAGGCCCACAGAATCCAGATCATATACACCAAATCCGTGCTTTAGACCATTCTTCCATGTTCCATCGTAGAAGTCGCCGTTTGCATGAACAAGCTTTCCGTGGCCGTTAAGTGTATCATTCTCAAATGAGCCTTCATACACATCACCCTACTATCAGAAAGGAAAACACAGCGGCAGGTACATTCTCAAAGCAATATTTCCCGCGGGGACCATGCATCTCGTTGAGCACCCAATTACCCTCATACCAAGCACCCCCAGGGAGATATAAAACACCAAGCCCATTTCGGTCCTCTCCGCGAGTTAACTCTCCGTGATATTGTGAGCCGCTAGCACTGTCAGCTAAGCTTGGAGGGGACAGACTCCCGATAAATTAACAAACCCGTTTTTGGGCGGTCGTTTTTCCATTCGCCATCAAAAGACACGAGATGTTGGTCATCATCCGAATATGTTATTTTTCCAGGACCAGATCTGACGCCATTCTCCATAAACCCCTCGTATCGGTTGCCGTGGTCATCTACGGTTATATTCGGTTTGAAAAAAAGAATACCAACACAACTCACATAGACCTTTTTGGTCGGAGGCGGTTGTCCACCATCGGAGAAAATCAGTACTTCTTCGGCGTAGAGATGATTTTCTGGATCCAGCTCCATGGCTCGGCCCAGGTATTGAATGGCTTCAGGGAGTTCAGCTTCACTAGCACCAAGCCACAGGTCGTGGATGGCCTCGGCACATCTCTCGCGATATTGATCCGGGATTTGACTGTTAGCGTTCATAGCAGAATCTAGAGCTATGCTAGCCATTTTGGTAAAGAGGGCTTCGACAACCACCCGATGATCGTTCAAGGCGGCATGCGTAAGAGCTGTCATCCCTTTGAGATCCCGGCGATACGGGTCTGCGCCGAAATGGAGTAAAGACAAGACGATATCGGTGGCACCAAGTGATGCTGCGTAAACGAGGGGTGTCATGTCATTCTCTGAAGCGTTTGGATTGACGCCGAAATTAAGGAGAAAGTTTACGATCGACGGACTTTTGGCGGAAATGGCGATATACAATAGCCGAGATTTCTCTTCTTCTTTCGCATTTGCAAAGCAAGCTCTGAGAGTAGGAAGGTCTCCATATCGTATTAGGTCAGGAATATCCAGGACGCGCTGAAGGTGACGAATCGCGAGGTCGCTAATGAGAGGACAGTCGTGAATTTTGTGCTGAATATCTATATGGATCTCGTCGCAACAGCAATGAGACTCGGGGATATCACCTGCGACGAGTTCTTCCAGAGCAGCCTGGTTCACTGTTTTTCCGCATCGAAGGTAAATGGCTTCTGTCATTGGTCGTTCTGAGATAGGACATAACAGTGGCTCGATGTCATTCCGCCGAAAGTAGTCGATAACTCGTTGTGATAACGTACGCTGTCTTTGCGACGCCAAGTCGTCTAATTTGATTATGGCCAGATGAGCTGCATCTGCCTCAATCGATGACATAGATAGAGAAATTCGTTCGAAGAATCTGATACTCTCTCTGAAGCGAGTCTTGACAAGACGATAAAGGGAAACAGGAGCTCGTGAATTCTCCATTGGTGACTTGACGGCTGAGAGGTGACGAGAAGTTGTTGCTCGGGTACCGAGGAGTGATGACAGCTGATTTCGGTCTAGCACGATGTCCCCCAAAGTATCCCGTCTAAGGAGCGTATCTGTTACCCATTCCAAAGTACATAGAAGGGTCATTGATTTGAAGCGAAGGGCGACGGAGGGTAGCCCCAGCACCGATTCTGAGACCCGTAAGAACCCATCCCGAGGTTGAGGTGCAACCCCCAAAAGCATTTGCTGAGCAGCTTCAAGGACGCAATACGTGAGCAATTCCCTCCTTGACAGCTCGTCTACGGACAAACATTTCTCGTCTCCACGGGATGGTGAGATATGCTCTAACTTTTCCACCACAGCTTTCATATCCAAAACCGAATAGAGAGTGCCAGTGACGATCTCGGGTACCTGTGCAAAGTCTCTATGTTGCAACAAGATGGATTTGAGTATCTGACGGCAAATGTACCAATCTAAACGCGATCTTTCTAGGAAATCGACACATTGCAAGATCTAAAACTGTTAGCAGAAAAAGAGATAACGCGAACTACGTCGTATTTCGACTGACTCAGGAGGATCGACCCAATATCGAATATGAGTGCACAAAATGTATCACTCAATTCTGTCGCTTCTAGGCAAAACGAAACACCAGAGCGAACGCACTTCATTAAGAAAGAGAAGTGAACATCAGGGGTATCAGCTTCAGAGAACGTGTTGATGTCCAATAAATTGAGGTATTCAAGAACAGATCCTCTTGCAACTGCCCCAACATCTTGATGATTGTTGCGAAGAACGTCAATTGCGACTACCAGCGTCTCCAAGAATTGAAAGATTTGAAGGTGGTCGAATTCTCTGATCGAGGCAGAACCCACTTTGGCGAGAATCTCGAGACAGCGACGAGCTGTGTTGATATCGTTTGTGCGTTCGAGTTGATTTTTGATGATCTGGATCATTTGCGCAATTTCCAATTGCGTCTCATTGAGTCCAGAGTCGGTTGATGGCCCGTTCATGTTGCCAGTGATCGCTGATTGAAAAGGATCAAGCTGCTCTCTCCCCGAAGTCGTCCGTGGGCTTGTGGAAGGAGAGTTCATAGCTGGATGACGTGGGTGAGCGAGGTGACAAATAGCAAAGGAAGCGGCTGTTAAAGAGAGGAAATGTGATCAAGGCCCATGACTTGAGGTGAAACAAAGCAGAGAAAGGTGCTTCTCTTCTTTAGCGTACGATAGCAGACTTGTCTTCCCGTATTATTGTAGGAGAGGCGAAGGCTGAGGCGATGATGGCTGTGTGGAATTAGAGTTTTGCGGAAGCAGGCAAGGGATCGGCGGTGAACTGTTGTTGGTTGGAGAGTTTCTTCTTTTCCTGAGACGTCGATCAACTCGAATTTGATCAAGTCCTAGATATCCACAGTCCTCTCTGTCTTGAGAATCTCGCACTTTCACTCGATTTCCAGTTCTGCGTCAATCTCACCACATCAGCTAATTCTCCCTTGAGAGACTACCACAAAACATGAAACATCCGAAAGAAGGAAAAGGCCCATCTCACGAGACGTCACCCGGTGTCGAACTCGCAGAAGGCACGTATTCGACAACCAGATTCCGCTGACCACAGGCATGTGCTGTTACTTTTATCGTTCTCCGTATGTCTTTCGAGATGTCTTTGTCCATGCCATTCGAGATAATTTCAAGTATTCGATCTCCATCTTTAGTGACTTCGGTATCCTGACGGTGTTAGTCAGATGAATGCTTCGGAGTATGGAGGAGACATCACCCTCACCTATAAACGGGACAAGGAGGTCCTATTCTTCTTTGAGATAATGACTGACTCTTTTTAGTGTTTCTATGTTGTAGGGGATAAAGAGTCTGGAAAATGCGAGCAAGCGTTGTCACCCTTTATTAATCTACTGAAAGATTAGCTTCGTCAAAGTCCTTACAAACATCAAGAAGATGATCGACCAACACGTACATGGTTTCCCCCGAACCAATCTGACGTGAAATTTAGAAGGGTGACATGGATTATTTCAGTCGCAGAAAAGACGCGGAACTTTCTCAGGTTCACCCTGTTCCAGATATCGAGGTGTTTTCCGGCTCCTGAGCCCTCTTAATATCATAGGGTGAAAAGGTCCGACTTCAAAAACAGAAACAAGTCGTGGAAGAGACACCAGCTCCAATCGAGTCAGTTGAAGACCCAATTCCTCAGAAAGCTGAAGACACATCCTACATTTGGAAGCCAACAGGTGGTACCCGTCCCAGAGTATAGTTGACATCAGATCCCGACTTGGAGCTGGGCCGAATGCTCCTTTTTACCCACGGAATCGACCTTGCAAAGGATATTGCAAGGAATTGTGGAGTGAGTGCAAAAGTCGATTGGGTCGCGAACAACGTCACTCTGACCAGTCAAGACCCAGATCTCATTGCTCAGGCAGTTCAGAGGTTCAATAAGCTTGAAGAATTCTACGTACTCGCCTTCTCAAAAGATAATTAACTCTAGAATCGTCCTGGATTGGCATTCGTCTATCTCCAGACAATGTTGCGATTGACTTCTAATCTTCAGCACAAGCTCATTACAGACATCGACGCTCTCCGTGTTGCATTTCCCGGAACACCAGCAGGCTCCGTAGCTGACACCTCCGAGTTCTACAAACCTAAAGAATCGAGCCATAAGCCAGTCACTTTCGATCCTACTCTCCCAGGAGAGGAAAGCGGAGCCACCACGTCCGGCACCCGCCTTCCATTGACGAAGGCATCTCTCGATCTCATGGATACACCCGTCCCAAGCGGCGTGCTTGCAGAAGAATTTGCGTATCATGGTCTTGCTCCCTCATTTTTGAAGGAAATGCATCACGCTCGCCAAGTCTTGGATGAGATCTACACCGAAATAAAAATGTACTCCGATTACAATTTAGTTGACATTAGGCACTCCAAGATTAGAAGGGAATTGATTTGTTCGGAATTTCAATTAGCGTAGGTTTATTGGGTATTTCGGACTGATATCTAGGCTTGAGTATGCGCGTGCCCACCAAGGTGATGTCAAAGTTTCAGTAAGATTTGGCAAGGTCAAGCCAGAACACCGTCAGATGGAGACAGGGAAATGGGAAGACCCACTCAGGTATCCCAATCCGAGACTAAAACTAACCCGACAGAGGAAAGATGCGAGCTACATTCAGAGAAGAGTACATGTACTTTCATTTAAGACTTACACTAGGATGCGTATCACCAGGGATAACTTGTTTCAGATTCTCAATCTCCAAACGCTTACAATTGACGGAAACTTGGTAACCCTCTTGACCCAAAGAGGCGAGCCGGACTACGTTATTGAAGTCATCGGTGAACTTTTTGGATGAAAACTGCTGATACAAGGACGTTGGACAAGCAACAAAGACGCTGCAGACCATCATTGGAAACCATGTCGCATGTACATCGACGGAAATAGTTCCAACTACCTCAAAATTATTGATAAATGGCAACCTGTCGTTTGCGCCGATATTCTCGGTGAACCTGGCTTCGGATGGGATTATCGAGTTGAACTCAGTACTGCTTTGCATGCACGTCAGACCATCAAGCCTTTCAAGCAATTTTTGAAAGGCGTCGCTATCAGGTCATTCCGAAATTGAAATTGGGAGACTAATTAGCAGTCAATTTGACAAAGAAGCGGTTGATATCAAGTTTGACACTGTTGAAGGTTTTCTCTTGGTTGATCAGATCTTGCATCGGAAGACACACAATTACGAAGTTCGTCCTTCCAAATACACCAGCGGGAATTCGCGTATTGGATTGAGAGTATCTGAAGGTATATATCCCACTCGCTGCTGGCCTGACGTAGTCCGCGACTTGGGTATTTTCAAACCATTGACTCTCAATGAAAAGAAATATCAAGCCCGTTCAACGAATCGTCAAGAGATGGAAGATCAAGGGCGGTTCTATCTCAACATTGAATTGTACAATGTTGACGGAGAACACGCTTTCCTTGAGAATAACGGATTGACCACCGGTGAGGAGGCTCAATGGACTCCTAGTTCTCCTGGTGTGCTTGGATTGAATTATGAGGCTTTGGATGACCTTTGTTTTATTGGAGGGTTGTTGGCTAGAGAAATTCCTTTCATGCTTCCTACTGGTATTGCAAAACACCAGAGTAGTGTAGCGTCGTCAGTCAACTGATGCATGCAAAGTTCAAGCGAAGCTTTGAAAGGTCTTATTTTGTTGAAATATTTTGCCGGTAGTAATTTGAAGAATGTAGCGCAATTTAGAGATGCAAGTTGTTCCTTGGTGAACATGAAAACGCCGAATTATGATTGCTATGAATACACGAGATGATATCGCGAGCATATCTGCGAGGGGACGGAATGCATGAACAATAAAAACACAAATCGCCATGAATCCAATCTGTCCGAAACGACTACGCCTAAGCTGCTCAATGTACTGCGTGCTATCGCATGAGTAATTGTGTAAATTAGAGGGAAGATACATTTTTCGTCCACTCTCTTGCGTTGTTATCATGCCTCTTACGGTCGCGTTTATATTCACCGGCGATTTCGCCAACAAGTGGATCGTCCGGATTGGGATCACAAAGTAACGACAAAACCTAGGAAACAGTGAGAGATGATAAAACGTATTAAGCGAGGTGGGCCGTACACTGAGCAAGACTTTCCCAATCGTTAAAGCAGGAGACCTAGATTGTCAACCAAATTCGGGTCAGAAGGAATGATACCATGCATGTTTAAGAGTATCGAGGCATATTTGGCCCTTAGGGCTGATATTGCAGTGATAAATAGGGGTCTTGAAAGCGAGTTGGGGAGGAGAAAATGGATAAGTCGGCGGGAAGAGAATATCTAGATGAAATTTCCCACCCTCATATCTAGTTGATAAGTATTGAATACAACCCGGGGTTCGTACGGAGACCCTTGAGGACCGATAATTGTAGCTTTCCAATGCAGCAGGTTTCGGTCATTGACCGGGGCGGCACTGGGATAAGAATTAGTACCGTTCAATTCGGCCACAAGGAACAAGACAAAAGAAGAAGGAAGAGGATGAATACGTTACACCAGCAGGGGGATCTTGGGAAATATCCCTAGCCTCCCTTGTTAATCTAGAATGTTGTTAGCAGCCAAAATGCGAAATAGCGAGGTGTTGGGGAATGCATAAAGCAAAGCGAAGGACGACATACCTTCTTGTAATTGTGTTTGATAGAGCAGTAGCTGGTTGCGACGGTTGATTTCTATTCAGTCTGTCAT
>Ga0335075_10010174_pt1 | contig 14289 bp, 15 predicted proteins | sample Lox_Sample_24_FD_206723 | JGI IMG/M metagenome (GOLD analysis project Ga0335075, IMG submission 206723) | Soil microbial communities from Loxahatchee National Wildlife Refuge, Florida, United States - Lox_Sample_2.4 | ecosystem: Environmental > Terrestrial > Soil > Wetlands | place: USA...
CAGGTTCGCAGGGCTTGCGGCCATTGTTCCACGGGACCGAGCGGCGTAGCCGACCAGTCGAGCTCGCGCATGCGCGTGGCCATCTCGCCGCTTCCAGCGAACAGTGATTCGACCAGTTTCCTGTCGCTGGGGTTCATCCAAAATCCCTCGACCGGGCAGCAACGCGGACGAGGCCTGCGGGCCCACGAACGAGCCCTCGCTGGTGGGCTTGGCTGAGTACCGCCGCCAGAATCGGCATCTGGTTGCCGCGCTCTCTGCCGCGGTAGAGAGTGAAGTCCGCCGCCTCGCGAAGCGGCTCCAATATGTACTCGGAGAGCTCTGCCATTGAGTACACTCTCGTTGTCAGGACCGAGGGCCCAAGAACTTGAAAACAGGTCCAGGAATAACAAAAAGATGGGAACTCGATGCGTAACATTGACCGAGTGCACTTACGAGGGAAGGCTAAGATTTTCGCATCAAGAGTCCGGCGGAAACCATTATATCTAAATGAGCGGATCAGACCGTGCGCTTGAACAAGGCGCCCTCCTCACAGAGAGGGCGACGGGCTCCTGAAATTTTGCAATCGTGTGCGATGCCGTCGTCTCTTCTATGCGAAATGTCGGCGCTGGACAGGGTACTCTTCCATCGCCAGAAATGGAGATCGTCCCAGACCTGCAAACCCTTCCAGTCCGCATCGGGAAATAGAGTCCACCTTGCTGCATAACCGGCTACTCGGACAAGTGATTGAGCCAATTGATTCATTTCCACTCCTTGATGAGGCATCATCGTCAAGTCGCTTGTCCAAGACTAGTAACGAAATGCCGGCCAGCGTGAAGCGAACTCGCAGCGACTGCTTTCGAAAAAGCGCAATGCCAGCACTCGGGAATGAAATGCACTTTACATTCGATTTCCGCAGAGCAGCGTATCCATTTCCGCAACGAAACAACTGCAGTAACCCGCAGTGTTCAAATCGACGCTTCTTAGTCGATGCCACTCCTTAAGTCGCTGATCGAGTTGTCCCCGTTTAGATTCGGGTTTGCACAATCCCCAACTGAATACGCGGATTGCCTCGTCAGCTTTGCACGATCGAAATGCAATTGCGACTGTCTTCCCTACGGAATTGTAGGAACTTGGCTATCTACAACCCTTCGGGCAAAAACCTAATCTACTGCGCGTGAGATCACCTCCCTGCTTCTGCTGCTGAAGAATACAAAGATGTTCCGCATACGCGTACCCTCGGCCGAGAGTCCCGGTTTGGACCAAGTTGGACCAAACTGGACCAAGATTCGACGAATATCGAAATGATTGCTTCGCTAAATTATTGATTTTGCAGGGATTTGGCTCCTCAGGTAGGACTCGAACCTACAACCCTTCGGTTAACAGTTAAAGAATCGCCCTGATCGGCATTGCTCAGAATCACTCTATATCGCCCATTATCAATGGCTTGCAGACGCCGTCAAATTTTCTAAGACTGTGGGTACTACCCACAATTTCGCACTTTTTGACGGAGTATACCCACAAAAATACCCACATTTTTCAAGGGCGAATTTGAACTCGATTAGCGGATCGACGATGTGCTTGGTGGGGACACACGCGTCGGCGCATTTCGCCCTGCGAATTGCGCGACCGGTCAGTGAGCATGAAGTTACAGTAAGGCATCCAGCGCCACCCCGGCCAGACTCATCCTGTAGCGCTCCAGATACAGCCCATAGACTAGCCGATATCTGGGCTCAATCACTGACTTGCGATGTTGCGCTCGCTGAAAGCCGGTAAAGTGTCGAAGGGGCATCCACCCATGGCGTCCCTGAGTCTGCTGACGGCCCGGAAAACGCAGCCCGCAATGACCGTGACGCGCAACGTCCAATCCTCGATAACGGCCTTGACGCAAGCTGGTATCGGCATAATCCGAATGAGATCGCCCGTGCGCTATCTGTAGGTCAGGCTCTTGATTCCTCTCGCAGCCGGAGATAGCAGTAAAGCGGCCACGCATGGGCGTGTGCGCAATACGTGATGTTCGCTGAGAGTCCTTCAGTCGGAAGCAGTGATGAATCGAGCGAGTCGGAGGCGCTCCATCTCCCCGTCCAATATTCAGGAAAGCTCTTTGCATAGTTAGCGAAGGTCGTTCGCTTTAAATAACTCTCCGCCAGGCCCCGATCAATGGTGGCAGTACCCAATACCAAAGGCCCGTGGAGCGCATACCAGAATCCGCCGTTTTCACGCGACCCCTGAGGAGTACCAGGGTGGACAAGCGGCTTCTCGATCTGACGGGCACCCATCTTTTCGCTGTCGAGCAGTCGGCGTTGAACCTCAGTCAAGAGAGCTCGTTTGCGCTTCGTGCCCATCTCGGGTATGAGCAGAGCGAAACCCTGAGGCTCCAGCCACAAATCGTCTTCACCCAGAGATGTGGTCGCATCGGTCCAGGCGCGGCGTGGAAACGAACGGTCTCCTAAATCGCGCATCCATGCTTCAAGTAATTCGCTACGGTATTCCAGCATAGCGGCGGCCAGCACAGGGCCTTCCGGGTCGTTTGCACGATTTAGCTGAGGTGCTAAATCGCCAAGGATAAAGATGGCCATAGCTGTGTTCATGCAGCTCTCGGCGGTTTCAAATGTAGAGTTATAGGAGCCCTTTGTTTGCCACTCATAGAAGAGATCGTTCCAGTCCGAGTTCCAAAGACGAACGAGTCCGTGTCTGCCCACACTAATCCGATCGCGAAGGAATAGGAAGGCCTGGCGCACATGGGCGAGCACCGTGTCTTTACCGGAGTTTTCAGCTGGGTAATACGAGATTCGTTCTGAGAGCAGAGCTGAATCCTGCGTGACGCGTAGGTATTCTGCGAGTAAGAGGAAAAAATAAAGTTGCTGATCGCTGGTTTGCATAGGGGTAGACGCTACCCAGCCGAATCCCTGGTCCATCAGCTTAACCTCTCCGTCTGGGGACGTTCGCTTCAGGATGAATCGTATTGTGGATCGCGCCAACGCCGGATTGGTATGACATAACGGCAATGCCTGTTGCGCAATGTCGCGGCTCGATGCAAATACTCCCCAGGCATAGTCGTACATGCATCCCTGAGGAATGATGGCTTCGTTGTAATACTCACGCCAGCTTGCCATTGCCTCAAGCACAGCTACGTTCCACTGCATTTCGCGGCGAAGCTGAGGGTCGGCTTCTCCTGAGAATTCAGGCACAATCTTGCGCCACTCCTCAATAAAAGCCGAGCCGTTTTGCGGAGTCGTGCCAGTATCAGAAAGGAGTGTTTGCGCCAGACTGTCGATAGCGTGCTTCGATGTATCGCGTGTATAGCCGAACACACAGGTAATCTCGCAATTCTCGCCTCCTCTAAGCGTGAAACACGAGCGAACTCCAATCGAAGACCGGCCAGAGGAGTCAGTGGCGCCATAGGGATGCGTTGAGGGATCACCCGCAGAATGAACGAACAACGAGGGCGGGTACTGCTCAAAAGGATCCATCTGGCCGGCAGGCGGAAACGTTAGGGGGCGACGGGGCTTCGCGTCAAAGCGGGCGCAAATCACGTCAGGGCCAATGTTTTCAAACGGTCGAGCCGGGTATTCAGGAGCCTTCGGATCGTGAATCGATTCGAAAGGGAGCATCCGGTAGTTGGCCAGGACTGTTTCCGTATATTCAATTTCAAGCGGCTCGCTGCCTGCGTTATCAAACCGAACTCTCAGCTGGAATGCGGAAGCGCCTTCGCCAACAGTGGTTGAGGGCCGGACGTGAATCGATCGTTCTACCTTCAACCCCTGGTCAAGCTGATAGGAATAGCGCGCAAAACCCACGCCGAAAAGCTTGTCCGCAGCTTCGGCAACCGGCTCATCGAGCCCTATGAGTTCATGTCTGCCGTCGCCGACGATGCAAGTCGCTGAGTTTGCGCCCGACCAAATGGCTTCTCCCTGGTTCATGCGGCCCCAGGCGCGCTCAGCGCTCAGTATCTGCATGTGTCCACTTGCGTGGGTGAAGAGTGTCAGCCGATGATTACCGAGCAGAAAGACAGGATCGTCCGGGATCATTCTTCCGTCGAGACCCCACATCGGCTTCGTCTGGTAATGATCGGAGAATCGTATCGGTCCCCGATAGGCATAGCATGGCAAACTCTGGCTTCCGTCCATCCATTCGCCAAGCGAACTGCCGCCAAATTGCGCCCAGGCCGGCCTAACGAGCGAAGCGGCTACTGTTGCACCGACTCCCGCTATAAAGGTTCTTCTCGTGCACTGTTTCATTTCCACATCCATTTGAGTTGTCACTTCCCGCCAATTTCTGCTGCAATTGCGCATTCCAGAGCCCTACGGTTCCTGAGAGAGCACCGCCTCTATGACCTGTTCGGGTCTTGTTGCTGTCCAATGCTTCTCGATTTCTTCGAGCGGCGTATTTTTCGTCTCAGGTACACAGAGCCATGTGAAGATCCCCTGTGCAAGAGCCATCACGGCAAAGAAGCCGAAGGTGAACGTTTTGCCAGCCTTATGAAACACGAGGGGGAATAAGAGGATGACGGCTGCATTGGCAAGCCACTGAAGAAGCACGGGCACAGTCATCGCCGCTCCACGGACATCATTAGGAAATATCTCCGGCACAAGCGTCCAGAACACGGGGCCGATACATGAAGCGAAGAAAGCGAGACAGGCCAAGATCAAAACCAGCACGAGAATGCCGTGAAAGGACCCCAAGAAGACGGTGACTGCCAGAGTGGCAATTGACACTGCCATCCCGATGGAGCCTACGATGTAGAGCGGCTTTCGGCCGAATTTGTCGATCATCCAGAGAGAAAGAATGGTAAAGACAAGCTGTATCAGTCCGATCAGTAAGATGGATGCAAAAGCGCTGCTGCTGCGCCATCCAGCCGATTCAAAGATTGCCGGGGCGTAGTCGATGATCGTGTTAATACCTGAAATCTGGACTAATATCGCGAGGACCGAGCTCACGAGGAGTGCTCGACGTACGCCTGGCCGCAACATGGCGCCCCAATGGTGCCGTTCTTCGGATGTTGCTGCCTGTATCTCTGCGATTTCAAGCGAAGCCTGTTCAGGACCACTGATCTTTTCGAGGACGCGAAATGCTTCTTCAGCCCTTCCAGCGATCACCAGGAAGCGCGGCGTCTCTGGAGCCAGCAACATGAGCACAAAGAACAGTAGGGAGGGGGCGACCCCTGTAAGAAACATCCATCTCCAATTGTTAGTTCCGGCATTGCGCAACAGAAAATTGATCGCATAAGACACCACGATGCCAACGACTATGAGCATCTGGTAGAGAGTTCCCAGGCGCCCGCGTACCGACGGTGGCGCAATCTCCGCTACATATAGGGGTGAGAGAAGCGAAACACTTCCTACCGCAATGCCCCCCACAAAACGCGCTGCAATGAAGAAGACAAGGCTTCCTGCGCATGCCACGGCGACAGAGGACAAGGCAAAGAGCAACGCTACCAGAATCAGAAGTCGCCTCCTCCCAAAGCGATCTGCCAGCTTGCCGGCCAAAAGCGACCCAATGACGCAGCCGAATATGAGCGAACTGTACGCCCAGCCGAGACCCAGATCACCTAACTTGAACTGTCGGGCGATGAACGGGCCTGCCCCAGTGATGATCGCCACGTCGAACCCAAATAGAAGTCCGCCAAGCGTGGCAGCAGAAGCCAGGAAGAGAACGTAACGCAGGTTGAGGTTTCTACTCATCGGGCGTGCACCGCCGAGAAGCGCGATAATGCTTCCGCGAAGCAGGCGCAGGCGAGGTCTTTGCAGAGGAGTGCTTGCGCGTAGCGGTCTGACTCCTCGACCATCTGACCAAACGCATTGGGAAACAACCGCGCGTAATAGTGGGTACCTGGGAGAAGCTCGGGTGCAAAAATCAGAACGTCGCCCGAGTGCGCGCTTTTGAGAAATCCCACCATTGCCCTAGTCCAGAGTTCCTTGAAGTGGATAAGATAATCAATTTTGCCGTGGGCCTGCGGGGGACGCGAATTGATGTCGCCGCCGATCGGCACCTGCATACAGCCCGGACTTGCAATGCGACCATGGATGAACCCGACGCGTTCAAAAATCGGTGCCATAAAGGCCAATTTTTCATCCCAGTTCCCGTAGACAAGCTCCTGGCCGCAGTAATAGTGGCTGAAGTCGGCGTTGAAACGAACCTCGGGAAACTTCTTGGTGATCTGGACCGTGCGCCAGATGTCCTGTGTAATCGTGGCGCGGTGAGTCTCGATGAAGATAGGCAGGCGATGCCGATCTGACGCAGCGAGGATCGCTTCGACCAGGCGAAACACTTCATCGTCGTCTTCCAGACCCCATCCGGCATGAACGGTAAGGCAGACGTCGCCGCGCAACGCATGTCTGGCCGCAATCGCGCCGGCCTCGTCGGGAGTATTGATCCGGTCGAGACCGCAATGAGGAAGCGGCGCATCGGCGACTGCCTCGGCATCCGTTGTCAGCTGAATACCCTCGAAGCCGTCGCCCAACAGCCGCCGATAGCAGGCCACTCCTTCATAACCTCCCCACAGGCTGTCGCCCCGCAAATCGGCGAGATTGTCAAGATTCAGATAAACCCGAAGCCCCGGTGCGCCTGCCGATCCTTCGTTCGTAAAGCGAAACAGAGAACTCATTCGTAACAGCCTTCCTGTTAAAACTCGTCAAATGCAATCTGATGAAGTGGAACGCTTAGGATCTCAAGCATCCGGGTACACGCTTTGATCATCATCGGTGACCCGCACAGGTAGTACTCAATCGCAGTCGGATTGGGGTGGCTCCGAAGATAGTGTTCCAACACGACCTCATGGATAAAGCCGACCCGACCTTCCCATGCATCCTCGGGCAGAGGCGAAGAGAGCGCGAGGTGGAACACGAAGTTCGGGTGTGACTCGGCAAGACGGCCGAAGTAGCCTGTGTAGAACAGCTCCTGCCGAGATCGCGCGCCATACCAGAAACTGATTTTTCGTGAGGTCTGCTCTGTCTCCAGCAGATGGGAAAGATGTGCACGCAGAGGAGCCATGCCGGCGCCACCCCCGATGTAGACCATTTCCCGCTGCGTCGGCTTGATGTGAAAGTCACCAAACGGACCGATTGCGGCGAGGTGGTCACCCTCCTTAAGGCTGAAGAGATAACTGGAGCCCGCGCCAGGAGCACAGGCTTGCCCCGGAGGGGGCGTTGCGATGCGAACATTGAGTCGCAGCGTGGATTCTGTCTTCAGATTGCTCGCCAGAGAATAATTGTTGCGCCTGACACCCTCCGCATTGCGAGCCACGAAATCAAAGACGTGTTGGTTTCTCCACACTGTCGCAAATGGCTCGGGGATATCAAACGTGTTGAAACGGATTTCATCGTAGCGGGGGATCTCGAACTGCAAATAATCGCCTGGAGCAAAGTTGATCGGGCCGGCGGAGTTCACAGGCTCAAGAACAAGTTCCTTAATAAAGGTGGCGACATTTCGGTTGCTCACCACGCGGAACTCAGCGGCTTTTGGCGCTCGTGCGCCGGCGCCACCCGGAGAAGCAACATGGATCAGCAGTCTCTTGTTGCGCTCTTCGACTGGATAGGTTGCCAGTCCGCGGCAAATCGGAACGCGCGCGGGAGAACCGTCCATGAGGTTGAAGCGCCCATTGTGTTTGGGACACTCGATCGTATTTCCGATGATCAAGCCCTCGGCGAGGTGAGTGTTCCCGTGAGTGCAGATTCCGTCGGTAGCGTAGAGTTGCCCGTCATGGGTCCGATAGAGCGCATATGTCTTACGGCCACAATCGACGCGAAGAACATCCCCGCTCCTAAGCTCCGATGCTGCACAGGCATCAAGCCATCCATTCGCGTCCTCTTTGATATCACAGGAGCGAATGGCCTGAAACAGTCGTGACTTGCGTTCCGGAAGATGGCGCTTAATGTGATACGCCGGATCCTTGACTTGCCTGGTGATCGCGGGGATGATTTCGCACCATGCGGCGAAAAGGCTCGAACAGGGTGGGGGACAGTCATCCTTGACGAGGGCATGGAGTGTTGGCAGTGAATGATATGGAACAAGGGGGAACATGTGATGCTCAATGTGGTAGTTCATGTTCCAGTACAGAAAGCGGTTCACGACTCCCATATCAATCGTCCGGCAGTTCAGACGGTGATCCAGGACATTCTCGGCAAGACCGGCATGCTGCGTGAGACCATAGATCACCAGCAGCCAGGAGCCGAAGAGATTGGGTAGCCCTATAAAGAGCAACGGTACGAAGCTGCGAGTGGCAAGGGCTGCCCCAATTGCAGCCAAGTAGATCAAAAGGTAGATTCGTGCCCGAAAATAAATCTTCGGAAATTCAGACTCGGGAATAAACATCTTTTCTTCGGCTGACATGCGGCCGCCGAAGTGAAGCAGGACGTGCTTGAAGTATCTCGGGTATCCCTTCAGGTTAAAAAAGGACATCAGGACACCCTTAACGTCCGGTGGCCGCGGAACCGCAATCTCCGGGTCGCGACCCACGATCAGGGTGTCGCTGTGATGACGCGTGTGACTCCAACGCCAGACCGTGGATTCGCGCATCACCATGAAGGATGCAATTTCATAGAGAGCGCTGTTCATCCAGTCGGATTTGAATGCCGTACCGTGTCCGGACTCATGCCAGCGCGAGTCGGAGGTTGAGGCGTAAAGGACACAGTAAGCCAGATAAGGAACCACCGCCCACAGAGTATGCCGCAGCGCGTATGTCGCCAGAGCGCTCAGAAAGATGAGCACAAACCAGAGCATGGTGTCCCGAATCGCTGGCGCATCTTTGCGCTCAAGCAGGCCACGCATTGTCTCGCGTGGCACCGGGCATTGGTACCAATCCGCTTCGGCGAGCCCTTTCTCAATAGCGCGGGTCGAATTGACGCCCGTAAGGCTATAGTCGAACTCTTCCGTCGGGGTAAAGTGGGTGACAGCGTTGCTACTCATGACAATTCAACTCCCGAGAGAATGGTTGTAAAACGAATGCGATGTGCCAGAAACACAGTCCAAAATTGACGCCTTCAGGCGGTCTCCGCAGGACAGGCCAGATAAGCGCCAGTCTCCAATTCATTTCGCAGGTAGGTAACGACCGTCAGACACAAGAGAAGGCGTATCTGGTCACCTCCCGTCTGGGGATGCCGGGACGTAGGATGATATCGCCAAGATGCGGCTGATTGGCTCCATCCGGATATCCTTCGCACTCAAGGCAGACGCCACTGTATTGGGGATATGCGGTGCCGGATTTTCCCGTCAACGATCCGTCAAGCCCGCTGGATGTATACAGTTGCAAATGGGTGAGGGTTGTTGACACATCCAGTACGCGGCCACTGGCAGGATGTATGAGTCGAGCGGCCGGCAGTGGGGTATAGGCCTTCTCCTCCTCGATCGATCTGCGAATGACGTAGAGATCGCCGTGGTTGCGAAAGAGAGACGGGATGGCCTCACCGAGGGCCCGCGGGCGCCGAAAGTCGTTCGAGCTCTCCGCGACGTTTATCGGCGTACCGAGTAGGGTCATCGATTCGTCGGTCGGGATGGATTCGTCCGCAAAAATCAGGAGTTCGTGGTCGGCAATCGAGCCTGAGCCTTCCCCTGCCAGGTTGAAGTAGTGGTGCAACGTGAGGCTGAACGGGGTGGGCCTGTCCGTGACACCTCGCGTCTCGACTTGCACGATGTCGTCGTGCGTAATCGTGTAGGTGACCGTCACATCCACTGTGCCGGGATATCCTTCCTCTAGGTGTGGGCTTCGATAGGTCAGGCGCAGTGAAGGCTCTCCAGTTGTGTTCTCGGCAGGGACCACGTCCCATATTTGCTTATCGAAACCTCTGGTACCACCGTGAAGATGGTTCGGTGGATCATTGGACACAAGCTCGTAAACTTCCCCACCAAGAGCGAATCGAGCGTTGGAGACTCGGCCCGCAACCCGGCCCACGATGCTGCCGAAATACGCCGAATGACTGGAATATGCGGCAAGGTTGTCGAAACCCAACACCACATCCGCTAAGCAGCCGTCCCGGTCTGGAACCAGAAGTCGAGTGACCGCTGCCCCATAGGTGATGATTTCGAGCGTGAGACCTCCCGCGCCGCGCAACGTCCAGGCGTCGACTCGATCTCCATCTGGGGTCGTCCCAAAGAAGCGCGAGCTGTGAGCGGCTGACATTGTCCGAATCCCTCTAGCGACCCTACTGAGCGCACCTAACCCCTGTCTTCTCGACAGTTGATAAAAAGTTTTCGTATATTGTCCTAGTGCTGGCAGACCTCAAACTCCGCGACGAATACGACGGGCTCGTTTATCTGGCAGAATCGACACGAAATTTGCCGAGCTTACAGAGCCATCATCATCGCGAGCTGGAGTTAAATTTTGTTGTCCAGGGGACGATCACGTATGTAGTCGATGGCAATCGCTTCACGTTCTCCCCAAGAACGCTATTGTGGCTTTTTCCAGGCAAAGAACATCAGTTGGTCACCCGATCCGAGAACGCGCGTTTTTACGTCGTTGTGTTCACACCTTCGCTCATCGACAAGGCCTGTCACATCGCGAAATATCAGAATCTTAAGCTGCCTGAGAATGACCAAAGCAGGCTCGCAAGCACCGTGCTAGACCCAAAGCGCTTCGATCTGATCTCGAAGATGATGGCATCGCTTATGGAAGGGTCTCTGGACTCGGACCTCTTGAATCGCGAGGCTGGATTTGGGTTCGCGTCCGATTTCCGCTTCGAGCACCACGATCCGGATGCCCTTAATGCTGGACTACATTACCTGCTTCTTCTCTGCTGGCGCTATCAGATCGAGGCGAGCACAAGTGGAGAGGCGATAACTTTACACCCTGCCGTAAAGCGGGCGATAAAAATTTTGAGTGAAAACGATACTGGCCAAAGTTTGGACGCACTGTCCAGGGCTTGCGGAGCGAGCAAGTCTTATCTAAGCCGAACATTCCATCGACAGATCGGGGTGCCCCTACATCAGTATCGCAATTCACTGCGGCTTGCCCGCTTTTTTGAAGCATACAGGGGAGGCGCTCGCGGCACGCTTGCCGAAGCAGTCTATGCCGCTGGCTTCGGCAGTTACGCGCAGTTCTATAAGGTATTCACGCAGTCGTATGGTTGTGGTCCCAGAGAATGCTTTTCGCCCAAAGCATGAAATAGACAGTCCCAGCCGTTACTCTCGAAGGCGTTGCGAGACAGAGCTTCCCGCTCTTTTTGGGCATATGAGCGGCCTCCCTTTTTCGCCGATATATCCAAAACTATTAAAGCTGTCTTTAGCCCTCAAGCAAATCGTCTTCGACGATTGGGACCGAAAGCTGGCCGCTGGACACATAACTGCCCATACATTATCCACGGCTGATCGATCCCGTAATGTCAGCCAGTGCCCAGCCCTCTTCCACTGACCCCTTCGTTGAGACAGTTTCTATCGCTACACTCGCAGCGTTCTTGATTCTGAGCCCTTCGCCTGACACAGTTACGGGCTCATGCAGTCGCGCTCGGCCTTTCAATGGAGGTCATCCTTTTCGATTCTTAGAGCCGGATTGGCTTTGCGGGACAGATGGCGTCTGAGCTCCCTCACCTTTCAGCGCCTTGCGACTATCTGTGGATCAGGCGTGGAAAATCGCAGTGTTGCAGAGTAGAGTTCTGCCTCGGTTTTGCCGTGCGTTTGGTCTTCGTATTCCTCTGGGGTCCGGTAACCGAGCGCGGAATGCAGTCGTTTCTGGTTGTAGTAGCCGTCGATGAATTCCTCGATGTGACTGCGCAAATCCTCCAGGTCGCGGTATCTGTTGGCATAGATTTCCTCGCGCTTGAGCGTCTTGATGAAGCTCTCGCAGCTGGCGTTGTCGTAAGGGTTTGCCGGCCGGCACATGCTCTGAACCATCCCGTGCCGCTGGAGAATCGCGACATATTCTGGCGAAGTGTACTGCACTCCACGATCGGAGTGGTGCACTGTTCCCGGCAGGGGACACCGCCGTTCAATCGCGTTCTCAAGTGCATCAACTCCCAGGCGGGAGGTGAGGGAACGATCCAGTTTCCAGCCCACAACCTTGCGCGAGTAGCCGTCTAAGATAACCGCCAGGTAGACGAATTCGGCTTGCACTCGGATATAGGTGATGTCCGCCATCCACAGCTGATCGGCTGCATTCAGCCGCATGCGTCGCGATAGATTCAAGTAGACTTCCAGCGATTCTTTGGAATCTGTGGTGGTCACAAATTCCTTCGGCTGCAGTGCGAGGAGGTTATCCTCATGCATGATCCGCGCTACTCGCTTGTGATTTACCTGCATGCCACGGCGCTTGAGCTCTGCCGTAACCCGGCGGTAGCCATAGCGACGGCGGTGCTGGAGTGCCACCTGCTGAATGGCCGACCGCACTTCGGTTTCTTCTTCGCTTGGTACATGAGCCTTTAAGAACCGGTAAAATCCTGCCCGGCTCACTCCCGCTAATAGACACATTCGCTCGATACCAAGGCCGCCTTGCATCGGCATCACTTCCCGGATCTGGTCGTAAATGCCGTCCCGCCAGAGCGCTTGCTGCACTGATGTCGAGCCTCGACTTTTTGCAAGGCGCCTTTGAAAAAATCCACTTCCAGTGTCTTCTCCGCAAGCACACGCTGCAACTCGCGCACCTGTTTGCGGAGTTCACGGACCGGAGAGGTAACCCTGGCACTCGACTCACTCGTGTGGTCAAGCTGCCGCTGCCACTGATACATATTGCTGCGGTCGATGCCCAGATCTTTCGCCAGGGCAGACACGCTGGGACAATCCTTCATTCGCTCCACTGCCATCTGCCGGAACGTCAAAGGGTATTTGCCAACTCGTCTCTTTGCCACTCGCAGTTCCTTTCACTGCAACAGGTTGCAAAGAATACTGTCTCATGCCGTAAAGTGTTGGAAACAAAATTGTCTCACTTCAGGGGGTCAGTCCACGGGTGTTTTTGAGGGTCATCGGGGAGTTTACAGGCGGCGTAAGTCGTTGAAACTAATTGGCTCCTCAGGTAGGACTCGAACCTACAACCCTTCGGTTAACAGAGCAGTCTTGATCGCTGGAGCACGTATGTTTTCAACGGAGTATGAAGGAATCCAAGGTCGTTTTTGGAGTGCTTTCGGCGCACAATTTGGCGAAGAATTTGGCGAAGTTCTTCGCCGGGATTGACCACTCGGTCGGCACCCTTTGGGAACCGGCCATAGCAGCTACTGGAAACCTGGTCGTGGACAGCAGCGCACCATGGATCATCCGGGTTCATCTGTAGAGTTGCCTCCATTCGATGGTGTGTCCTACGAGCGGAATTGCCAGATATCAGAGTGTTTCTTGCGGGGTTTACGTATAAGACCTCTGTCTCGCATGACTATATTCGTCTCCTGTTACGGGCGGAGATATCTTCGCCGAAAGACAAATGGGAAATGAGCACCGGCATTCACGGAAGATCGCTGATTTGCGCCAGCAGCAGTCTGACGGATGCCCAACTGAGTCTGACTCTGATTCTGGGACTCTCAAACCTCGCCGGTTCTCGTTTATTAGCTGAGTTCAAGGGATGCTACTTCGCTTTTGCGTCTTGTGAGTCTTCGCCTATCCCCAATATCCTCAACAGGTAGGTTTTTGATTGTGCCACTTCTATCCTTTTTCCAGGATGGTCTGGATTGCGAATCCTTTTGCAGCATTCGCTTAAGATGTGCTCGCGCTCTGGACGTTCGCGCCTTCACCGCGGTCTCTCGTACACCAAGAAGATTGGCCGTTTCGCGAACGTTTAATTCATCCAACACACGCAAAGTGATTGTTTCGCGCAGTATAGGAGATAGACGCGAGGAAAGACTGTCCACTTTGTCTCTCAGCTCTTTCTCTCTGAACAGATCCTCGGGATCAGGTCGAGAATCCGACAATCTGTCGATGAGCGGGTATTGTTCGCACTCGCGGTCGAGGCCATCGATAGAAATGTGCGGCTGTCTCGAACGCCCTCTGGCCTTCATTCGAGCGGAGTTAATGACGATTGTGGTTAGCCATGTACTCAATTGTGCTTGACCTCGAAATTGCCCTAGGTGCCGATAGGCTGAGAGTAATGCGTCCTGGACCGCGTCTTCCGCATCATGAGAATTGTCGAGGTAGCGCATTGCGATCCGCTCTAGATATTTCAATCGATGAGCCATGATGGCAGTCAGTTTCTGGAGGTCCTCCTGACGAGAACCTCCAGGCTGCGCATTTGAGCCGTTGGCCTGAACTACCGAAATTTCCATGGATCGGTACCTAACATTGTCTGGTTCAAGCGAAGATGACCTGCTGCGAAATGGCTGCCCAACACCGGCAGATGTTGGGCGCGATTCTTGATGCAATTCATGCCGCCGGTTCTACCTTCTTGGAGAAAAATGCGCTGGGAAG
>Ga0335075_10010175_pt1 | contig 14289 bp, 11 predicted proteins | sample Lox_Sample_24_FD_206723 | JGI IMG/M metagenome (GOLD analysis project Ga0335075, IMG submission 206723) | Soil microbial communities from Loxahatchee National Wildlife Refuge, Florida, United States - Lox_Sample_2.4 | ecosystem: Environmental > Terrestrial > Soil > Wetlands | place: USA...
GCATCGCCGCCAGCGACTTCGGGATCACCTGGCACTTGAGGCTGGCCTGGCCGAAAGCACAGGAAAAAACAGTAAGGCAGGCGCAGGCCGTGACGAGTCGGGGGAAATTCGTCATAACTCCAATAGACACGCGTGGCCGCAGCGAAGATGTCCGCGGCCAGCGGTTTGTTGCCGGTTAAAACCAGACTACGCGGTAACCGTCTCCGGCTGCGCAGCCTGGGGTGCGTTGTCCTTCACTGTCACCGGATCGAGGAACGGCATGGCCGCGCGCAGCCTGGCGCCAACTTCTTCCACCGGGTGCTTGGCTTCGATCTTCCGGATCTCATCGAAGTGCTTGCGGCCGGTCTTGTTCTCTTCGATCCACTTCTTCGCAAACGTGCCGTTCTGAATCTCCGCGAGCAGCTTTTTCATCTCCGCGCGCGTCTCGTCTGTCACGATGCGCGGGCCCGCAGTGTAGTCGCCGTACTCGGCCGTATCCGAAATGGAATAGCGCATGTAAGCCAGGCCGCCGCGATACATCAGGTCGACGATCAGCTTGAGCTCGTGGAGGCACTCGAAGTAGGCGATCTCCGGCTGATAGCCGGCATTCACCAGCGTCTCAAAACCCGCCTTCACCAGCGCCGAAGCGCCGCCGCAGAGAACCGCCTGCTCGCCAAAGAGATCGGTCTCAGTCTCTTCCGCGAAGGTGGTTTGGATGACACCCGCACGCGTGCAGCCGATGCCCTTGGCATAGGAAAGAGCCAGATCGAGCGCCTTTCCCGACGCATCCTGATGGATGGCCACCAGGCCCGGTGTGCCGCCGCCTTCGGTGAAGACCTCGCGCACGCGATGTCCCGGTGCCTTAGGCGCAACCAGCGAAACGTCGATGTCCTTAGGAGGATCGATGGTGCCGAAGCGAATGTTGAAGCCGTGAGCGAACATCAGCGTCTTGCCCGGCTTCAGATGCTGTGCAATATCGTTCTTGTAGGTATCGCCCTGCGAGTGGTCGGGTGTCAGGATCATGATTACATCGGCCCAGGCAGCCGCGTCGCTCACGGTGTTGACTTCGAGACCCGCCTTCTTCGCCTTGTCGATCGACTTGCTTGTTGCCGGTAATCCTATGCGGACCTCGACGCCCGAGTCCTTCAGGTTCAGCGCATGCGCGTGACCCTGCGAGCCATAGCCGATGATGGCTACCTTCTTTTGTTGGATGAGCGACAGGTCTGCGTCCTGATCATGATATGTCTTGGCCATTCTTGTTTCCTCGTATCTTCCTTCGTTGTGTAATTTCGCGTTAAGGTCAATGGTATTCGCAGCGGCTCTACTGAGGCAGGTCGGCCTCTTCCTCCGCAATCTCTTCTTCAGGAATCTCTTCCGCCTCTTCCGGGCCCGGCACGCGCATGGCGTCGAGCACGCGGCTGGTGTGTTGTCCACGCCGCATCACCATCCGTCCGGTACGCGACACTTCGAGAATCCGGTCCTCGCTCTCGTTCAAAACCTGCAGCAGCCCTTCGATCTTGCTCTCCACGCCGGTAATTTCGATCATCAGCGACTCCGGAGCCAGGTCGACAATCCGCGCGCGGAAGACCTCCGCCAGCTCGAAAATATGCGACCGTGTCTTGGGAGTGGCGGCAACCTTGATCAGCGCCAGTTCACGGATAACGCAGGCCGCCTGGCCCACGTCGTCCACCTGCAGCACATTCTCGAGCTTATAGAGGCTTGCCATAATGCGATGACCTGCGGTCGGGGAGGCTTCGGAAACGATCGTCATCCGCGAAACGCCCGGCTTCTCCGAGCGGCCCACGGTCAGCGAAACGATGTTGACGTTGAGCCGCCGGAACAGCGAGGCCACCCGCGTCAACACGCCGGGTTTGTCTTCCACTAAAGCAACGAATGTGTGCAGCATACGGTTACGAATCTTTCTGATTAGCCTTAACCAGCTAATCTCGGCTCCTACATATCCTGTGCCGTCTCGATCAGCGGATTCTTCCCCGGCCGCCGGATCATCTCATGCAGCGCCGAGCCGGCTGGAATCATCGGGTACACCGAGTCTTCCTTCTCCACCAGGAAATTGATTAGGAACGGTCCCTTGCGCTCGCGCGCGGCCCGCATCGCGGCCACGCCTTCGGCGCGCGTGCGCACCGTTGCGCCGGGAATTCCATGTGCTTCGGCCAGCTTTACAAAATCGGGGCTGAGGATCGGCGATGACTCGTAGTTCTTGTCGTAGAAAAACTCCTGCCACTGCCGCACCATCCCCAGGTAGCCGTTGTTGACGATGGCGATGTTGATGTCGATGTTCTCCTGGGCAATCGTGGAGAGCTCGCAGGCCGTCATCTGGAATCCGCCGTCGCCGGCAATCACCCACACTTCCTTGTCCGGGCAGGCGACCTTGGCTCCGATGCCCGCCGGCAGTGCGAAACCCATTGTGCCCAGACCGCCGGAAGTGATGAGCGAGCGCGGCTCCTCGTGCTTGTAATACTGTGCCTCCCACATCTGGTGCTGTCCCACATCGGTCGCAACGATAGCCTTGCCCCCCGTCGTATGCCACAGATCGTGCATCACGTGTGCCGCGTAAAGGTGGCCGGTGTCAGGCAGATTCTGGATATCGCGCACCGCACACTCGCCCTTCATCGCGTTCACTTCGCGCACCCACGCCGACTCGCCGCCGATGGGAGCAAGATGCGGCAGCAGCACTTCCAGCATCTCCGCCAGGTCGCCGATCAGTGCAACGTCGACCTTCACATTCTTATTGATCTCCGCCGGATCGATCTCGATATGAATCTTCTTCGCGTTTGGCGCATAGGTGGACAGCGAGCCGGTAACGCGGTCGTCGAAGCGCATGCCGCAGGCGATCAGCAGGTCCGACTGCTGGATGGCGTGGTTTACCCATGCCTCGCCATGCATGCCCATCATGCCCAGTTGCAGCGGATGCGACGCCGGTATACCGCCCAGGCCGAGGAGCGTTGTCGCCAGCGGGATCTGCAGCCGCTCGGCGAGCGCCAGCACCTGCTCGCGCGCATCCGACTGGATGATGCCATGCCCGGCAAGAATCACAGGACGCTTCGCCGCGCGAATCAGTTCCGCGGCAGCGAGAATCGAGGCGCTCTCCGCCCGCAGCATGGGGTGGGGCCGGTAAGCGGCAGGCGCCGAAGAGGCGAAATCATAAGCAGCGGTGCCCTGCTGCGCATCCTTGGTGATGTCCACCAGCACCGGCCCCGGACGTCCGGACTGCGCGATACGCAGCGCTTCGCGTATCGCCGGACCCACATCCTCGGCGCGCGTGATCATGTAGTTGTGCTTGGTGATGGGCAGCGTGATGCCGGTGATGTCCACTTCCTGAAAGGCATCGGAGCCCAGCACCTTGCTCGGAACCTGCCCGGTGATACAGAGCAGAGGGATCGAGTCCAGCATGGCCGTGGCAATCCCCGTAACCATGTTCGTCGCTCCCGGCCCGGAGGTCGCGATGGCCACGCCGACTCTCCCCGAGGCGCGCGCGTAGCCATCGGCCATGTGCACCGCGCCCTGCTCGTGGCGGACGAGGATGTGGCGAATGGGAAATTTGCGCAGTGCGTCGTACGCGGGCAGAATCGCGCCGCCGGGATAGCCGAAGACCTCGCGCACACCCTCGCCCTCCAGGGTCGCCCAGATGATCTCGGAGCCGGTGAGGCGCGTGGTGTGCGTTGGTGTATCGTCGTTCGTCTGGCTCATCGCAGTTCTCCCTCTTGGTGCTAGTGCGTGACCGCTCCCTGTGCCGCGGAAGAAACAGTGTTGACGTATTTGCGAAAGACCCCGCGTGCAAAGCGCGGCGCAGGCTTCTGCCACGTCTTCAAGCGCGCAGCCAGCTCTTCATCCGGCATCTCGACCGAAAGCTTGCGGTTCGGAATATCGAAGTGAATGATGTCGCCCTCGCACACCGCGGCGATCGGGCCCCCGTCGGCTGCCTCTGGTGCAACGTGCCCCGCCATCAGGCCCCGCGTCGCGCCGGAGAAGCGTCCGTCGGTAAGCAGCGCAACCGTATCGCTCAACTCAGGGATGCCCGCGACCGCAGCCGTTACCTGCAGCATCTCGCGCATTCCCGGTCCACCCTTGGGGCCTTCATAGCGGATCACCACTACATCGTTAGGCTTGATCTGTCCCGACTCGACCGCGTGGAATGCATCCTGCTCGGTGTCGAAGACACGCGCCGGGCCGCGATGCTCCAGCCGCTTGTGTCCCGCCACCTTGATCACGCATCCTTCCGGCGCAAGGTTGCCCTTGAGAATAACCAGGCCCCCCGTCGGCTTAATGACGTTGTTGAGCGGATGAATCACATCCTGGCCGGCCGTTTCCTTCGCCAGCCCCGCTTCCTCAGCCAGCGTCTTGCCGGAGACATTCAGCGCACTGCCGTCGATCAGGCCCGCCTCAAGCAGGTGTTTTGCGAGCAGGCGGCTGCCACCGGCGGCGTGATAATCCGCGGCGACATATTTGCCGCCGGGTTTCAGATCGCACAGCAGCGGAGTCTTCGAGCTGATGCGGTCGAAGTCGTCAATCGACAGCGGAATGCCCATCTCGTTCGCAATGGCCAGGAAATGCAGCACTGCGTTGGTTGATCCACCGGAAGCCGCAACGCTGGCAATTGCATTCTCGATGGCCTGCCGCGTGATGATCTTGCTCGGCCGCAGGTCGTTCTTCGCCAACTCCATCACCAGCCGCCCCGCTTCCCGTGCAGAGGTCAGCTTTTCGGGTAGAAACGCCGGAACTTCGGAGATGGCCATCGGCGAGATGCCGAGAAACTCGCAGGCCATGGCCATGGTGTTCGCCGTGAACTGGCCTCCGCATGCGCCCGCGCCCGGGCAAGCCGCGGCTTCCACCGCTTCCAGTCCGGCATCGTCGATCTTGCCCGCTGCGTGCGAGCCGATGGCTTCGAACACATCCTGGATCGTGATGTCTTTGCCGTTCAGGTGCCCCGGCTTGATCGACCCGCCGTAGAGCATCAGCGAAGGGATATCGAGCCGCGCCAGCGCCATCACCGTGCCCGGCATATTCTTGTCGCAGCCGGCAATGGCCACCAGGCCGTCGAAAAGATTGCCGCGCGCGACAAGCTCGACCGAGTCGGCAATTACTTCGCGGCTGATCAGCGAGGCCTTCATCCCCTCGGTGCCCATGGTGATGCCGTCGGAGATGGTGATGGTATTGAACTCCATCGGAGTGCCGCCGGCCTCGCGGACGCCCTGCTTCACCGCCTCGGCGATCTGCCGCAGATGAAAGTTGCAGGGACCAATTTCGGTCCAGGTATTCGCGATGCCGATAATCGGCTTGTGCAGGTCTTCCTTCGAGAAACCAATGCCCCGCAGATAAGACCGCGCAGCGGCCCGGCTCGGCCCTTCGGTAAGAGGAACACTGTACTTCTTGGGATCGTGCTTGCCGTTCGAGCTCATGCGTGCGAGGTCTCCTGCGCTGGCGCTTCGGATTTAGGGGCCAACCAGAAGTCGGCGTTGTGTCTCTGCTCGAACTTGTCCAGCGCATCGGCGTGGCGCAGCGTCAGGCCAATGTCGTCCAGGCCTTCCAGCAAGCAGTAGCGGCGAAAAGGATCGATCGCAAACGCCGCTGAAAATCCCTGCTCGTCTCTCACCGTCTGATCTTCGAGCGAGACGGTCAGCCTGTAGTCCGCGGTAGAAGCGGCGCGGTCCAGCAGCAGTTGCACCTGATCTTCTGGCAGCGTGACCAGGAGAATTCCATTCTTGCCCGCATTCGAGAAAAAGATGTCAGCGAAGCTCGACGAGATCACGCAGCGAAAACCGTAGTCGGAGAGCGCCCATGCCGCATGCTCCCGCGAAGACCCGCAGCCAAAGTTCTTTGCCGCAACCAGAATCTGCGCGCCGGCATAGCGCGGATCATTCAGTTCAAAGCCCGCATCCTTGCGCCAGTCAAAGAACAGAAACTCGCCGTAGCCGGTGCGCTCGATGCGCTTCAAAAACTGCTTGGGGATGATCTGATCGGTATCCACGTTCACCCGGTCGAGCGGCATCACCTTCGATGTGAGTGTGCGAAATGCCTGCATTAAACCAACACCTCTGCTTTCTTGAACTCCCACGTCCTTACGTCGGTGAAGTGGCCGGTGATCGCGGCCGCGGCCGCCATCATCGGGCTCACCAGGTGTGTGCGTCCGCCGCGCCCCTGCCGCCCTTCAAAGTTGCGATTGCTGGTCGATGCGCAGCGCTCGCCCGGCTGCAAAATGTCCGGATTCATGCCCAGGCACATCGAACATCCCGGCTCGCGCCACTCGAATCCAGCTTCCCGGAAGATGTGGTCCAGGCCTTCGCTCTCCGCCTGCGCCTTCACCTGCTGCGAACCGGGCACGACCATGGCGCGAACGTCGGCATGCACGTGATAGCCCGTAACCACCTTTGCCGCCGCGCGCAGGTCCTCGATGCGCGAGTTGGTGCAGGAGCCGATGAACACGCGGTCGATGGTCACATCCTCAATCGGAGTACCGGCCTTCAGGTCCATATATTCGAGCGCGCGCTCGAAGCCGCGGCGGTCGGAGTCGGACTTGGCAGCCGCGGGATCCGGGACCGCCTCGGTCACCGGAATCACCATGCCGGGGCTCGTGCCCCAGGTCACATAAGGAGCCAGCTCGATGGCCGGAATCACCAGTTCGCGGTCATACTTCGCGCCTGGGTCCGACGCCAGCTGCTTCCACTCCGCAACCGCCTTGTCCCAGTGCTCGCCCTGCGGCGCAAACCTGCGGCCCTTGAGGTAGGCAAAGGTCGTCTCATCGGGAGCGATCATGCCCGCGCGCGCGCCTGCTTCAATGCTCATGTTGCACAGCGTCATGCGGCCTTCCATCGACAGCGCGCGAATCACCGATCCGGCATACTCGATCACGTGGCCGGTGGCGCCGTCCGTGCCGATGCGTCCGATGATGCCCAGCGCCACATCCTTCGCGCCAACGCCATCGGGCAGTTCGCCCTCGACGGCAATGCGAAAGGTCTTGGCCTTCGCCTGCGGCAGGCTCTGCGTGGCCATCACATGCTCCACTTCGGAGGTGCCGATGCCGAATGCGAGCGCGCCGAATGCGCCATGCGTCGACGTATGCGAGTCGCCGCAGACAATCGTCATCCCCGGCTTGGTCAGCCCCAGCTCCGGCCCGATTACATGCACGATGCCCTGCTGCGGCGACTGCACATCGTAAAGCTCCACCCCGAAATCGGCGCAGTTCTTGCGCAGCGTATCGATTTGCTTGGCGGCGATTGCATCTTCAATGATGAGGCGGTTCGCCGTGGTCGGGACGTTGTGATCGACGGTGGCGACGGTGCGGTCCGGGCGGCGCAGCTTGCGCCCCGCGATGCGCAGGCCCTCAAAGGCCTGCGGCGAGGTCACCTCGTGCACCAGGTGCAGATCGATATACAGCAAAGCCGGTTCGTTTGCCGGCTCAGCCACCAGGTGCTGTTCCCAGACCTTCTCGAAGAGTGTTTTCGGTGTCGACATAATCTGTAACTCCAACTGATACCAATTCGTTGAGCGCCGAAGGCGCCATTGCCTGGACGGCCAGTCCCGGCGAGCATCTAGACGGCGTGCATGGCCTGGCGGCGGTCGATGATTTCGTTCAGCGCCTGGTGCACCTGCTTGCCCATCTCCTGGGTGCTGAGGCGCTGCTTAGTCTCGCCGCGAACCAGGTCCGCGGTGCGATAGCCCTGTTCCAGAACCTTGCGGACCGCGGTCTCGACGGCCTGCGCATCCTGATCGAGCTTGGCCGAGTGGCGCAGAAGCATGGCCGCGGTAAGAATCGCGCCCAGCGGATTGGCCAGCCCCTTGCCGGCAATATCCGGAGCCGAGCCGTGAACCGGCTCATAGAGGTTCACCGTTCCGCCGACTGTCCCCGAGGGCAGCATGCCGAGCGAGCCGGTGATCACCGCCGCTTCGTCGGAAAGAATATCGCCGAACAGATTTTCGGTGAGCACCACATCGAAGTTGCGCGGAGTGTTCATCAGGTGCATGGCGCAGGCGTCCACATACTGGTGCTCCAGCGTGATATCGGGATACTGCGCCGCCACCTCGATCACGGTCGCGCGCCAGAGCTGCGAGACCTCGAGCACGTTGGCTTTATCCACCGATGTGACCTTCTTGCGCCGCGCGCCGGCCAGCTCGAAAGCCACACGCGCCACGCGGATCACCTCGTCGCGGCTATAGCGCATGGTGTTCCACGCCGTTCCTGCTTCGCGATCCCAGGAACGCGGCTCGCCGAAGTAGAGCCCGCCCAGCAGCTCGCGGACAAAGATGATATCCGCGCCGTCAACCACCTCCGCCTTCAGCGGCGAGTTGGTGGAAAGCGAGGGCCACGCGAATGAAGGCCGCAGGTTGGCATAGCCGCCGAGAGCCTGGCGGAGCTGCAACAGACCGGCTTCAGGACGGCGATCCGGGGGAAGGGAATTAAACTCGTTGCCGCCCACCGCGCCCAGCAGCACGGCGTCGCTCTCCAGCGCGGCGTCCAGGGTCGAGGCCGGCAGCGGCGATCCATGCTGCTTGATGGCAACGCCGCCAATCAGCGCCTCGTTGAATTCGAAATCGTATCCGCCCAGTTCGGCCACCGAGCGCAGAATTCTTACCGCCTCACCTGTCACTTCCGGTCCGATGCCATCGCCAGCGACAACCAACACCTTCAGCTTCATCTCACTCTCCCCTTCGGTAGACGACCGGTTTTACTCGAGCAACGAGCGCGAGAAATCAACTCGGCTTGTAGGCCGCTTCTTCAGAAATCAAATCCTGATGCCGCTCGTGATGCGCCACCAGGTTGATCAGGTCCTGGTCATAGATCGCCTTCTTGCGATCGGCCAGCTCGGTGAAGGCGCGGTAGGCGATGTCCAGGTCCGCCGGCTGCAGGTGATATCCCAGCGCAATCAGCCGCGACCGCAGCGCGTGCCGCCCGGAATGCTTGCCCAGCACCATGCGGTTGGCGGGAACGCCCACCGAGGCCGGAGTCATAATCTCGTAGGTCAACGGATTCGACAAAACGCCATGCTGATGGATACCCGCCTCGTGCGCGAAGGCATTGCTGCCCACCACCGCCTTGTTGGGCGATGGCGAAAAGCTGATCGTGCGTCCCAGCAACTGGCTCACCCCATACAGCCGGTCGAGTTTCAAGCCATGCTCCACCGGGAAGCGGTCGGCGCGAACGTGCAGGGCCGCGGCAATCTCTTCCAGCGCCGCGTTGCCGGCGCGCTCGCCGATGCCGTTGATGGTGCACTCCACCTGCCGTGCTCCAGCTTCTATGGCCGCCAGCGCATTCGCCACCGCCAGGCCCAGGTCGTCATGGGTGTGCGCCGACAAAGTCACTTTATCTGCGCCCGGAACCCGCTCCCGGATCAGCTGGAACATGGCCGAGTAATCGCCGGGAACCGCGTAACCCACCGTGTCGGGGAGATTGATGACTGTCGCACCCGCGCCAATCGCCGCCCCGACAATCTGGCACAGAAATTCAGGATCGGTGCGCGTCGAGTCTTCCGGAGAAAATTCAACCTCGTCCGCCAGCCGCTTGGCCTGCTCCACAGATCTTGCCGCGCTCTCCAGCGCCTCTTCGCGGCTCATCTTCAGTTTGTATTGGAGGTGAATGTCCGAGCTGGCCAGGAAGATGTGAATACGCGCCCGCGTGGCTTTCTCCAGCGCCTGGGCCGCTCGCTCGATGTCGTCATGCTTGGCGCGCGCCAGAGAGGCGATTACCGGTCCACGCACCTCACGCGCCACGCTGCTGATGGCGGCGAAGTCGCCCTCGGAAGAAATGGCGAATCCCGCCTCCAGAATGTCCACACCCAGATCGGCCAGCGAGTGGGCCATCTGAAGCTTTTCCTGCTGAGTCATGCTGCAGCCCGGCGACTGTTCACCATCCCTGAGCGTCGTATCGAAAAAATCAACTCGGCTTTGTGCCATCGACATCACCTGCGAAGCGAAACCTGTATGAACCTAGTGTGCCAAAATCCAGTACATGATTCAAATTTATAATTTCTACTGAATCGATAGAAATACGTTATAGTTTGTTGAATCACAGGCGAAACCTCAAATTCTTCTTATGGACCTCTCTCAGCTCGAAACCTTCCTGGCGGTCATCGAAGAGCGCGGATTTTCCCGCGCCGCCGGCCGCCTGCACCGCACGCAGCCGGCTGTCAGCCACACCATTCGCCGTCTCGAGGATGAAATTGGTGAGCCGCTCTTCGAGCGCACCTCCCGCGAGGGCACGCTTACGGCCGCCGGCGAGTTACTGCGCGAATACGCTCAGCGCATGCTCAAGCTGCGCGGCGAAGCCACCAGCGCCCTCGAAGAACTGCGTTCTCTCGAGCGTGGCCGTCTGCACATTGCCGCGAACGAATACACCTGCCTCTATCTGCTTCCCGTACTCGACGAATTTCGCCGTCTCTGCCCGCACATCAGCGTACTGGTTCAGCGCGCCCTGGCCAGCCGAATCCCGGACCAGGTCCTGGACCGCACCGTCGAGCTGGGCATGGTCACCTTTCCTCCCCAGGACCCGCAACTTCACCCCATTGGGGTCTATACCGACTCCGTGGTCTTCGTGGTCAATCCACGGCATCCCCTGGCTCGTGAGAAAAAAGTGGCGCTGCACCAACTGGGTGCGGAAAGCTTCATCGCGCATAATGTCGTCTCGCCGCTGCGCCGCCGGGTCATCGATCTGTTTGAGAGGCACAAAACTCCGCTGAACATGTACGTCGAGCTGCCCAGCCTGGAAGCGGTCAAGCGGTTCGTTGCCATGGGCAACGGCGTTGCCCTGGTTCCCGGTCTCACCGTGCGGCAGGAGCTGGCCCGCAAAGAGCTGGTGCAGGTTCACGTCCCTGAACTGAAAATCGATCGCCAGTTGCTGCTCGTTCATCGCCGCCAGGGCACGCTCTCCCACGCCGCTCAGGCATTTCTCAAGGTGATTCGATCCGTTGCACACGACCGCGGTGCTCCCTTCTGCTACCGTCCGATAGCTTCGTGAAGTCCAATGCTTGAGTTTCGAGCCTGATTCCCGAGTCAGATGCTGTCGAAATACGGTGTGACAGGTACAATTGCCAGAGTGGACCGGGGGATGACTCGCGGCGCCACAAATTTTCACCGGCCGCAGAGGCATTGCGCCCGCCGTGGCGGGCCAGAGGTTCACGAACGAATGAAGAAGAGTCTGTTGGTGTTGTTGCTGCTGCCCGCGATGGCGGCAGCGTGTTTCGCTCAGGAAAGCCGCCAGGATATCAGCGCTAGCGGGTCGGCCCTCATCCCAACCTTTATCGCAGGAAATGCGGTTCAACTGCATGCCACCGTCGGCTACGGCGGATTGATCAGCTATCGCTACCTGCTTACCCCGAGCAGCGGACTCGAACTGAACTACCAGTACGCCCAGCAGGTCCAGCACTACTTAAATCCTACAAATAACGTTCTGATTCACAACAGGTTCCAGGAAATTTCCGGGGCCTACGTCTACAGCTTCACATTCCGGAATTTCAATCCCTTTGTCGAAGCCGGTATCGGCGGATACATCTATAGCCCCATCGACGACCAGAAGACGCAGCTCCAGAATCTCAGCCAGAGCACGAATATCGGTGCGCTCTACGGCGCCGGCATCGCTTATGAGATCAGTCCCAGCTTCGACATCAGGGTCGAATACCGGGGCATCATCGTCAAGACGCCAAGCTTCAGTCAAACTGATCTCAAGACCAACCGTTACTACAACCTGAACGATCCTGTGATCGGTGTAGCCTACCACTTCTAGCGCCGGATCTTCCTTATACCTCACAGATCGGGCCGCCGGACTGAACTCCAGCGGCCTCGCTGTTTCTGCTTGTATCTGAGCGGTGTGCTTGAAACAGGCTCGCAGAGAGAGGCCGTGGTTCGACTCTGGTGCGGGATCGTCTGGTCTCAGGTTCGTGAGCGCCACGCACGAAGAGAGGCCGGGCGCAGCAGCCCGGCCTCTCTTCGTGCAGTTGAACGCGGATATCGCTAGTGGACGCCAAGCAGCCGATAGGCTATACCGATGCTGAAGCCGTTCGGAGTGAGTCCATGGCTGGGCTCTCCTTGAAATCCAGGCGCCGACGGCAGGAACTGGTACTCGTACTCTCCGCGGACGAAGAGGTGCCGGGAAACCCGGTAGTCGAGCGAACCTCCGGGAGCATAGGCGAAGTAGCTTCCCGAACCAATATCACCCGGATACTTGATCCAGACTCCACCCAGAAGGAATTTGGCGTTGACCGAGAACCGGTTGAAATGGAAAATACGGTACTTCACCCCGCCCAGGTAATCGCTTTGGGTCTCTCCCAGATCACCGTTGAAGTGTAGCCAGCGCGCCTCGCCTTCTACGCCCAACTTGGGGGTCAGGTTGAAATCACCAAAAATCCCAGGCCCCAAAATACGCTGGCCCGAACCGTAGTCCGGGTTGAAGCTGGAGAACTCACCTCCCACCCAAACTGTTGCATTTCCACCACGTGCGGACGGCGCGACTTGCGCAAAAGCGGCCGTAGTGCCAAACATGACGCAAAGAATCAATAGTTTTTTACACACGATTCCATTCTCCAGTTTTCAAGGATGCGATACGCCACTAACCGAACTGTTCATGCCAACCCGGCATCGGGCGCTAAGATGCGCCGGCAATTTTTCCGCCGGCGCATCTTTTTTCGCTATTGCGGGTTGGTTGCCGGCGGTGCCTGATTCGTATTGTCAGCTGGTGGCGCCGCCGTGCCGGTAGCTCCGGGAGCTGGTGTTGCCGCCGGAACTGCCGTGGCTGGAGCTTCGTAGCGCTGCAGCCGGTAGTAGATCGGGGTAACCTCAAAGGGCATTTTGTCGCGAGCGTTGAGCAATGGAGCAGGCCGAACATTCAACTGGAAGACCTTGTCATCCCAGGGGTCGATGCGGAGGTGGCTGTTGAGCGGGAGCGCAGCAATCTGGTTCAGGTTATCCACGTCCAGCTTGGGCGCGCCTTGGGTCAGCCCAGCCAGCCATGGTGTGCCATCGGCCTTGAGAAGAGAATCTCCCAGCCGCGGCGTGAGCAGGTAGGTGAGGGACTTCTGGCGAGTCTGCAACTGCTGGAAGAAGAGGCCCACGCTGGCGGCCTTGTCCTTGTAGACCGAGTTGTTGAACAACTCTACCGCCTTCTTCGCGGCCGCTTCGTTATCCAGCGTCGAGTGGTTCATCGTGATCCGCTGGAATGTCGCTTCGTCGGGGAAGAGCAGCCGATCGTTGAATGCGTACCGGGTATCGATATGGTGCCCAAGCACGATGTGGGCCAGCTGGAAGCTCAGAACCGCGGCCAGGTCTTCTTCCGACGGCAGCACATCGACCAATCCCTTGCTGATCAGGATCGTGTTGCCGATCGCCAGCGACTCCAGCGGCGTCGTCAACATCACGCGGCAATGAATGTCGTCGGGCAGAACCAGCTTGTTGCCGATCACAATGTTATTGGTAACCGTCTCCAGCACCTTGTCGAAGTCGCTCGGAGGAGCCAGCAGGCCGGCCTGCGTCAGGCGGTCCAGGACGTTGTTCTCTGCCTGCGAAACCCACTGCCGCTGCGCTTCGAGCGGGCTCACATCCTGCGACTGGCCGCTCTGGTCCTGGGCGTTCTCTACCTGCACCGATTCGTTGTCCGATTCGCGCTGAGGCAGTTTCAGTGAATAGCCCCACAGATAAGTTTGCGCGCGGAAGCCGAACGTCTTCTTGGACTCGCCCACTTGTGACTCTTCCACATAGATAGCACTGGGCAGCCATGCGTCGGGCTGCACATTGGTGCGCCAGCTGTCGAAGTGGTAGTAGTGAGCAACCTCATCGTCCTTGGTGCCGGTATAGGAGCCGTTAAACCGCACCACGTGCCCATCCTGGTCCTCTACCCAGATGCGGCCGAAGAAGCGGCCCGCGCCCTTAACCTCCGGCTTCGGCCGGACATCAAACACCATGGTGCGCACGCTGCCCAGGAAGTCCCGGCGCACATAGGTGAAAATGTAGTGCTGCTGATCGAACCCCACCGGATCGATGAACATCATATCCATGAAGCCGGTTGCCGAATAGGTGATGTGGAAACTCTTGGTCAGGTCACCCAGGTACTTCATCGAGCCCTTGAAGAAGTTTCGTCCGGAAGTCCTCCGGGAGTCATATTCATTGGCCGAGAAGGTCTTGCCGAAATCCACGCGTGCGATGCTGTACTCATCCGACATGGGCACCGCGTAGAGCTTCGGATCCGGCCGCATATTCTGGATATAGGTCTGCACCAGCGGCGTGCTCTTCTGGATCTGCTTCACCGTATTCTTTTCCTGCGCAATTGCCTTCTCGATTAGGGCGGACTGCTCAGGTGTGAGCGGGATGGGT
>Ga0335075_10010176_pt1 | contig 14288 bp, 14 predicted proteins | sample Lox_Sample_24_FD_206723 | JGI IMG/M metagenome (GOLD analysis project Ga0335075, IMG submission 206723) | Soil microbial communities from Loxahatchee National Wildlife Refuge, Florida, United States - Lox_Sample_2.4 | ecosystem: Environmental > Terrestrial > Soil > Wetlands | place: USA...
GCGGGCCGGTTAACCGGCCGTCGACCGGCCAACGGAAGCGAAAATCCTGATGACAGCCTTAATACCGCCTTAAGCAGAACGTTAAGCGCTGACCAGTGCCGGGCGGGAAAGTCACGATCTGTCCATGAACGGGCAACCGGGTGCGGCCTGTGCTGACTTCCCGGCGGGAGAACGAGCGTGACCCCGCTGTGGACCGTGATCACGTTGCTGTCTGTCATTGTGGCCGTCGAGTCCGGGGCCATCATCGCCCTGACCAGGCACGGAGGCCTGCTGCACCGGCCGGCTAGGGTCTGGCCGGCGCCGGGCCCGCAGCTCCGGCCGGGTCGGCAGTCCTGGCCGGGTCCGCAGCGCGGCAGCCGCCTCCGGCTCGACGTTCCGCCCGGCCTGATCGGCAGCCAGCACGAGCTGATCTTGTACGGGTTCGTCCGGCCCGGCTCCGGTACCGGCCCGGCCGCGCTTCGCGCCTTCACCTCGGTGGCCGCGGAGCTGCCAGGGAACGAGCGGGCCCTGCTGGTCAGCGACGGCGACGAGGCCACGACCCGTGCCTATCTGGCCGAGCACGGCGTCAGCGTGCCGCTGCTGGTTGGCCAGCAGCAGCTGCAGGCGAATGACATACCTGGCACTCCGTACGCGGTTGTGACCGACCGGGCGGGCATTGTGATCACGGCGGGCGCGGCCATCGCCGAGGCGCACCTGGAAGAGCTGCTCAGCCAGGCCAGGCGGTCGCCAACGGCCCGTGCGGCGGCGGCCCGTGCGCCGGCGGCCCGTGCGGCGGCGGCCCGTGCGGCGGCGGACCGTGCGGCGGCGCTGTGAGGAGAAGCCGCCGCGGTAAGAACCGCGGTCGCGCGGTCAGGTTCTGGGCGCGGAGCTGCTTCCGGCCGTTGCCATAGCCCCGGACCAGCAGCGCACGATGTCCCGCATCGAGAGCAGCCCGACGACCTCGTAGTCCTCGATGACCACGAGATGGCGGAAGTTCCCGCGCACCATCGCCTCGGCCGCCTGCTCGAGCGTCCAGCTGGGCGAGGCGAACACGACGTCGTTGGTGCGGTGATCCGCCACCAGCTCGGCATCCGGGTCCTGCCCGGCGCCGACCGAGTCGAGGATGTCGCGCTCGGTGAGGATGCCGATCCCGGCGTGCTCGGAGTCGGTCACGACTGCTGCCCCCACGCGTCGCCCTGACATCTGACGGGAAGCCTCGCGCAACGTGTGCGCGGGGCCGAGCGTCAGGACCACGTCGGTCATCCCGTCGCGTACGTTCATGATCGCTCGCTCCCCCCTGCTTGTGCGCTTGTGACAGCCATCTGTCCAGCATCTGTGATCTCGGCGCCGGGGGCAATACCCGTGGGGGCTACCGGTCTCCCCGTGGGGGATATCGGTGGACCGCAGCCTCCGTCAGTGCGCTTTCAGCAGGTCGAGGACCTCGCCGTGCAGTCGGCCGTTCGTGCACACCACGCTACCGCCGTCCGGCGTGGGTTTCCCGGTCAGGTCGGTGAAGGTACCGCCCGCCTCCTCCACGATGACCTGCAGCGCGGCCAGATCCCAGAGCTTGACTTCCGGCTCAGCGGATATGTCGACCGCGCCCTCGGCGACCAGCACGTGCGACCAGAAATCGCCGTACGCACGGGAGCGCCACACCGAGGTGGCCAGCCTGAGGAAGCCGTCCTGCCGGCCGTCGCGCTCCCAGCCGGACAGGTCCGCGTAGGACAGCGAGGCATCGCGCAGGCTGGTCACTTCGGAGACGCGGCACGCGGATGCCTTGGTCAAGCCGCGGCCGGTCCAGGCCCCGCCGTCTCGCGCCGCCCACCACCGGCGGCCGAGTGCTGGTGCCGAGACGACCCCGACCGTGACATCACCGCTGACCATCAGGCCGATCAGCGTTGCCCAGACCGGCACCCCGCGCACAAAGTTCTTGGTTCCGTCGATCGGGTCGAGCACCCAGCACCGCTTCCCGACCCCGGCCTTGCCGGATTCCTCGCCGAGTACCGCGTCGCGCGGCCTGGCCCGGCTCAGCACGTGGCGCAGCGACTCCTCGACGGCCAGGTCGGCGTCGGTGACCGGGGTCAGGTCGGGCTTGGACTCGACCCGAAGGTCCAGCGCACGGAACCGGCGCATGGTGATGTCGTCCGCCGCGTCAGCCAGGACGTGGGCGAAGCGCAGGTCGTCGTCGTATCCTGCCATCGCGCGCAACGGTACCGCCTGTGGTGTGCCGGGGCCATGGCCGGGCGGCAGCGATACCGGCCATCGGTACGGCCCGTGGGTCGGCCGGGCCGTGGTGACATGCGCGGAGCCCGTCGTTAATCCCAGCCGTCGTCGCGCCCTTCGCGACTGCGCAGCAAGCGCCGCAGTGAGTCTAGCCTGGCGGCCAGCGCGCCGCTGTCATCGTGCTCGCTGACCCAGGAGTCGAGGGCGCAGTCCGCGCCCAGGTGGGAGCAGTGGGGCGGGCAGCCGGCGAGCCCCTCGGCCAGGTCCGGGAACGCCTGGACGACCCGGTCGGCCGAGATGTGCCCCAGGCCGAAACTTCGCAATCCGGGCGTGTCGATGATCCAGCCACCTCCTGGCAGCCGCAGCGCGACCACCGACGACGAGGTGTGGCGGCCTCGCCCGGTCACCGGGCTTACCGTGCCCACGGCCCGGCCAGCGTCCGGGATCAGCGTGTTGACCAGGGTGGACTTGCCAACGCCTGAATGGCCGACGAGAACGCTGATCCGGTTGGCCAGCAGCGCCCGCAGCTCGCCCAGGATCTCATCGGTCAGTGGCCTGCCGCTGACCAGGAAGCGGGTGCCGAGCGGTGCGTAGGTCGCCAGAATCTCATCGGGGGGTGCCAGGTCTGCCTTGGTCAGGATCAGCAGCGGGTCAAGCCCGGCGTCGTAGCCGGCGACCAGGAAGCGGTCGATCAGCCGGGGCCGTGGCGGCGGGTTGGCCAGCGCGCAGACGATCCCGAGCTGCTCGGCGTTGGCCACGACGATGCGCTCCACCGGATCGGTGTCGTCGGCCGATCGGCGCAGCACGGACTTCCTGGGCGCGACCCGGACTATGCGGGCCAGCGTGCCCGGCTCGCCGGAGACGTCGCCGGCCAGGCTGACGATGTCCCCGACCACAACGCTCCCGCGGACCAGCTCGCGGGCCTTCATGGCCGTGACTGCCCGCCCGCCCGCCTCGCGCCCTCCCACCCCTATGCCCCCGGCCCCGACCTCGGCTGGGTCCGGGCCGGTGAGGACGCAGGTATACCGGCCGCGGTCGACGGCGATCACGAATGCTTCGGCCGCGTCGTCGTGGGCGGGCCGGCGCCGGGTGCGCGGCCGCGAGCCCCGGCCGGGACGAACCCGCACATCGTCCTCGTCGAGGTCGGCGCGCCTGCCCGGCCGGCTCAGGGCGCCCGCTCCGACATGGACGACCACATGTGGGTGAAGGCCGGGAAGGTCTTGCCGACGGTCGCGGCGTTGCCGATCCGCAGGCCGCCCGGCATGGCGAGGCCGAGCACCGCCGCGGCCATCACCAGCCGGTGGTCGTCGTGGCTGGCGAATACGGCGTTATCCGCGCGCAGCGGCCGCGGGCGGATCTCCAGGCCATCGTCGAGCTCCCTGAGGTCCCCGCCGAGCGCGCCGATCTCTCCGGCCAGCGCGGCCAGCCGGTCGCTCTCGTGCGTGCGCATGTGCCCGATGCCGGTGAACACCGAGGGCGCGTCGGCCAGCGCGGCCAGCGCGGCCAGCACCGGAACGATCTCGCTGACATCGCGCAGGTCAGCGGTGATGCCGTGGATGGCGCCCGTACCGCTGACCCGCATCCCGTCGGCGGTCATCGCGGCGGTGGCGCCCATCTCGGTGAGGACCTCCAGGATCTGGCCGGCGGGCTGCAGAGACTGCTCGGGCCAGCCGGCGATCGTGACCGACCCGCCGGTCACCAGGGCCGCCGCGAGGAACGGTGCGGCATTGGACAGGTCGGGTTCGACGGTGACGGCCGACGGCCGCAGTTCGCCCGGGTGCACCTGCCAGAGATCCGGGACGGATGACTCGCGCCCCCTGGTCCAGGTTTCCACGTGGGCCCCAGCGTCCCGCAGCATCTGCACCGTCATCGCGATGTGCGGCGCAGAGGGGACCCGCGGGCCCTCGTGGCGCACCTCGACGCCCTTGTCGTAACGCGGCGCCGCCAGCAGCAGGCCAGACACGAGCTGTGAGGAGCTGGAGGCGTCCAGGGTGACGGCGCCGCCGCTGATCCCGCCGTGCCCGCGGACGATGAACGGGACGGCGCCACGGCCCCCGTCGTGGATCACCACGCCGAGCTCGCGGAGCGCGGCCAGCAGCGGGCCGACCGGGCGTGACGCGATCCGGGCATCGCCACGGAACTCGACGTCGGCCCGGGCCAGCGCAGCCACCGGGGGAACGAACCGCAGCACGGTTCCCGCATTGCCGACGTCCACGACGGCCGCGCTGCCGAGCTGGCCCGGCGTCACCCGCCAGGGCTCGGGCTGGCCGTCACTGGCTGGCCCGGCGCCGGCCACCTCGTCGATCACCGTTCCGAGGCCGCGCAGCGCGGCGGCCATCAGCAGCGTGTCCCGGGCCCGCAGCGGGTTGGTGATCATGGTCGGGCCGCCCGCCAGCGCGGCCAGGACCAGCGCGCGGTTGGTCATCGACTTCGAGCCGGGCGGCCGGAGCCGGACCTGCACCGGGCCGCTCGCGGCGGGTGCCTGCCAGTCGGCCGTCCCGGGCTGTGGGTCTGCAGCTCCGTGCATGGTGCGAGCGTACTGGGCATCATCGGCCCGGTGCAGCGCCGTATGCTGGACGGCCCGGGTCCGGAGGCTAGCCCAGCCAGGTTCAGGCGCGGCCCGCCGTCAAGCTGCCGGCCCGGCACCGGACTTGGTCGTGATCGGGGTGCATGACCCGCGCCAGGCGGGGAAGGGCACCATGATCGCGAAATTCTTCCGCGGGTCGGCGGGAGAAACATCGCGCCGAGGTTTGGCAAACCCGGATGTTGGCTATTAACTGGCACAATCTGTGCTCACCACTGCCGCAGGCGAGCACGACTGCGGGGCAACCAGGCCCCGCCCCGAGCGGTCAAGGTGAGGACATGTGTGGCCGGTATGCGTCCGCGCGTAAGCGCATAGAACTCCTTGAGGAGTTCCGCATCGAGCGCGACCGTGTCGCCGAGCCGCTCCAGGCCGACTATAACGTCGCGCCGACCAAGCCCGTCTACGCGGTGCTCTCCCGCGATGCCCGCCCCGCAGAGGCCGCCAGCGAGGCCGAGAGCGCCGCGGACGCCGTGGCTTCTCCTGTCACCCAGCCGGGCGTCGCGCGCGAGCTGCGCGTGGTCCGCTGGGGGCTGGTGCCGTTCTGGGCCAAGGATCCCAAGATCGGCAGCCGCCTGATCAACGCCCGCGCCGAGACGGTGGACTCCAAGCCTGCGTTCCGGCAGGCGTTCAAGCGCCGCCGGTGCCTGCTGCCCGCCGATGGCTACTACGAGTGGCAGCGGCCAGACGGCACGGGCGGCAGCGACGAGCCGGGCAGCGAGGGTCGGGCGGGTGGGGCCAAGGGAGCGGCCAAGCAACCGTTTTTCATCACCAGTGGCGATGGCCGCCCGCTGGCCTTCGCGGGCCTGTACGAGCTCTGGCGAGATGCCGCGCTGCCGGATGATCACCAGCGGGCGTGGCTCTGGACAGCCACGATCATCACCACGAGCGCGCCGGACGACCTGGGTAAGATTCACGACCGGATGCCCATGGTGATCACGCCTGACCGCTGGTCGGACTGGCTCGATCCGGCGTGTGACGACCCGGCTGACCTGATGGCACTGCTGGCCCCGGCGGCCTCAGGCGGCCTGATCTCGTATCCGGTGTCCACGGCCGTTAATTCGGTGCGAAACAACGGCCCGCAGCTCATCGAGCGCATGGAGCCAGGCCCGGCAGGCCGGGACCAGGGCCAGGGCGCACCTACCGCAGGCTCCGGTAGATCCCGGAGCGCGGCGTCCCAAGGAGTCTCTGGCGGCGCTCCCGACAAGCTGTTTTGAAGCCAGAGCTGAACCTCGGCCTGGCGGCAATGTTCACCAATCGGCGCTGCCGGGCCTTAGGCGGATAGGAGGTAGGTACCAGATGGATACCGCCACCGCTCGCAAGCGCCTGGAAGAAATCCGTGCCGGGCTCGAACGGTCCATCGCGGTGCTCAAGGGAGAGCAGGAACTGGACGAGCGGGTCTCGGACTACCCGCAGGATCCGGCCGACGCCGGTGCCAATCTCTCCGAGTCGGAACGCACCCAGGCCGTCCTCCACGTGGCCAGAACGCAGCGCTCCGAGGTGCTCGATGCGCTGCGCCGTATCGAGCTGGGTACCTACGGGACCTGTGTCGACTGCGGTGCCGGGGTTCCCGAAGGCCGGCTAGAGGCCCGGCCAGAAGCGGCTCGCTGCGTGTCGTGCCAGGCAAAATGGGCACGCTTGCGGAGATGATGCCCAGGCTGGAATGAAGCCAAGGTGGAGCGTGTTGCAACGCCTGTGCCCATAGCAAGTAGCCCGCCTCGCGATCGCATACCGATGGTGAAAGACTCACCGATGGTGATGGCGCGCGAGTTCGGCGGGTCCGGCGTTGTATCCTCCGGCCGAGGCAGTTGGCAAGGCGGCAAGTGGCCAGGCGGCCGTTTGCAGTCGGTTACGTCGGAGGGGGTGGATCCGGTCCCAGAGACACTTGAAGAGCGCAGCGAGCGCTTCGAGCACGATGTCTTGCCGTACCTGGATCAGCTGTACGCGGCCGGGATGCGGATGACCCGCAATCCGGCGGATGCCGAGGACCTGGTGCAGGAGACGTTCGCCAAGGCGTACGCGTCTTTCCACCAGTTCCAGGAGGGCACCAACCTCAAGGCCTGGCTGTTCCGGATTCTCACCAATACGTTCATCAACACCTACCGCAAGCGGCAGCGTGAGCCGCAGCGTGCAGGCAACGAGGAAATTGAGGACTGGCAGCTCGCCAGGGCCGCATCGCACAGCTCGGCCGGGCTGAAGTCCGCGGAGGCCGAGGCGCTGGAGCGGCTCCCCGACTCGGATGTCAAGGAAGCGCTGCAGGCCCTCCCCGAAGAGTTCCGGATCGCGGTCTACCTGGCTGACGTCGAGGGTTTCGCCTACAAGGAGATCGCCGACATCATGGGAACCCCGATCGGGACCGTGATGTCACGCCTGCATCGCGGGCGCCGGCAGCTCAGGGACATGCTCCAGGACTACGCGGCCCAGGAGGGCCTGGTCAGGGCGGCGTCCACCGCCCCTGCCGAAGCGTCGCCCTCGGGCGAAGAGCCTGGGAAGGACGCGGGATGAGCTGCGGCAAGCCACATGACGTGCCGTGTAGCGAGGTACTGGCGCGCGTGTACTCCTACCTCGACAACGAGATCGAGGACAAGAGCTTCGCTCAGATCCGCCAGCACCTTGATGAGTGCGGCCCATGCCTGCGCGAGTACGGGCTAGAGGAAGCCGTCAAGCGGCTGGTGCAAAAGTGCTGCGGTGCCGAGGCCGCGCCCACCGCGCTGCGGACCAAGGTGCTGGTCCGGATCCAGGCGATCCGGGCCGAACTCGAGCTTTCCGAGTTCCGGGCGGACTAGCCCTTCCTGACCGGACCCGGCCCGGTATGCGGTTAAGCCGTGGAAAGTCACGTTCACCGGTATACATCACCTCTTATTTGCTGCCGTCGGCGGCGCTTTGATTACGCACTGAAACGTGTCGTGTACATATTGAGCACGTTGTGGCTGAGGTCTTCGCGGAGGCGTTCGGCCGCGTTACTCTGAGTGGCGGCGTCCGGCTGGACGCTTTCTCTGACCGCACGTTGCGGCGAACCTGTGCCGGGCTGGCCGTCTGGCATGCCGACCGAGGTTGCTGAGATCTGCGAGGGGGGTCATGGGCAGGGTCTCGCAGGCTGCGTGGATATACATAGCAGCCGTCGTGATAGCGGCCGCCTCGGTCGTCGCGCCCAGGCTCTCCGGCCCTCCCATGGGCACCGGCTGGTGGCTATCGCTCGGCGTGATCATGCTGCTGTTCCTGATCTGCGATTCGACCCCGACCCCGCTCGCGGCGCGGCAGTCGGCATGGTCGCCGAGTTCGTCGGCCACGCTGGCCGCGGTGGTGCTGCTCGGGCCGCTCGGCGCGGCCCTGGTCGGCACCGTCTCCGTGCTGAGCCTGCGGCGTAAGCTGCTCCTGGCTGAGCGGGTCTTCAACGGCGGAATGTACGCCGTTTCCGGCTTTGCGGCCGGGCAGACATTTGTCGCACTAGGTGGCCATATCGGCTTGCCCAGGCCCGATGATTTCCCGGCGATTGTCTGGCCGTTCGCGGCGGCCGCCGCCGCGCACGTTTTCGTCAATCTCGGGCTGATGTGGGGCGTGCTCCAGCTGACCAGGCACGAGGGGGCACGCCGGCACCAGCTCGAGTCCAGCCTCCCGCTGCTGCTCGCCTCCGACCTGGGGTACGCGGCGCTTGGGCTCGTGATCGCGGCGCTGTGGACGGTGATGGGGCCGTTCGCGGCCGCGCTAGTGCTGGTTCCGCTGTTCGTGGCCCGCTGGGCCATGGGGCAGTTCGCCGAGCAGCAGCGCGCGTACGGGGCCACCATGGCCGCCCTGTGCCAGGCGGTGGAGACCAAGGATTTCTACACCCGTGGCCACAGCGAGCGGGTATCCCGTGGGTCAGGCATGATCGCGCGGCAGATCGGCATGCGTGCCGACCGCACCGAGGCGATCATGTACGCCGGCATGCTGCACGATGTGGGCAAGCTCGGCGTGCCCACCAAGGTGCTGCAGAAGACGGGGCCGCTGACCGAGGAAGAGTTCGCCGCCATCCAGCTGCACCCATTGCGCGGCCTGGAGATCGTGCGGGAAATCGGCTTCCTCAACGAGGCGCTGGCCGGCATCATGCACCATCACGAGAAGATCGATGGCACGGGCTACCCGATGGGATTCGCGGGCGACGAGATTCCCGAGTTTGCCCGCGTCATCGCCGTGGCGGATGCCTTTGACTCGATGACGTCGACCCGGTCGTACCGCGAGGCGCGCCGGATCAGCGAGGCGATCGAGGAGCTGCGCAAGGGCGCGGGCAGCCAGTTCGACCCGGCCCTGGTCGAGGCCTTTATCGCCGCACTACACCGGGACGGCTGGCGGATGCCCGAGCGCACCGCGGCGCCCGACGACCGGCAGACGGTGACCGCTCAGGACCACGACGACCCGACCGCGCCGTTGCGGGTTATCGAGGGTCTGTAGACCGCAGGAGGATCCCGTGGTGACCCGCCAGGCCGACGATCGGCTGCCCTCGTGGCAGGCAATGGACTCCGGCCGGCTCTTGCTCATGGCCGCCGTGGGCATGATGGTGGTCGCTGCCGTTGCGCACACGGCCGCCGCCCGGGTAGTCGACCCGCAGACGGCGATCGCGTTCGGCTCGGTCATCGCCATCGGCGAGCTGCTCAGGCTCAGGCAGCAGGGTGGCCGGGAGGCGGCGCCGATCGCCACCGCGGCGGCGCTCGCCTACGCGCTGCTGCTGCGGGTTGGTGAGCTGCCCAGCAGCCAGCCGATACCGCGGGTCGCCGCGCTGCAGGTGATCACGGTGACCGCGGTCGGCATGACCGTCGGCGCGCTGCCGCACATTGCCGCCGGACGCCCGGCCGGGCTGACTGGGATGGCTACCCGGCTGGTCGCGGTGGCCTGCGTGGCGTTCGCGTTCCGGCCCATCGCGGGCACCGAGGCCATCAGCGGTGCCAGCCACTGGTGGATCGCGTTCATCGTGATGGCGTTCCTGGTCGTCTTCGGCTGGCTGGCCGAGGCGATGATCGCCGCGCTGATCAGGGCGGATGATCTCGGGGCCAGGTTCTCGGTCGCGCTATGGGACGAGATGCGGATCCAGCTGCCGCTGGGCGCCGCGGTCGGTGTCTCGGCCATGATGATCACGTTCGCGGCCGAGGTCATGGGGCTCGCGGAACTCGCGGTCTTCATGGGCCCGCTGCTGGTCACGCAGGTCGCTTTCCGCAGGTACGCGGGCATCAGCGCTACCTACCTGCAGACCGTCCGCGCGCTGGCCAGGGTCACTGAGGTGGGCGGCTACGTGGAGAGCGGACATTCCCGCCGGGTCAGCAGGCTCGCCGTGGCCGTCGGCCGGGAGCTCGGGCTGGCCGAGCCGGATCTGCTGGACCTGGAATACGCCGCGCTGATGCACGACATCGGGCAGCTGGCATTGCCCGACCCGATCCCGGGCGGAGCTACCGTCCTGGTCTCACCGGAAGACCAGCGGCGCATCGCGGAGCTCGGCGCGGATGTGATCAGCAAGGCCGGCGTCCTTGACCAGGTGGCCGAGCTGGTGCGGTGCCAGAGCTGGCCCAGCCGGGGGCACGATCCTGAGCCACCGGTCGGCAGCAGGATCATCCGCGCCGCCAACGCCTTCGACGACCTGGTGGGCGGATCGACCGACCGGGACCGCACGGCCGCGGCGCTGGAGCGGCTGCGCCTGGACACCGCGGCCGAGTACGACCCCGGCGTCATCGAGGCGCTCAGCGAGGTCGCCGGGAAGCGCCTGGCCAGCCGCCTGGAGTAGGCTGCCGCCCGATGAGCGGTGAAGCGGTAAGTGGAGAGAGCCGGGGCGGTGGTTGGGCGGGCGAGGGGCCGGGGGGCGGGGAGCCCGCAGGAAACGGGAAGACATGATCGAGTCGGTCTTGGTCGCCAACCGGGGCGAGATCGCGCGCCGGGTCATCCGGACCGCCAGGCAGATGCAGATCCGCGCCATCGCGGTCTACTCCGAGGCGGATGCCGGTCTGCCCTACGTGCGCGAGGCCGATGAGGCAGTGCTGCTGGGCCCGGCCCCGGCCGCGAGCAGCTACCTCGACGCCGAGGCCGTGCTTCGCGCGGCCCGGCAGACCGGGGCAGCCGCGATCCACCCTGGCTACGGATTCCTGGCCGAGAGCGCCGGGTTCGCCGCGGAGGTGATCGACGCGGGCCTGACCTGGATCGGCCCGCCGCCGTCGGCGATCGAGCAGATGGGCGACAAGATCAACGCCAGGAACCTCATGGAGCAGGCTGGGGTGCCGGTCGCCGCCGGTACCAGGGAGCCGGTCACCGATGTGGCCGCCGCCGTCGACCAGGCCGGGCGGATCGGCTATCCGGTGATGATCAAGGCAGCGGCCGGCGGCGGGGGCATCGGGATGAGCGCCGCGGCGAACGAGACCGAGCTGCGGGCGGGCTTCGAGACCGCCCGCACCCGGGCTGAGCGGTTCTTCGGCAGTGCGGCGATCCTGCTCGAGCGCTACATCGAGCAGGCTCGCCACGTCGAGGTGCAGATCCTCGGGCTTAACGACTCCCAGGTGCTGGCGCTCGGCGAACGGGACTGCTCAGTGCAGCGGCGTCATCAGAAGATCGCCGAGGAAACCCCGTCGCCGGGGGTAACCCCCGAACTTCGGGCCAGGATGCTGGCCGCGGCCAGCCGGGCCGGCGAGGCGGTTGGCTACCGGGGCGCGGGCACCGTCGAGTTCCTGGTGGACTCCAAGACCAAGGACTTCATGTTCCTGGAGATGAACACCAGGATCCAGGTGGAGCATCCGATCACCGAGATGGTTACCGGCATCGACCTCGTGGAACAGCAGATGCTGATCGCCGCGGGCGCGGACGTGAGCTTCCGCCCGGCATCGGTCCGGAGTGAGGGGCATGCGCTGGAGCTGCGCATCTACGCGGAGGACCCGCAGCGGTTCCTGCCCAGCCCCGGGCTGATCACCGAATGGGAGGAGCCGTCCGGCCCCGGCGTCCGGGTAGACGCCGGGTATGAGTCCGGAAACAAGGTGACGCCGTACTACGACCCGCTGCTGGCCAAGCTGTGCGTACACGGGGCCAGCCGCGACGAGGCGCTACGGCGCGCCCGCAGCGCGGTGGGGGAGTTCCGCGTTCGCGGGCCCAAGACTAACCTTCCGTTCCACGCCGAACTGCTGGATAGTGACCAGTTCGTCAGCGGTAGCTATGACACCTCCGTGGTTGCCCGGCTGCGCCCCTGACCGGTGCCGGCTGGAGGATGATGGTGGCGCTGCCCGTGGCTGTGATCGCCGGGGAGCTGGAGCGAGGAGGTAACGCATGACCGAAGTCCGCGCGGAGATGGTGGCGAACGTGTGGCAGGTCGTAGCGTCCGAGGGTGACCAGGTGGCCGACGGCGACACGCTGGTCGTCCTGGAATCGATGAAGATGGAGATCCCGGTCCTGGCCGAGGGCGCTGGCACGCTCACGAAGCTGGCCGTGGCCGAGGGCGACGTCGTTCAGGAGGGCGACCTGATTGCCATCATCGAGTGAGGCCACCCGCGGGCCTGGCCTGTCGGTCGGGCTGCGGGCCAGCGTGCAGGCAACCGTGACCGAGGCCGACACGGCCGAGGCGATGGGCAGCGGCGACGTGCCCGTGCTCGCCACCCCGCGCCTGCTGGCCCTGGCTGAGGCGGCGTCCAGCGCCGCCGTGGCGCCGCAACTGGCCGACGGGTTCACCACGGTCGGCACCTCGGCGTCCGTGGAGCACCGGAGGGCCAGCCCGCTGGGCGCCGAGGTCGTTGTGGAGGCCGAGCTGACCGAGGTGGACGGGCGGCGGCTGGTCTTCGGGTTCATCGCCAGAGCCCAAAACACCGGCGAAGACGTGGTGGTCGGCGCGGGCACGGTCGAGCGCGTGATGCTGGACCGGGAGCGGTTCATCGCCCGGGCGCAGGCTGGCGGCTGATGACGGACGGCTTCCGGCGGGCCGATGACGGAGGGCCCCCGGCCGGACCGCCCGCTCCGGTGGCCGGGCCGCCGGCTCAGACGCCGGTGGTGGCGCGAGGGTAGGAGATCTTCGGGTCCGTGGCGATGTTGACCAGGTAGGGGACACCGGAATCGAACGCCCGGCGCAGGGCCGGGCCGATGTCCGAAGGCCTGGTGACCAGTTCCCCGGCCCCGCCGAGAGCCGTGACAACCTCGTCGTAGCGGCACTGCGGCTGCAGGTCGGCGGCGACGTCGTAGCCGTAGAGCGCCTGCATGGGATGCTTCTCCAGGCCCCAGATGCCGTTGTTGCCGCAGATCATGACGACCGGCAGCCGGTGCCGCACCAGGGTGTCGGCGTCCATCAGGGAGAACCCGGCCGCGCCGTCCCCGAGCAGCAGCACGACCTGCGCTGACGGGCGGGCGATCCGGGCGGCGATCGCATACCCAAGACCGGTGCCGAGGCAGCCGTACGGCCCGGGATCCAGCCATCCGCCCGGGCGCCGGGGCTCGATGTACTTGCCCGCATAGGAGACGAAGTCGCCACCGTCGCCGATGACGACGGCGTCGGCGTCCAGCAGCCGGGTCAGCTCACCGTAGATCCGCATGGGGTGAATGGGCTCCGCCTCGCTGGCCAGCAGCGGGGCGTCGGCGGCTATCGCTTGCCTGCTGGCGGCCTGGAGCCTGGGCAGCCAGTCGGACTCCCAGGGCCATGCCGCCCGGTCCGGCCTCGCCGCACCGGCCAGCTGGCGGAAAAAGGCGCTCAGGTCGCCCGCGGCGCCCGCGGCCAGATCGCGGTGGGTGGCGATCTGCGCCTGGGCATCGGCGACGTGCACCACCTGAGCGGGCGGCGCGCCGTTCTTACCGCCGAACTCCCCGTACCCCAGCCGGAAGTCGAGCGGCGTTCCGACCACGATGACCAGGTCGGCCTGGCCGAGCGCGACCGGCCGTGCCCGGGTAACGAGCAGCTCGTGCCCGGAGGGAAGGATGCCGCGCCCCTGCCCATTGGCGATCACGGGCAGCCGGAGTTCCTCGGCTGCGGCGCGGGCGTCGGCGTGGGCTCCGTCCAGCCACACGTCCGAGCCGAGAACCAGCACCGGCTGGCGGGCCTGCGCCAGAAGCCCGGCGATCGCGTCAACCGCGGCCGGATCGGGCAGGTCCTGCCGTTCCTCGCGGTCGGCTGGGTCCCCGCTGTCGGCCGGGCCAGCCTCGGCCGGGCCGAACAGGGCCTCCAGGCTCACGTCGAGGAAGACTGGGCCACGGTGGCGGGCCGCGGCCAGCCGGAACGCCTCGTCAACCGCCGGGCCGATTCGGGCCGTCTGATGCTCGGTCCAGGCTCGCTTGGTGATCGTCTGGACCAGCGCCGGGTGATCGAACTCCTGCAGGCTGCCCGAGCCCCATCGGTAGTCGGGAGCGCGCCCGGCCAGGACGACCAACGGCGAGCCGTTGAAGTGCGCCGTCGTGATCGCGCTCACGCCGTTGGTCACCCCAGGGCCGGCCGTGAGCACCGCGAGACCCGGGGTCAGCGAGAGCCGGGCCGTGGCCTCGGCCGCGAACACCGCCGTCTGCTCGTGCCTGACATCCACGATGCGCA
>Ga0335075_10010177_pt1 | contig 14288 bp, 8 predicted proteins | sample Lox_Sample_24_FD_206723 | JGI IMG/M metagenome (GOLD analysis project Ga0335075, IMG submission 206723) | Soil microbial communities from Loxahatchee National Wildlife Refuge, Florida, United States - Lox_Sample_2.4 | ecosystem: Environmental > Terrestrial > Soil > Wetlands | place: USA: Florida...
TACGATGCGCAAAACGACAAGTTGCCAGCCGTGTCCTGGATCATTCCCACCAGCTATCAATCCGAGCATCCGGATTACATGCCCGCGGCCGGTGCGGCATTCATCGCAAGTAAGATCGAAGCCATCGCATCGAATCCGGATGTGTGGGCCAAAACCGTATTCATTCTCAACTACGATGAGAACGATGGCATCTTCGACCATGTCGTTCCCCCCACTCCTCCAGATGGCACTCCACATGAATTTGTAAATGGCTTGCCGATCGGCGGCGGATTCCGAGTTCCCTGCGTCATCGTGTCCCCGTGGACGACAGGCGGCTGGGTCTGCAGTCAGCCGTTTGACCACACTTCGATTCTTCAGTTTCTGGAGCGGGTCACCGGGGTGCAGGAACCAAACATCAGTGCATGGCGGCGCAGCACTTTCGGAGATTTGACCGCCGCATTTCGCTTCCGACACACCAGCAGAAAACAACCGAGGCTTCCCGATACGACTGAACCTCTCGTCTTGGCAGAATACAGTTCCGCCAATCTACCAAGCCCTACACTTCCTGGAACCGATCAAGAACTTCCACGACAGGAGAAGGGGCGGCGCAAACACACTTCAATTAAGAAATCTTCAGACTGATAACAGTTCTGATGAATCCCAACTGTGACGCCTGACGAATTGAGGAATGCGAATATTCATCGCCGATTGACGCGATCAGGAACTACAGCCAATGAGAATGCGTGGGCAAAGTGCTTTCGCGACAAACTCCCTGCCCGCATCTAGCGAAAAATGCCGCTGTTGCCAGGATAGCTTTCTCGCGGCGATTTTTCGTTTCTTACAACCCGGCTGGCTCAGATTCGACCGGTCATCGGTGATGATCCGCATACACGGCTGCTTGTGTCAGCTCCTGGGCTGCCTGAGCTAGCAGTTCTTTGGCCTTCTGCGCATGTCCGCCGAGTTGGTCTCGATGGGCCTGCTGGGCAGCATCGATTTTCTGGTACGCATGAACAATCGACGTTTGTGCTGACGCAAGCTCAGGATGTTTTTTTGCGTCGACGTTTTGAACCGGCTGTTGTCCGATCAGTAATGATGGAGGCGCAAAAGCGAGAAACGCTACAAAACTTAAGAGCACATTTTTCTTCGTCATGACAGTTTCTCCCTGTGATTTAGATGCGGGTTTGATAATGAACTATGTCACGAGTCATCCTTGTTTGCTTGTAGGGACACGAGCCATCACCTACATTACCCACGCAGTTCATGACGCCGCCGAGAGCTGGCAAACACGTGATTTATCAAAAGGTTCTTCCCAACTCGAATCGTACGAGGAACGGTTCGACGGGGTGGAAAACGTCAGTGAACGCAGGCGTAGCAATCGGAGTGATTTGGGAGGTATAGGCGTAGTCAATGTCGTGATCGCTGCGGTCGAGCAGATTCAGGAATTCTGCCGTAATACACCAATTTTTATGAATTTGATACCCGACCTCTCCATTGAGCAACACCGTCTGATTCGACTGATAAATCCCATCGGACGTCAAGTAGCGTGGACCGAAGTAACGCAGCCGTAAGCTTGATGTGAGGTTATGGTAATCGTGCAGAGTGACGCCCGATGAAATCACCACCTGCACGGCTTCGGGCACGAGCTTGCCACCCGGGCCGCCTTGTTGCCAACTTACGTTGCCATCCGCATTGCCATTGACGGATAAGGGAACATTCAAAACGTACTGTGTTGCATCATCTGGATCTATCTGGGTAAATTGGGCGCGGGAGTCCGCAAGATCAAAATCAACAGCCAGATGTTCGGCCGGTGTGTAGTAGTTCGCCCACTCGACACCATAGCGGTTGCTCGACTGCTCTGAAGCAACCGTGCCTCCGGTGTCGCCGTCTTGCTCCAGTTCGGAATTGCTATGGAGATACCAAAGCGAAACTGTACTTTGCAGATGCGGAACAGCCTCAGTGCGAATGCCGATTTCCCCTCCTTTTGTTTGGACCAGGGGAGGAATTTTCGCGACGAGGGTATTGGGGTAGGGATTGTCAGGTGAAACCGGTTGAACCGTTTGCGTTGCGCCACGACCGTCGTTGCTGTGAAAACTAAAGCCGCCTTGTAAATAGAACTCGGTATCGAACCATGGACCGAAAATCAAACTTGCTTTGGGGCTGGGCAGAAATTTTGTGGCCGTGCCGGAGTTGGCAGCGTTCACTGTCGTCATAGTCCCGTCGGGCAACGTAATCAGATCCGTAGGGTACGCCAAGCTGGAGACGACAAATTTTTCATCGTCGCCGCGCAGGCCTACTACCGAGCGAAACCTATTCGCCCACTGGATTCTGTTTTCCACATACGCACTGCCTAGCGTGTCCGTAAAGTTGTCTCGCTCGGTGGTAGCGGGCAAAGTGGGACAGGTAGTGTTCGGAACAGTGGTAGTGGTGGTGGTGCCGTTGGGTAAAGAAAAAGCAAGAGTGATGTCGGACTTGGGGATAGTCACACAAGTGGGAGCAATGGCGCTGGAGGCGGGAAAGAAGCTGGCGCCCGTGGCAGAAAAATCAGTCTTGGTTGTGCGCATGCGGTTTTCCGAACGATACAGGCCATTGTTGATCCAATCGTTGCGCAACTGCAGACCGAATGTATTGGATGTCTTACGACCAAGCCATGTGCTGAAGACCGTATGGTGTGCGTCAAACCCGCCCACCCAACGCCTATCTTGCTGTTCAAACTGATCGCCTTTGTTGTAGTTCACCAGGTAGTAAGTGAAATCAGAGAATAAATTGAGATCGTAATAGAAGATGTAGGCCATGACTGCTGACTCGGAATTTGCGCCTCGGTGATGCCACTCACCCTGCAGGCTGTATCTCTGGGAGTGCCCACCGTCAGTCGGGTTCAATGCCCCGAACAAACCAACAAGGGGTACGGCTGTAACAGGGATCTGATCGCTAGAATTCCACTTTCCGTGGTAAGCGAGGACGCTGATGCTGAGACCATTGGCATCATCGCCTTGACTGTAAGTTAGCAGGCCATTGATCTTGTTATAAGCGTCCGGATGCTTCCACGGTCCGTCGTAATAGTACTCTTCTCCGCCATACAGCAAGTTTCCCGAACCGAGCTTTTGCGATGCGCCGAAAACTGCGCGCCCATACAAGTAGGTACCACCTTCGACCTTGAAGAAGTTCTGAGGCAAAGCTTTGAAATATTCCAGATGGGCTGCTCCGGCTGAGCCGTAGTTACCAACATCAGCGTAGTAGGGGCCCTTTTCATAGTTCACCCGCTTCACAAATTCCGGGATGACGATGTTCATGTCGGCATATCCCTCGCCGTGCGCGTGCGACGGAAGGTTGAGCGGCATGCCATCGAGGAAAATGGCGAAATCTGTCCCGTGGTCGAGATTGAATCCGCGAAGAAAATACTGGTTAGCCTTGCCGCCTCCGGCATGTTGCGTGATGATGACGCCGGGAATCGTTTCCAGAATTTCCCCTGAACGAAGAATCGGGCGATCCTGAATTTCCTTTGCTCCTACCGTTCCCTGTGTGGCGGACTCGGCGATTCCTAGAACGTCATCCTGCCGGCCCTGCACGTTGATGGTGGTGCTCACGGCACTTAAGGCCAGAGAGATGCGAAGTGGGGTCGGCATCCAAGTCGACCCTATCGTGACGGATATTGCCCTAGATTCAAAATCGGGACTTGATACAACGAGTCGATAACTCCCTGCGGGGAGTCCAGAAATGATGAAGGCGCCGTTCCTGTCCGACTTTGTCCTCGTCTGCACCGTCCCGTTTGTGCTTTGAACTTGAAGGGTCGCCCCGGCGATCGCCGCGCCAGAGGAATCAACGACGGCTCCCGACAGCTGAAAGTGTTGAGATTTACCGTTTGTTGGGGCTAGAACTTTTTGCAGCCCGGTGTCGGTCGCACCCTCTTTTTGGCGGGAGGCTGCCGTTGCATTGAACAGAGTTGCGACCAAAATGGAACCGGATATGGCTCGTAGCACTGATCGCATTTTCGTGTTACTCATTCGCCTCATAGGGTCCTTCCCCAAAATCGACGATGGGCTCAATGTTTGTGGATCCGAGCTTTTCCGATTGCTAAACGAGAGCTTACCGATGCGGGCTGCGCAACTGTCATCACGAGACGCCCGTGTTGAACACCCTTCAGGCCGATCAGTCGACCTGCGAACTCTTCGACCTGCCTCGACTTGCCGTGAACTATCAGCACTTCTAGGCACCAGTCATGATCGAGATGCGCATGACTCGTCGAGACCACCAGGTCGTGGTTGACATGCTGTAGTTCGGTCAGCTTCTCCGTTACTCCATGGGCGTGATGGTCGTAGATGAGCGTGACCGTTCCCACTACCGTCACGTGTGGACTCGCGGTTCTCTCCGCTACAAGGCGGTCGCGGATCAGATCGCGAAAGGCTTCGGACCGGTTGGTGTAGCCCAGTCGAGAAATGAAATCATCGAAGCGTTCCAGGAGATCGGAATCGAGTGCAACCCCAGTTCTGGTGAGAACGCCCACTGGTTGCCCTTTCAATGCGGATTCATTCTCTTGAAAAAGAGAGAATAGCACGATTATGAGATACGTGGCACGACTCTCCATTCTTAACACAAATCCAGAGCCAGCCGTGTGATGAGTGTCACCTAGCCATCCGGAGTGCTACACGGTTGCTAGCAGCAGGCCGCAAATTTCTTGAGATCGTCACCGGAGAATGTGCGTGCCGCTAGTTTTTTGTTGACCGTCGACAAATCGTCGAATCACTCATTGAGAATTGGCTGTGCACAGAAAATTAGTCGATGCTGAATATAGTGTCGGAAGGGCTCTTTTGGAAATTCAGAGGGCCTGCGGGAACCGGCGCGGAACCTCTGTAACATCAATTGCGTATAGCCGATCATCGGGGATGCAAGAATGGCTTATGAAGTATTGATTGCCGGCGGAGGCCCCGTCGGACTTTTCCTTGCTTGCGAGCTTCGTCTCGCCGGCGTATCTGTTTTGCTGCTGGAGAAGAATCTAGATCCTAGTACTCCACTCAAAAGCGGATGGATGGGCGCACGCGGACTCAACTTTCCATCGACGGAAGCGTTCTATCGCCGTGGCCTTCTCAAGGCTGTAAAGGAGGCGTCCTTCGGCTGGGTAAGCAGCGAACGCCCCGCCATGGAACTCAAAGGCGACAGCAATACGCCGCCACCGCCGGATTCGGCTCCGCGATTCGCCGGCCACTTCGCGGGTATGATGCTCGACGCCTCCAAGGTCGACTTCTCGGCTCAGAAGTGGATTATTCCTGGCCCCTCGGTCGGCGGAGGTATGGTTAGTCTCGAAGCGCTCGAGGACGTTCTTCGCCGCCGCGCCCAGGAGCTCGGTGCCGACGTTCGCCTGGGCCAGGAAGTCACGGGATTCAATGAAACCGCTGACGGAATTTCGGTGCAAGCAGGCGACAATGAATTCTATGCAAAATGGCTCGTGGGCTGCGATGGCGGTCGCAGCACGGTGCGTAGGTTGGCAGAGTTTGAGTTCGAGGGCACAGACCCTGAGCTGACCGGCTACATGGCCATTGTCGAATTCGACGACGTCGACGCGCTTGCACCCGGCTTCAACCTGACACCTCGCGGCATGTACACGCACGGAGCGGCTCCCGGCCGCGTCGGAGTCGTTGATTTCGACGGAGGGCGCTTCGACCGAACCTCGGAGATCACACGCGAAAATCTGCAGGGCTTGCTGCAGTATGTCTCAGGAACAAAGGTCAAACTCAAGTCCGTGCAGGTGGCCACCAGCTATACCGATCGCGCTCGCCAGGCAACGACCTATCGCATGGGGCGAGTGTTGCTCGCAGGAGATGCGGCACATGTGCATTCTCCGTTCGGCGGACAAGGCATGAACGCGGGTCTGGGCGATGCAATGAATCTCGGGTGGAAACTGGCGGCAACCATCAAAGGATGGGCGCCTGATGATCTGCTCGATACGTACACCACCGAACGTCATCCCGTCGGCGAATGGGTCCTCAACTGGACGCGGGCACAGGTCGCCATCATTCGTCCCGATCCCCATGCGCGAGCGATGGCCGCCATCGTGCGTGATCTGATCGCCACGAGAGACGGCACAAGCTATTTCGTCGAAAAGATTTCGGGAGTCTCTATGCATTACGACTTTGGCGGAGGACATCCGCTGGTCGGCCACAGTGCTCCTGACTTCGAGCTAGAAGACGGAAAGCGTCTCGGAGCTCTATTACAGGATGGCCATGGATTATTGCTCGATTTCACTGCGAGCGAAGAGCTGCGCAAGGTATGCGATGGGCGACGGGATAGGTTGCACTACGTCGCCGCACACGCGAAGGATCAAAAAGGGCTGGCGGCACTTCTTGTTCGACCCGATGGCTTCGTAGCTTGGGCATCCGACAAGAACCTCGATATGAGCTCACCGGAGCAGTCCGTCCAACGCTGGCTCGGAGATCCGGCTTTTCAGTAACGGGAAATATGCATTTCATCACTTGATTTCCACCCCGTCGCGAACGTGAAGTTATTGCTTGCCTCCTCGACGAACTCCAAATCGCCGGGCCACTTCGTGGCACCTGAGTCCGCGTCTGTGCCAATCATTCGTTGCACGTTGCTAACCAAGGCGTTCGTCAAGCGCATTCGCAGACTCTACTACAACATGGCCATTACTTCCGTATCAGTCTTGGTTGCCATGGCGGTCGGAGGAATCGAGGCGCTCGGGTTAGGGGCAGCACAGTTTCAGCTCAAGGGAGCTTTTTGGGATTCAGTCCACAGGTTGAATGACAAGTGTGGCATTCTCGACCATTGCATCATTGCACTATTTGCCATGAGCTGGGTCGTGTCGATTGTCATCTACAGGTGGGGCAGGCTTGATCGCTTTGAAGTCAAAACCCGAGAGCTCGTATCTTTCGGAAATCAATTCAGCTAGCCGGGAACCGCTGCCGCGGACCACGCTCGATTTGCTCGCCTTCGTTTAATCTATTGGCGAACGGAGGCTTTGAGTGCTTCTCAAAATGGCTTGCCCCAAGCCAGAATTGTCCGCAGGTCAAGACTGAACTGTCCACGCATGCGCTCCGATTTCTTGTTCAGATCCTGGATTTAGGACTCGGCAAAGAATAGAAAAAGGAGCACGGAAACTAGGTCAGGATGCCATGGTTGAGAATATACACGGAAATCCGGACCCGTTCTGGGTCATGTTGAATCAATGCTTCTGCAATATTCAGCACCTTAGGCTCGATTTGGTGTATCGATTAGCCCTCTTATTGGGCGACGGTTAGGGTGATGATCGCGGTCTCGGCACTCGTGCCTGCCGCTGAGTTAGAGGAAGCAGTCACCGTTATGTTGAAAGTGCCCGCAGGAGTGACCGGGCTGCTTCCCTGGCAACCCAATAGGCCAGCGGACATCGCTGCAGAGGCTACCAGCAAGATGCACAAGGGTAGCCATTGTCGGCGTTTTCTCAAGAGTTTGCATTTACGCCCAAAAACCGCCATTCCCACTAGAGTTCCGGGCCACCAGAAGGCCAGCGCCAACAAGATTGCACCAAGCGGGTTTTGCCCTGATTTCTCAGGGCCCGAATTCTTTGCCTGCTGTGCATCTACATTAGTCTGGATCGTAAGCCCCACTTGTACAGGCTGGTTGTTTCCAGTCAAATGCGCCGGATTTTGAGAAAACTTGCAGATCGTATTCGCAGGAAGGCTCGAGCAATTGAATGTCACCGTCCCGCTATAGTCGCCGGTAGGAGTTAGCATCAGAGCGGCAGTGGCCCCCTGACCCTGCTGGATGCTTAACTTTGTCGGATTTGCAACGAGCGCGTAGCTCGGCGTGATTGTGTATGTCGCGGTGGTGATCGCCGACGGAGTGTAATTCGTTACGACCGCAATTGCATTGAGGGTTTCCGTTGACGATATAGGAATTGGTGCACTGTACATCGTCGACGACGTCGATGGCATCGTTCCATCTGTGGTGTAGTAAATCGTTACTCCCGGCGTCCCGTCTGTGATCGTTACCTTCTGGGCTGTCGTATAGGTACCCGCTGCGGGACTGAACACCGGCACCGCTACCGCAGCTACAGCCAAAGTCTCGGTGTTGGAAGCTGAACCTTGATAGGTGTTGTCGCCTCCATATGTAGCCTGGATAGAATTGCTCCCAGCGGCTAGCAAGGTAGGCGCAAAAGTTGCAATGCCGGTATTAGAAAGAGGAGCTGTGCCGATGGATTGCCCGTTGGCGGTGAAAGTAATTATCCCTGTGGGCGTAGTCGTACCTGAGTTGCCGAGCACGACGGCCGTTAAACTAGTTGGCGTTTGCGGATTTACTTCGGTGACTGAACTGCTTAGCGAAGTGGCGGTACTCACTAGCGCTGCCAACACGGTCACAGTCACGGGAGTAGAGGCAGAGAGCCCATTCTTACCATCACCCTCATAGACAGCCTCCAAGTTGTCTACGCCTGCGGGTAGGTTATTCGTAGTTAAGGTCGCGCTACCGCTTTCATCGAGTGCGCTTACGCCTATTATCACCGAGCCGGATAAGAAAGAGACATTTCCTGTCGGAGCGGTTCCACCTGTAACAACCGCCGATAATGTAGCCGGAGAGCCTTGCCGCAGCGCTCCCCCCGATACGGTCAGTGCAGTGGAGGTTTGTGCCTTATTATTGAATACCGAGTCCAGATATGCGATACGTAGGCTGATCCAGTTCGTAAGATACGAGACTTCCCCGTTGTAACTACCGGACGCTTCCGGATTCGGCCATACCTCGATGCCCTGCATCGGCCATCTCCCAAAGTTATTCGCCTGCGACTGCTGAAGGGTTGAGGCCTCCTGGTTGATCGCACCTAGCCATGTGGTGAAGACTCGGTTGTTTTTGAGCGCGTTCCATTGTGTGACGACATCGGCGGTGAATCCCGGATCCTGAAACCAGCGCGCATACCATGCCCGCTGTTGCATAAAAGGAACGGTTGGGTTCTCGATGGGCGCGTAATTGACGTTGCCTGAGCTGATATCAAAATCCCAGATTGGACCCATATACAATAGTGGATTGTCTTTTGCCTTGTACAAATAGTCACTGGAGTAGAAATCACCTCCATCCACGTTTCCCATCACATCGTTCACAATATAAAAGTTGACGACGGAAGCTTCATCGAAATAGGCTCGCCAACCCTGCGTGGGATCGGTGAAATTGGATCCGTACAAAGTGTTTTCCGCAGTATCCACATAGTTGGAGATGTACGAGGTTTGCTGCGGAACCTCTGGATCGGGGGTGAAGTCAGGATCGATCAGGCCGATGGGCTCACCAAGATGAGACGTAAAGAAAACGAATGCTTCGTCCTCATGTTGATCGATCTCCAAGAGGTAGCCACCTGTGATGTCGTCTGTAATATCGGTTTCCGCGAGTTCGCTGATATTAACCCGATGACTATCGACGTTTACTTTTTCGATAAGCTGGTAATTTCCCTCATAGGCGCCATTCAGGTAGAGCTCGACAAATAGCGAATGAGCCGCCCACGGCATTAGCGTACTCGTCCCGCTCGGGGTCGGTGAGTCCGCCCGCGAGTTGAGATAACCATTGCCTATGGGAATCGCGTTTGCCAGCGCCGAGGCGGCCCAATCGCGCAGGAAAGTCTTGTCATCATAGTTTGCCAGCAAAACGTAGGTCTTGCTCTTGTCGCAGGTCTTTTTGCCAGAACTCGTGACATAAGGGCAACTCAGGCCCATCGCGTTGAGCAGATCCAGGCTGGTGTTCAACTTAAATTCATAGGGTAACTTCGGCATGGCGGCAGTTGTGTTCCCGTGGACATGGAACACCGCCGAATTGTCGCTATCGCTTGCATTCGGCAAATAGGATGTTTGTCCATCTGCCGAGGTAATCGTTATCGTTCCCGGAACATCTGTCGTTTTACTGTCAATCGCCTGACCGTCTGTGTTGATCGTCACAATCGGCAAATTGATTTCACCAGGAGATGGCGAATAGGAAGGATTCGACAGCGAGACCGTCAAGGTCATCGATGCGGTTGTCTCGGTTGAACCCGCAACCGCCACGACCATCACAGAATTTACATGACTGTTAGGACTCGGCGGATAGAGAGGAGGCAGACCTTCCTGATCAGCAGAGACCGAGGCACTGAGATAGAGCGTTCCGGAAGTGCCTGCAGTAATAGTCAAGGGCGAAACGTCAATACCAGAAGGCAATCCTGTCAGCGTAACCGATATCGGGCCGCCGTATGTACTACTCCCTACACTGACGGTGACGGGAATATTCTTGTCGCCAGGATGAATTGTGAGTACGTTGGGCGTGACTGACAGCGAGAAGGACTGGGCACCTACAATCGAGGCCACGCTCAGTATTATTAGCCCGAATACAATTTTGGACGCGGCAAGACCCCAGGTAAACTTCATAGAATTTAGACCGTGAAACTGCCACTAGTCAGCATGTTGCCTTAGGGGATACCCAGAGTCTATCTCACATCTTCCCCACTCGGAACCGGAAAATGAATTCGTTCACTGCCATATGGTGTGGCCGACATCTTGTACCCGTCTCTGGTGTTAGTTGTGGAGGGAAATTTGCCGGCCAATTCACGTCATTGCCGAAATCAACAAGGCCCTCGCGGGATCCATCCAAACTGACATGCGCAACGTGATCGACTCCGTTTGCCATTTCGTCGAGGGGGGTTCCAACATTCGGCACGGTATCGTGCGATACTCCGTTAGGAAGGCATGTCTACCGTCCAGATGAAAGATTGCGGATTAAAGATGCCTAAAATCTGGAACCCCAAACGGTCCTATTTGGCTCGAATTCAAATCATGCTGCGGACGAACGACGGAGGAACCGCGTGACATGCGTGGCAACGGCTTGTCGGTATTGAAATATCGCTTATACGCTGCAATCCAATCGGACGCGATATCATTTTGTGCGGTTGTCAATTGAACTTGTCCCTGGCAGACCAATTCATGCAGATGGTTTTCTAACTGGTCTTTGACACGCCAATTCCATTCTGCAGAGTATGGCTGCGGCCAGAGATTTTGAATATCGTCGGTCCCACCCAGCGACGGCGTAATCAAGTAGTCCAGTTCATAATCCATATTCGACGCGACTGGGACGCCATATTCCTTGAAGACAGCCTGCCTCACGGCCGGGTTCACTGGAGGATCGTTGGCGAAACTCTGGTTTCTGCACAAATCCGTTATCTCGACGGCACGTGCGGAGCCAGGTGTTAACGCTCTGCGCGGGAGCATAAAGCCATCAGCCCTAATCGCATCATGGTTAGGTCGCGCTCGCTCGATGTGGTGAAGAATCCAATCTCCCCCAAGCGCGAGCAGAAGTATCAGACAGGAAATCAGGGGTTGCAATGCTGGGCTGCGGAATGCTGGACGCGGTAACCTTCTATTTTGCTTCGAAGATCCGGATAAGCGCGCCTTCAACAAATTTCGCGAACCGGACGAATATGAATTCTGAGCTGGGATCTCTCGTTCATGAAAATCAGCAAAAACAACAGACACATTCTCGAGACCTTCCAAACGCACGCGGCACGTCTCACACCCGGCGAGGTGCTCCCGTACACTCGCCGCGGTCAGCGCCGGGAGTTCCCGATCAGAAAACAGGAGAAGCGTTTCGTCCGATAGGTGTTTTTTGTCTTCTGGCACCGTTTACTCACCTCCATCAGCCCGCATTAAACGAGCAAAAGATCGGGAGAGTGATAAAGAGACTCCGCCGAGGGAGATGCCGAGCACATCAGCAATCTCGCGATATTTCAATCCCTCGGCTCGCAGATATAAGCAGCACCGGTCTTGCTCTGGAAGAGCTTCGAGAACGGCCCGCAAACGCCGCTGCGTCTGGCTGAACAAAAATTCCTGCTCTGCATTGGGCCTGCCGCACGGATGACTGGCCAGCGCATCCTCGTCAGCGAGCCTGCCCTCAATCGCTCGACTTGCTACCCGCCGCTTCAATGCCAGGTTATGCGCCACCCGGAAGATCCATCCATTCAAGTTCGAGCGAGGTCGACCCCGTTTCAGGTGATGGAAGAGGGACAGAAAAGTCTCTTGGACGATATCTTCCGCATCGTGAAAAGGCAAGCCGAAGGCGACCACGTAGCTCGATAGCCGCGAGCGGGTTTGATCGAAAAGGTAAATTACCAACCGCTCAAGTTCTGCAGATTCTTGGGGAGGAGAGGTAGTCGATACCACTCCGAGTTCGACCGTTGAATTGTGGAATGGCGCAATCATGGTTGGCTCGAATACCTCCCAAAACTAGCGGATAGAGATCCGCACCACTTCATTGAAACACGAGCAATCACGATTTTCTCAAGAGGGTGTGAACAGAGAGTGCTCAAAAGGAATATGAGAGTATGCGTCCATTTCTGGTTGCATGCTTTCTCGCAAAGGTGACACTCTAGTATGAAAAACGCACTTATCCTTGCGATATTCCTGTGTGCTCTTCGTCTTCTGGCTCAAAGCACCACCGGGGAGTTGCGTCTCACGATCGTTGACCCTGCGGGCTCGGGCGTGAGTGCCACAGTTGACCTCATCAGCGAGGCCAACCAGTATCGCCAGACATTCTTCGCGGACCAGCAAGGTGACGTAGATGCCAAGCGCTTGCCCTACGGAATATATCAGGCCCAGATTCAGGCAAAAGGCTTTGCCCAAGCCTACCAATCGATCGAAATACGTTCTGCGATCCCCTTGGATAGTATCATTCGACTGCGACTCGCCTCAGTTTCCGAATCAGTAAGAGTCAGCGGCGCGAATACTTTGATCGATCCATATCGTGCCGGGTCGGTGAATGAGATAGGTTTGCAGACCATTCAGAATCGATTGACCGCGTTACCGGGCCGCTCGATGCAAGACCTCGTAAACTCACAACCCGGCTGGCTCTATGAAGGCAACGCCGTTCTGCATCCGCGCGGATCGGAATATCAGACTCAATTTGTCGTGGACGGGATTCCGCTCACTGACAACCGCTCGCCCAGCTTCGGCCCTGAACCTGCTGAAGCCGATGACGTCCAATCTCTGAAGATTTATACCGCCGGTATTCCTGCGGAATATGGCAGGAAGATGGGAGGCGTCGTTGAAGTCAATACTCTCCAAAGCCAAGTGCCGGGGCTTCATGGACAACTTACTCTCTTCGGCGGCACTTATGATACCGGCGGAATCAACACCCACGACCAATACACTTGGGGAAAAAATACCCTTGGCGTCAGCGGATCGGGCAACATGACGGACCACTATCTCAACCCGGTTGTCCCCGAAAACTACACCAACAGCGGCACTATCGGCAGCTTCTCGGGGAACTACGAGCGGGATTTAACAGCGAAGGACCGTCTCACCTCTATTGTCAGCCATGAACTCGCGCGCTATGCGATTCCCAACGAACTGGTGCAGGAGAACGGGGCTTGGCTGCCAAACTCAAACAACACTTCCGGCTGTCCGCCGGTTCCGCCGGACCAGGAACCAACCGACTGCGTATATATTCCCGGAGGGCAGCTACAAACTGGCGACAATTTTGAAACCATGGGAAGCGTCGTCTACCGGCACATCTTCTCGCCGGACGCAATCGGGTGGGTACGCGGAATGGCCCGCGACAACTCCAATGACTTTTATTCAAATCCGGCGTCCTGGCCCCTCATTGCAACCCAGCACAACTACTTCAACGAGATCTACTTCAACGGCAGCGTCGCGATCCATCATGGAAGGAACGAATGGAAGGTCGGCGTCGAATCCGACAATACATTCCTGCACGAAAACTTCAGCTATGTGATGCCCTACTGCGAGAGCCTTTCAAACCCTCAATGCCCGATCACATTGGGTATCTTCGACGCAGGCGCGACAACTTTTGCCTTCACCGGCAGTCGGCCCGATCTCGAACAAGCGGCCTATGTTGAAGACCTGATTCGTCTGGGCAACTGGACAGCCGACGTAGGCCTGCGATGGGACCACTACCAGTTACTGTTGAACCAAAATGCAGTGAGCCCGCGCGTCGCCATATCGCGCTACTTCCCCACACGTAGCCTGAATATTCACGCATCCTATGACCGCATCTTTCAGACGCCTTCCTTCGAAAACATACTTTTGTCCAGCTCTCCGGAGGCAGAGTCTTTGGACACTAGCACTCCCGCGGTGCAACTGCCGGTCCAGCCTTCTCACGGAAACTATTATGAGTTGGGGTTGACGCAAGCGCTGTTCAATAAACTGCGGGTGGATGCGAATATGTTCCGCCGCGACGTGAATAACTACGCCGACGACTCTCAGATCCTAAGCACCGGAATCAGCTTCCCCATCGCGTTCAGGAAAGCCATTCTATACGGCGCCGAGGGAAAGCTCGAAGTTCCGCATTGGGGGCCGTTCTCGGGCTAC
>Ga0335075_10010178_pt1 | contig 14287 bp, 11 predicted proteins | sample Lox_Sample_24_FD_206723 | JGI IMG/M metagenome (GOLD analysis project Ga0335075, IMG submission 206723) | Soil microbial communities from Loxahatchee National Wildlife Refuge, Florida, United States - Lox_Sample_2.4 | ecosystem: Environmental > Terrestrial > Soil > Wetlands | place: USA...
TTGGGAACGCCTTTGCCTGGCGACATGGGTCACAACCGCAACCCACCTCCTCCTCCGATCTCACCTCCGCCACTGGCCGGTGCCGTAACGTGGCGCGGGTGACCGGAGGGCTGCATCACGTTGAGCTGTGGGTGCCGGAGTTCGGGCGCGGGGCGGCCGAGTGGGGGTGGCTGCTCGGGCGGCTCGGCTACGAGACGTTCCAGGACTGGCCGGCCGGGCGAAGCTGGCGGCTGGGGGACGCCTACATCGTGGTCGAGCAGTCGCCGGCGCTGACCGCGGCCGAGCACGACCGCTGCCGACCCGGTCTCAACCACCTTGCCTTCCACGCGGGCATCAGGCGGGACGTCGACTCGCTCGCGGCCGACGGCCCGGCGCACGGCTGGACCTTGCTCTTCGCCGACAGGCATCCCTACGCCGGCGGCCCGGAGCACTACGCGGCGTACCTCGCCAGCACCGACGGCTTCGAGGTGGAGCTGGTCGCCACCGACTAGCCCCAGACCCGGCGGGCGAGGCGGACCACCAGGTCGAGCTTGGCCCGCTGGACCGCCGGGGTGACCGGGTTGGCGATCGGGACCGACGCGAAACCGCACTGGGTCGAGAGCGCGAGCTCGTCGAGCGGCTTGTAGCGGGCCGCCTCGGCGATCCGGGCGAGCACATCGTCGTCGTACTCAATCCTGGGCGACTTGGTGGTCAGCAGGCCGAGCACGACGGCCGTGGACTCACGGACGTCGCGCAGTGCCTCGAACCCGCCGGCCCGGTCGGAGTCGTACTCGAGCAGCAGCCGGTCCATCGACAGCCTCGGGAACAGGGCGGCGGAGATGACGCCGTAGCCGCCCGCCGAGTGCCACGCGCCCGCCGGGCCGTTGCCCCGGCAGACGTGCAGCGCCGTCGTCACCCCGGTCACCCCGTCAAACAGCGAGCTGTCGAGGGCCGCGTCGAACGCCAGCTCGGCGTCCAGGTCGCGGCCGGACGCGATCATCGCGGCGCGCGTGTCGGGGTCGCACAGCGAGCCGTAGTTCGGCGCGTCGAGCTGGATGTAATCGCAGCCAAGCGCGACCAGCCCGGCCACGACCGAGCGCAGGTAGTCGCGGACCTCGGTGAGGTACTCCTCGCACGAGTCGTAGACGGCGGCCGAGCGGGCGGCCGACCAGTAGCGCCGATGATAGCTCGGCGCGGCCATCGTGAACTTGGTCCTGGCCCGCGCGTAACGGGCGAGGAACGAGTACTCGGCGGTCATGTCCCCGAGCCGCTGCGCGGTCGCGATCCGCCGGACCACCACCGGGTAGCCAGGCGGGCGGCCGCCCGAGCCCGAGGCACCGAACACGCCCTCGCCGCCGCCGCGCCAGTTCAGCGCCCCCGAGTCTGTCCCCGACCCGGTCCGCGACGGGGCGCCCGCCTCGGCCGACGGTGCGAACGCGTCGACGAACCGGGGCGTCTGGGCCCAGGAAAGGCGGCGCACCTCGCCGTCGGTGATGACGTCGAGCCCGATCTCCTCCTGCAGCATGATCGCGTCCCGCACGGCATCGTTGAGCAGCGCGCCGTCCGCCGGGCTCGACCGACGGGCGGCGCGGACGACCGCGTCGCCCCGCAGCAGGCTGCCGACCGTGTCCGCCCGCGGCCGAGTCCGACCGCGGGGGACGACCCCACGCGGACCCGCCGCACGGGCGGCTCCCGCCCCCCGTTCGGCCTGGCGGAGGGACCCGCCCCCCGCAATCGTGGATCCGGGGGTTGCGTCGTTGCTCTCGATTGTCACTGGGTGTCCTCCGGCGGGGGTCTTGTCAGCGGATGTTGCCGAGCACGGGGATCACCCGGGCCGGATTCTCGTTAAGGGCGGCGCGCAGTTCCTTTTCGACTGCCGGATCGGCCTCGGTGAGTAGTAGCGTTCACGGTAGAAACCAGCAAACTGCCTGTCAACACCTGGTCGGTAGGCAATAGCCGGCTGTGCCGCCCCGACAAACGCACGGCGATTTCCCTTGTGAGCCCCCGGTGCCAGGATTTGCGCGCCCTAAACCCAGCTGCCGGCCCCCCATCGCTCCGCCTTCACCGCTGTGACCTACGTCCTTGACCGCTCTAATTGGTGCCTGGGGCGTAATTGACGCGTCTCCGATTGGGTCGTCGGCGCGGTCCCCCGGATCGCGGCAGGCGGATCCGCGCGGACGCAATTCGCGATTTCGCCGCCTTCGCCATTGAGGTCATTGGCGTCGCTGACCGGATCGGTTCAGGGGTGGCCGATGTCGCCCGGCAGGAGGGACGGCGGGGTGGCGAGGAGCGTGAGCAGGTTTTTGTTCCAGACCATGATCGTGAACGACTCGAAGTGGTAGGTGCGGGCGGGCGGTCCGGCCAGCGCGAGGATCTCGGCCCGCGGGATGAGGTCGGCGGTGCCGTCGGCGGTTCCGGTGACCACGAAGTTCGCGTCCGCCGTGCGGGGGTCGTACCAGGACGCCGACGACTGGTAGACCCGGGCCACGGTGCCGCCGTTGGCCGGCGTGCGCCAGGTGACCGTCAGCATCCGCACGGCGCCGCCGCTGTCCAGCGTGGTGATGTTGTCCTCGCTGTAGGTGCCGAGCCCGGTGGTCAGGTGGTGGGCCGCCAGCCAGTTGGCCAGGGGCTGCTCGGGGCCGATGGCGGCCGGCTGGGTCGCCTCGTAGCCGAGCGCGGCCAGCTGGCAGCCGCCCGCCAGCGCGAGCACCGCCACGGCGGGGCTGAGCCGGGATCGCCAGCCAGGCGACGCGTGCCGGGGCGAACTGGTCAGCCACGGGCCGAAGACCCGGCCGGCCAGCACCGCGCCATACGGCAGCGCGGCCGCCAGCTCGCGGGTATCGAACGGGGTGGCCGGGATGGTGCTGGCGACGAAGTCGGCCAGGGTCACGACCAGGCCGACGGCCAGGACGCTGGTTACCAGGTCCTCGCGGCCGCGGATCCGCCAGAGCGCGAGGACGAGCGCCGCCGCCGCGAGCGCGATGCCGGGCGCGTGCAGCCAGGCGAAGACGGTCTGGGGGCCGCGCTGGGCGGCCCCGACGTCCGCGCCGAACAGGTTGAGCGTGTCCTGCAGGGTCATCGACAGGTGACCGGGAATGCGGCCTGGGGTCACTATGCCGGTTTGCACCGGCATCAGGGCGAATCCGCCCAGCCGGTTGATGCCGATGATGATGAGCTCGGCGGCGCCGACCGCGCAGGCGACCGCGACGACGAGCGTCAGCTCGAACCACTGCCCGCGCAGCGCGTCGGCTGCGGCCCTGACGCGGGACCGGGGTGAACGGCCGGTTGCGTCCGGCCCGGGCTCGGCGCGGCCTCCCCTCCCGTCGGCACTCGCCCAGATCGCGTAGACCAACGCGACCAGGGCAAGCGGTACGGCCGCGTCCACGATCGCGATCTTGTCGGCGACGACCGTGGCCGTCAGCAGTACCCAGATCGCGGCTACCGTGTACCAGCGGCGGGGCGCCCGGTCGATGAGCAGGAAGATCGCGAGCACCGGCACCTGGGTGCCCACGTGGTCCGGCTGCGAGAGGAGCACGTGGACGCCGTTGCCGAGCTGCGGCGCGAGCATGATCCCGGCCGCGATCAGCGCCCGCGCCCAGCCCTCGCCGCCCCGAGCCCGGCCCCGGGCCAGCGCGGCCGCCGCCAGCACCAGCAGCGTGTAGGTGATCGCGGCGCTGATGTGCACCACGTCCGCGCCCAGCCCGCGGGCCAGCTCGACGACCGCGTACTCGGGCAGCTCGGTGGTGTAGAAGGAGACGTCGGTCAGCGTCCAGCCGTGCAGCAGCCAGTTGCCGTGCAGCAGGTCCCAGGCCTCGAGCGCGTTGGACGCGCCGTCCGACCCGGCCGCGAAGGTCGCCGACACCCGCAGATAGCAGGCGAACAGCCCGGTAACCGCCCCGCAGATCGCAATCGCGGCGAGCAGCCGGCGAACGGTCCGCGCGTGCGGCGCCTGCTGGCCGGTGGCACGGGCCTGTCCCGCTACAAGACTCACTGACGCGACAATATCGGCTCGTCATACCCATTGTGGGGCGAAATCCGCCGATAGGGCGTCGCTGACCGGATCGGGTACGGCAGCGCCCTGGCCGGCTCGCGGGCGTCGAACGGGCTGGCCGGGATGACGCTGGCGACGAAGCCGGCCAGGTTCACCACGAGGCCGACGGCCAGCACCGGCAGCGGGACGAACCCCGCGAACGCCGCGAGCGACCGGCGAATCGGCCGCGCGCGGCGCCCCCGCTGGCCGGTGATACCCGTCCGCTCCGCCACGAGACTCACTGACAGAACGATATCGGCTACTCACCTAACGTGACGGCGAATCTGGCCGGCCGGTCGCGGTCGAGGCCGAGCCGTCACTGATCGTCTTCGTGCTTCTCCCGCAGTCCGCCCACGCCCCGCCCGGGCCGCCAGGTGCTGACGACCTTGCCCACCGCGGTGATCAGGAACAGCTGGCCGATCAGCATCTCGAGCACCGCGAAGGACTGGCCCGGGTTGCCGGCCGGGGTCAGGTCCCCGTACCCGGTGGTGGTGAGCGTGGTGAACGAGAAGAACAGGTCCTGGGAGAACGTGCCCGGGCCCTGGGCGCCGAAGAACGGCGGATGGGTCTGCACGATGCCGAGGGCGCGGTAGAGGAAGGCGAAGAACATCCCCGCCATCAGATACGCGGCGACCGCCCCCATCACCGTCTCGGAGTCGATCGTCTGCCTGCTCAGCAGATGGCGGACGATCGCGACCGGCGCGGCCAGGTACAGCGCGCAGCTCACCCAGGCCACCACGTTGTCGGTGTGGAACTGGTGGTTGACGATCAGGCTGGCGATCGCCGCCGCCGCGGCCACGCCCAGCGCGACATTGGCGAACGCCAGCACCGTGCGCCGGGCGCGGGCCGCCCGCAGCGTCACCCAGACCGCGGCGATCTGGACGGCCACGGTCAGCGAGGTGGCCCACGACGCGGTGAGCGCGGCCGACAGGGCGTAGGTCGCCAGGATCAGCAGCAGCACCAGGGCGTAGCTATCCGGCGCGTACAGGGCCCTCAGCAGCCGCCACGAAAACATCCTGCCATGTTAGACCGGGACGGAAAGCGACAGCCCGAACTGGTCGCCCGGGTCGGTCCACCAGGCCCGCATGGCCAGCCCGGCCGCGGCCAGCTCGGCCTCGACCCCGGCCCGCCGGAACTTGGCCGACACCTCGGTCCGCATCTCCTCGCCGGCCGCGAATCGGACATCCAGGTCAAGGTCTCGCACCCGCGCCCGCTGCTCCGCGGTCGACCGCAGCCGCATCTCGATCCACTCGTTGGCCGGGTCCCAGACCGCCACGTGCTCGAACGCGTCCAGGTCGAAGTCCGCGCCGAGCTCGGCGTTGAGCACCGCGAGCACGTTCTTGTTGAACGCGGCGGTCACCCCGGCCGAGTCGTCGTAGGCGGCCACCAGCACCCCGACGTCCTTGACGAGGTCGGTGCCGAGCAGGAACGAGTCGCCCGGCCGGAGGCTCGCGCGGACCCGCCGCAGGAAGGCCGCGCGCTCGTCCGGCACCATGTTGCCGATCGTCGAGCCGAGGAAGGCCACCAGCCGCGGCCCGGCTGTGTCTCGGCCGCTCGCGCCCCCGCCGCCCGGGGCCTGCTCGAGTCCGAGGTACTTCTCGAAGTCCGACACGACCGCGTGCACCGCGAGCCCGGGGTACTCCAGGGCCAGCGCCTCTTCTGCGCCGACGAGCGCCGACTCGCTGACATCGACCGGCACGTAGGCCTGGAGCGAGCCGGCCGCGCGCAGCGCGGACAGCAGCAGCCGGGTCTTCTCCGACGAGCCGGAGCCGAGCTCGACGAGCACGCGCGCCCGCGAGAGCGCGGCGATCTCCGCCGCCGCCGCGCTGAGGATGGACCGCTCCGCCCGGGTCGGGTAGTACTCGGGCAGCTCGGTGATCTTCTCGAACAGCGCGCTCCCCTGCGCGTCGTAGAACCACATCGGCGGCAGTGACTTCGGCGTCGCGGTGAGCCCGGCCAGAGCGTCGGCGCGCAGCGACGCGGCGCGGTAGTCGGGCGGCAGCCGGTATTCGATGGTGGTCATCGGGTCACGATCCCTTCGTTGCTGACGTCGTTTCCTGTGCGGTCGGCGCGGTCGGTGTGGCGGGCGCGGCGGGCGCGGGCGGCCGCGGCGAAACCGGGGATCTCGGCGGTGAGCGGGCGCACGCTGACCGCGGCCGGGGTCGCCGTCAGCGAGTGCCGGTCGGGGACCTCGGTCCACCCGGGCTGGTCGTCGCCCGGCTCGGACGCGACCACGACCGACTCGGCCGACCGGCGGTACCAGAGCGTGTCGCCCCAGGCGGTGGCCGCGATCGACGTCCCGTCGGTGACCAGGAAGTTGAACCGCCCGGTGCCGCCGCCCGCCTCGATGGCGGCGATGGTCGCGGCGAGCGCCGTGTCCATCGCCGCCCCGGCCTGGAGCCACTCGAGGACCAGGGCCCACAGGAACGCGGAGTCGACCATCGCCTCGAGCGAGAGCAGGGTCGCCGCGGCCGGGGCGTGCGCCGCGGCCGAGTCCGGCCAGCCGTCCAGCCTGCCGTTATGGCTGAACAGCCACTGATCCGACGCGAACGGGGCCGCCGCCTGCTCGCCCACGGCCGTCCCCGCCGACGCGTCCCTGACCGCCGCCAGCACGGCGGCGGACCGGGTGACGCGGGCGAGGTCGGGCAGCGACGGGTCGCCCCAGATCGGCCGCCCGCGCCGGTACCGCGCGGGCACCGGGTCGCCTTCCGCGTACCAGCCGATGCCGAACCCGTCGGCGTTGACCGTCCCGTGCCGCTGCCGCCGCGGCGCCCACGCCTGCCGGTACAGACCGTGCGGCGGGTCGATCAGCACCGATCGGAGCGTGGCCGGCGGCCCGAGGTAGGCGAGGTGGCGGCACATCAGGCGGGCTCCGGCGCGGAGCCCGCGGCGTCAGCAGGCGCTGAACGGGCCGTCCGGAAGCCGGCGAAGATCTGCCGCCGGATCGGGTAGTCCCAGTTCCTGAACGTGCCCCGGCAGGCGACGGCGGAGACGCCGAACGCGCCGCCCCGCAGCACCTTGTACTCCGGGCCGAAAAACACCTCGGAGTACTCCTTGTACGGCCACGCCACGAACCCCGGGTACGGCCGGAAGTCCGAGCTCGTCCACTCCCACACGTCGCCGATGAGCTGGCGCGCCCCGCTCGGGGCGGCGCCGGCCGGGTAGCTGCCCGCCGGGGCCGGCCGCAGGTGCCGCTGGCCGAGGTTGGCCAGCTCGGGCGACCACGGCGCGTCGCCCCACGGGTAACGGCGGGAGCGGCCGGCGGCGGGGTCGTGGCGGGCCGCCTTCTCCCACTCCGCCTCGGTCGGCAGCCGCCGCCCGGCCCATCGCGCGTAGGCGTCCGCCTCGTGCCAGCAGACGTGCATGACCGGCTCGCTCGGCCCGATCGGCTCGGTCCGGCCGAACGCGACCCGCACCCACTCGCCCTCCCAGCGCCAGAACAGCGGCGCCGTCAGCCCCGCCCGCTGCCGGTGCGCCCAGCCCTCGGCGGTCCAGAACCGCGGGTCGTCGTAGCCGCCGTCGGCGATGAACTCCGCGTACGCCGCGTTGGTGACCGGCGTGGTGTCCAGGTAGAACCCGGCCACGTCGACCTCGTGCGCGGGCCGCTCGTTGTCCAGCGCCCACGGCTCGCTCGAGGTGCCCATCGTGAACGGGCCGCCTGCCACGTGCACCTCGGCCGGCAGCGCGGCCGCGTCGGACGGCGCGGGCGGCGGCGGGGGCGCCGACAGCACCGGCGGGCCGACCCGGAGCTGGTGGGTGGCCAGCATCGTCTCGTCGTGCTGGACCTCGTGCTGGGCGACCATGCCGAACGCGAAGGCGTTGGCGGTCAGCGACTCGCCGAACGGGGCGGGCGGCCCGCCCAGCCTGGTCCGTTCGATGAGGTCAAGGACCCGGCCGCGGACCTCGTGGCCGTACCCGCGGGCCTCGTCCGGCGCCAGCAGCGGGAGTGCGGGCCGCTCCGCCCGCGGGTGCTCGAACGCGTCGTAGATCGGGTCGATCTCCGGGTGCAGCGGGTCGCGGCCGCCGACCTCGCGCAGCAGCCACAGCTCCTCCTGGTTGGCGATGTGGGCCAGGTCCCAGACCAGCGGGGACATCAGCGGCGAGTGCTGCTTGACCAGCTCCGCCTCGTCGACCGCGCTGGTCAGGGCGGTGGTGCGAGCGCGGGCGGCGATCAGCTCGGCGGCGATGCGCTCGGTCAGCGCGTCGTTCTCGGTCACGGGGATTCCTCCAGTAGGTCGTCCGCTGGACATCGGTTCCTGCCGACATAGTGTTCGATGAAGTCGTCAACCGCGGCGGTGATCGGTGCGGGGACCGCCATCCGGTCAAGCGCCGAGCGCGCCGCCGCGAAGCACTCACGGCTGGCCTCGGCGATGGCCGGGTCGGCCGGCCCGAGCCGGGCGGCGCGCGGCCACGGGTTCCCGTTCGGCTGGCCCGACGGCCATTCCCCGGCCGGCCCGTGGCCCGCCCACAGCCGTTCGACGGCCGCCAGCGCGTCGTCGCCCGCCCGGTCGTCGCCGAACAGCGCGCTGACGACCGCCAGCGGCACGATCCAGCCGTCGCCGCGCTGCGCGTCGATCATCCGCAGCTCGAAATGCCCGTGCGGCCGGACCGGCGGGAACAGCGTGGACAGGTGATACTCCAGGTCGCCCGCGGCCGGCGGTCGCATTCGGTCGGCGGCGTCGCCGCGGACCCATTCCCTGAGCGTCAGCCCGGCCGGCGCCGACCAGTCGGCCGACCCCTCGTTGCGCACGCACATGAGCTCGGCGTCGAGCGCGTACCTGGCCCACGCCTCGCGCGGGTCCGGGCCGAGCGTCGGCGGCCGGGTGCGACCGGGGTCCATCCGCGACCAGACCTGCTGCCTGGACGACAGCCAGCCGGTCGGCCGCCCGGCCCGGAGCGGGGAGTTCGCGAACGCGGCGACGAGCACCGGGCCGATGGCGTGCAGCAGCCGCCACCGGTGCCGGTAGCCGTTGCGTCCGTCGGAGTCATCGCCGGCGTCCAGGCAGACCTGGATCGAGGCGGTGGTGCACATCATCTGGCGGCCCCACGGGCCGCCCCGGTCGAAGAACGCCTCCATGGCCGCGTATCTCGGCAATTCGAGCACGCGACGCGGCGGGCGGAGCGGGTCGAGGCCGAACCCGGCGAGTTCAAGGCCGGCTACATCGGCCGCCGCGCGCAGTGCGGCGAGGTCGTCGGCGGTGGCGCGTACACAGTCGGCGAGCGAGTCGGCCGGCAGCGAGCTGAGCTCAAGCTGCCCGCCGGGTTCTGTTGTCAGCGGGGCCCCGGACGGCAGCACCCCCGGGGAGGAGCTGGTCGGAAGCCCGGGCGAGGCGGCGAACCCGGACATGGCATCCGTGATCCGTTCCGCCGACACGCCAATGGCGGGATTGCGCGCGTCGCGTACCAGCCATTCAATCTCGATGCCAACCCGCCGCGGCGGTCCGGTCTTGAGGCAGATGCCGTGAATATGCTCGGCGGCCGCCTGCTCATCGATCTTGCCCTCATCGACGATCGTCATGGTTTCACCATAATCACGGCCACCGACATTCCGGCCGCCGAGGCCGCCGAGGCGGCCGCGCGGGCCCGGGTCTCGAGGGCGGGCCGGGCAACGCCGACCCTGCCGGACGACGACATCTCGTCCAGCCTGCGAAGATCCCCGTTCGGGTCATCGACACACATTTGTTACACGCCACTCTATGACACGCTCGAGCGCCGCCCTACCGGGCCCGCCCCCTACATCCGTGCAGTCCCCGGGCGGCCGCCGGCGTTACACCTGCCCCGGGGGTTACCGCCGGACGTCGATGTGACCGGCCTCACCAGCGGCGACCCGGCCGACGACCGCCGCAAGCACCCCCCGACGGCCGAGCTCGGTCACCAGGGGGTCCGGCGAGGCGGTCGCGAGCAGGAGGCCGCCGGACGTCTGCGCGTCCTGCAGCAGCACCGCCACGTCGACCGGCACGCGGTCATCGACGGACGCCCAGCGCTCCAGGTAGGACATGTTGTTACGGGTGCCGCCTGAGACGTACCCGGCCGAGGTGAGCTCGAGCGCGCCCGGCAGCAGCGGCACCGCCGAGGCCTCGATGACGGCGCCGCAGCCGCTGGCCCTGAGCATCCGGTGCAGATGACCGAGGAGGGAGAACCCGGTCACGTCCGTCGCCGCCACGACCCCGCACGCCAGCGCAGCCTCCGACGCGGCCGCGTTCAGGGTCGTCATCGACGCGACCGCCGCCGCGAGCACGTCGTCGGAGGCGCCGCCGCGCTTGTGCGCGGTCGCCACCACCCCGGTGCCGATCGCCTTGGTCAGCACCAGCGTGTCGCCCGGCCGGGCGGCGTCGATGGTGAACAGACGGCCGGGCGCGGCCAGCCCCACGACCGCCATCCCGTACTTCGGCTCGGGATCGTCGATCGTGTGCCCGCCCACGACCAGGCAGCCGGCCTCGGCCGCGACCGACGCCCCGCCCCGCAGCACGTCCGCCAGAACAGAGAGCGGCAGCGTCTCGCCCGGCCAGGCGGTCAGGTTCAGCGCCATGAGCGGCCGCCCGCCCATCGCGTAGACGTCCGACAGCGCGTTGGCGGCGGCGATCCGACCCCAGTCGCGGGCGTCGTCGACGATGGGCGTGAAGAAGTCCGTGGTGAGCACGAGGGCCCGCTCGCCGTCCAGCCGGAGCACGGCGGCGTCGTCTCCCTCGGCCGCTCCGACAAGCAGATCGCCTGCGGCGGCGCCGCCGAAAACGCCCGGACCTAGCGAGACCATCAGCTCATCCAGGGCGGAAAGTGGTAGCTTGCACGCACAGCCAGCGCCGTGTGACAGAGAGGTAAGCCTGATCGGAGCGGTCACGGGATCCACCGTAGCCCCGCGTGCCCGGGGGCACCAAGGCCGCCGGTGTGCCAGGATTGTAGAGCGATGAGAGTGCCGTCCCTTAAGTTTGCGCACGTCAGGCGGGGTAAGCTCGATGAGCTTCCCGGCCTCGTCGGCGTGGCCAGGGTGGACCTGCGGACCAAGGTTCTGGTCAAGCGCCTCGCGCCGGGCGACATCGCCGTCATCGACCACGCCGACCTGGACCGTGTCTCGGCCGACGAGCTCATCGCCTGCCGTCCCGCCGCCGTCGTCAACGCCGCCAAGTCGATCACCGGCCGGTACCCCAACCTCGGGCCCCGGCTGCTCCTCGACGCGGGCATTCCGCTGGTCGACGACGTCGGCCGGGAGGTGCTCACCCGGATCGCCGACGGCGCCCTGGTACGGCTCGACGGCGACGTCCTCTACAAGGGCGACGCGGTTGTCGCCAAGGGCGTGCTGCAGACCGAGGAAACGCTCGACGAGGCGATGGACGAGGCGACCGCCGGCGTGCCGAGCCAGATCGACGCGTTCGCGGCCAACACCCTGGAGTTCCTGCGCCGCGAGCGCGACCTGCTCACCAACGGCATCGACAACATGCCGCCGCTGACGACCGACATGGACGGCAGGCACGTGCTCGTCGTCGTCCGCGGCTTCCGCTACCGCGAGGACCTGCGGGCCCTGCGGCCCTACATCCGCGAGTACCGGCCGGTGCTGCTGGCCGTCGACGGCGGAGCGGACGCGCTGATGGACGTCGGCTACCGGCCGAACGTGATCATCGGCGACATGGACTCGGTCTCCGACGAGGCCCTGCAGGCCGGCGCGGAGCTGATCGTGCACGCCTATCGCGACGGGCGCGCCCCCGGCATGGCCCGGGTCAGGTCGCTCGGCCTCGACGCGGTACCGCTGCCGGCCGCCGGCACCAGCGAGGACATCGCGCTGCTGGTCGCCGACACGTGCGGCGCCAGCCTGATCGCGGTCGTCGGCAGTCACTGGACGCTTGAGGAGTTCCTCGACAAGGGCCGGCCCGGCATGGCCTCGACGTTCCTGACCCATCTGCGCGTCGGCGGCAAGCTCGTCAACGCCCGGGGGGTGCACCAGCTCTACCAGAGCAGGATCTCCGGCTGGGCGCTGGTCGCGCTGGTCCTCGCGGCCGCGTTCACGATCTCGATCGCGATCGCCTACTCGCCGGTCGGCCCGATCCTAGGCGACTGGATCATCGGCACCTGGCACACCTTCGCCTACTGGTTCACTGGACTGTTCAAGTGATCGACTTCCGCTACCACCTGGTCTCCATCATCGCCGTCTTCCTGGCCCTGGCGATCGGCATCGTGCTCGGCTCGACCGAGCTGCAGGGCAACACCATCGACGTCCTCCGCACGTCGTCGAACCTGCTGAAGAACGAGCTCGACCAGTCCAACGCGCAGCGCAACACCGCCCAGGCGCAGCTCCAGAACGACCAGGCGTTCCTCGCCAAGGCCGAGCCGAGACTGCTCGCCAACGAGCTCACTGGCGACCGGGTCGTGCTCGTCACCGAGCCCGGCGCATCGTCGGTGGTGATCTCTAACGTCCAGCAGGCGGCCAAGCAGGCCGGCGCCACCGTGACCGGCGAGGTGGCGATCCAGCCGAAGTTCAACGACCTGTCCGGCACCAACCAGGCCAGCCTGTCCCAGATCAACTCCGATCTGTCGTCGACCGACGGCACGCCGCTGGCCACCCCCTCCGACGACCAGACGCTCAACCAGCAGCAGGCCGCCCAGCTGATCGGCACCGCGATCCTGGCCACCAGCACGGCGGCCGAGACGGCCGGCATCTCCACCGCCGACGCGACGACCCTGCTCGCCGCCTACGCGCAGGCCGGCTACATCACGATCACCCCGGCCGTCACCGACCGGGCCACGCTGGCGGTCATCGTCACCCCGGACACCGCGCCCTCCGACGGCCAGAACGACCCGGGTACCCAGGTGCTGCTGGCGATCGCCCAGGAGCTGGCGGGCGAGAGCGCGGCGACGGTCGTGGTCGGCTCGACGGCCGGCTCGTCCCCGGCCGGCAGCCCCATCGCCGCGCTGCGCGCAAGCAGCGTCGCCAGCCTGGTGTCGACCGTCGACAACGCCGACTCGATCATCGGTCAGGTCTCGACAATCTGGGCACTTGCGGACCAACTACGCGGCGAAAAGCCTAATAGCTACGGTATTTCGGGTGCGTCCGCGGTCAGCCCGGTACCGTTGCCTGTGCCGAGTGCGACGCCGACGGTCACCCCCACGCCGCACCCGCCGAAGACGGGAAAGGGCGACAAGTCCGTGAAGACGAAGTGAGCCGCGCCGGACGCGCGGCGGCCGGCGGCAGTACGGTCGCGGGCACCGTGGTCACCGGTGCCGCGTCCGCCGCCGCGGCGCGCGCCGCTTACCGGGCGCTGCGGCAGTACCCGCCGGCCGGCCAGCAGACCTGGACCAGGACCAATCACCGGGGCGAGCTGGTGACGCTGCTCGAGGGCCCCGCCGTCGCCGTCGGCGCGATCACGGCCGAGGTCATCGGCGCCGCGGTCGCCGCCCGGGTGTCGGGTCGCCCCGGGGCGCCCGCGACGGCGCAAAGTCAACGGCAGATTTCTTCCGAACGGACCCTTGGCTCCCACGCCTCCCTCGCCATGGCCGTGGCAGGCGGCGGCGCCCTCGGGTTCGGGGTCCTCGACGACCTGGCCGGCTCGGGCAAGCGGCGCGGCCTCAAGGGCCACCTCGGCGCGCTGGCCCACGGCGAGGTGACCACCGGCAGCGTCAAGCTGGCCGGGCTGGCCGCGACCGGGCTGGCGGGCGGCCTGCTGCTCGGCGGCAGGCGGTCCGACGTGCTCATCAACGCCGGGCTGATCGCCGGCGGCGCCAACCTGCTCAACCTCTTCGACCTCCGTCCCGGCCGCGCCGTCAAGGTCGCGGCGCTGTCGGCCGGGCTGATCGCCGCGGGCGGCGCGGGCCGGCCCGACCGGTCGGCGGGCCTCGCCGCGGTCGCCGCGCCGCTCGGCGCCGGCCTCGCGCTGCTGCCCGAGGACCTGGCCGAGCGGGCCATGCTCGGCGACGCCGGGGCCAACGCGCTCGGCGCGATGCTCGGCGCGGCCGCGGCGGGCTCGCTGCCGCGGGCGGCGCGGGCCGGGCTGCTGGCCGGGATCGTCGCGCTGACCGTCGCCAGCGAGAAGGTCAGCTTCACCAAGGTGATCGAGGCCACCCCGACGCTGCGCAGGCTCGACATGCTCGGCCGCCGGCCGGCGCCGACGCCGACGCCCCCGCCGACCGTCGCCTCGACCGCGCCCGCCGCCGAGGGCGATCAGCCGGACGCCGCGCAGGTCATCCGGCTGCAGGGCCGCCGCGGCGGACGGCACCGGCGGGTCGCATCGGGCGAAGACAGGGTCCGTTCCATCAACTGGCTTTTCGGGTTTTTCTTTAGAGTCCTGGCAC
>Ga0335075_10010179_pt1 | contig 14287 bp, 12 predicted proteins | sample Lox_Sample_24_FD_206723 | JGI IMG/M metagenome (GOLD analysis project Ga0335075, IMG submission 206723) | Soil microbial communities from Loxahatchee National Wildlife Refuge, Florida, United States - Lox_Sample_2.4 | ecosystem: Environmental > Terrestrial > Soil > Wetlands | place: USA...
GGGCGAGCAGTCCAGGTAGGTCCTGGCTCGGGACGTGGCCGATGAACTCGGTGCTCGACGGCGCGAGCCGGCGCAGACGATCCAGGTCGCGACCCGTTCCCGCCACGATCAACCGGCGTCCCAGTCGCTCGCAGGCCCGAATCGCGACGTCGACTCGCTTGTACGGGACGAGCCGGCCGAACACCAGATAGGCATCCCCAGGGTCGCGTGGCACCTCGAGCAACCCGGAGATATCGACCGGCGGGTGGATGACACGGCTGGGTCGCCCGTAGGACTCCATGATGCGGCCGGCCACGAACGTCGAGTTGGCGACATAGACGTCCGGTCCGGCGGCCCGCTTGCGATCCACCAGCCGCAGCCAGGCCGTACCGGCGGGCAGGAGCCGGCGGGTGACCGGCCCGATCGCCTCATCCTGGAGGAAGCCCGGGTCCCATGCGTAGCGCATCGGCGTATGGCAGTAACAGACATGAGGGGTTCCTACCCGGACGCGCACATTCTTGGCGCAGGCGTGATTGGAGGACACGACGAGATCGAAGCCGCTCAAGTCGAACGAGCGAAAAGCGCCGTCCATAAGGGGAAGCAGATAGCTGTAGCGCCGCTTGGCTCCCGGCACACGATCCAGCAGCGAGGTGTGGACGGGGCGGCTTGTGATCAGCTCCGGCCAGGGGGCCGGATCGTAGATGGAGGTGAACAGCTCGGCGTGCGGCAGCAGCCGCAGGATCGCGTACACCACCTGCTCGGACCCACCGGGAATCGTCAGCCACTCGTGGACCACCGCCACGCGAGGGAATCGAGCGTCGAGCGCCTCGGACATGCTGCAACGGTAGCTTCCGAGCACCGCCGCATCGGTGGGGACACCGTGGTTGAATGAGCTACCTTGGCCGGCGGCTCAGATAACAAACAGGCTCTGGAACCGGCTGCCGGCGGCACTCCCGCGCACCCGCTTGAGCCGCTGGCCCGTCCGGTGATCGCCTCGCTGCAGCGGCTGAACCGCTTGATTCGCCGAGTGAGCCTTCTTACGCATCGCCTCCAGGGCGCGGTCGAGGGCCGTTACGACCGCCGCCGCATGTGGTTCGATCACTATGTCGACGTGAACTGGAAGCTGCCAACCGACGGAGACACGATGTTCCTCGAGCGGGGACTGTTCAACCGAATGCTGATCGGCCCCGATGCCGACGTGCTTGAGATCGCCTGCGGCGACGGCTACTACACGGCCCATTTCTACGCCCCGCGTGCCCGCAGCATGGTTGCCGTCGACGTTGACCCATCTGCGCTCACGTTCGCCCGCCGATCCAATGGCAGGCCCAACATCCGCTACCAGTTGCACGACATCCGCGACGGCCTTCCGGGGGGACGGTTCAGCCACGTTATCTGGGACGGGGCGATGTTGTTCTTCAGCCTGGAGCAGGTCGACTCGATCATCGGATGGATTCGCGAGCGGGTCGGACCCAACGGCATCTTCTCGGGCTACACCTATGCCGATTACGTCGAGGAGCGCCCCTACATCCGCCACCGTGTCCGCGACAGCGACGACGTGGCCAGGCTCGTAGGCGCACACTTCGAGAACGTCGGGGTGTGGTGGACCCAGCATTCGGAGAGGACCAACTTTTATTTCGCGGCGTCCGACGCTGCACTACCGCCCGCGGGCGGCCCCAGTGGGCTCTTCTATGCGGGGCACGCGGGTGATCAGCATTGGTCGGGGGAGCTCCGAACCGACCAGGCTACGTCACTACCCGAGACGTCTCCCGATGATCGATCTGCGCGATCAGATCCAAGGATCCCTTAACCACAGGCCGCCGGATCACGGCAACGGGCTCGTACGCTTGCCGTCGTGATCGATTTGCATTGCCACGTGCTGCCCGGGCTCGATGACGGGCCCGGCACGCTCGCCGAGTCGATCGCGCTCTGCCGTGCGGCGCATTGCGACGGCACGCGAACGCTGGTCGCCACGCCCCACGTGAATTGGCACTATCCGGAAGTAAGCGCGGCGGTGATCCACGACAAGGTCGCCGAGGTGAACCGCGCACTTCGCGGCGAGGCGATCGAGCTGACGGTGCGGACCGGCGGGGAGGTGGCTCTGTCGCGCGCCGGAGAGCTTTCCGACCGCGACCTACGACTGCTCTGCTTAGGGGGCGGACCATATCTGCTGCTCGAGATGCCCTGGACGTCAGCTGCCAGAGGAGCCCTCAACGCGCTGCGCGCGCTCGCCAATCGAGGCTTCGGGATCGTGGTGGCCCATCCCGAGCGCTCGCCGATGCTGCAGCGCGAAACCGCGCTCGTACAGGAACTGGTCGACTCGGGCGTGCTCTGCTGCCTGGACGCTAGCTCGCTGGGCCGCCGGGCCGAGCGGCGGACGCGGTCAACGGCCTGGAAGCTACTCGGGACGGGGCTTGCCCACGTGATCGGCTCTGACGCCCACGACGCTGTCAGGCGGCCGCCCGAGCTCTCCTCAGCGCTGGCGCGCGCCGGCCTCAAGATTGCCGAGATCGACTACTTCGCCAGCGAGGCTCCGGAGGCGATCATCAGGGGAGAGCCGCCGCCGCGCGCGCCCGAGGTGGGTGCTCGCCGCCGCGATGTCTGGTGGCGCGGGGGCGCCTAGCCGCGCAGCGCCCGCAGATAGACCCGTTCTGTCAGGCGGGCAATTCGATCCCAGTCAAGCTCCCGCTCGGCCCACATCCGTCCCTCCGTGCCGCGACGGCGAAGCTCATCGCGTCCAGCGTTGGCGGCAGTCCGGAGCGTGTCCGCCAGCGCCTCGGGGGATGCGTCGCGGCATACCCAACCGGTGACGCCGTCGCGGACGGCTTCGGTCAGCCCGCCAACCGGATACGCCGCCACGGGCCTCCCGAACCCATACGCGAGTTGCACGACGCCGCTCTGACTCGCACGGCGGTAGGGGATCGCAACCAGGTCGGCCGCCGCGAACAGCCGCCCCACCTCCTCGATCGGTTGGAATCCCTCCTGAACGGTGATCCGACCGGCTAGGCGCGGCGAGCGGAGCCGCTCGCCGGAGGCGGTGAGGCCACCGTGGTCTTCGCCGGCGACGAGCACGTTCCAGGCGGGAACGTCGGCCGCGGCGTCCAACAGATCGTTTAGCCCTTTGTCCGGTCGGAGGACTCCGAACAGAAGGACGGTGAGGTCATCCGCGGGCAGCCCGAGCGCAACGCGGGCCTGCTTGGAGTCCATCGGGCCGGCGGCATCGGCCAAAGCGCAGTAGTGGCCGTGCGGGATGACCGTCGGTTGGCGGCTGACCCGGTGCTGGTCTGCCTGGGTGTGGACGATCGTCTGGTGCGCAAGACCGGGGTGGATGCGCGCACTGTCCAGCCGCCGCCGCCCGCGCTCGAACGTGTTGTGGGCGGTGTATACGACGGTCGCCCCGCAGGCTCGGAGAAGCAGGGTCGCGATCAGGCCTAGCGAGGGGGCTTCCCAGCCCTGTACGTGGGTGATGGAATGTTGCCGGGACAGGGCGAGGAGCTTGGGGAGCGAGATCAGGAACCGAAGCCCGTTGACCAAAGGACCGAGACGGCTGCGCCGGATCAAACGCGCCGGGCGTGAATGTCCCCGGATGTAAGCGAACACGGGCGCGACGCGAACTCCGGGGGCGGGCGCATACAGGTGATCGTCGGCGGTGGCGATCGTCACCGGCACGGCACGAGCCGACAGACCGGCAGCCAGCAACCCGGTGTAGTCGGCGACTCCTCCGCGTCCTCCCTGCTCGACAATCAGCACGCCACGTTGTCGCAGGGCCTCGTGGATTCCGGACTCGCGCTCGATCATCGTCGCCGCGGCGGATACTCTTCGGCACGATGAGACGCGCCGTCATCCTCGCCGGCGGGCTGGGGACTCGGCTTCGTCCGTACACGACGGTCCTCCCCAAGCCGCTCATGCCGGTCGGAGACCGGCCGATCCTGGACATCGTCGTCCGCCAGCTGGTCCGGGCGGAGTTCGACCGGATCACGATCGCCACCGGGTACCTTGGCGAGCTGATAGAGGCGTTCTTCGGGGATGGGTCCCGCCACGGTATCCCGATCGACTACTTTCGGGAGGATGAGCCCCTCGGCACCGTCGGCGCCCTCAGCCTGATCGACGGGCTCGAGCACGATTTCCTGGTCATGAACGGGGACATTCTGACCGACATGGACTATTCGGCTCTTTTGAAACGCCATCAGCAGGACGGGCACCTGGCGACAATCGCGGCCCATCGTCGTGACGTACAGATCTCGTTGGGCGTGATGCGCTTCGGGCAGGAGGCCGATCCGACGCTCGTGACCGGCTACGTCGAGAAGCCGGTCCTGTCCTATGTCGTCTCGATGGGTGTCTACTGCTTTTCCCCACGCGTGAGGGAGCACATCCCAGCCGGCGAGCGCTTGGACTTCCCCGACCTCATCTTGCGCCTGATCGCGTCCGGCGAGACCGTGCGCGCCTGGCCGTCGGACGATCACTGGCTCGACATCGGGCGCCCCGATGACTACGAGCAGGCGCAGGACGAGTTCCATCAACTACGCGACCGGTTCCTGCCGGAGCCATAGCATCCGGCCGACGTGAAGGTGCTCATCGTCGACGAGGGCCGCGTCCGCGCATCGGTGGCCGCGGCGCGGGCGTTGGCCGCAACCGGATGGCACGTGGGGGTGGGTTCGGCGATGCCAAGTCTGGCGGCGCGCTCGAGCTCGACCGTGAGCTGGCACCGGATCGTGCACACCGATGCCGGAGAGGACGCCTTCGTCGACGAGGTCGACCGCGTGGCCCGCCAGCACGGCTACGAGACTGTCCTGCCCAGTTGGGAGAGCGCTGTCGTGGCCCTGTCGGCCCGACGGGAGGGGCTTTCGTTCCCGCTGGGGTACGGTCGGCACGAAGGCATCCTGCAGGCAACTGACAAATGGCGGCTGCGGTCCGCCGCGCAGGCGGCGGGACTCGCGGTGCCGCGCACCGTCCTGGCGACGGCGGAGGGCCTCGAGCAGCTCGGTGGGGTGGTGGTCATCAAGCCGGCGTCACAGCTGGCGGTGCGAGCCCAGGCCGCGATCTTCGACGATCGACACAAGGCGCTGAGGCACGCCCGGTCGATCGAGCGCCAGGGCGGCGAGGCGATCGCGCAGGAGTGGCTGCCCGGCCGGCTGGATGCCGTGTCACTGGTCGCAGGTGCGCACGGGATCGTGTCGATCGCTCAGCAGGTGGCCGAGCATTCGTGGCCCAAGCCCGTCGGCGTCACCGCGCGTGGCCGGACGGTGCGGGTCGACCCGGCGCTGCGCGCGGCCATCGGACGCCTGCTGGCGGCGCTCGAGTGGCAGGGGCTGGCCCAGCTTCAATTCCTGACCACGGAGGATGGGCGGTCTCGGTTAATCGATTTCAATCCACGCCTGTACGGGTCCCTTCCGCTAGCCGTGCGGGCCGGGGCCAACCATCCGGACACCTGGGCGCGTCTGGCCACCGGCCGCGCGGTGGCGCCATCGGAGGGGCGTCCCGGCGCGCGCTACCAGTGGTTCAGTCGCGATCTGAGGGCCAGCCTGGCGGATCCGAACCGTGTGCGGGAGACTGCGAAGTGCCTGGCCACCTCGCCGGTCGCGGCACACACACTCTGGAGCTGGCGCGAACCTGCGCTCGCCCCGACGTTCCTGCTCGAGCAGACCCGGCGCGCGGTCCAGCGGCGGATCGTCGGCGCCGACGGCGAGGCGGGCGCGAGTGCACGCTTGCACGGCGTGGACGCAACTCAGGCGGCGGCCCGAGCGCTCCGGACTCGGCGGGTCCCGTCCTGGCCCGAGCGGGCCGGACAGCGGCTGGCGATGAAGCGGGGGAAGCTCGACTGGGACGAGAACTGGCTGGCTCCGGTGCAGGCCGCTCGCCGCGCCGCCCTCGGGCCGGCGGCGGACGGCCCACCGAAGTTCCTCATCCGGGTGGACGAGTTCCCGTACCACTCCGGTTACGACGACCCGAGGTTCGGCTATGAGGCCTCGGCGCGGTTCCACTCGGTAATGGCCGAGCACGGGACGCAGTATCTCCTCGCCGTCGTACCGCAGTGGACCCACGAGCCACTCGTGCCGCACGCCACGGGCGGGCGCCCGCTCGACGATCGCGACCGCGAGCTGATCGACCGGATGCGCGCCGAGGGGGTCACGTTCGCCCAGCACGGCGCTACCCACCGAACCAGGTTCGCCGGTCCGCGCCGCCGCTCTGAGCTCGGCGGACTGGACCCCGGTGGGCTGGCCGCGTTGCTGGAGGGCGGCCGGCGGGGTCTGGCGGCGGTCGGGATTCAGCCGCGGATCCTGGTTCCTCCGTTCAACCGATTCGATGCGAACCAATGGGCGGTCCTTGCCGCCCAGTACGACGTCGTCACGGGAGGACCCGAGAGCGTGCTCACGGTCGGCTTCCACGGCGGCCCGCAGTGGCGCGGTGACGCGGTGTACCTGCCGTGCTATGAGCCGCTGTATGCGCAGGCCGAGGTGGTGCTGGGCGCGGTCGAGCAGCTGATCGAACGGCAGGTAGGGACGTGGGTTCCGGTCGTGCTGCACGTGGGGTGGGAGGTCGAGGACGGCTTCGCCTCGCTTGACCGGCTGGCACGGACGATCGCGCCATTTGCGAGCTCGTGGCAGGACTTTCTCGCGGCGGTCGACGCGAGCCGGGGCGAATGACCACGGTCGTGGAGCGCTTGGCGGTCGGCGGTGCCCGGCGGCTCGAGCGGCCGGCGGGGGCGGTTCTCAGACGCGCACGGGTCCGCTCGATCTTGCAGCGCCGCGCCCTGCGCGCCTGGCACTCGACCGATGCGCCGCTGATCCTGTGCTACGGAAACATCAACCGGAGCGCTTTCGCGACCGCACTGGCCCGACGCTCGGGCCGGCTGCGGGCCTCGGGTGGCGGTTTCTACCCGCGGGAGGGACGGCGCGCGCCTGGGCCCACGATCGCCTGCGCCGCCACATATGGTGTGGATCTGACCGGGCATCGCTCCCGGTGCGTGACGAGCGATGACCTGGCCGGCGCGCCGGCGATTTTCGTGTTCGACCTGGAGAACGTCGCGCGGCTCGCCGTACGCAGGCCGCTCGCGCTGGCCCGGACCCATTTGCTCGGCGCGCTCGACGGCGATCCCCAGGTGCTGATCGCCGATCCCCACGGCCGTCCGGTCGCGGCGCTCGAACGGACGGTGGCGCGCATCGCACGAGCCGTGCAGCGAGCGGAGGGAGGCCGGTGAGCGGCGACGCGCTGCGCGGGCGCGATGTCGTGTGCCTCGGCTTCAACGACTGGGACAACGAGGTCTGGACCAACCAGCATCATCTGATGTCGAGGCTGGCGGCCGGGGGCAGCCGCGTTCTGTTCATCGAGTCGCTCGGCCTGCGCCGCCCCGATTTGGACTCTGCCCGTGACCTGCGCCGGATGGCGCGGCGGCTGGCCCGCGGCCTGGGCCCGCCCCGACGCCTAGCGGGCGGCGTCACGGTGCTCTCGCCACTGGTCCTGCCGCTGCATTCGAGCGCCGCGGTCCGGACCGTGAACGCCCGGGTGCTGCGCGCCACCGTCCGGGTAGCGGCAATGCGAATGGGCCTGCAGGCGCCCGTGCTCTGGGCATACGTTCCGCAGGCCGAGGTACTCGTGGACACGCTTGCCCCCGGGCTCGTCGTCTATCACTGCGTGGACGACATCGCCGCGCAGGACGGGATCGATGCGGCCAGCTTCAACGCCGCCGAGCGGCGCTTCGCCCGGCGCGCTGACCTGGTCATCGCGAGCTCCCCAGCCCTGGCGGAGCGACTGCGGACGATGTCGAGCCGCGTCCTCTACGCCCCCAACGTGGCCGACACCGAGGTGTTCGCGGTTGCGCTCGAGCCTGGGCCCCTGGACGCCGGAATGTCCGCCCTGCCCGCGCCACGCATCGTGTTCGTGGGAGCGATCGCGGCCAAGAAGCTTGATCTCGGGCTGATCGACGGACTGGCCCGAGCGCGGCCCGAGTGGTCGTTCGCGCTCGTCGGGCCGGTCGGACTGGGGGACCCGGGCACCGACGTGTCAGATCTCGCGGCGCGGAGCAACGTGCACCTGCTCGGCGCGCGGCCGCACGACGCGCTGCCAGATGTCCTGCGCGGCGCCGCGGTCGGGCTGATCCCGTACCGGCGCTCGCGCCTGACCGAGAGCATCTTTCCGATGAAGGTCTACGAGTACCTCGCCGCCGGGCTCCCGGTGGTCGCAAGCGGGGTGCCCGCGCTGGCCGGGCTCGACGGCGTCGAGCTAGTAGAGGGCCTGGAAGACACGATCGCGGCGATCGAGCGGGCGCTGGCCGGAGATTCGCCGCGGGCACGGCGCGAGCGCAGCGAAGGGGTTGCACATCTTTCGTGGCAGGCCCGGCTGGAAGAGATCGGCGCCGCTCTGTCCGGATGAGCGACCTGATCGTGACGTCGATCACGCCGACGCTCGGGAGCGGCACGGGTTTACGGACGTATGGGGTTACCGCGGCGCTGGCGCGTCACCACCCGGTAGAGGTGGCCTACCAGGTGTGGGGGGCCGAAGAGCCGGCAGTCGAGTACGGGCGGCTGGGTCCGGTCACCCTGCGGGCGACGCATGCCTCCCGCGGTCCGGCCCGCGGCCTCGCGTACCTGCGCACGTTGGCTCTGGGCGGCACCATGCGCATCGCCCAGGGCGTGTCCCCCGAGCTGGCGGGCTCCGCGGGCGCGTGCGCCGAGAACGTCCGGGTGATCGCCGACGGGATGGTGGCAGCTGCCGCGCTGCTGCCGCTGGCCCGCACTCGAGAGGTGGTCTACCTGGCCCACAATCTCGAATCGAGCGGTTTTCGTGGCCAGTCGCAGGCGGCCAGGCTCGAGGGATTCGAGCGTCGCGTGCTCCGCGAGTTCTCCGAGTCCTGGATGGCCACAAGGGCCGACGAACGGGGAGCGCACGCGCTGGCTGGAGACGAGATCTCCACGCGCTACGTGCCGAATGTCGTGGACGGCGCGGCGATCGAGCCGGTCAGGCCGGCGGGTAGGAGACGGTTGCTGTTCGTGGGCGACTTCCGCTATCCGCCCAACCTGGAGGCGTTCAAGTTCTTGACCGACGCCGTCCTGCCCACGGTGTGGCGGCGGATACCCGACGCTCGCCTGACGGCAGTCGGCCGCGGGCTGCCAGAGGCCTCGCGCGGCCCAAGGATCGAGACGCCCGGCTTCGTCGATGAGCTGGCCGATGCATACCGCACGGCGGACATCGTGCTCGTCCCCCTGCTGCGCGGCGGCGGCTCGCCGCTGAAGTTCGTCGAGGGGCTCGCGTACGGATTGCCGGTCGTGGCCACCCAGCATGCCGCCCGACTGATCGAGGACGGCGTGCCGGGTCGCGACTTCCTGGCGGCGGACGGAGCCACCGAGTTTGCCCAGGCGATTGAAGGGCTGCTGGTCGATCCAGGCCGTGCGGCGGCGATCGGAGCGGCCGGGCGCGAGCTGGCGATACGGGGTCACTCGATCGATGCCCTAGCTAGGCTCATCACATGAGCGAGGCGCCGGTGTTGAAGATCGTGAGCGCGATGACGACCAACTCGGCCGGCGGCGCCGAGTTCGCCGCCGTCGAGATGCTGGCGGCGCTGGCCGAGCGCGGTCACGAGGTGGTGATGCTGACCGACCTCTCGGGGCTCGCTTCCAACGGCTCGGTGCCCGTGGTGCCGGTGGCGATCGGCCCCAAGCTGTCAACCCGGAGCTGGCGGCACCTCTTGGCCAACTGGTTCGGGTACGTGCGGCGCTTCCGGGGGGCGCTCGAGGGCCAGCTCCCCTACGACGTGCTGATCGTGCACTACAAGAAGGAGCAGCTGATGATCCCCTGGCTTCCGCGACGCCTGCGCCCTCGGGTGGCGTGGGCCGAGTGGGGGCCGGTGCCATCCCAGTTCCGTCGCGGGCTGCCCCGCCGGGCCTACCTGCACGCGAGTCGCCAGGCTGCTGTCGTCATGGCGGTATCGGCGGGCACCAAGACCTCGGTCGAGTCGGTGGGCGTCCCGCCGAGCAAGGTGGTGCTCGTCCCGAACGTCGTCGACGCGAAGACGATCCGCTTCACCGAGGAGGGGCGGCATGAGGTGCGGGGGCGGCTCGGTATCCCGGAGGACGCGTTCGTGGTCGGATGCGTCTCGCGCTTTCACCCCAAGAAGCGCAATGACGTGGTCATTGATGCCGTCCTTGCGCTTGATGACCCCCGGGTCCATCTGATCATGGCCGGATCGGGAGAGACCGAGGCGGAGCTGCGCGCCCAGGCAGCCCCGCTGGGCGAGCGCGTCCACTTCCTGCCGATGCCGACCAGCGATCTGGCGGACGTCATGAGCGCGCTCGACGTGAGCGTATTCTGTCCCTCTCCGACGGAAGGCGCCCCGAGGGCGACGATCGTCGGCATGTTGGCCGAACGGCCGTGCTTGGCCAGCGGTGCCGAAGGCGTGGCTGATCTGATCGCTCCCGAGTTCGGCGCGATTGCTCAGCCCGACCACGATCCCGCCGCCCTCGCGGCGATCCTGGGTCGGTATCTGGAGGATCCTGAGCTCGGGCCGCGCCAAGGACAGGCCGCGCGGGCATGGGCCGAGCGCCAATACGGCGCCCCCATCGTCGCCGCGCAGATCGAGCAGCTCCTATCGGGAGAGCGCTGAGCGGGGATCCCGCTACTCGCTAGCGCTCTCCTGAGGCTTCGTCGGGGGCGCGACGCGATCGCCTGGTTTGCATAGAGGTCCAGCAAAACAGACCGTGGTCCCCTGGTAGAAGTGGTTTCGCGCTCGGTCGCGATGCTCGGCATAGGGTATGCCTCGCTCGCGGCACACGGCCTCGAGCACACCGCGGTCGTTCGAGGTTACGAGCATCGCTCCGTCGGCCGCGTGGTTGAGGACGGCCGCGAGCGTTCGGCGGACAACATCTTCCGCTGTGGTCATGTCCTCTATGAACATGCCGACGCGGTGCCCGGGCAACTCGCGCTTGAGGACCTCGTCTGCCGAACCGACCTTTAGCGTCCAGTCAGCGCGTTGCTGCTTAGGCACGAGCCATCCTGCCGTATTGAGTAGATCGACCGACAACAGTCGTCCCGGGTGTCCGTCTGCACGGTTGTGCGCGAGGGCCCTGATCATCGCGAGCGAACTCAAGCCTCCCATCACGCCTGCCTCGACGATTAGTTCGGGCTTCAGAGCGCGGGCTATGACATACCAGCTGTAACGGAATCCGAGCGGGAGCCGTCTCTTGAGGTCCAAGCGCCACCTCAGATGCCGACGCAGCTCGGTTGTGAGGCCAGGATCCGTCGTGGCTTCTCGCAGATATCCCGCAAGCTCCTCCGCCGGTCGCTCCAAGATGACCGCGAGCTTGGCGACGAGCTCATCGCCGTTCTCTATCTCGTAGGTGAAATTGTCGAACTCCGGGTCGAGGAGAACGTATTTCAGGATCGCCACGGGCTGATCACGAAACCGTGCCTGGGCGGTTCTGACTGCTCCGATCTTTGCGAACCACCGGATGCGGCCAAGGCCACGGGCAACTCGAACGCCGCGTGTTCCTACACGATGCTTCAGCCAACTCTTCAGGGCCCGGCTCATACGTCAGGTCCCCTCGGTGGTCGCCTGGGATCTGTGGGAGTGACCAGTGTACGGCCCGGCACGCGTTGAACGATGAACGACTGGCCGGCGAAGTGGAACTGACGCCAGGGCGTCAGCATCACCCCCGGATTGTGCTCCAGCCACTCCGCGCACGCGCGCATCTCCCCGTGCCCGGGTGAAGCCCTGAACGTGAACCAGTCGTCGAAGATCAGTACCGAGCCAGGAGCGAGGCGCGGAGTCAGGTAATCGAGCACCGGAACGGTGGAGGCGTACAGGTCACAGTCGATCCACGCCACCGCCACGTGATCGAGACCGATGCGTTCCGGCTCGAGCAGGGTCTGCTCGAATCTCCCCTCGATGATCCTGGCCGCGCTCGACGGCATGTGTGCGCGGCGGAGTCGGGCCTCGAACTCGGCACGGCTATGCCTGAACTGACCGGTCGTGAACGGGCCGCCCTGATCGCGCGCGTCAAGCTCGGGCAGACCTTCGAAGGAGTCGAAGGCGAAGAAGCGGCGCGGCACGGCGTACTTGGCGGCAACGCGCCAGGCCTCGATGAATGTCCGGCCCATCCAGACGCCGAACTCGGCGTAGTCGCCGGCAACCCCCTCGGACTCAACGTACTTGAAGGCGAGCGACAGCATCCGCGTCTGCTCGGAGTACAGCGACAGCTCGGAGTTGCGGTTCAAGAGCAGCGTCAGCGGCTTCAGGGCGGCACCCAGCCGTGACGCTGCGAGCGCGTCGAGTGCCTCGTCGATGGTGACCGGAAGCCGCTTTCGCATCATTCGGGGCGCTTAGGTGACCGGCTCGCGCCGGAGGAACCCGAGGACCTCGGACCACCTGAGCGCGCCCAGGGCGAACAGGAACCCGACGTACAGCGCGGCCGCAAGCGCGACGAGCGCGCCCAGCGGGAGACCGCCGGAGTGAGCGAGGGCGACCGCCCCTCCCATCGCCGCCGCGGCGACGAACACGCGACTCATGCGCGACCAGTCCGGTCGCATGTCAAGCACCATCAGCACCCGGCGCATGATCAAGGACATCACGGTGAATTCCGTGACGAGCGTTACCCATGCGGCCGCCTGGAATCCAAACGGGGGAATCAGGATCACATTGAGCACCGCGTTGACTACGAGCCCGACGGTGGCGTAGGCGAGATATCGGCGCTGGAGTTTGAGAATGACCACCATGTTCCCCGCCAGATACCCAAACGAGATCGACACGAACGCGCCCATCAGCACCGGCAGCGCGCTCCCCGCGGGTGCGAACGCGGCGCCAAATAGGAGGACCATGATCTGTTTGGCCGCGACCACTGTGAACGCGACCGCCCCGAGCGACCCGATCGACAAATAGTCCGCGGAGGTTTGAAGCAGGCGTCGCACGCGGGGCAGATTGGCGGGATAGACCGAGGCGATCAAGGGGAACAGCGTGGCCATCACCGAGCCGGGCACGAACTGCGCCTGGTCCAGGATGCGGTAGGCGGCGGCATACAGACCGGCCTGGCGGCTGCCGGCGAAGGTGAGCACCAGCACCTGGTCGAGGCGGACGTAAGCGGTGACGATGATGCCGGCCGCGCCGAGGACCGCACCGATGCGCAGCATGGGCTCCCAGAATGCGCGACTCCCAACCAGCCGAACCGACGTGATCCTGAGCACGAGGGCAATCGTCACGGCCGTGCTGATCAGGTTCGAGATCAGGAAGGCCACGGCAAAGGCCCGGATGTCCGAGGTGTACGCGGCGACGATCGCCGCACCACCCGTCCACAGGACGCTTTGGATGGTCAGCACGAGCATTGACAAGTCGTTGCGGACTCGGACCTGGAAGGCCGCCGACAGCGAGCCGGCAGCCCCGACGAAGGCCGTCGACGCGATCACGACGCCGGCGACAGCCGCATGCCGGTTCGGCGCGATCGCGAGCATCGCCACGAGTTGCAACAGCCAGATCGGGACGCTTAGCAGCAGCCGCAGCCCGAGCAAAGCGCCGAGCCATCGGGGCTCGGACGCGGGGTCACTCGCGGCGCGGCTCACCGCCACCTGGGTGAGGCCGAGGTCGCCGAAGCTGGCGGCGATCTGAGAGATCGCGAACAGTGCCGACCACTGTCCGAACCCGCGCACGCCCAGCCCGCGCACGACGATCAGCGTCACCACGACGCCCAGCATCAGGTTGCACGCGCGGGCGACGACCTGGATCCCGATGTCGCCGACGATGCGGCGCCGACCGATGCTCAGTGGCGCCGGTGCAGGGTCTTCCTCCTGAGTGACGGTTCCCGGGGGCGGCGCCTCTGCGGACACCGTGGGATGGTAAACGCAGGCTGTGAACCGCCCCGAGACGGGAAGAGCGGACCGTTTCCGACCCTACAATCAACCGCCATGCCGATGCCGCTGAGAGCCCGCGCGCGCGAGGGCGGCCCGCGGGAGGTGCTTCTTTCGGCGCCTGTCACCGGAGCGCTCGCCGCCGTCCTGGCGGCGGTATTCGCGATCGTCCTGTACAAGGTCGGAAACCCCCAGCATCAGCTCAAGGTCGGACTGGGGGTGGTGGCGGCCATCGTGGTGGTGCTGGCCGCGACGCGGCCGGTGTTCGCGCTCGGGCTCGTGTTCGGGTTGCTGCCGTTCGAGTACCGCGTGTACGGGATCGGCACGGACGAAGCGTTGATCTTCACCGTCGGCCTTGTGCTGGCCCATCGGATCCAGCGGCGGCGTCTGCCCATGTGGATCTTCCTGGCCGGGGCGGCGCTGGTGGTGGGGAGCGCGCTGTCCGCCCTGAATGCGCAGTCCGCCGGATCGGCGTTATGGGGCG
>Ga0335075_10010181_pt1 | contig 14287 bp, 16 predicted proteins | sample Lox_Sample_24_FD_206723 | JGI IMG/M metagenome (GOLD analysis project Ga0335075, IMG submission 206723) | Soil microbial communities from Loxahatchee National Wildlife Refuge, Florida, United States - Lox_Sample_2.4 | ecosystem: Environmental > Terrestrial > Soil > Wetlands | place: USA...
AGAGCACGTGCCCGAGCTCGTGGCCGATGACCCACCTGATCTCCTCCGGGTCCATCAGCTCGACCATGCCGCTGTAGAGCACGATGAAGGGCTTGTCCAGGCCGATGGCCATCGCGTTGACGGTGGGATCCTGGCTGATGTACAACTCCGGGACCGTCGGCAGGTCCAGGATGTAGCAGCCGTCCAGCATCATCTGGTAGAGGTCGGGGAACTGCTGCTCCGATGCCCGGACTGAGCTGGCCAGGAACGACAGACGCCAGGTCCGCTGGTTGAACAGGCCCGAGAGGTTCTTCAGGATGGTGTCGAATCCGGTCAGCTTGCGCAGCGCGACGAGCGCTGATCGGTCGGCGGGGTGCTCGTAGGCACGAGAGCTGATTCCCGGCAGGCGAACCCGGGAGCGGTCCGGCACATTGGTCGTCATGCAGTCATCGTAGGCTCCCTGTCCAGGAGGTTGGGTCACATGTCCGTACCGGAGCTACCAGCGATGTTCGAGCCTGACGCGGAATCGATGTCGGCCGAGCAGCTGTCCGGGCTCCAGCTTGAGCGGCTGCGCGCCCTGATCGACCGGCTGCTCGGCCTCGACGGGCTGCAGGGCGCCCGGCTCAAGGAGGCAGGAGTCGCCGCCGGCAGCGACGTGAACTTCGCGACCCTGTCGAGGCTGCCGACCACGGACAAGCGTGACCTGTGGGATCACTACCCGTTCGGCCTGCTCGCGGTGCCGCGCGAGGAAGTGGTCGCCGTGCACGGTTCCAGCGGCACCGGCGGCCGCCCGACGCTCGTCTCCTATACGCGCGACGACCTGAGGCTCTGGGCCCGGATGTGCGCCAGGGCGCTGGCCGCCGCCGGCGCCACCCGCAGCAGTATCGTGCACAACGCTTATGGCTACGGTCTCTTCACTGGCGGGCTTGGCATCCACCAGGGCGCCATTGAGCTCGGCGCCACCGTGGTCCCGGCGTCCGGCGGAATGACGCCGCGCCAGGTCACGCTGATCCGGGACCTGAAGCCGGACATCCTCACCTGCACTCCGTCCTACGCGGTCCGGCTGGGCGAGGCTCTCGCCGAGGCGGGCGATGGCCAGGGGGACGGCCTGTCCCTCAGGGCCGGCATCTTCGGCGCTGAGCCGTGGAGCGGGGAAATGCGGCTCAAGCTAGAGCAGCTCCTCGGCCTGCGCGCCCTCGACATTTACGGCCTGTCCGAGATTATCGGCCCGGGCGTCGCGTCCGAGTGCATTGTCGAGGCCAATGGCCTGCACGTGAATGAGGACCATTTCCTGGTGGAAGCCCTCGACCTGGTGACCGGTGATCCGGTGCCGGACGGCACGCCTGGCGAGCTGACGTTCACGACGCTGACCAAGCAGGCACTGCCGCTGCTGCGCTACCGGACCGGCGACATCGCGGCGCTGCGCCGCGGCACCTGCCGCTGCGGCCGCACCCTGGTCAGGATGAGCAAGATCACCGGCCGCAAGGACGACATGCTGGTCATCCGCGGGGTGAACGTCTACCCGAGCGAGGTCGAGCGCATCCTGCTGCAGGACCGGGCGCTGTCGCCCGACTATCTGCTCGTGGTCGACGAGCGCCGGCCGCAGCATCGCCTCATCGCCATTGGCGAGACGGTAACGGGCTGGTCTGGCCCCCTGCCGGACGTCGTCAGGCTGGAGTCGGCGCTGCGAGACACGCTCGGCCTCTCGGTCGCGGTCCAGCTGCTGCCGCCGGGGTCGGTGCCGCGGACTGAGGTGGGCAAGGCCGTCAGGGTCCGGCGCTGGTCGGGTGGTGAGCCGCCGGTCGCCGGCCTGGACTAACGGAAGGGCTTTGCTGACAGAAGGCCCGGGCTGAGACAAGGCCGGGCTGACAACAGGTAAGTCGCGTCCGGCGGAGAAGATCCGGAGGAAGAACAGAAACACATTCAGCGCGTCAAGGAAGATGGACGCGGCGATCTGCGGCGCTGAAACGAGGTCGGTGGATCGTCGCAATCGCTGGAAGTCCCACATGGTCAGGCCCGCGAAGATCACCAGGCCGAGGACCGAGAAGATCAGGTCGCCGCCGGGGAGTTTCGCGAAGACCAGGATGACGCCGAAGATGATCAGCCCGACGAGCGCGAAGAACGAGAACCGCCCGATCGCAGACAGGTCTCGCCGGGTCGCATAGCCGAACGCCCCGAATCCGGCGATGAACAGCGCCGTTGCCGCGGCGGATTGCCAGACCACGCGCGGACTGGTCGACGTGTAGTACGCGAGGGTCGGGCTCATGCCCACACCGAGGAACAGGCCCATGAGCACGAGCAGGACAACGCTCGCGACGCCCGACCGGCGGGTGAAATTCAGCGCGATCAGGCAGCCGAAGCCGGCGATGAATCCGGCGATCGCCCAGCCCATCGACAGCGCCCGGCCAGCGAAGCAGCCGAGGGCGAAGCATGCGGCCGTCAGCGCGACCAGCCACATGACATGGCTGAACAGGGCCCGCGTCTGGTCCCGCTCTGTCGCGGCGTACGGCGCCGAGTACTGCACGATCGCTGCTCCCCGCTCGAGTCGCGCCTGCTGCCGGTCCGGGATACCTACCCGCACCGGAAGCGATCAAGACGTGCATGCGTGGTCGACGCCGGGACATGATGTGCTGAGCTGTTCGGAAGCGAGAAAGGACGCCAGATGACGCAGCGCGGCGCTGCCGCCCGCTGGACGGCACAGGATGTGGGGGATCTGGGCGGCCGAGTCGCGGTCATCACGGGCGCGAGCTCTGGTCTCGGCCTGGAAACTGCCAGGGTGCTCGCCGCGCACGGCGCAACGGTGGTGCTGGCGGGCCGGGATCCGGGCAAGATCGGCGCGGCGGCCGGCCAGCTGCGAAGCAGCCTGCCCGCTGCTTCCGTCGACACAGCTGAGATTGACCTGGCGTCGCTGGAGTCCGTGCGCACGGCCGCGGCCGGTCTCACCGCCCGGTTCCCCCGGCTGGACCTGCTGATCAACAACGCCGGCGTCATGATGACGCCGTACTCGCTCACGAAGGACGGCTATGAGCTGCAGTTCGGCACTAACCATCTAGGCCATTTCGCGCTGACCGGGCTGCTGATGAAGTCGCTGCTGGCGGTGCCAGGCTCGCGCGTCGTGACGGTGAGCAGTAACGGCCACCGCTTCGGCCGGATGAACTTCGCCGACCTGCAGTCCACCCGGCACTACCAGAAGTCGGCCGCCTACGGAAAGTCGAAGCTGGCGAACCTGATGTTCACCTATGAACTGCAGCGTCGGCTGTCAGCGGCGGGCGCGAAGACACTTGCCCTGGCCGCGCACCCGGGAACCGCGCGAACAGAGCTAACCCGCCATCTGTCCGGAATGTCGCAGGGCGCGATGAGCTCGCGGTGGGGAGCGCTCAACTCATGGTGGGTGCAGGATGCGGCCATGGGCGCGCTGCCGACGCTGCGCGCGGCCACCGATCCGGTCGCGATCGGCGGCACCTACTACGGGCCGGACGGGCTGTTCCAGCTGGTTGGCTACCCGGTCGTTGTCACCTCCAGCACCAGGTCGCACAACGTCCAGGCGCAGCGGCGGCTGTGGGTCGAGTCCGAGCAACTGACCGGGATCACGTATCCGGTCTGACCAAGGGCGCATAGGGTCACCTGCATGTTGCGTCCTGAAAACCGGACCGGACCTGCGGGTGGAAGTCCCGTCCGGGTAGTCGCCGGAGAGCCTGGTAGCAGGCCCCGGTTCGCGGTTGGGAGGTGGCAGGCTGAGCGGGGTGTCGAGAGCCTTTTCGGAGGGAGCAGGCGCGCGGCGGCTCCAGCGGCTGCTGACCCCCGAGGCGCGGCGGTAACCTGCGCGCTGGTCGGCCAGCCCGCTGGACGCCCGCCTGGTTCCGCGACCGGGGCCTGCACCGGCTGATGGGCACCATCGGTTGCCCGATGGCAGCCTAACCATGTCCGCAAGACTGCCGGTAAGCCGGATACGGGAAACCGCGGGTACGGGCTGAAAGATGACATGTGCAATGGGACCCCCTCCGGCTCAGGGATGTTCGCATCCGGTGAAAGCCCTCGTGGGGCGGAGCTCGAAGGAGGTCCTTGTGAGCATCGTAGGTGGCTTGGACGTGCACCGTAACCAGATCACTTGTGACTGGGTCGACCTGCGCACTGGCGAGGCGGGCCGTGGCCGGGTGGCGCCGGCTGAGCGGGATGTGTTCCGTTCGTGGCTGCGGCAGCTGCCACCCGGCGACGCGGCGTTCGCGGTCGGGGCGTGCACGGGCTGGCGTTTCGTGGTCGAGGAGCTGACCGCGGAGGGGTTCGCCGCGTATCTGGCTGAGCCGGCTGATACCTCGACCCTGCGCGGCTGTAAGAAGCGCGCCAAGACCGGCCGCGCCGACGCGCGGCTGCAGCGGGAGCAGCTGGAGCAGGGGCGGCTGCCCGAGTCATGGGTTCCGCCTGCGCACATCCTGGATCTGCGCGAGCTGGTACGGCTGCGCAAGACGCTGGGTGACCAGCGGGTGCAGTGGCAGCAGCGCATCCACGCGGTGCTGTTCCCCCACGGGCTGCCCGGGCCGCCGCGTGCGCTGTCCGCGGACGCCACCCGCTGCTGGCTGGCCGGCTATACCCGCCGCCAGCCCGGCTGCCGGGCGCTGGCCGGGCAGCTGTTCGGCGTCGGCCCGGTCACCGCCGCGACTATCGTGGCCGAGCTCGGCGACGCGCGGCGGTTCCGCAACGGCGATGCCGTGGTCGGTCATGCCGGCCTGGATGTCACCGTGTACTCCTCCGACGGCAAGCGCAGCCCTGGCCACCTGTCCCGCCAGGGGCCTGAGGTGCTGCGCTGGGTGTTCGAGTCCGCCAGGTGCGCTTCCCGCACGGCCGCGCCCGGCCATCCTTACTACAGCCACGTCCGGGACCGGCTCACCTCCAGCAGGGCCACCCTGTCGGTCGCCCGCAAGCTGGTCCGCCGTGCCCGGCACATCCTGGCCGGCCTCGGCGACGACGCACTCGCCCCGGTGGATCCTGCTCTCTTGCCCCCGCTGCCGCCCGCAATGCGGCTGGCAGCCTGAAACGTGATGCCAGTGCGTGCCATGCCCAGATGTCAGAAGATGTGCCGCGGTCAGCTCCCGCTATCCCCCTGCCCGCCACGCACCCGCGTGGACGTCCCTGAAAGAACGAGCGGCCGCGCACGCCGGGGAATCACCCCATCGATCATCTTGTCCGCCGCGCGTCAGTGCGCGAGCACCCAGACAAGGCCGGGCGCCCCGCACGCACTGTCATCACCGTCCCGCCCCGCACGCCTAAGGGAGCAGCCATGACCTGACCCGGCAACCGCGTTCGCGTTTCTCCCGCTGCCCAGCCCGCCGCGGGTCCCCGGCAGCCTCAAGGCCGTTCGTCCTCGGCTACGCCTCCGGGCGCTCCGCCTTGACCCTGCCGCGCCCCCGCGCAAACCTCGCAGCTACGGAAGAACGCCCTGCAGAAGAAGTCAAAGTCAAACCCCCCGGTAGACGCGGGGGACCGAGCACAGATAAGGGGGATGGGGAAACCGGACCGCATAGCGGTACCGGCGCCCCTGACTACCAATGGATAACGGCGCACCCGCGGAGCCGGCCCTGGTCGGCACGGGCGCGGACGGCCGGCGACTCGGCATCATGGGTGGCACGTTCGACCCCATCCACCATGGGCACCTGGTCGCCGCCAGCGAGGTCGCGCACTACTTCAGCCTGGACGAGGTCATCTTCGTGCCGACTGGCCGCCCCTGGCAGAAGAACGGCCGGAACGTTTCCCCGGCCGAGGACCGGTACCTGATGACGGTCATCGCCACGGCGGCGAACCCGCGGTTCTCAGTCAGCCGGGTGGACATCGACCGGCCCGGCGAGACGTACACCATCGATACGCTCCGCGACCTGCGCGCCGAGCGCGGTCCCGACGCCGAGTTCTTCTTCATCACAGGAGCGGACGCGCTGGCCAAGATGATCTCCTGGCGGGACGCGGACGAGCTGTTCAAGATGGCGCACTTCGTCGGCTGCACGAGGCCAGGGCACCGGCTGGCCCCGACCGGCCTGCCAGACGAGAGGATCAGCCTGGTCGAGATCCCCGCGCTGGCGATCTCCTCGACCGAGTGCCGCGCGCGGGTGCGCGACCATAGCCCGATCTGGTATCTGGTTCCGGACGGCGTGGTCCAGTACATCTCGAAGCGGGGCCTGTACCGCGGATGACCTAGCTCAGCGACTCAGGATGCCGCGGTCGGCCTCAGCGTCCGACCCGGTGGGGATCGGCTGCTGAGACCTCGCCACGATTGCCTGCAGCGCGGCCACATGCTGCTCAAATGCCTGGCGGCCGGCCTTGCTGAGACTCGCTGAGGTGCGCGGGCGCTTGCCGACGAAGCTCTTGCGGATCTCGACGTAGCCGGCCGACTCAAGGGTGGACAGCTGCTTGGATAGTGCCGAGTCGGACAGGCCGAGCTCGTCGCGGATGTACTTGAAGTCGGCCCATTGCGCCGCCGCGAGCAGTGAGACGATCTCGAGCCGGGTCGGCGCGTGAATCAGCTCATCGAAGCCAGCCGTGCTCACGACCTGACTCCTCCGTTGGTGCTCCGTGCGTGGTCAGGGGCGCGGCCGGCAGGATCGCTGTGGAGGAGACCTTGCCACTGGCTGCTCCGAGCCTCCGGCGCCCCGGTCATGTGCTGCCGGGCGTTGCTGAGCATGAGACTGTGCAGGTACCGGTTCAGCAGCGGCCCGCCGATCACGAGGATGACACCGCCCGCGGCGTAGCTGATGGTGAGGGGATGGGGGACGCGGTCATCGGTGAGGATGATCGCGGTCGCTAGGGTCACTGCGGTCACCAGCACTATCAGGCCCATCAGCGCGACGGAGGCGGGTCCGCTGCGCTGTGCGGCGTCGCGTACCTTAACGCGACGGCGCACTCCGGGGATTGTCGTGCTGATCAGCGCCGCGACGACGAGCACGACGAGCGGGATCGTGATGGCCAGCACGACCGCGTCGTGACTGTCCCTGGCGGCGCCGATGGCGACCAATGCGGCCGCGATCACCCACCAGTACCAGGGTCGTACGAGCGCGGTCTTGATGACGTCTTCCTGCCGCCGCTGGATCTCGGCCAGCTCGGCCGCTGCGTTGGCCCCGGTCGGCCCGGATCCGGCGGGCTGGGACTGCTGCGTGTTAGCCATGGCAACCTCCAGATGGGAAACTACTTTCCTAACTGGAAAGTATCAGGCACTTTCCGACCTGGCAAGTACTTTCCTGTCCGGATCTGCCGCCGAGGCGGAGCCCACCACCGGGCTCAGTTCTGGGTTACCTGAGCCGATGTGATCTGCCCGTTGTCCACGGTGTAGTCCCCCGTGTAGGACTTGGTGCTGCCGTCCGTTTGCTGTGCGGTGATGCTGACAGTCACCGTGTCGCCAGATTGTGAGACCTCGCTGACAGACGTCTGCGTAGTCGTCTGATACCCCGCCACCCAGGCGCTGTACGGCCCGAGAGTCGTCTGCATGGATGGTGACAGGAGTGACCAGGCCTGCGAGTAGTTGCCGCTCTCGATGTCCCCGTAGTACGCGCTGACAACTGCCCACGGGTTCGTGATCTCCGGTTGTGAAGGTGCCGGGGCAGCGTTAGCCGGCGGCGGCGTCGCCGGGGTATTCGGCGGCGGTGTATTCGGCGGCGAGGTCGGGGTCACCGTGACGGTAGGTTGATGCGCCGCGGGAGCCGCTGCCGAGCCACATGCGGACATGCTGAGGCCCGCCGCGGTTATGCCGAGAGTGACTCCTGCGGTCGCTATGAGTGCTTTGCGATGCATAAACTCAGCCCCCTCTCCCCATTCGACTACTGCCTCGGGCCTCGGCGAGCAGCGGGTGCGACCGCTAGGCTGCGATCGGCGGGTGTGACGCGGAGGTCGGGGTGCGGCTCGAGTCGGTGGGCAAGCGATACGGGCTGCGCCAGCCGTGGGTCGTTCGCAATGTCAGCCAGGAAGTGGCCGCTGGGCGGCTGATCAGGCTCGAAGGCCCGAACGGCAGCGGTAAGTCCACTCTGCTGCGGATGATGGCAGGCGCACTCCTGCCGTCTGCAGGGCGGGTGACCGGACGGCCGCGCGCGGCGTACGTGCCAGAGCGGTTTCCCGGCGCGCTGGCCTTCTCGGCGCGCGAGTACCTGTTCCATTTGGGCCGGATCCACGGCCTGTCCGAACCGCGGCTGTCGGCGGCCGTGGCGGAGTGGCTGGACCGGCTCGGCGCTACCGAGTACGCGGCGGCGCCGCTGCGGACGCTGTCCAAGGGCATGTGTCAGAAGGTCGCGATCGCTCAGGCGCTGCTGTCCTGTCCTGACCTCCTGGTGCTTGACGAGGCCTGGACCGGGCTTGACCAGGCCGCGCGCGGGGCGCTCGATGAGGCCGTGGGAGAGCGGGTGGCGCAAGGCGGCACGGTCCTGTTCGTCGATCATGACCCGGCCCGGCTGGCCAGCCAGGTTGACGAGCGGTGGCAGCTAGCGGGCGGTGCGGTACGGTACCTGCCCGGAGCAGCGGCAGGAGGCCAGACTCCTCCGGGAGTTGCCGAGTCGGCCGTGATCGTCGAGCTCACTGGCCTCGAGGCCGGCTCGCTGGCCCAGCTCGGCGGGCTGGATGGCGTGCTCTCGGTCTGGCCAGACCGGGTCGCTGACGACGAGCCCGCTCGCAGGCTCGAGCTGGTTCGGCTGACGATCGCAGAGGCAGATTCCGACGCGGTCCTGCGACGGCTGCTCGGCTGGGATGGAGTCCATGTCATCGAGGTCCGCCACGGAACCGGGCGGGAGGCTGCCCGGTGATCTCCCTGCTGAGGTATCACACGGCGAACCTGTTCAGGTCGCACCGCTGGATCCTGCCGCTGATCGCCTACGCGCTGCTGATCTCAGTCGGCGGCACCAGCTCGCACCTGGCCGCGACGTCACCCGCGGAGCTCGCCAGGCTGGACGGTCAGGCGCTGGCGTCGGGCTTTGACTGGAGCGCGGCGATCCTGGTCCCGGTTGTTGCCCTGCTGACCAGGCTCATGCTGACCGCCGAGCCAGGGGCGGCCAGGGCGTGTGCTGCCGTCGCCAGGGGACCGGGACGGGCGCAGCTCGCGGCGCTACTGGTCGCGTTCGCGGGCGGCCTGGTGCTCGGTCTAGCCGGTGCCTGCTATGAGCTGGCGGCAAGCGGGCACCAGACTGCGCTGCTGCTGCCATTCCTCGCAGGCCTGGGCAAGGCGCTGATCTGCGTGCTGGTCGGCTCGGCCGTCGGGACGCTGTTCAACCCGCCGCTGATCAGGCACGGGGCGGTGGCCCTCCTCAGCACGATCGCGGCCGTCGTAGTGGCGCTGGTGTCGAGCATCTCGCCTGCTGGTGCTGCTTTGCGGGGTAACGGCGCGACCGTGCAGTCCGCGGCCTGGCCGACGGGGGTGCCGCTGCTGGCCGCGTTCGCGCTGGTTGTGATTTCGTGGGGCGTGTCCTGCTGGCTGGCCGGGCGGCGAGCTGACTGAGCCAGCTTTGATGAGCGCCGGCTTTGATGAGCCGAAGCGGCCGCGAGGTGACGAGCTGCCGAGATTGGGGCGGCCACGTTCCCGTTATTAAGGTTCTAAAAGCCGCGAAACACCCTGATGCGGCCGCGCGCGTTGTCGGCGTTGGCAGCTACGCTTGGTCTTGCTTGCGTCGTAGGGCTACCGAGGAGGACTGCCAGCACTCGTGACTGCCACTAAGAGGGCCGTCGAGCTCCTGGAGATCGCGGCCGCAGCCGCGGCTGACAAGCTCGCCTCCGACATCATCGCCTACGACGTCAGCGAGCAGCTCGTGATCACTGACGCCTTCCTGCTCTGCTCGGCCGCCAATGACCGCCAGGTGCGCGCGATCGTGGACGAGATCGAGGATCGGCTGCGCAAGGCCGGCGCGCGGCCGGCGCGTACCGAGGGGGAGCGGGAAGCGCGCTGGGTGCTGCTCGACTACATCGACGTGGTGATCCACGTTCAGCACGCCGAGGAGCGCGTCTACTACTCGCTCGAGCGGCTGTGGAAGGACTGCCCGCTGATCCCGGTGCCCGAGCCAGTTGGCGCGGCCCGTGCCGCGAGCCAGAACGGCCGCGGCCCGGCCGGCCAGGATTAGGCATTGACTGCTGCGGAGGACCGCGTCGCCCCGAGCTGGTGGCCAGGCGGCGATGACGAGAGCGTCGTTACCCTCGTGCTGTGGCGGCACGGCCAGACCGCCTACAACGTGGAGCACCGGTTCCAGGGACAGAGCGATGTCCCGCTGGACGAGGTCGGCCGCCTGCAGGCGGCGCAGGCCGCTCCGTACCTCGCGGCGATGAAGCCGGCTGCGATCTACTCCTCGGACCTGAGCCGCGCGACGGCAACAGCTGCGGCGCTGGCCCGGCTGACCGGGCTGCCCGTTCAGCTGGATAAGGACCTGCGCGAGCGCTCGGGCGGCTCATGGGAGGGCCTGACCGAGAGGGAGATCGCCGAGCGGTTCCCGGAGGAGCGCAAGACCTGGTCTCCGCCGGACGGCGAGCCGGTGAGCGCCGTTACCGAGCGGGCCTCGGCCGCGCTGGTGCGGATCGCTGACACGGCCGGCGGCGGTTCGCTGGCGGTCGTGGTCGCCCACGGCGCTGCTCTGAGCCTGGCCGTCGCTAACTTGCTCGGAGTCCCGGTGCAGCCGCGCGTGCTCGGCCCGTTCGGCAACTGCCACTGGTCCGTGATGACCCGCCGCAGCACCAGATGGCGGCTCCTAGAGCACAATGTCGGTATGCTTCCCGAACTAGTCCTTGGCGGCCTGCCCGGCGACGAAGAGTAGGCGGTTCTTGTACACTGGCGTGGCTATGTCGCCGCTTGGCGGCAGAGCACTGCGGGGCTATGGCGCAGCTGGTAGCGCGTCTGCATGGCATGCAGAAGGTCAGGGGTTCGAATCCCCTTAGCTCCACACCACGTTGAAAGGCCTACTGGGCCGTCTCCGGATGTCGGCTCTGACCTGCGGTTTCTCTAAGTTCTGGCGCCGAACCTCAGCCTACTCAGGGACCGTTTCCGTTTCGAGCAGTGACCTGAGGATGTCTTCCATCGCGTCGAAGCTCTCTTCCTGGCCGTCGAACCTGGTCATGTGGTCGCGGCCAGCCTGGTCGCGGAACGCCAGCCTCATCGTCAGCGTCGTCACTCCTTCAGTTTCGTGCAGCTGCATGGTCTCGACCGCCTCCGCATCCGGCCAGCCGTCGAACAGCCATGTCTCCACCGTCCGGACGGGCGGCTCGATCTCCAGGTAGGTTCCGCGGAACGAGCACTCGGTGCCGTCTTCCGTCACGAAGACGTGGTGGTAGGTCCCGCCGACGCGCAGGTCGATCTCGCAGACCTTCATCTGGTCCGGGGGTGTGGCGCCCCACTTGCTCACGTGCTCGGGCTTGGTGAGCACGTCGAAGACGAGTGCGATCGGGGCGTCGAACTCTCGTGTTATGAGGACGTCGAGCTCGTTCGGGAACTCAATGCGTGCCGAGCCGTGCCGGTTAGGTGTCACTGCCGTCTCCTTGCTGCTGGAGTTCCTGGAGGTAGTCGTCGATCCGGTCCAGCCGGTCGTTCCACGCCTGCTCGTACTTGGCCAGCCAGTCGTGCAGCGGCCGCAGCCGCGCGGGTTCGAGGCGGTACAGCCGAAGACGGCCTTCTGCCCGGCTCCGGACGAGGCCCACCTCGCTGAGCACTTTCAGGTGCTTGGACACCTGGGGCTGGGACAGCGAGAGCTGGGTCACGATCGCCCCGACTGCCTTCTCGCCCGTCGTCAGCACGTCCAGGATGTCGCGGCGGTCAGCCTCGGCTATCGCATTGAAGACGTCTGACGTCGTAGAAGCGCGGGCCACCCGGCCATCATATTCCGATATCGACATATGTAAAGCGCCGTGCTCGTGAAGGCAGCGGCAACTGCCGACGTCAGGTCTGCACCCAGGCCGCGTAGAAGATGGCGAGGCCCAGTGCCACGCACAGCCCGGAGATCAGCCAGAACCTGATCACGATCGTCGTGTCCGACCAGCCGCTCAGCTCGAAGTGGTACTGGAGCGGCGCCATCTTGAAGACTCGCTTCCCCTTGCCGGTTCTGATCCTGGTCCACTTGAAGACGCCGATCTGGATCAGGTCCGACATCGTGATGATCACGAACAGGCCGCCTAGTATGCCGAGCAGCAGCTGGGTTTTGGTGCAGATTGCCAGCCCGGCCAGCACGCCGCCGAGAGCCAGCGACCCGGTGTCGCCCATGATGATCTTGGCGGGCGGAGCATTCCACCACAGGTACCCGATGCAACCGCCCAGAACCGAGGCCGCGACGACCGCCATGTCGAGCGGGTCGCGGACCTGGTAGCACCGGTCGGCCAGAAGGCTAGTGCACTCATTGCGCTCCTGCCAGATCCCGATCAGCACGTAGGCGGCCAGCACGACGATCGTCGATCCGGCGGCCAGCCCGTCCAGGCCGTCCGCGAGGTTCACCGCGTTGGACGCGCCTACTGTCATGAAGATGGCCCAGATCACGAACGGCAGCGTGCCGAGGACAGGACCGAAATCCCGCAAGAACGACAGCCGCGCATCGGCCGGGGTCAGGTCGAATCGGTCCGGATGCTGCAGCACCTCCAGCCCGAATACAGCTGCGACGGCCACCTGGCCAGCCACTTTCGCCCGGCTGCGCAGTCCGAGGCTCGTCTGCCGGAAGATCTTCAGGAAATCGTCGATGAACCCGACCACGGCGAGGCCGGTCATGATCATCAGCACCAGCAAGCCCGACGCGGTCACCCCGGTGCGGGTGAGGGCGTGCCCGGCCGCATAGCCGATCAGAGAGGCGGCGACGAAGACCGTGCCGCCCATCGTCGGCGTGCCGCGCTTGCTCTCGTGCGACTTGAGGCCCTCGACCCGGATCGGCTGGCCGTACCCGAGCCGCCGCATGAGCCTGATGAACAGGGGCGTCCCCAGCAGAGCGGCCACTAGCGCCACGCCGCCGGACAGAATGATCGTCTTCAATGAAGCAGAGCCCCGCGGTCGCACGTCGACCGGAACTTGCCCCAGGAGGGCTGACGGCGGTTCACGCTGAGCAGATTATCCAAGATTGTTCTTGAACTAGGAGCAAGTTCCGGGTCGAGGCCACCCCGAACCGGGAGCAGTGGGACAGCGTTGCGCCGCCCGCCGTGCGCTTACCTCACCAGATGCCCCCGAAACCGCTGTCGGCCGAGTAGTTCCACGGCTGGTATGCCGACCAGGCCGCCAGGCCGGCCGTTGCCGAGATCATGAACCGGCATACCGGCTTCCCGCGGGACACGCGGGCCGGTGTGGTGCTCGCCGAGGCGATCCCGGAGCCGACCGGGCAGCTTCGGCTCGGGCCAGGGAGCACGCTGCCCGATGCCGGGGCCGTGATCTGCATCGACGCTATCCAGTTCGCCGAGGAGCCGGCTGCCGCTTACGACGAGCGCCGTTGCAACCAGCCCCTGACTGGGGTTAACGAGAGCGTCTGAGCCGGGTTCGGTCAGGCTGTTGGCCGCTGATCCTGCCCGACGCTCTCGGCGGCGCGGTCAGTCTGTTCTCCGCCAGTCCGCCCTTGTTCCAGCTGCTCCGCGTGAGCTGCGGCGAGCTCTCGGGCGAACGCGGTGAGGCCGACAAGGAGTGCGTGGCGCTCGCTGGGAGCCATCGGGGTGAGCATCCGGTCGTGGTACTCGCGCCAGGCCTGTCGCAGCTGCGTGGCGGCCTTCTCTCCGGACTCGGTCAGGCAGAGACGCAAATGACGGCGGTCGCGCACGTCACGCTCGCGGGCGATCAGGCCCCTGCGCTCCAGCGCTGCGCACAGCCGGCTGACCCTGCTCTTGTCGACGCTCAGACGGTCCGCCATCTGCTGCTGGGTGATGTCGCCAGCGGCGCGCAGTTCCACCAGCAACGAGCCCTCCGCGGCGGACAGCGTCGTTCCCGCCACGTCGCTGACCGGCGCCTCAAGGTGCACCGACACCAGCCGCATCACCCGGGCGAGCAGCGTCTCGAGCAGCTCGGCTTCTGAGTCAGGCATGGCAGAACTCCAAGGTCGATACTCTAAAGGTTGACATCAGCAACTGTTGATGAGAGCGTCGAACTGGTTGCTATCGACAACGATTATAGGGAGCGCTCATGCATAAGGCATTTCTCGCGCTCATTCAGCGCGCCCACTTCTCCGGCGGTGAGGCCTACGACCACTACACAGTGAGAATCTTCAGGGGCATCCACCGGCGCGTGGCCGACGACGTGGCGACGACCGCCCCGGCTGGCGGTGTCGTTCTCGACGCAGGCTGCGGCAGCGGTCGTCTGGCAGTCCTGATCGCTCGCCGGCGGCCAGATCTGCAGGTGCACGGGGTGGACCTGGAG
>Ga0335075_10010182_pt1 | contig 14286 bp, 13 predicted proteins | sample Lox_Sample_24_FD_206723 | JGI IMG/M metagenome (GOLD analysis project Ga0335075, IMG submission 206723) | Soil microbial communities from Loxahatchee National Wildlife Refuge, Florida, United States - Lox_Sample_2.4 | ecosystem: Environmental > Terrestrial > Soil > Wetlands | place: USA...
GTGGAATCGGGACTTGCGGCCTGCGTGAGCCGGACGGCGCCGGTACACTCGACTTATCGCTGGCAGGGCGCTGTCCAGGATGAACCGGAAGTGCTGCTGGTCATCAAAACCCTCACCTCCCGGTACTCGGAGCTCGAGATGCGGCTGAAATCCCTCCATCCATACGACGTGCCGGAAATCATCGCCCTGCCCGTCGCCGCAGGCTCGGCGGACTATCTCTCGTGGCTGCAGGGGGCTGCCGGATGAAGCGCTCAGGCCCAGCCCTGGCCATCCTGCTGCTGCTTTGCGCAGCGGCCGCCGGCGCCGCGACCAGTACCCCGCAGAATGCGCCTGCCGGCGGCAATAATGGCCTGCTCGCCGCCCTCGCCAGCCAGCAGAAATTCCTGCCGGTGGACCAGGTCTTCCACGTCAGCGCGACCGCCGCCGGGCCGAGCTCCATCCGGCTGGCCTGGAGCATTCGCGACGGCTACTACCTGTATCGCAGCCGGCTCAAGGTCGCCACCGCGGCCGGGACCCGGCTTGGGACGCTGCAGCTGCCGCAGGGCCTCATCAAGATGGACCCGTACTTTGGCCGGGAGGAGATCTACCGCCGCGCCGTGACCGGGGTGCTGCCCGTCGAGCGGGAGGCCGCGGGCGGCGCCGCCAATGTGTCATTGCAGGTCACGTACCAAGGTTGCGCGGACGCGGGCCTCTGCTATCCGCCCACGACCAAGACCCTGAGCGTGGCCCTGCCGGCAACTGGCGCTGCGGCGCCGGGTGCGGGAGGGGCCTCGGGCGACACGTCGAGCGCCCTCCAGGCCCCGCAGCAGGGGTACGCGGCCGCCGCTCGCTCGGGCAGCCTCCTGATCATGCTCGCAGCGTTCTACGGGTACGGGTTACTTCTGGCATTCACGGGATGCGTCTACCCGACTATCCCCATCCTCTCCGCCATCATCGTCGGTCAAGGACGCACGGTAACCACTCTGCGTGCCTTCGTCCTGTCGCTCACATACGTTCTGGGCATGGCGCTCACATACACGATCGCCGGCACCGCCTTCGCGGCCCTGGGCGGTCGGGCGCCGGCGGCCGCATTCGAGCGTCCGTGGATCGTGGCCTCCTTTGCCGCGGTGTTCGTCGCCATGGCACTGTCCATGCTGGGATTCTTCACTGTACAAATGCCCGCCGCATTGCAGACCCGGATCGCGAATCTCAGCACCCGCCAAAGCGCCGGAACGCTCGGCGGCGTCGCCATCATGGGCGCTCTCTCGGCCCTGCTGGTCACGACCTGCGTGGGCCCGGCGCTGGTGGCGGCCCTTGCCCTCATCACCCAGACCGGTGAGGTCGCCCGGGGCGCGGCCGCGCTCTTCGCTCTCTCCATCGGCACCGGCACGCCGCTCCTCATCATCGGCACCTCCGCAGGCAAGCTGCTGCCCAAGTCCGGACCCTGGATGGACACCATCAAGCGGTTCTTTGGCGCCATCATGCTCGGTGTCGCCGTCTGGATGCTGGGCCGCGTCCTCCCCGCCCGAGTGACCTTGGTGCTCTGGGCCGTGCCGCTCGGCACGGCGGCGGCCGTGTTGTTCGTCGGCGCCCGGCAGGTCAGGGGGTCGCGCTGGCCGCTGCGAGCCGGGGGTCTCGCGGCCGGGCTTTATGGGCTCGCGCTCATTGCGGGGGCCGCTCTCGGCGGCACCAACCCGTTGTCGCCCATCCCGGCTTGGGCGGGCACGCAGCAGTCCCTCCTCTTCCAGCCCGTGCGCAGCGTGGCAGACCTCGACCGTCAGGTGGCGCAGGCGTCCACTGAGGGACGTCCGGTGATGATCGACTTCTATGCGGACTGGTGCACCTCGTGCAAGGAGATGGAGGACACCACCTTCCTCGACCCGAGGGTGCGCAAGGCTCTTTCCGGCATGGTACTGCTGCGGGCCGACGTGACAGCGGACGATGCGGACGACAAGGGACTCCTCAAGCGCTTCGGTATCTTCGGTCCGCCAACCATTGCCTTCTTCGGCCGCGACGGCCAGGAGCGGCCGCGCTACCGCGTAGTCGGCTACATGAAGAGCGCCGAATTCGCGGCTGCCGTGCGCGCCGCCACAAGCTCGCAGCCGGCATCCTGATATCGCGATGCGGATTTTCCTGACTCGAGCGCTTCCGGCGACCGGGCTGATCGTTGCCGCCGGGTTCGCGGGGTTCTTTGCCTATGGACGCCTGATCGGTCCGAGGATGATCCTGGCAACGGTATCGCCGCCCGCGGCGCAAGGCCCCGCCGCCGCCCCGATGCGCATGAAAGGATCCGCGGACACGGCGCCGGCTGGTCAGGATCAGGAGGGTTCCGCGCCGGCGATTCCGGACACGCTCCCCGACATCGCATTCACGGACCGCTCGGGAGCCATTCGCCATCTCTCGGACTGGAAGGGTCATCCGCTGCTCGTGAATTTCTGGGCGCCCTGGTGCGGGCCGTGCCGGGACGAGATTCCGCTCCTCGAGAAGCTGAGCCGCGAGCGTGCGCCCAGCGGATTGCAGGTCGTGGGAGTCGCGGTGGACGCCCGCGCCGCGGTGCTCGACTACGCGCGGCAGGCGGCCATCCAGTATCCTCTGCTCATCGGCCAGAAGCCCGGTCTGCAGGCCGTGCACGCGCTCGGCATGGACGAGATTTTCCCATTCTCGGTGTTCGTCGATACCAGCGGGCACATCGTGACCCTCAAGGTGGGCGCCCTGAAGGCAGACCAGGCCAGGCTGATCCTGGACCGGCTGGACGATCTCGACCGCGGACGCATCGATCTCGCTACCGCGCGCCGCGAAATTTCGGACGGCATGGCCCAGCTGGCCCTGGCGCGCACGCAGACGCCAAACGCGAGATTCTGAGCCGTTTGCAGGCATTCGCCACAAAAACCCCCCGTTTCCTTGGAATTAGGGTAAATTCCCGCGCGTCGCTTGATTCGAGCACGCGTGCTTCCGCATGACCCGTCTGCTACTGCTGAACGGTCCGAACCTGAATCTGCTCGGAACCCGGGAGCCCGGGATCTACGGTGCTGAGACGCTGGCGGCGATCGAGCGACGGGCCGCGGAGGTTGCGCGCGAGGACGGCCGGGAGCTGCTGTGCTTCCAGAGCAATGCGGAGCACGAGCTCATCGTGCGCATCCATCAGGCCGCCGCCGAGAAGATCGGCCTGCTGATCTTCAATCCCGGCGCCTTCACCCACACCAGCATCGCACTGCGCGATGCCGTGCTGGCCGTGCGGCTGCCGATGATCGAGGTGCATCTTTCCAACCCGCATGCGCGCGAGGAGTTCCGGCGCAGCTCCTACTTCTCCGACATCGCGGTCGGTGTGATCGCGGGCTTCGGCCCGCTGAGTTACGAGCTCGCCGTGCGCGCGGCCTGCCGGCATCTTGCCCGCCCGCCGACCTCGTCCTGACAAGCGCCGACTTCCTTCCAACACGAGCAACAGACCAGGGGGAGCGTTCCCGGCATGGACATTCGAAAAATCAAGAAACTGATCGAGCTGCTGGAGGAATCCGGCATCGCGGAGATCGAGATCAAGGAAGGTGAGGAGGCGGTGCGCATCAGCCGCATGCCGCCGGCCGGCGCCGCGCCGGCGCTGCCGATGCAGGCCTGGTTTGGGCCGGGGCAGCCGGCGTGGGACGGCGGGCGCGCCGCCGCGCCGATGCCGCATGCCGCCGCGCCCGAAGGCTCGGGTCAGGGGGCGGCAGGCGAAGGCGCCGCGAAGCCGAAGCCCAACGAGCACGTCATCACGGCGCCGATGGTCGGCACTTTCTACGCCAGCCCCTCGCCGGGCGCGAAGGCATTCGTCGAGATCGGCGACGAGGTGAAAGTCGGCCAGGTGCTGTGCATCATCGAGGCCATGAAGATGATGAATCAGATCGAGGCCGATCGCGCCGGGAGGATCACCTCCATCATGGCGCGCAACGGCGACCCGGTCGAGTTCGGGCAACCGCTCTTCGTAGTCGAATAAGCGCCCCTATGCTGGAGAAGGTCGTCATCGCCAACCGCGGCGAGATTGCTCTGCGCATACTGCGCGCCTGCCGCGAGCTCGGCATCAAGACGGTTGCGGTGCACTCCACCGCCGACTACAGCCTGAAGCACGTGCTGCTGGCGGACGAGTCGGTCTGCATCGGACCGCCACCCTCCGTGGCCAGCTATCTCAACATGCCGGCCATCATCAGCGCCGCCGAGGTCACGGATTCCGTGGCCATCCATCCTGGCTACGGCTTTCTCTCCGAGAACGCCGATTTCGCCGAGAGGGTCGAGAACAGCGGCTTCGTCTTCGTCGGTCCCCGCGCGGAAACCATCCGCACCATGGGCGACAAGGTCTCGGCGATCCGGGTCATGAAGAGTCACGGAGTACCGTGCGTCCCGGGCTCGGATGGACCGCTGGGAGACGATCCGGAGGAAAACCTGCGCATCGCGCAGGACATCGGCTATCCCGTGATCATCAAGGCCTCGGGCGGCGGCGGCGGCCGCGGCATGCGTGTTGTGCACAGCGAAGCCTCCCTGCTCAATTCCATCGGCATCACCCGGGCTGAGGCGCGCGCGGCTTTCGGCAATGACCAGGTGTACATGGAGAAATTCCTGGAGCGGCCGCGCCACATCGAGTTCCAAGTGCTGGCGGACGGTCACGGGAACGTTATCCACCTGGGCGAGCGCGACTGCTCCATGCAGCGTCGGCATCAGAAGGTTTTGGAGGAGGCCCCCGCGCCCGGCATTACCGCACGGCAGCGACGCGTCATGGGCGAGCGCTGTGTCGAGGCGTGCCGCGCAGTAGGCTATCGCAGCGCCGGGACCCTGGAGTTTCTCTATCAGGACGGCGAGTTCTACTTCATCGAGATGAACACGCGCATCCAGGTGGAGCATCCGGTCACCGAGCTGGTCACTGGCATCGACCTCGTGAAGGCTCAGCTTCTCATCGCCGCGGGCGAGCGCCTGGCGTACGTGCAGAGCGACGTGCAGATGCGCGGGCACGCCATCGAGTGCCGGATCAATGCCGAGGACGCCAAGACCTTCATGCCCTCGCCCGGGCCGATCCGGCTGTGGCACGCTCCGGGCGGCCCCGGCATCCGTGTCGACAGTCACGTGTATTCCGGCTATCACGTGCCGCCCAACTACGACTCGCTGATCGGCAAGCTCATCGCCTACGGCGACACGCGCGAGACCGCCATCGCCCGCATGAAGAATGCGCTCGCGGAAATGGTGATCGAAGGAATCAAGACCAACGTGCCGCTGCACCAGGAAATCTGCAATCACGCGGCGTTCCAGAAGGGCGGCACCGACATCCACTACCTGGAAAGGCGTCTCGGGCTGAGGTAAGCGTATTTCGCCCCCATTCCACGAGATCAGCTGGGATCTCGGGCGGCTTGCGGCAGAGGATGCCGAGGCCGCCTGCCTCGCCTGCGGCGCGATCGCCGTCACCTTCAGCGACGCCGACGACCGCGACACCTCGCCGGTGCTCGAGCCGGCGCCCGGTGAGTTCCGTCTCTGGCCGCAGGCGCGCATCCAGGCTCTCTTTCCACCCGAAGCGGATCGCGACGAGATCGTCCGCGCGTTGAGTCGGACATTGGGTGTCGACCCGGCGCTGCTGCGCCCGCGTGCGGTGCCCGATCGCGCGTGGGAGCGCGAATGGCTGCGCGACTTCCACGCGATGCGATTCGGCCGGCGGCTGTGGGTCTGCCCCCATCACGAGCAGGTCACCGACCCGCAAGCCGCGGTGGTGCGCATGGATCCGGGCCTGGCCTTTGGCACGGGCACGCACGCGACCACGGCCCTATGTCTCGAATGGCTTGACGCGCACCCACCGGCCGATGCCGCGGTGGTCGATTTCGGTTGCGGCTCCGGCGTGTTGGCGTTGGCGGCCCTGCGGCTCGGCGCGCGATCCGCCAGCTGTTTCGACATCGACCCCCAGGCGCTGATCGCCACCCACGACAACGCCAGCGCGAACGGGCTCAGCGAGCAGGTGCGGCTGTGCGATTCCGCGGCCGCCATCCCGCGGGGCGCCGATCTCCTGCTCGCGAACATCCTGTCCGGCCCGCTCGTGGAGCTGGCGCCTTGCTTCGCCGAAATCCTGCGGCCGGGGGGCGCCGTGGTCCTCTCGGGTCTCATGGAGAAGGAAGCGTCCGAGGTGACACACGCCTACGACGCGTGGTTTGATATGCGCGCCTTTGGGGTCCGCGAGAGTTGGGTCTGTCTTTGGGGGCGGCGCAATAGCCGCCAACGCGCCTGAATGTTCACCGTCTGCCCAAAATGCGCCCTCACCCTGGTCGTCACCACGGCGGATCTGCGCATCGCGCAAGGCTATGTTCGCTGCGGGCGATGTCTGAACGTTTTCAACGCACTGGCGCGACTGTCAGAGGAGCGGCCAGGCACCGCACCCGAGGCGCCACCGCCGGAGACGGCGGCCTCCGGATCGCCCGGGCAGGAGCGCGCTCCTCCTGCCCCGCCCGCGCCCTCTTCCGCACCTGACCCACCTTCCACGGCCGACGATACAGGCGAGATCGAGATCGAGCTCGACGCCAGCAGCGTCTTCGTGACGGCCACCCGCCCTCCCTCGGCACCGCAGCGTACCACCGAGCCCGCAGAGCAGCAGGGGGCCGTCACCGACGAAGACGACGACCACGCGGACACGAGCGAAGATGTAGCCGCCGACGTGGCGGCAGATGTGGCGGCAGCCGTCGCGGCAACCGCCCAGCGCGCACGCCCGGCCGCCGCGACCCAGTCACCTTTACCGGCAGCGCGCGAGCCGCCCCCTGCGCAGGCGCCGCACGAGGGGGCCGTGGCAGCGCCCCCACCTCGCGAGCAGCCCTGGCCGCCGCAGCGGGCCGAACCGTCAGCGTCCGTGCAAGCGGCCGAAGCGCAACAGACCAACACCGCGCCGCAGCACCCGGACGAGATTTTCGGACTGGAGAAGCGGCGCCCGCCCGCGGGTCTCGCCTGGCAGCTGGGGGCCGGTGCACTGGTGCTCGCTCTGGCCCTGCAGATCGTCAATCACTACCGGGACTCTCTGGCCGCGAGTCCCACGCTGGGCGGTCCCCTGAGCGCTGTCTATTCCGCATTGGGCGTCAAGCTTGCTCCACGCTGGAACATCCACGCGTATGACGTGCGTCAGCTTGGCGCGTCCGTTGCAGGCGCTGCAGCGGGCGAGATCGTAGTGCGCGCAAGTGTCAAGAACTCCGCGGGCCGCGCCCAGCCGCTGCCGCTTTTGCGAGTGACGCTGCAGGACCGATTCGGCAATCGCATTGCCGCACGCGACGTGTCGCCCGGCGATTATCTGCCTTCCTCCGTCGCGCGGACTTCGCTGCTGGCCGCGGGAGGCCGCGTGGACGCGACCATGGTTTTCGTCGATCCAGGACCGCAGGCGGTCGGCTTCGAAATCGATGCCTGCCTGCGACAGCAGAGTGGCGAGGTGGCATGTGCGCACGGACCCTAGTGGTGGCGACTGCGCGTGATATGATTCGCCGCTTCCCAGAGGGGCATCTATGACTGAGAGAAAGAGGGGTCGGCAGCGGGACGCCTCTGGCGCCAGATTCAACGGGCGCACACTGAACGATCTGCTGCCGCAACGGCCTCTGCTGCCGTTGCGCAGCCACGCGGAGCGCGCCCTGAGCGATTATTTCACCAGCCTCAACGGCTCGCGGCCCGCGGATCTTTACGAGCTGGTGCTGCGGGAAGTCGAGGAGCCGCTCTTTCGCGTGGTGCTCGACTACGCGGAAGGCAACCAGAGCCGGGCAGCCGGTATTCTCGGCATCAACCGCGGCACCTTGCGCAAGAAGCTCAAGCAGCTCGGCCTCGCCCATTGACTGCGAATATGTTGCGCGTACGCCGCGCATTGCTGTCCGTTTCCGACAAGACCGGGCTGGTGGAGCTCGCGCGCGCGCTGGCGGCGCGCGACGTCGAGATCCTCTCGACCGGGGGCACCGCCCGCATGCTCGCGGACAACGGCCTCACCGTGCGGGAAGTGTCGGGCTATACGGGATTTCCCGAGATCATGGACGGGCGCGTGAAGACGCTGCATCCGAAGATCCATGGCGGCCTCCTGGGACGGCGCGGCATCGACGACGCGGTGATGGCGCAGCACGGCATTGAGCCGATCGATCTGCTGGTGGTGAACCTCTATCCATTCGCGCAGACGGTCGCACGGCCGGATTGCCGCTACGAAGAAGCGATCGAGAACATCGATATCGGAGGTCCGGCGATGCTGCGGGCGGCGGCGAAGAACCACGAGTCGGTGGCCGTGGCCGTCGATCCGGCGGACTATCCCACCCTGCTCGCGGAGCTGGGTGCGCACGACGGCTGCATCACGGCGGCGACGCGATCGCGCTTCGCGGCCAAGGTGTTTGCGCACACCGCGCGCTACGACACCATGGTTGCAAGTTATCTCGCAGGTCGCCAGGAATCCGCCGGCGAGCGCTTTCCGGCGACGCTGCCGCTGATTTTCGACAAGGTGCGGGATCTGCGCTATGGCGAGAACCCGCACCAGCGGGCGGCGCTCTATCGCGAGCCGATGGCGCGTGCAGCGAGCGTCGCCACGGCGCGCATGCTTCAGGGCAAGGACCTCTCGTTCAACAACATTGCCGACGCCGACACGGCGCTGGAGTGCGTGCGGCAGTTCGACGGGCCTGCCTGCGTCATCGTCAAGCACGCCAATCCTTGTGGCGTCGCGACCGCAGGCTCGGCACACGAGGCTTACGAGCGCGCGCACCGCACCGATCCAACCTCCGCGTTCGGCGGCATCATCGCCTTCAACCGGGAACTGGACGCCGCGCTCGCAGCCGCGATCCTGCAGCGGCAGTTCGTCGAGGTGCTGGCCGCTCCGGCCGTCGCGCCCGAGGCGCTGCCGGTCCTCGCGGGAAAACCCAACGTCCGGGTGCTCGCGGTCGGCGAGCTCAGCCCTCCGTCCGCCGATGAGCTCGAGTACCGCAGCATCAGCGGCGGATTGCTCTCGCAGACGCGGGATGCGGCGCAAGTCAGGGCCGCGGACCTGACTGTCGTCACGCGACGCAAGCCTACGGAACAGGAGACCGCCGATCTTCTTTTCGCCTGGCGCGTATGCAAGTTCGTGAAATCGAATGCCATCGTACTGGCTCGCGACGAAGCCACGGTAGGTGTCGGCGCGGGACAGATGAGCCGGGTGTACTCCATTCGCCTTGCCGCGCAGAAAGCTGCCGACGAGAAGCTGGCCGTAGCCGGAACAGTGATGGCCTCCGACGCGTATTCCCCGTTCCGGGACAACATGGATGTAGCCGCCGGCTATGGCGTGCGGGCGGTCATTCAGCCCGGCGGCTCGAAACGCGACGCGGAGGTGATCGCAGCCGCTGACGAGCACGGAATGGCGATGGTGCTGACCGGTATTCGCCACTTCCGACATTGATGAAAGTCCTCATCGTCGGCTCCGGCGGCCGCGAGCACGCTCTCGCGTGGAAATGCGCCGCCTCGCCTCGCGTCACCGACGTGTTGGTGGCGCCCGGCAATGCGGGCACTGCGGGAGAGCCGAAGGTACGCAACGTCGCGGTCCAGCCGACCGACATCGACGGGCTCCTTCGGGTCGCTCGCACCGAAGGCGTCGCGCTCACCATCGTCGGGCCGGAAGCGCCGCTGGTCATCGGTCTGGTCGATGCCTTCGAGCGGGCGGGCCTGCGCTGCTTCGGGCCCCGGCAGGCGCCGGCACGGCTCGAGGGCTCCAAGGCCTTCGCCAAGGAATTCCTGCAGCGGCACCGCATTCCAACAGCCGCCTCCATCACGGTCACGCGCGACAGCTTCGATCCGCAAGTGGTGCGGCGGCAACGCACGCCGATCGTCGTCAAGGCAAGCGGCCTGGCGTCGGGCAAGGGCGTGATCATCGCGCAAACCGCGGCGGAGGCCGTCGCCGCGGCGGAGGCGATGCTGGCCGGGCGGCTCGGTGAGGCCGGCCGGGAGGTGGTGATCGAGGAATTCCTGCAGGGCGAGGAAGCGAGCTTCATCGTCATGGCCGACGGCGCGCACGTGCTGCCGCTCGCAACTTCGCAGGATCACAAGCGGCTCGAGGACGGGGATCGTGGACCCAACACGGGCGGCATGGGCGCCTACTCGCCCGCGCCCGTGGTCACGGCGGCCGTCCATGCGCGCATCATGCGGGAGGTGATCGAGCCCACGATCGCCGGCCTCGCCGCCGAAGGCATGGCGTACACCGGCTTTCTCTACGCCGGCATCATGGTCGCGCCGGACGGCACGCCCAACGTTCTGGAGTTCAACTGCCGCTTCGGGGACCCGGAGACGCAGCCGATCCTCATGCGGCTGCAGTCGGACCTGACGGTGCTCTGTGAGGCGGCGCTCGACGGACGGCTGGACCAAGTGCAGGCGACCTGGGATGCGCGCGCGGCACTGGGCGTCGTGATGGCCGCGGAAGGCTATCCGGATGCACCCCGAATGGGCGCTGCGATCTCGGGACTGGAGGATGCCGCCAAGCTGCCGGGGAAGGTGTTTCACGCCGGGACCCGACTCGACGGCGGCAGGGTGCTGGTTAGCGGCGGCAGAGCCTTGTGCGCCACGAGCATGGGCGTGACGGTGGCCGAAGCGCAGAGCGCGGCGTACGCGCTGGTCGCAGCGGTGCACTGGCCTGGTGCAATCTATCGCCGCGATATCGGGTACAGGGCGATCGGATTGTAAATTGGCGCAAATCGCGCCCAGCGATTCGCGCGGCCAGCCCTGTGACTTTGTCTAGCTCGCGTCCCAGCGAGCTGCGCTGGGCCGCTTAAGTACTTGCTTTCGCACGGCTGGCGGCCGCCGCGGGGAAGCGCATAATGACTCCTGGTATGGTCGTTGCATTGTCCGGTGTGAACACGGGAGGAGCATTGACGATGACCGCGATTCACACTGCATCGGACCGTTTGGCATCCTGGCTCGAGAGCGAGTATTGCGCCTCGGTGGCGGCAACGATGCTCGCCCGCAACGAGTACTTCGAGCTCTTGGAGGATGCGATGATTCCGCCGGCGCGCCTGCGCCAGGCGCTGACGAGCTGGCGTGAGCACGCCAGCCACACCGAGGTCCTCGGTGGGCTGGTAGGTACGGCGTGACTCGTTAATCGACGAAAATCGTCGAGACGGTTTTCGCGGGAGCTAGCGCTTCATCGCCTCGAAGAATTCGCTGTTCGACTTCGTGTCCTTCATCTTGTCGAGCAGGAACTCGATGGCGGCGAGCTCGTCCATGGGATGCAGGAGCTTGCGCAGGATCCACATCTTGGCGAGCTCTCCCTGATCGGTGATCAGCTCTTCCTTGCGGGTGCCTGAGCGGTTGATGTTCACCGCCGGGAACACGCGCTTTTCCGAGATGCGCCGGTCGAGATGGATCTCGCTGTTGCCGGTGCCCTTGAATTCCTCGTAGATCACGTCGTCCATCTTCGAGCCGGTATCGATCAGCGCGGTGGCGAGGATGGTGAGACTGCCACCCTCCTCGATGTTGCGCGCCGCGCCGAAGAACCGCTTCGGCCGCTGCAATGCATTGGCGTCGACGCCGCCGGTCAGCACCTTGCCCGACGAGGGCACGACAGTGTTATAGGCGCGCGCGAGACGAGTGATCGAATCGAGCAGGATGACAACGTCCTTCTTGTGCTCGACCAGGCGCTTGGCCTTCTCGATCACCATTTCCGCGACCTGCACGTGCCGGGCCGCGGGCTCGTCGAACGTGCTCGAGACCACCTCACCCTTCACCGTGCGCTGCATCTCGGTCACTTCCTCCGGCCGCTCATCGATGAGCAGGACGATGAGGTAGACCTCGGGGTGATTAGCGGTGATGGCGGTGGCGATGTTCTGCAGCAGCATCGTCTTACCGGCCTTGGGCGGAGAGACGATGAGGCCGCGCTGGCCCTTGCCGATCGGCGCCACCAGGTCGATGGTGCGGGCGGTGAGATCCTCCGTCGAGCCGTTGCCACGCTCGAGCTTCAACCGCTTCGTGGGATGGAATGGCGTCAGATTCTCGAACAGCACCTTGGTGCGCGAGCTGTCCGGGGAATCGAAGTTGATCTCGCCGACCTTCAGCAGCGCGAAGTAGCGCTCGCCGTCCTTGGGTGGGCGGATGAGTCCGGAAATGGTGTCGCCGGTGCGCAGGTTGAAGCGGCGGATCTGGCTGGGGCTGACATAGATGTCGTCGGGCCCGGCCAGGTAGGAGCCGTCGGCCGAGCGCAGGAAGCCGAATCCGTCCTGCAGGATCTCGAGCACGCCGTCGCCGTAGATGTTCTCCCCATTGCGCGCGTGCGCCTTGAGGATCGAGAAGATGATGTCCTGCTTGCGCGAGCGGGCGAGACTCTCGAGTCCCATGGACTCGGCCACCTTGACGAGCTCGTGGATAGGCTTCGCCTTGAGCTCCGTCAGGTTCATCGAGCGCCGCGATTGCTGCAGCTCCGCGGGACTGATGATCTCCGAGTCGTCGGCGTCGAAGGCCTCCGGCTCGTGCATCAGGTCGTCGGGACGGCCGCCGCCATTGCCATTGGAGCGATTGCCATCGCGATTGCCGTCGCGGTCACGATTGCCACCGTGGCGCGGGCCTTTGGGCCGGTTGCGGCCTTGATTGCCTAAATAGCCTCTCACAGGTTGCTGTCCAGAAATGCCGATAGTTGAGATTTGGACAAGGCCCCGACTTTCTGGGCCTCGACCGTGCCGTTCTTGAAGAGGATGAGCGTGGGGATGCCGCGGATGCCGTACTTCGGGGGGGTCTGCGGGTTCTCGTCGATGTTGAGCTTGGCGATCTTCACGCGGTCCTGGTACTCGCTCGCGATCTCATCCAGGATCGGCGCGATCATCTTGCAGGGACCGCACCACTCCGCCCAGAAATCGAGGAGCACGGGCTTTTCGGACTTGAGGACGTCCTGGGCAAAGGTGGAGTCACTGGTATGCACGATGTGCGGATTGCTCACGCGGTTGAACCTCCGTCGAATACAGGAGTGCGAAAGTTGTCTTCTTCGTCTTGCGAAGGACGTGGATTGCGAAAAACGGGCGGGGGACCGGGAAAGTCCGTGCCAGAAGCACCCGTCAAACGGTTACACTAACTCGTAAATGAGTATTGAGCTTGAGCCTATTAGGAAAGCCTGCTGGAAAGATACCGGGCCGGCAGGTGGGGGCCGTTGGCCCGCCGTCTTGGTACGCTTTGTAGCGCTTCCGGGCCGATTTTGCAAGGCCCGCCAACCCTTCGGTGCAACAATATAAGCCTTTATTGATGACTGATCCACACTCTCCCACCTTCGATAGCCTCGGCCTCGCCCCGCCCGTTCTGCAGGGCGTTCGCGACGCCGGCTTCATTCACTGCACGCCGATTCAGGCCCAGACGCTGCCGATCGCGCTTTCCGGGCGCGACGTCGCGGGACAGGCGCAAACCGGCACCGGCAAGACTGCCGCGTTCCTGATTGCCCTGTACCAAACGCTGCTCTCGCATCCGGCTCCCGCAAGCCGCAACCCGACGTCCATCAGGGCTTTGATCCTGGCGCCCACCCGCGAGCTCGCGGTGCAAATTCATCATGACGCCGAGACTCTCGGGCGGCACACGGGGCTGGTACACGCAGTCGTGTACGGTGGCATCGACTACGAGAAACAGCGGCGCCAGCTCTCAGAGGGCATCGACGTGCTGATCGCCACGCCGGGCCGCCTGATCGACTATTACAAACAGCATGTCTTCGACATGAAGCATGCGCAGGTCCTGGTGCTCGACGAGGCCGATCGCATGTTCGACCTCGGGTTCATCGCGGACATCCGCTACATCCTGCGCCGCCTGCCGCCGCCGGAGCGACGGCAGTCGATGCTGTTCTCCGCAACGCTCTCGTACCGGGTCCTGGAGCTCGCGTACGAGCACATGAACAACCCGGAGCTGGTGCGCATCGAGCCGGACAAGATGACGGTCGATCGCGTGCGCCAGATCATGTACTACCCCGCGATGGAGGAAAAGGTTCCGCTCCTCGTGGGACTGCTGCGCCAGAGCGAGGCGCGGCGCACCATGATCTTCGTCAACACCAAGCGCATGGCGGAGCGGCTGGAAAGCGTCCTCAAAGCCAACGGCTTTCACGCGCAGGCACTCTCCGGCGATGTGCCGCAGGCCAAGCGGCTGCGCTTCCTGCGCGACTTCCACAACGGCGATCTCGCGGTGCTGATCGCCACGGACGTCGCTTCGCGTGGACTGCACATTCCCGATGTCAGCCATGTGTTCAACTTCGATCTGCCGCAGGACGCGGCCGACTACGTCCACCGGATCGGGCGCACGGCACGGGCCGGCGCCGAGGGCGACGCCATCAGCTTCGCGTGCGAGGAGTTCGCGGTGGGCCTGCCCGATATCGAGCGCTAC
>Ga0335075_10010183_pt1 | contig 14286 bp, 13 predicted proteins | sample Lox_Sample_24_FD_206723 | JGI IMG/M metagenome (GOLD analysis project Ga0335075, IMG submission 206723) | Soil microbial communities from Loxahatchee National Wildlife Refuge, Florida, United States - Lox_Sample_2.4 | ecosystem: Environmental > Terrestrial > Soil > Wetlands | place: USA...
GGCGCTTGGCAACTGGATGCCGGCGCTTGCGTCCGGGCCGTCCATGTGGGCAGCGATCCTTCTCGGCGAGGAGATCCCCGACCGGTTCCAGCGAGAGCTGGTCTTCGATGACTCCATCCAGCCGCTGATGCGGATGGTCAACAGGATCCACATCCTCGAGGAAGCCAGGCACATCTCCTTCGCGCGGGCGGAGCTGCCAAACAGCGTCGCGAAGACCAGCTCGGCCGGAATGGCCTACCACCGGGCAGTAACCGGCAGATTCGCCTATATCGTCGCTCGCAGCCTGATCAACCCGCGGGTGTACCGCTCGGTCGGGCTGGATCCCCGCGCCGCCCGTGCGGTGGCGATGGCGAACCCCCATTACCAGAGCACCCTCAGGTTCGCCGGTGAGAAGATCGTGGCGTTCCTTGCCGACAACGGGCTGATCGGCTCACCAGGCCGCTACTGGTGGCGGCGCTCGTTCCTGATGGACTAAGTACTCCCGCGCAGCTTACGAGGGCGGCGCGACCTGGTGGAAGCTGGCCGGGACGGGCATGTTCAGCATGGCCAGGTTGGCCCGGGTGGCGGGCAGCCACTGGAAGCTGACCTGGATAAGACCGCCCTGGTCCAGCCGCATGGGCAGGTACGTCGCCGGATTCACCCACAGCGTGATTTGCCCTGAGCCACCCGTTATCTTGAGGGCTTCGACGCCGCCGATTAGCTGCTTGCCCGCCACGGAGTAGGCACCGCAGGCCAGCTGGGAGTGGATGAAGTCCGGCCAGGCGTTCGCGCTGCCATTCAGCCTGATCTGGCCGCCGGGCAGGCAACCTTGCGATGCGGATCCGGCGGCTGCCGGGCGGGCCGACTGGGCACGCCACCAGGTGTGGCTGGCGTAAGTCACCGCTGTGGTGGCCAGCGACCCCTTTCCGACAGTGATCCGCTCGCCGAAGACGGGCTGCCCGCTCGCGGTAAAGAAGGACAGTCTCGTAGACCGGTGATAGGCCCAGAGAACCTCATAACCGGCACTCTGCGGGGAGATGGCGGCAGGGTCGGCCAGGCTGTTCACGCCGCCGGGCACGGGCCGAGGCGTGACTCCGGCCCGGTATACGGTGCGCGTATATCCGACCATGTTGGCCAGGTCCGGCGCGCTCAGGGCGTGTTCAACGCGAGAGATCACGTAAGCGGTGGTCCGCACCTGCGCCCCGGCCGCCGGCCGACCGAAGGCCCCCGTTACCTCGGCCACGCTCAGTGCTCCCGCAGTAAGCACGGCCGCTGTTCCGGCGGCGGCCACCGCCCGGGTGGTAATCGCGCGCTTGTGATAGTGCCGGCAGGCCTTCAGCGCCAGCCCGGGCGGAACGCGGACGTCCCTGGTGGCGCGTTCCATGTCGGCGCGGAGGCGCTCCTCGAGTTCTGTGCTCATGCTGTTCCCCTTGCTGGTCCCTGTATGGCCGGTTCCGCGGAGCCGGCTGATTCGCTGAGTTCGCGCAGCCTGCGCAGCCCGCGTGAGGTCGCTGACTTGACTGTGCCGACCGAGCACCCCAGGGCCTGCGCCGACTCTGCCTCGGTCAGTTGCTCCCAGTACCGCGCCACGATCGCCGCCCGCTGGCGAGGCGGCAGTTGCCGGAGCAGCCGCACCAGCGAATCACGCAGGTCCACCTCGGCGGTGCCGTCTGCGACGGCGGCACCGGCGCCAGGCTGCAGCAACCGCAGTCGCGTCCGCCGCGCCCGCTGCTGCCGCCAGTTGTCGGCTGCCAGGTGATACAGAGTGCGCCGAAGGTACCCTTCCGGGTCACCCTCGATCGTCCGCCAGCGCCGCAGCAGCCGCTCCAGTGCCGCCTGCAGCAGATCCTCACCCGCCTCCCTGCTCCCCGCGAGCAGGACCGCCGTGCGCAGCAGCACGTCGCCGCGCACGGCCAGGAACGACTCCAAGTCCGCCGCCCGGTCAGATCCCATGCCATTCGCTCCGTCCTGTCACCAACCAAGTACGGGCCAGGACATGAGAAGGTTGCCTGGCGGAGCGGTCTTCTTGATGAGGCTTGGGGGCTAGCTGGCGTACGTGACCGTCCCGCCGGCCATGGTCCAGGTGACCTCCGCCTCGCCGAGCGCGCCGGGCGTGTCGAGGACGTTGGCCGACAGGCAGGTCAGGTCCGCGGGCATGCCCGGCGCGATGGTGCCGGCCCGGTCTTCCTCGAAGGCGCACCACGCGCTTGCCGCCGTGTACATGCGCAGTGCCTCGCCGATCCCGATCGCCCACTCGGGCCCGACGATCCCGGCGGCGCGGGTCGACCTGGTGACGGAACTGCGGATGCCTAGCAGCGGTTCGTACGGCGCGACCGGGCTGTCGGAGCCGCCGCCGACTGGCATCGCTATCTCAGTGAGGTAGCCGCGGAGCGGTTCGATATCCCGGGCTCGTTCCGCGCCGATGTAGTGGCGGAAGCCGGCAGCAAGGGCAAACTGCAGGGGTTGCTGCGCGGTGACGGTGAGCCCGAGGCGCCGCGCGCGCGGCCAGTGATCGCCGCGCGGATACATCATGTGGATCAGGGTCCAGCGGCGGGCAGCGATGGACGCGACACGGTCGGCCGCCTCGAATGCGTCAAGCACATCGTCGATGGCAGCGTCACCAACGCAGTGGACCCCGACGTGCCAGTCAGTCCTGACCGCGGCTTCGCAGATCGCGCGCAGGGCGTCCGCACTGATCAGCGGCTTGCCATGCGGGTGCTCGCTGTCGTCGGGGTGGGCGTAAGCCTCCCGGTAGTAGCCGGTCTCCACCCCGCCGTCGGCGCCAAGCTTGAGGCCGAACAGGCTGGTCCATTCGCCGCGGAACGGCGCGGGCCCGTCCCCGGTGGTCAGTGCGCCGACCGCCTGGCCGATGTCTGCTGGCGCGACTGCGAGCACGCGGCCGCCGCTGATTGCGACACCGAAGCCGGGCTTCGCCTCGGTAGCCGATGGCGCCACCGCATCCGCGGTGATCACCATGTCAGCGTGCGTCAAGAGTTACCACCTTCGTAGCAGTTGCGCCGTCAGGGCTCCAGCGGCTGTGCCTGGTGCCGGTGTCCGGCTCCCTGATTAGCGTGAGGCGCGGACGCGGCCCGTCGGTGCGGCCCGTCGGCGGCTTGCGGCGGCCCGCGATGTATTGCGGCGGCCAGTCCGCGCCGGGCCCGGCGTAATCCTGGTCGGCAGCCGCATGCAGCGTCCAGTTCGGGTCGTACAGGTGTGGCCGGCCGAGTGACACCAGGTCCGCCCGGCCCGCCAGCAGCAGCGAGTTCACGTCGTCGTAGGAGGAGATAGCGCCGACCGCGATGACGGCGACACCGTAACGCTCGCCTAGCTCGTTGCGGATGCGGTCGGCGTACGGCGTCTGGTAGCTGCGCCCGAACCTCGGCTGCTCTTCCTTCACAACCTGGCCGGTCGAGACATGAATCGCAGCGGCGCCGTGCTCCGCGAATGCCGCGGCAATCCGCACTGCGTCGTCGACCTCGTTCCCGCCCTGGTACCAGTCGGTCGCTGAGATGCGCACGCTGATCGGCCGGTCGGCGGGCCACGCGGCGCGGACGGCGTCGAAGACTTCAAGCGGATACCGGAGCCTGTTGTCAAGAGTGCCGCCATAGGCATCACTCCGCTTGTTAGCTAGCGGCGACAGGAAAGAGGACAGGAGATAGCCATGCGCGCAGTGCAGTTCGAGCAGGTCGAAGCCCGCGCGGGCGGCGGCTCGCGCGGCGCCGGCGAACTGGTCCGTGATGACGTCCATCTCGCCGCGGTCAAGCTCACGAGGTGTCTGGTTCTCCGCACCGTAGGGCAGCGCTGACGGGCCGACGACGTCCCAGTTGTCCTCGTCGAGCGGCTCGTCCATGCCCTCCCACATCAGTTTGGTCGACCCCTTGCGGCCGGAGTGGCCAAGCTGGACGCCGATCTTCGCGCTGCTACTGGCGTGCACGAAGCTGACCACGCGCTCCCATGCCTGCTCCTGCTCGGGCGTGTACAGGCCGGCACACCCTGGCGTGATCCGTCCCTCCGGTGACACGCAGACCATTTCCGTCATGACCAGCCCCGCGCCGCCAAGCGCACGCGCGCCCAGGTGCACCAGATGGAAGTCGCCGGGCACCCCGTCGACTGATGAGTACATATCCATCGGGGAGACCACGACGCGGTTTACCAGCGCTAGGTTCTTCAGCCGGAACGGCTGGAACATCGGCGGACGGCTGTCCTGGACTGGCGGCATGACGCCCCGCTCGGTCTCGTTCCTGCGGTACCAGGCGTCGACGGCGGCGACGAATTCCGGGTCGCGCAGGCGCAGGTTGTCGTAGGTGATGCGGCGGCTGCGGGTAACGATGTTGAACGCGAACTGCTCAGGGCTTTGACCGATGTAGTGGCCGATGTTCTCGAACCACTCCAGGCTCGCCCGCGCCGCGCGCTGTGTCGACAGCACCACAGGCCTTCGCTCCGCCTCGTATGCCTTCAGCGCCGCGTCGATGGTGTCCTGCTCGTGCATGCACGCCGCCAGCGCCAGCGCGTCCTCCATCGCGAGCTTGGTACCGGACCCGATCGAGAAATGCGCTGTATGAGCCGCGTCCCCGAGCAGCACGACGTTGCCATGGCGCCAGGTTGCGTTCGATAGTGTCCCGAAGCTCTGCCACTTCGAGTTATTGACCAAGATCTGGTGACCGCCCAGCATGTCACCCACGAGCCCGGCGATACGCGCGACTGAGCGCTCGTCGCTGACGCCTGGCGCCAGGTCGGCCGACGCTGCGGTATCGAACCCGGCCCGGCGCCAGACGTCCTCGTGCATCTCCACGATGAAAGTGCTGCCGGTGGTGTCGTACGGGTACCCGTGCACCTGCATTACGCCATACGGCGTCTCGCAGATGTAGAACTTGAATGCCTCGAACACCAAGTCGGTGCCGAGCCAGATGTACTTGTTGCGGTGCACCTCGACGGATGGCGAGAAAACTTCTGCGTACCTGGCACGGACAGCAGAGTTCGCCCCGTCCGAGGCGATGACCAGGTCGTGCTCGCGACTGAGCGACTCGACATCCGGTGCTTCAGTCCGGAACTCCAGCCGTACTCCTAGCCCGGCACACCGCTGCTGGAGTAGCTGCAGCAAGGTCTTGCGGCTCATGGCAGCGAAACCTTGCCCGCCTACCGTAGTGACCGAGCCTGCGAAGTGGATGTCAATGTCGTCCCAGCGGGCGAAGTGCTCAGCCATCCGCGCGTAGAACACCGGGTCGGCATGCTCGATGCCGCCAAGCGTCTCGTCGCTGAAGACGACGCCGAAACCGAACGTGTCGTCCGGAGCGTTGCGCTCCCACACTGTGATATCCAGCGTCGGGTCAAGGGCTTTCGCCAGCGCCGAGAAGTACAGGCCGCCGGGACCACCGCCGATGACTGCGATACGCATTAGTTAGTCCTCCCGCTGGCCGAACCAGTTCCAGTATGCTCTACTTGTGACGACAGTCAAGTAGACGATATATGGAAATCTCCCTCGGTCGGCAGGAATCATGTCCGGAGTGGCAGCAGATGCGACGTTCGCCGAGAACGCCAATCCCGACCTGCAACCGAGGCAGCTGATCGTGACGCTGTACGGGCTCTACGCCCGCGATGAGCGCAACTGGCTGTCCGTGGCGGCACTCGTTCGCTTGATGAGCGAACTGGGGGTCGACGGCCAGGCCGTGCGGTCATCGGTGTCCAGGCTGAAACGGCGTGACACCCTTCGCAGCCTCTCGGTGGCAGGCGCGGCGGGCTATTCGCTGTCACCCGCCACACTGGAAGCGCTGCGCGAGGGCGACGCTCGCATCTTCCAGACCCGGCGGGCGGTCGTCGCCGACGGCTGGATTCTTGTCGTCTTCTCGGTGCCAGAAAGCGAGCGCGAGAGGCGTCATGAGCTGCGCACGCAGCTGTCCCGGCTCGGTTTCGGGGCCGCGGCTCCCGGCGTATGGGTAGCCCCGGCCCGCCTCGCGCAGGAGACGGCGAAGGTTCTCGCTCGGAGCGATCTGGACCGGTACGTCGAAATGTTCCGCGGTGACCACCTTGGTTTCACGAACCTGGCCGCGAAAGTCAGGCAGTGGTGGGACCTGGATGAGCTATCGGCCCGGTCGGCTGAGTTCATCGCGCGATACCGCCCTGTCGCAGGTCGGCTCGCCGTTCGTGCCGCGACCGACGCGGAGGCGTTCAGGCACTATGTGCCGATGCTGACAACCTGGCGGCGGCTGCCGTACCTGGACCCCGGTCTGCCGCTGGACCTGCTGCCGGCTGGCTGGACTGGTGAGGCTGCGACCGAGTTGTTCGCGGAGCTGAACATGCAGCTGCGCGAGCCAGCCCGTCGGCACGCCATGGTTGTCATCCACGCCTGACCTGGGGGCAGCCGCCCTCTCTGGCCGCAGGGACGCCGCATGGAATACGACGGCCTCCGTCGCGTTAGATACATGCAAACGCATATAACTGTGCGGGCCGGCGGAACGCAGGAGGCATTTCATGCAGTTCGGGATCTTCTCGGTCAGCGACATCACCAGGGACCCGGTCTCGGGGGAGACGCCGACCGAGGCTGAGCGGATCGACGCGGTCGTGCAGATCGCGCAGAAGGCCGAGGAGGTCGGGCTCGACGTGTTCGCGATCGGCGAGCACCACAACCCGCCGTTCTTCTCGTCCGCGCCGACCACGCTGCTTGCTTACATCGCCGCGACGACCAAGAGGCTGATCCTGAGCACGGCAACGACGCTCATCACGACCAACGACCCGGTGCGCATCGCGGAGGAGTACGCGATGCTGCAGCACCTGTCGAAGGGCCGGATGGACCTGATGCTCGGGCGGGGTAACACCGCGCCGGTGTATCCGTGGTTCGGCCAGGACATCACCCGCGGCCTGCCGCTGGCGCTGGAGAACTACAACCTGCTCCACCGGCTGTGGCGGGAGGACGTCGTGGACTGGCAGGGGAAGTACCGCACGCCGCTGCAGGGCTTCACGTCGATCCCGCGGCCGCTCGACGACGTGCCGCCGTTCGTGTGGCACGGCTCCATCCGCACCCCCGAGATTGCCGAGCAGGCCGCTTACTACGGTGACGGTTACTTCGCCAACAACATCTTCTGGCCCAAGGAGCACTACGTCCGGCTGATCAGGTTCTACCGGCAGCGGTATGCCAAGTACGGCCACGGAACCCAGAAGCAGGCGGTCGTCGGTCTCGGCGGTCAGGCCTACATTGCCAGGAACTCCCAAGACGCCAGACGGGACTTCCGCCCCTACTTCGACGAAGCCCCGGTGTACGGGCACGGGCCTTCGCTAGAGGATTTCGCTGAGCTGACTCCGCTGTCGGTGGGCAGCCCGGCCGAGGTCATCGACAAGACCCTGACCTTCCGCGAGCACTTCGGTGACTACCAGCGCCAGCTGTTCCTGATGGATCACGCCGGCCTGCCGCTCAAGACGGTGCTCGACCAGCTTGACCTGCTGGGCGGCGAGGTGGTGCCGGTGCTGCGCAAGGAGATCGAGGCCAGGCGCGACCCGGAGACGCCGGAAGCGCCGACGCACGCGAGCCTGGTGCGGGCCAAGTACGGTGACAAGCCTGCGCGCCAGCCGCGGCCGAACGCCAACCGCGGTGACAACGTCACCGGTCCGTCGCCCTACCAGGACACGGCCGCGCAGGCACAGTGATGACTGGCCCCGTGATGACTGGCCCCGTGATGACCGGCCCAGCGATGACTCCCGCCGTGATGTCCGGCCGCAGGCATCTGGCGAATGATGCATGGGAGGCGCTGCTGTCTGCCCACGCGGTGCTGATGAAGCAATTCGCGGCTGAGGACATCTGGGCTGAGGTCTCCATGCGCGAGTACGACGTGCTCTACACGCTCGCGAAGTGCGGGGAGCCGGCCCGCATCAGCGATCTGCACCGGCACGTCTTGCTGAGTCAGCCGGCCCTGTCCCGCATGGTGGACCGCCTCGTCAGGCGCGGCATGATCGAGCGCCAGCCCGATCCCGCCGACGGGCGCGGCGTGCGCTTGTCGCTCACCGCCGCGGGACGTGCCGTCCAGCGCGAGGTCGGCCGCCGGCACGCCCGCAGCGTCGCTCGCGGCATGACCGCGGGGCTGAGCCGCAGCGAACTGGACCAGCTCGAAGCCATCTGCGTGAAGCTAGCCAGCCAGCCGGCGTTGAAAGGCAACAACCCGAACAGCGAGAGTGAGGGATCGCGGCAATGAACGCGGCAGGGGAACAGCAGTCATTCAGGCTCGCCGTGGTCAGCGCGGGAACCAGCGATCCGTCGTCGACCCGGCTGCTTGCCGACCGCGCTGCCGACCGTGCCGCGGCAATATTGTCAGGGAACGGGCACGTCGCTAGGACTGATGTCGTCGAGCTACGCGAGATTTCAACTGACATCTCTACCGCCCTGGTAACGCAGCTCGTCAAGCCGAAACTGCAGCAGGCGATAACGGCCCTCGGCAACGCCGACGGCATCATCGCCAGCACTCCGGTCTACAAGGCCGGCCCGAGCGGCTTGTTTACCTCGTTCTTCAACATCCTCGACAACGACCTGCTCATCGCCAAGCCGGTCCTGCTTGCGGCGACCGCCGGGACGCCGCGTCATGCGCTGGTCGCCGACGACCAGATGCGGGCGATGTTCGCTTACCTGCGGGCTTTGACAGTACCGACGTCGCTGTTCGCCGCCCCGGAGGACTGGAGCGACCCGGCCCTGAACGAGCGCATCGAACGGGCCGCGTTCGAGCTCGCGCTGCTCATGGAGAGTGGCTTCGCCGACAAGATCAGGACCCAGTCCTGGCAGAGCTATCAGCACGACTACGGCAGTGCCGGCGGAACCGAGACCTCCATCGACCTCGATACCGATCTCATGCGCCTTGCCACCGGAGGCTCCGCGGTCTAAAGCGCCGGCAACGTGGCTGCTGGCGTGGGAACGGCTCCCCTTGAGGCGCGGTAGGCCGCGTGGCAGCCTGACGCCATCTGGTCCAGGCTGTGCGGGCAGCCATCGGCGACCCTGGGGGAGCGGCGATGAAAAGCCAGGCATCCTGAACACCAACAGCGGCTATGCGCCGACCCGCAGGCCGTGCCTGGCGGACGGGCGACCTGCTCCGGCTCGCTGGTTGCGGCCACCGCGCGGATCCAATCCAAAGTCAGCTCGAAGATGGCCACTGCCACTGCGGGACCTCGCGGATCGGGTGCAGGTCGGCGTCCGTCTCGGCCCACGAGTTTTGCTGCGCAACGCCAGCGCCGAACTCGACGTGTTCACGGACTGCCTGGCGGAAAGCTTCGTCGCCGGGCAGGCCAGCCTCGTCGAGCGCCTCGAGGTACAGCGCGACGAATCGTTTGCGTTGCTCGTCGGTGATCTTCAGGTGACGGTGGACGTCGATTATGTACTGGAAGCCGAGGTCGCAGGTGAAGCGGTCCGGGCCGCCGAAGGACTCGGCGGTGAACCACGTGAGGTGGTCAACGTGGGTGGAAACGCGCTCGGGAAACAGCGACTTCAGCACTGGATCGGCCAGGGCCTTGTTGTAGAACAGCTCCTCGAGGCGGTGCAGGGCGTCTTCTCCGCCAGCGTGCTGGTAGAGGGTTTCTGTCAGGTCGGTCACCCCAGCCAGCATGCAAGCTAACCGCGGGCATCGCAACGCCGGCAGGCGGGCGGGCAGCCGCCCGCGGATCCCAGATTCGCACAAATACGCTTTTGGCTACTTGGCGGGAGCGCCGGGCTCGTCCACCGGGGGCGAACCGACGGCGCGCTAGAGTAGTTACACATAGTGACCGCTCAGTTCGGGAGCGTCGCATGCCTTCTGAAGCAGATGTGCTCGTGGTAGGGGCAGGCCCGACCGGTCTGCTCGCTGCTGGCGATCTCGCCGAGGACCTCGGGTCCTGCACGGTCCTGGAACGCCGCAACCACGAATCGAACCTGAGCCGGGCTGCTGGCATGAACACGCGCACGCTTGAGGAACTGGACGCGCGAGGAATGGCTGACGACATGGTTCAGGCCGGTTTGCCCGTTGACACATTCGAGGTCTTCGGCGACCCGTTGTCCCTGTCCGGGCTGCCAAGTCGGTTCCCTTTCGAACTGGCCATCCCGCAGTACAGGACCGAGCAACTGCTCGAAGACAGAGCGCGGGCGCTCGGCGCCGAGATCGTCTACGGGGCCGAGGTGGTCGGGCTCAGCCAGGACGCCGATGGCGTCGATCTGCAGGTGCGCGGCGAGAACGGTGCGATGCACACGCGACGAGCACGGTATGTGGTCGGCGCCGACGGAGTGCGCAGCGCCGTAAGAACTGCCCTCGGCCTCCCCTTCCCTGGCCGCTCAGCCGCGCGTTCAATCATCCTGTGCGACACGCAGATGAGCGACCCGCCGCCGAATGTGCTGGCGGCGCGCTCAAGCGAGGACGGCATGGCATTCGTGCTGCCGTTCGGGGACGGTTACTACCGCGTGATTGCCTGGGATCGCAGGCGCGAGTTGCCTGACACCGCCCCGGTGGAGATGGATGAGATCCGCGACCTCACCCGGCGGATCCTCGGCACCGACTTCGGCATGCGTGATCCCCGATGGCTGTCGCGGTTCCACAGCGACGAACGCCTCGTGCCGCGTTACAGCGTGGGCCGGGTGTTCCTCGCCGGCGATGCCGCGCACACACACTCGCCGGCGGGCGGTCTCGGGATGAACACCGGTATGCAGGACGCGGCCAATCTTGGCTGGAAACTCGGCGCTGTCATCAAAGGCCGGGCCCCGGCTGCCTTGCTTGACACCTATCACGCCGAGCGCCGCCCTGCCGGAGAGAGGACGGTGCGCGTCAGCGGCAGCCTGCTTCGCGCAGGTCAGGCTCGGCCGCGGACCCCGGGCGCCGTCCGCCGGGCGGTTCTGCGGGCGGCCACTCATGTCCCGCCAATCGCACGTCGGATGGCCAGGGCATTTTCTGGCATCGACGTGCGCTATCCCGCGCCGCCGGAGGCACATCCCCTGGCTGGTAGGCGAGCGCCGGATGTTCCGCTGTGCGACCACGGACCCAAGAGGCTGTACGAGGCGCTGCGGTGCAGGCGCATGCTTCTGGTCACCCCCCCGAACGCGATGTTGCCAGCCCCGCTGACCGCCGGATGGACCGACCGCGTCAAGGTAGTTGCCGCAGACGGGCCGACTGACAAGCTTGTGCTGGTGCGCCCCGACGGCTACATCGCCTGGGCTGCCACGTACTCGGATTCTGGTGCGTTGGCTGACCAGATCCACGCGGCGCTCGCCGAATGGTGCGGCCCCCCGGCTGACCGGCAACGGGTCGAGCCGGGCGGACAGGACCGCTGATGGCTGCCGATCCGGTCGGCCGCCCAATGATCTGGGACGCGCAGGTTGACCAGCTCGATGAGGCCGAGTGCCTGCGACTCATCTCCGGAGGCGGGGTCGGCCGGATCGCTTACTCGAGCCGGCTGGGCCTGGCGGTGCTTCCGGTCAGTTACCGGATGCTTGACGGCAACATCGTGGTGCGCATCCCGCTGGGCAGCACCCTCGACGAGGACCTTCGCACCGGCATAAGGGGCGCCGAGTACAAGGTCACCTTCGAGATAGACCAAGTCGGCAAAGACATAGACGAAGGCTGGTTTGACGGCTGGTTCGTCCTCGTTCAGGGTCCCGCCCATCATGTGGACTCTCACGACGATTGCCTGGCGGCGTGGACGCCCGCTCCCCGGTCATCCGATTGGCGCATACGAGAGCATTTCGTGTGCATCGCGCCAAGCTTGATCATCGGCCGCCGCCTCAGCCGGGAAGACGGCGGCAACTAACTGCACGTCGCAGCCGGGCGTTTTGCCATTAGTCAGCAGGTTTGGCCGGGGATCGAGCATCATGGCACGGCATGGGCCGACATGCGGATGGCCGAGCGCCCGCGACCATCTCGCCAGGCCCAGTCGACCCGCATGACGGCCATCGCGCCGTCGAACCTGCGGACGGGGCGGTGGCGGGTGGGGGCGGGCTGGTGGCGCGGGCTCAGCGGGGGGATGCTGAGGCGTTTCGGGCGCTTTACCGTGATACTCAGCCGCGGTTGCTGCGGTACTTGCGCGTGCTGGCCGGCGGGGATGCGGAGGATGTGGCGTCGGAGGCGTGGCTGCAGATCGCTCGTGATCTGCCGGGGTTTACCGGGGATCTGGATCAGTTCCGCGGCTGGGCTGCGACGGTGGCGCGGCACCGGGCGCTTGATCATTTGCGCCGGCAGTCGCGGCGGCCGGCGGCGGTGCCGGTGCCTGCTGATGATCTGGCCTGGTTGCCGGCTGGTGATGATACGGCTGAGGGTGCGCTGGATGCGGTGGCGACTCGGGCGGCGGTGGCGCTGATTGCGACGTTGCCGCCTGATCAGGCTGAGGCGGTGTTGTTGCGCGCGGTTGTGGGCCTGGATGCGGCGTCTGCTGCTGCGGTGCTGGGTAAGCGGCCGGGTGCTGTGCGCACCGCTGCCTCCCGCGGGCTGCGCACCCTCGCCCGCCGCCTGGGACAGGCCCGTCCGCCGCCAGCCTCAACGCAGGAGTGACACTCCCAGGGAACTTGGCGCTGAAGGACATGAGATGAAGACACACAGCTCCCGCCGGATCAGCCGGGCAGCCGCGCAGCAGTTGCTGAGCGGCTCGGCCGGACGCGACCCCGACCAACTGGCACGCCTGCTTGCGGCTGCCGCGGCACCGGCGCACGAGTCTGAGCTGGGCGGCGAAGCCGCGGCGGTGGCCGCGTTCGAGGCGCGTCATCTCGCACCCGTAGCCATTCCCGGAAGAGGACAGATGATCAAGTCCCCCCTTGCCAAGTTCCTTAGCGTCAAGGTTGTCGCCGCGACAGCTGCTGTCTGCCTGACTGGCGGCGTCGCGGCTGCCGCGAGTACAGGAGCCCTGAGCAGTTCCACCTCAGTCCACGCGCACGTACGCGCGAGCCATCCGGTCTCTTCCACTGGCGGGACGAGCGGCCACGCGTCCGCCACCCTGGACCTGGCACAGCTGTGCCGGAAGCTCGCGTCTGGCGTCTCCGCGGCCGACGGCGACGCCAACGCCGCAACCGGGCAGGCGCTCACGCAGGCCGGAGTTGCGCAGGCCCTGGCCAGCTCAGGCGTGACGCAAGTGCTCACCAGCCCAACCTTCTCGCCACTGATCAGTGCCGTGAACAACGCACCCTCCTCAGTGCCCGACTACTGCGCCCTGCTCCTGCGACTGGGCAAGGTGCCTGACCCAGCGGGCCTGGCGCAGCTGCCCACGTCCACCCTCACCGGGCTGCTGTCGTCGCTGCCGACACAACAACTCGCGCAGCTGCTCACGAGCCTGCCTGCGGGCGCGCTGTCGCAACTGCTGACGACCTTGCCCGCCGGAACAATGGCCCAGCTTCTGCCGACCCTTCCGGCCGCTGCGCTGTCGCAGGTACTGACGACGCTGCCGGCCACCGGCTTGTCGCAGGTCTTGACTACCCTGCCGGCTGCGGCACTGTCGCAGGTGCTGACGACTTTGCCCGCGGGCAGCCTGGCTCCGGTCTTGACGGCCCTGCCGGCCGGCGGCTTGTCCCGGCTGCTGAGCACGCTGCCGGCTGGGTCGCTGTCGCAGGTGCTGACGACTTTGCCCGCGGGCAGCCTGGCTCCGGTCCTGACGGCCCTGCCGGCCGGCGGCTTGTCCCGGCTGCTGAGCACGCTGCCGGCTGCGTCCCTGTCGCAGGTGCTGACGACTTTGCCCGCGACGAGCCTGGCCAGGGTGCTGACGGCCCTGCCGGCCGGGGTGCTGTCGCACGTGCTGACTGTTCTGCCGAGCAGGATGCTGTCGCGGGTGCTCACGACCTTGCCGGCCGGGGCGTTGTCGCAGGTGCTCACGACCTTGCCGGCCGCGACGTTGTCCCAGGTGCTCACGACCCTGCCCGCAGCCGGGCTGTCGCAGGTGCTGACCGCGCTCCCGGCGCAGGGACTCGCGCAGATCCTCGGCCAGTTGCCCGCCACTGTGCTGACCAAGGTCATCGCCGAGCTGCCGGGCTCGGTGGCAGCCAAAATCATCGGCGAGCTGCCCACAGCGATCGTCGCCAAGCTGCCGGGGTCCCTGCTCTCCGGCCTGCCGTTGGGCTAGGCCCGGCAGCTGGGGCGGGACGGTGATCTGGCGTCGTCCCGCCCCAGCTGCGGGCCGGGCAGCCGCGATGGCTGCACGCGAGTCTCTCTCCCCAGCTCCCAACGGAGGCGCCGCCACATGAGCCAGCGCACCAACGAAGTCGCTGACGCGGAAGTGGAGGCCGACGCGGGGCTGGAAGCGGACGGGGCGGTGGCGGGTGGGGGCGGGCTGGTGGCGCGGGCTCAGCGGGGGGATGCTGAGGCGTTTCGGGCGCTTTACCGTGATACTCAGCCGCGG
>Ga0335075_10010184_pt1 | contig 14285 bp, 5 predicted proteins | sample Lox_Sample_24_FD_206723 | JGI IMG/M metagenome (GOLD analysis project Ga0335075, IMG submission 206723) | Soil microbial communities from Loxahatchee National Wildlife Refuge, Florida, United States - Lox_Sample_2.4 | ecosystem: Environmental > Terrestrial > Soil > Wetlands | place: USA: Florida...
AAGCCGGACAACATCCTCTTCGACGCCGCCGGCCACGTCTATCTGGGGGATTTCGGCATCGCCAAGGCGTTGGCGGCCTCGGAGTCCAGCGCCGGGCTGGATGCCACGTTCAAGACGTCGGCCGGGCCTACTCGACCGGAGACGTAGCCCGGTGTGCCGTAGCGGAGGGCGTAGCGGGCGTGAGCGGGGCGGTCGGTGGATTTACCGTGGGGTCCAGGCAGACAAAAGGACCGTGGACCACCCGGCGTTCGTAGCAAGCTCGAACGCTCTGGGTGGCCGTTCTGCTGTTCTCCGCCAACTGGACAGCGAACCACCGGAAATACTGGAGTAGCTCCAGTATAATTCGGACGGTTGCTGGTTCGAGGAGGTTCTCGCCTGGGAACCCAAACGATCAGGCTGCGAACGCTCGCGCCACAAGGGTTGACAGGTCTGACCGAGAGCGAGCTCAGGAGCACCAAGTCGTTCGGTAACGCCATCGCAAGCCGACACGCCGATGCAGCCGCGCTAGCAGGTAAATGGCCTCGTCGGTGGCAGAATCCAGCTCCAGCGTCTTCAGAAAGCCTGCTCGACGGCAACGGGGTTGATCCCTTGCTGCATAAGCATGTACGCCAGCACCAAAAGCGGCTGCACTGCGCGGCCGCCGGGCGATGGCTCCGGCCAGCAAGGTGCGGGCCGCCGCGAGCTGCCGGCGGACCAGGTAGATGTGGGCACGCAAGACGACGCAAGCAAGAGACACCGAAGGCTCGCGTTGCAGGGAAGCAAGCAACTGCTCCAGCTCGGCCCAGCGGCCCTGGCGCAGATAGGATTCTGCCAGAGCCAGGCGTGCCCAGACCGACTCGGGCCATCGAGGACAACCTCTACCGGGCCATGCGGCCGAAACTCCGGCGTATCACCCTACCGGAGTGTCGCAACCCGCGCGCACGGCGGCCGGCGGGGCCGGAGCTGCGTCCGCGCCGCAAAACCTCACTTTCGTCCCGTACACGAGTTTTAGACGCGAAGCACTTTCTGGGGCCGCAAGCGTAAGCGAGGGCGACAGCCTTCGGTCGGCGTCGCCTCACCTCCGATAGGAGAAAAATCGACAGCAGAAAAAAGTTGCGACCGAAGGCTGTCGCCCTCGCTTACGCTCCGTCCGCCTTTTTTTGGCCGCCAGCGCGATAGGTTCTCGACCTTGGCCCGTAGTACAGAGTGGAGAACGCGGGAATGCCTGAAGAGCCTGCAACACAACCAAGCCTGCTCGTGCGGCTGCGCGATCACCAGGATAACCAGGCCTGGGGAGAGTTCGTGGAGCTGTACGCGCCGTTGATCTACGCCCACGCCCGCAAGCGCGGCCTGCAAGACGCCGACGCCGCCGACCTGACGCAGAATTGTCTGCGCCAAGTCGCGGTCCGCGTCGGGCGGTTGGAGTACGATCCGCGTCGCGACAGCTTCCGCGGCTGGCTCTTCACCATCATCGACAATAATCCGCGCGACTTCCAACAGCAACGACGACACCTGTACCCGGGCAGCGGGGATGCGCAGGTGCATCGTCAAAGAATTCACCCAGGCGAGGAGCGAGCGATGAGATTGTTCAAAGACTTGATGAGATCGTTCAAAGACTTCACACGGACCAGCCGTCGACCGAGGCGACGGTGGTGCGGTCTCGGTCTGGAGCGGCTTGAGGACCGGGTGGTGCCGGCGACCTTCGTGGTGTCGAACCTTAACGACAGCGGTGCCGGCTCACTTCGGCAGGCGATCACGCAGGCCGATAATACGCCCGGTCCCAACCAGATCGATTTCGCGCCCGGCTTGAGTGGGACGATCACGTTGACCAGCGGCCAGCTGTGGATCGACAATAATGACTTGACGATCGACGGCCCGGGTGCGGACCAGCTCCGTGTCAGCGGCAACAATACCAGCCGGGTTTTCGAGGTGGACTCGGTGAGAGCAGCGATCCGCGGCCTGACTATCACCGGCGGCTCGGCCAACGGCGGCGGCGGTATCTACAATAATGGCGGCACGATGACGCTCGTCGGCGATACCATCAGCGGCAACTCCGCCGGTACGTACACGGGCGGCGGCCTCTACTGCTATAACGCGACGACGACAATCGCCGACAGTACGATCTGCGACAATTCCGCCGCTGACGGCGGCGGCTTCTACAACAACAGTTACAACGATAACAGCAAGGTGACGATTACCGACAGCACAATCAGCGACAACACCGCCGCGACCGGCGGAGGCGGCTTCGAGAACAACAACGGAGGCCTTTCAAGCAACAACGGAGGCATTATTTCAATCGTCGGCTGTGCAATCAGCGGCAACTCCGCGTCTGTCGGCGGCGGCTTCCACAGCTACGGCGGCTCGGTGACGGTTGCCAACAGCACGATCAGCGACAACTCCGCCAGTGTTGATGGCGGCGGCCTCTACAGCGTCGGAAAAGTCGGCAGCCTGGTGGCGATCATCGGCAGCTCCATCAGCGATAATTCCGCCGAGAATGGCGGCGGTCTCTCCAACAACGGCGGCACGATGACGATCGTCGATAGCACGATCCGTGACAACTCCGCCACCGGCACTGGTGTCACGGGCGGCGGGATTGATCAATATTCCGGCAGCACACTGACGATCCTCAATAGCACGATCAGCGGCAACTTCGCCACTCAGGGCGGCGGCGGCATCGATAACATAGTCGGCGCCACGGTGACGATCGTCGATAGCGCCATCCGTGACAACCGCACGGACGGCAACGGCGGCGGCATCTACAACTACAACGCCACGGTGATCCTCGCCAACAGCTCGATCAGCGACAATTCCGCCGCTTATGGCGGCGGAATTTACAACAACAGCCTCAATACCCCGAGCATCGTGACAATCACCGACAGCACAATCATCGGCAACACTGGCTCCCAGGGCGGCGGCGGCATCGATAACGATAACGGCATCGGTGCTAAGCTGACGATCACGGGCAGCACGATCGCCGGCAACACCACTAATGGAAACGGCGGCGGCCTCCACAACTTCGACGGTACAGTGACGGTCGCCAGCAGTACGATCCGCGATAACACCGCTAGTAATGGCGGCGGCCTCTCCGACTTCGGCGGAACAGTGATGTTCACCAGCAGCTCGATCTTCAATAACACCGCTAACTACGGCGGCGGCCTCTCCAACAATAGCGGCGCGCTGACGATCACCGACAGCACCATCGGCGGCAACACCGCCGAGGACAGCGGCGGCGGCCTCTTTAATGGTTACAGCAGCACCGGCAGCCTGACGCTCGTCAATTGCATGATCCGTGCCAACACCGCCTATGAGAACGGCGGCGGTCTCGCCAACTACGGCGGCACTGTAGTAATTGCCGGCGGCACCATCAGCGGCAACTACGCTGCCGGTACGGGCAACGACATCTACAATACCAATGACGGCAGCGTGACGACCCTCGCCAGCAGCTCCACCACTAATGGAGGCCGATCCTCTATATCGGCGTGACCCTGGCGCTGGCCAATAGAATCCTGGCCGGCAGCGGCGCCTGACGGGACGTAGAGCTGCGGGTAGAATGGCGAGGACCATTCCCGTAAGAGCGTATCCGGATAACCCGGCTTTGTTGCATACAGGGTTATCCGGATAGGCTCTTATTGCGAACAATCTGTTCAACTTCCTCTTTGGTGGCCGCCGCCTTCCACGCTGACAAGCCGCCAAAACCCGACCAGACGCTTTCTTTCTCGCTCGACCTCTTCTTGAAGTCGCTCTTGGGCCGACATGGGCTTCTCGTCTTTCTGGACGGCGTGCCTTTTTGTCTTCTCGATCCCTTTCGACGGCTCACCCGCCTGTGTCCGAAAGAGCAGACTGCCAGCACCAACGCCAGCGAGAGCAACCAACAGCACTATTGCCGTTACGGTTTTGAATTTCGTCATCACCATCGTTTTCAGCACTCCTACTACCAGAGCGGCGAGCTTGACCGAGATCATCTCTGACGCCGCCTGCCCCGGTGCTAACAGACTTGCGGCCTGGATTGTTGAGGACACCACCGAGGTCGGCACGCCGCCCGATAGCGCCAGCACGAGGAAGCGGGCCAGCAATTGAGCGTGGTCTGCTCGTCCGCGATGGCGGGACGAAGGATTCGATGAAGATGGCGGAGGGCCTGCCGCAGATGATTTCTCGTCATGTCGCTGTCGAACCTCCTATCTCATACGAGGGAGACTGGGCGGAAGATCGTCCCTGTGATTTCCTACGAAGCCGCCGCGATCCTTGCCCCGAGGGAATGGTGCCCAGAGGCTTGCGGCTACGCATGTCCGCGTAGAGGATCGTTTCGTTTCGTCCGTCTTGTTTTCGACGCCAGCGCGATAGGTTCTCGACCTTGGCTCGTAGTACAGTGTGGAGAACGCGGGAATGCCTGAAGAGCCTGCAACACGGCCAAGCCTGCTCGTGCGGCTGCGCGATCACCAGGATAACCAGGCCTGGGGAGAGTTCGTGGAGCTGTACGCGCCGTTGATCTACGCCCACGCCCGCAAGCGCGGCCTGCAAGACGCTGACGCCGCCGACCTGACGCAAAATTGTCTGCGCCAAGTCGCGGTCCACGTCGGACGCCTGGAATACGACAGGCAACGCGGCAGTTTTCGGGGATGGTTGTTTACCATCGTTCGCAACAAATTGCGCGATTTCCAGCGACAACCGCGGCGGCTGCATCAGGGCAGCGGAGAGGAGCACATCCAGCAGCTCCTGGAGCGGCATCCGGCCAGCGAGCCGGAGGAGCAGGAAGAATGGGACCGCGAGTATCGCCTCGGTTTGCTGTCCTGGGCGGCGGAGCAGGTTCGCCCCCAGGTGCAGGAAGCGACCTGGCAAGCCTTCTGGCAAACGGCCATTGAAGGCAAGAGCGGCACGCAAGTGGCCCACGCTCTGGGCATGACCGCCGCAGCCGTCTACCTGGCCAAAAGCCGGGTGATGACTCGCCTCCGAGACGTCATCCGCGAGGTCCAGGGAGAAGAAGACACGTTCGCTTGATGGGGAGAGGGGATTCATGAGCGGGATCGATTGTCCGGATTGTCGCAGCTGGCAAGCTCTGCTGAAGGGCGACCGAAGCGACCGCGAAGCCGAGGAGCTGACGCGCCACCTGGAAACCTGTAGCGCCTGCCAGCACACGCTGGAGATCCTGGCCGCCGACACGACGGTCTGGCTGGACACCGCCTACGCTCTCGGAGAACAGCGGCTGAAAGCGAATCAAGAGCCGGCCCTGCGGCATGTGATGGAGCGCCTCAAGGGCGAGTCTCTGCCGGCGGGTGAAGCGGACCTCTCCTTCCTTCAGCCCGCGGACGATCCGAACCTGCTGGGTCTGTTGGAATCATATCAAGTTCAAGAAGTGATTGGCCGAGGCGGCATGGGCGTGGTGCTCAAGGCGTTCGATCCGGTGCTGCATCGCCTGGTCGCCATCAAGGTACTCGATCCCGCCCTGGCCGGAAACGTTCTATCCCGCCGCCGCTTCACCCGCGAGACCCAAGCGGCCGCCGCCGTCTGTCACGATCACATCGTTGCCGTCCATGCCGTCAGCGAGGCGAGCGGACTGCCGTACCTGGTCATGCAATACATCGCCGGCGAATCGCTGCAAGCACGCCTCGAGCGCGAAGGTCCGCTCCCCATCGCCGACGTGGTGCGCATTGGCTTGCAGACCGCGTCAGGCTTGGCGGCGGCGCACACTCAGGGACTGATTCATCGCGACATCAAGCCGGCCAATCTGCTCCTGGAAAACGGCTTGAGCCGCGTCAAGATTACTGACTTCGGGTTGGCGCGCATGAGCGACGACGTGGGCCTGACGCAAAACGGCGTGGTGGCGGGCACACCGGAGTACATGGCGCCCGAGCAGGCGCGCGGCGAAGTTGTGGACCCCCGTGCCGACTTGTTCAGTCTGGGTAGCGTGCTGTATGCCTGCTGCACCGGAAAGCCGCCCTTCCGTGGCTCGACGGCGATATCCGTGTTATCGCAGGTCACCGACAAGGAGCCGACAGCGATCCGTTCGCTCAATCCCGACATACCGGCATGGCTGGAGACGTTCATCGCCCGGCTGATGGCGAAGGATTCCGCCCAGCGCTTTCAGAGCGCGGCCGAGGCGGCGGCCTTGCTGGAGAGCTATCTCGCTCACTTGAGCCAGCCGACGACGATAGCTGCGCCCGAGCTAACCCTTCCCTTTCCCTCGCCACGGGCCTGCCCCGAAGGAGCGAAACGGTATGATAAGGTTTGGCTGGCTGTTTTCGCGGTCCTGGCCGTTAGCTTCCTGCTTAGCAGCATCCTGGGGCTGTTCCGAGCCGCGGCGCCGACCGAGCCGCCCCGCAACGGCGCGAGATCTCTTGAGCCGACGGACGGCCTGACCTGCCTTCTCGTCAACAAGAACAGCGGACGCTGTTTGAGTCTTGAGAACGGCTCGGCCACTCGGGGAGCGAGGATCGTGCAAGGGCCAATGCCCGATCAGGCCCGCGCCACCGAGCGCTGGACGCTGCTCGGCAGCAGCAACGGCTTTCGGCTGCGCAATGAAAGCAGCGGCCTCGTCCTGGAAATCGGAGGCGGTAACCTCGGTCCGGGAGTCCAGGCCATCCAGTGGCACGACCAGGTCAAGGTACCAAGCCAGCATTGGCTTTTCGAGCCGGCCGACAACAGCTACGTCCTGCGGGCGGTACACAGTCAGCTCGTGCTCGCAATCGGCCGAAGCTCGCTCGAGGAGGGAGGCAAGGCGGTACAGTGGCGTTACGTCCCCGACGTAGCCGATCAGTGCTGGGAGCTGCGGCCAGCCTATCGGGAGCAGGCTTACTGGCCTCTCAAGGGAAAACCGAAGGACCGATCGCTCTTCGGGTTGTTCGGGCCAGACGCGGAACAGCGCGTGCGCTTCGAGCCGGCCGGACTCCGCATCACATTGCCCCCCGACGATCCGAAGGATCGTCCCGATACGGGGGTGACGCTCGCTACTACCATCCGAGGAGATTTTGAGATCGCGGTTCGTTTCGAGATCCTCCAAGAAACCAAGCCGAACGCCGCCGCTCCGCTCCAGACGAGCTTCGCTCTGAATGTCGTAGCGGACGATCCCGAAGGGGAGGTTGCCACGCTCCGGCGCCAGAGCGGGATTCGAGAAGGCAGCCTTTTTCTCGCCTGCAAACGACGTAAGAACGGAGCCAGCGGTAAGCAGGTCGAGCCGGCCGGACTCCCCATCACATTACCCACGATGGCGAAGAGCGGGCAGCTCCGCCTCGTGCGCAGCGGCTCCGTTCTTTCCTGCTACGTCGCGGAAGGCGGCGACGGCCCTCTCACCTTCCTTAAACGATATCCTTTCAGCGACAAAGACGTGAAGGAAATCCGTGTCACCGCCGACGCCGGCCACGGAGCCGCCTTCGACGTCCGGGTCACCGACTTGCACCTCGGCGCGGACTCCTTGCCGAGCCTTCGGAAGTCCGACCTTGTGCAGGCCGCTGTGCCGAAAGCCAAGTCGAAAGTGTGGTTGGTGGAGGGCACGGTCGCGGTCGTCGTCCTTGTTCTGATCGTCGGATCCCTGGGAGAGCGGCTGTACCGGCGTCGATCTCGCTTCCCGGAGAGCTTCGCGCCGGCCTTCAAGAAAAAGAAGTTACCAGTCTGGATCATCCGGCTTGCTGCTTCCCTGGCGAGTCTCGTTGCTCGTCTGCGCTCCTGCATCCCCTCTCTGAATCGGAGACTGCACATGATCGTCTGCGCTCCTGCCTCTGGAAAAGTATCGCGGCTCCGCCGGTGGATCGTTCTACTGCTGGTCATCGTGTTTGTGCCGCTCGCGGCCACGCCTGCCGAATCGCAAAAGAAGCCCGCCGCGGGAGCCGAGAAAAAGACCGGCACAGTTAACCAACTCACGGCGTCTCAATCCGAACAAGCCGAGGACGCCGAGTCGTTCCTGCCCAGCCCAATTCCTCTACGCGGCGACGCCCTCAGCGTGGGTAGCGTGGCTTTTTCGCCCGACGGCAAAATTCTGGCGATGGGCGCCGGCTGGGATCAACAGACGGTGGGCGCTCTACGCTTGTGGGACGTAAACAAGAAGCAAATGATCGCCACGATGCGGACCAGCCGCCCCGTGCGATCGGTCGCCTTCTCCTCGGACGGGAAGTACCTGGCGACGGCCGAGCTCGACCACACAATCAAGCTGCGCGATCCCAACAGCGGCGCGGCCCTCGCCACGCTCAGCGGGCATAAGGCTGGCGTGAACTCTGTCGCCTTTTCGGCAGATTGCAAGATGCTGGCCGCTGCCGGTCTGGATCACGAGGTGTCGGTATGGGACGTAGCGGAACGCAAACAGCGGCTGCGATTGATAGGGCACACCGACTTTGTTCTCGCCGTGGCTTTCTCCCCCGACGGCAAGACCATGGCCTCGGTGAGCAGGGATCACACCGGCATCCTGTGGGATCTCGACAGCGGCAAGGCGCGGGTAAGGCTCCGCGGACACCGCGCGGGAGTGGAATGCGTCGCCTTCGCCCCGAACGGCAAGACCGTGGCCACGGGCGCTTGGGGGGGCTTGGTCAAACTGTGGGAGGTCGCCGACGGCAAAGAGCGAAGCTCACTGCAAGGCCCCGGAGGCTCCATTTTCTGCCTGGCCTATGCGCCGGACGGCAAGACCCTGGCCGCCTCTGGGCCTGGCGCGCGGGGCAACGTGCGCTTCTGGGATGCGGATAGCGGCGAAGTCCGGGAAACACTGCAAACCAACGTCCCTTCCATCTATTCCATTGCCTTCTCTCCGGACGGCAAACGCCTGGCCGTCACCAGCCCGACTGGCGCGGTCAAGTTGTGGGACTTGGCCGATCGCAAGGAGCTGGCCGAAGTACGGAGCACCAACGACCGTTTTTTCGAGCCACACCCGGTCCTCGCTTTGGCGTACGCGCCCGACGGCAAGAGTGTCGCCGTTGCTGGGGAGGACGGCGGCGTGCAACTATGTGACGTGGGCACCGGTATCCAGCGCCACGTCCTCAAGGGCCACAGCGATGTGGTAACATGCCTGGCTTTTTCGCCGGACGGAACGCTGCTCGCCACCGGCAGCCCCGATCAGAAAATCAAGCTCTGGGACACGGCGAGCGGCAAGGAAGTCCGCACCTTGGAGGGCCATACCAGCTGGGTCTACGCCCTGGCCTTCGCACCCGACGGCAAGACGTTAGCCAGCGGCAGCTACGATCGCACCATCCGTCTGTGGGATGCCGCGACCGGAAAAAATCAGCGCATCCTCAAGGGCCACAAAGCCTCGGTGCGCGGCGTCGTCTTCGCGCCGGATGGCAAGACGCTCGCTTCCTGCAGCAGCGATCGCACCCTCAAAGTGTGGGATGTCGCCACAGGCGAAGCACTTCTAAAGCTGAAGGGCCATGAAGGCGCCGTGAAAGCGCTGGCCTTCTCGGCCGACGGCAAGACGTTGGCCAGCGCCAGCGAGGACAACACGGCGCGCTTATGGGACGTAAAGAAGGGCGACGAACGATTCGTATTGCGGGGACACAACGAAGAAGTCGTGTCGTTGGCTTTCTCGCCGCACGGCAGCACGCTGGTGACAGCCAGCCTCGATTCGACGCTGCGTGTCTGGAACCCAGCGACGGGCAAGCTGCGGACTACCTTGCAGGGACATCCCGAGGGAGCGACCGCTGTGGCCATCTCCCCGAACGGCCGGCAGCTTCTCAGCGGCGGTCGCGATAAGAGCGTCAAGCTGTGGCCGAGCACGCCGACGAATCGTTTCGTTATCAGCCCGCGTCTGATGCTGACCGGCCACAAGAAGCAGGTGTGGTTCGCTGTGCCGTCGCCGGACGGCAAGCGCCTCGTCACCGGCGGCGACGACGGCACCATGCGATTGTGGAACGTCCGTCCCGATGCCCTCCACTTCTCGTACCGAATGCCCGACGTGGGCCAGAGCGTGGCCTTCGCCCCCGATGGTCGTACCCTAGCCGCTTCCTGCAACAACGGCTCCATTCACATCGTGGATCTCGCCACCAGGAAGTCCGGCACCATTCTGGTCGGCCACACCATGCCGGTCGTCTCCATCGCTTTCAGCCCCGACGGCAAGAAGCTGCTCTCCACGGCGGGGGTATGGCGAAACCAGCAACGACCCGGAGAGATGAAGCTCTGGGATGTGGCGGCCGGAAAGGAATTGCTCTCCTTCACGGGGCACGAGGCGATCATCCCTCGCGTGGCTTTTTCCCCGGACGGGAAAACAGCGGCCTCGGCCAGCCTCGACAAAACCGCTCGCTTGTGGAACTTGGCCACCGGCAAGGAGCTGTTCGTCCTCAAGGGACACAGGAGTGGGGTTACCTCCGTGGTCTTCTCGGCCGACGGCAAGACCTTGCTTACAAGCAGCTCGGATCGAACGATTCGGATCTGGGACGTTGCCACCGGCAAGGAGCGCCGGAGCCTTCCTACGACGCTGTCCGGTATCAATTGTTTGGCCCTTTCTCCCGACGGCAAAACGGTGGCCCTCTCCGAGAATGCGGCCGTGAACGTTCCGCTGGGCCGCTTTCAGGTCCGCGACCTGGAAACCGGCGCCCTACGAGCGGATATCCGCCTGCCGATGGGCCGCGTGGTTTCCTTGGCATTCGCACCGGACGGCGGGTCGCTCGCTGTGGCCGGCGGCAATCAGACGGGCGGGGAGGTCAGCTTGTGGGATACCACCAACTGGCAGCTCCAGGCCCTTTTACCTCGTTATCGGCGCAGCGTCGAGAATGTGGCGTTCAGTCGCGACTGCAAACGTCTGGCTGCCCAGGGCCTACCGAACGCCAAAACGGGCGGCATAACCGTGTGGAACCTGGCCGTGGCCACGCCGGGGAATCTCACCTTCAAGCACGGCGCCTCGGCGATGTCCGCCGCCTTCTCGCCCACCGGCAAGACTTTGGCCGTGGGCCTCTCCTACGGGGATGTGCAGTTGTGGGACGCCGAGCGCGGCACTCTGCTGGGTAAGCTGGTCGGCCACACGGCTCAGGTGCGCGGCGTCACTTTCTCCCCCGACGGCAGGATACTGGCGAGCGCCGGCAACGACGGTACCATCCGCCTATGGGAGGCTGCCACGTACAAGAGCAAGGCTGTGTTGAAGGGCCACAGCGATCCCCGTGTGATCGGCGTAGCCTTCGCTCCAGACGGCAAGACGCTTGTTTCAGTCGGTTGGGACCAGACGGCGAAGGTGTGGGACGTTGCCAGCGGTGCGGAGCGTTCCCGTCTCCGCGTGCAGGCGCAGGTGTGGAGCCTGGCGCTGTCGCCGGACGGCAAGACGCTGGCGACGGCCAACGGCGGCGTGGGCATGGTCAAGTTGTGGGACGTTGCCAGCGGCAAGGAGATACGCACCCTATCGCACCCACCGTTGGCGCGAGGGCTGGCCTTCTCTCCCGACGGCAAGCTCCTCGCCGCCGGCAGCTCCAACGGCATCATCAGATTGTGGAGCACCGCCGACGGTAAGGAGATGGCTTCGCTGGAAGGACACAACGATCCGATCTTCGCCGTCCATTTCCTGCCGGACGGCAAGACCTTGACCAGCGCCGGCAAGGATGGGACGGCCCGGCTGTGGCAGGTGATGACGAAGGATTCGGCGCCAATACCTGTGGCCGGACGGTAAAGACGGTCTCAGCTTTATCTTCGCCACCGTCATACTCCGCAGGCCGCTCTTCGCCAGCATCGCCGCGCTGAGGCACGTCTTGGCCCCACCGCCCACGAAAGCCAAGGCCGTGCCAACCGTACGGCAGGATTCCAGCCAGAGCCGCGAGCGTTAACGGGCGGGGCGATTGGGCGCAAAGAAGAGAGCAACTTTTGTAAGGAGGTTTATTCATGGTTCGTTCTCGTGTGCTGCTGATACTCGGCGGCGTTTTTCTTGCGGGCGGCGGCGCTTTCGCCGCGGCTCCCAACAAGGACGCGACGGCCCTGGCTGTCGCCGTCGATCGCCATCTCAGCGCGGGCCGGCAAGCCAACAAGATCCAACCCGCGCCGCCGGCCTCCGACGCCGAATTCGTTCGCCGCCTCTACCTCGACCTGGCCGGACGCATTCCCGCCGTCGCCGAGGCTCGCGCTTTCCTCGACGACAAGCGCCTCGACAAGCGCCAACGCCTGATCGAGCAATTGCTGGAAGGACCGCGCTACGTCACGCACTTCACTAACGTCTGGCGCGCGTTGCTGCTCCCCGAAACCGGCAACAATCTGCAAGCCAGCTTCCTCGCGCCTAGTTTCGAGTCGTGGCTGCGCGCCAAGCTTCAGCAGAATACGCCCTACGATGCGATGGTGCGCGAGCTGCTGACCGTGTCGATGCAGGGCCGCGGCCGTAACCCGTTCAGCCAGCCCAACGGCGCGCCGTCGCCGGTCGCCTTCTACCTGACCAAGGAGGTCAAGTCGGAGAACCTGGCGGCGGCCGCCTCTCGCCTATTTCTCGGCGTCAAAATCGAATGTGCTCAGTGCCACGATCACCCCTTCGCCGAGTGGAAGCGCGAGCAATTCTGGAGCTTCGCCGCTTTCTTCGCCGGATTGTCGCGGCAGGGCGACGGCGACTTCGTCGCCGCCGGACGCGAGATGGCCGACCGTCGTGAATTGACCATTCCCGGCACCGGGCGCGTCGCGCAAGCCGCTTTCCTCGACGGCAACGAGCCGAAGTGGAAGTACAACACCAGCGCCCGCGCCACCCTGGCCGAGTGGATGACCGCCAAGGACAACCCCTATTTCGCGCGGGCGGCGGTCAATCGTCTGTGGGGCTACTTCTTCGGTACCGGCATCATCGATCCCGTCGATGAAATGGTTGGTGGCGAGCATCAGGCCAGCCATCCGGAGCTGCTCGACGAATTGGCCCGCCAATTCGCGGCCCACCATTTCGACTTGAAGTTTCTGATCCGCGCCATCACTGCCAGCCAGGCGTATCAGTTCAGCAGTCTGGCGACGCACAGGAGCCAAGACGATCCGCGCCAGTTTGCCCGCATGCCGCTGCGCGGCCTGTCCGCCGAGCAGCTGTTCGACAGCATCGCCCAGGCCACCGGCTACCGCGATGCCTCGAACGGCAATCCACGTTTCTTCGGCAATCCCGGCGTGCGCGGCCGCTTCCTGACGCAGTTCGCCAATGCGAGCGATAAAACGACGGAGGTACAGACCTCCATCTTGCAAGCGTTGTCGATGATGAACGGTCAGGTGACGGCGGCGGCCACCGATCTCGAACGCAGCGAGAGCCTTGCCGCCCTCCTTGATGCACCCTTCATGGACACCGCCGAACGTATCGAAACACTTTACCTGGCCGCGCTGTCGCGGCAGCCGACGCCGCGCGAATTGGCACGCACGCTCAAGTACGTCGAGAGCGGCGGCTCGGCCGACGACCCCTCCTTGGCGGACAAGGAGAAAAACGACAACCGCGCCCTTGCCGACGTGTTCTGGGTTTTGCTCAACAGCAGCGAATTTTTCCTGAATCATTGACCCCTTGGCGAGCGGGGAGCGTAAGCCCCCTGATTCTCGCTGGAACGAAGAATCAGGGGGCTTACGCCCCCCGCTCGCCGAATCCTGGAGATCCCCTATGTCCCATTCCTCGCTCTCTCTGTCGCGCCGTGAATGGCTGAAGCTGTCCGCCGCGGGCGTCAGCGCTTACTCCATGTCGGGCTGGCTGGAAAACCTCGCCGCCGCGACGGCGAAAAGTCCCGAACGCAAACGCTCGTGCATCCTCCTGTGGATGGCCGGCGGTCCCAGCCAGATGGACACCTTCGATCTCAAGCCTGGACACGCCAACGGCGGACCCTACAAGGAAATCGCCACCAGCGTCCCCGGCATCAAGATCAGCGAGCACCTGCCCAAGCTCGCCACCCACATGCACGACATGGTGCTTGTCCGCTCGATGAGCACGAAGGAGGCCGATCACGGTCGGGCCACCTACTACCTACGCACCGGCCGCGTCCCCGGCGGTCCGATTCAATATCCGCCGCTGGGGTCGTTCGTGGCCAAGGAGTTGGAGCGCCCCGACACGGAGCTGCCGAGCTTCGTCAGCATCTCGCCCTTCCGCGGTCTCAATTCCGCCGCGTTCACGCCTGGTTTTCTGGGACCGCGCTACGCTCCGCTGATCGTCGGCGAGAACGCGCGTTTCGGTCCTCAACAGCGCGGCGGCGACATCGCCCAGGCGCTGCGCGTGCAGGATCTCGATCTGCCGCGCGACGTCAACGACCGACGCGCCGATGCCCGTCTCCAGATGCTCAACGAGATGGAGGACGAATTTCTGGCGCGTTCCTGTTTACCGTCACTGGGAGTTACGAAAAGCGCGCAGCGGGGCCTGGGTAGATGTGTGAGTGGCCCTTTGCCGTGGGAAAGAAGAGTCCTATCGCTCCGCAGGTTGATCGTTCCTGAGG
>Ga0335075_10010185_pt1 | contig 14285 bp, 17 predicted proteins | sample Lox_Sample_24_FD_206723 | JGI IMG/M metagenome (GOLD analysis project Ga0335075, IMG submission 206723) | Soil microbial communities from Loxahatchee National Wildlife Refuge, Florida, United States - Lox_Sample_2.4 | ecosystem: Environmental > Terrestrial > Soil > Wetlands | place: USA...
AGGTTTGAGAAGTGAGAATGGTAGAAGGGAGGATTAAGGCCGTCAATCCCCCAGACTTTTGTGACAAGGATCAACGATGATAGCTGCGATAGGACTAGTCGGTTGACCTTATTTGCCCCTCACACATCTCATCTCCCCTTCACTTTGGATCTGGTATATTTCGCTCACGCTGCTGATAAAGCATTACATTCAACCCCCCTTTCAAGCTAGAAATGGCAGGCCAGTATTTCATATATATGCTAATGCGGTACTTAGCGTTCACACACAATCAACAATAATTCCTAGTGACTTTTGTGCATAAAATACGAAGTATAACAGCATGGAATAAATAAATCTATTCTGGTATTCTCATTCCATTTTGGGTGCTACAACCCATTCAGGGAAAATGTATGGGGAAGAAGTCGGCCACTTGCTCTCAAGTACTGATAAGAGGGCCTTGAAAAATATCGAGTACCCCGCGCTACCAAAATGCAGACCATCGGGCATCAGACTAGTCAGAGCTTTGTTACTTCCTAACTGTTTGGTTCCTAGAATTGGTCCATTCGGATTTGGGTTAGGGGTTCTGCGAACGGCCTCGGCCATAATTGCGGACCACAAATCAAGAACCACTAGATCACCACCGATTTCAGCGCCAACCTGTCTTGCGGCTTCCGCATATTCTGCAGTCACGCTGGCCCTGCGACATAGTGGATTGCCTTTTGCAGCATCAACTTCTTCCTGTTGGATTTCATCAATAGGCGGTGGCGTGACCAGGATAATCTTTGGATGATGGGCTACGACTGCAGGATGAGTAACAAGTGCCTTAAGGTTCTGCTTGTATATCTGGAGTGGTACATGCTGCTTCGTGGGGGCGTCTGGGAGGCAGGCATCATTGGACCCAAATAATATTAGCTTGATACAATTATTAGCATATATGTAAAGAGTTGAAACAGAAGGAATCAGATTAGCTTGAAGAGAGAGGTGTTAAATGGAGTACGGCTTTGGACATAAGTTATCGTCTGAATTGAACATACCAGGAAATCTATTCGAGCACAAGATACTGAAGGAATAATTTCCGGAAAGATCTTAAGAGCTTGGGACGTGTTGTACCCCGACAGGCCTCTGTTGATGACGTCCAAGCGGCGTATATAATCTAGAAGGTGTTAGGTGTAAAACACTCGAATATCTGATCTTTAAACATCGGCAGTCACATCCTGAGTAAACAAAACACTCACGAGATTGTAGAGCGGCAGCGAAGGAGAATCCATCTACAAGGTGACTTGAGATCTGGAGCAACGAGTCTCCAAAGAGGAGAAACTGTGGATATGAACCCTTCAACCCCGTTAGCTAGGATGAGAAATTACATCATGAGGGAGAGTACCATCTCATCAATGAATATTTTAGATGAACCCCGATTTTCACTTTCCAAACTCGGCGGGCTTGATTGGAAGACTGGATGTAACCGGCTAAATAATACAATCTCGCACGGAATGACTTCCGCGCATGTTGTGCATGCATAATATCCGGGGTGCATTTGCGCCATTAACCTTAACGCGGTTTTGTCCAAAGTCGTCCCCATCCGATGATTTCTCAGATCACCTTTATTATGGGGAGGTCTATCATGATCACTCACTGCGGTGATTCATACTAAATATTGTACAATATATTGGACTTAGACCAAATGGAACCAGAATAGGGTTTACCATAAACTCATGGCTGATTCTGAGACATCCTTTGCGAATGAAACCCATGCTCAGTCAATCTTTCCGCTTTCGTATGCTCTGCTGACCGCCTCGATCCACCTCTTAATGTATAGACTCCTCGCGCATATTAAATATGTTCGATGAGTTATTACGAGCATTTGGCTTTTCGCCCGCCTCCTCGTCATGTCAGCTTTAAAGCAAGGTGAAGACCAAGAGCAACTTCTCCTGGACTCTTCGAGCCTCGGAAACTCGGTCGAAACCTCGACAACTCCTTCACCAACAGCCTCAAGAAGCTATGGCAATGTCAGAAGCCCTCGGGGGTTCTTCTTGCCATCTGCGAGCGATCTTGCATCCCGGCTCGCTGAAGAGCCCTCACAGGACGAGCGAATACCACTCCTTTCTTCTCGTCGCTCTCGGATTAGGATAGCAGATGGTACGACGCCTAAGCCTCGCCTCTCAAGACACCAGAGCACCTCAGGTAGGTTTTGGTATTGAGGTTCATAGTAAACAGTATTAATTATGTTGGTGCTAGGGAGTCTGCGAAGCACACGACACCATAGCCGCACCGGCTCGTGGGGCCAGCGTTTGGTGACGGCCCTTGGCTCTGAACGGCACGCCCACGGTGACTTTGATCATGACTCAAAGGGATCAGCTTATCCAGATGATAGAGTGTGGTATGACCAGTTTACTTCGACAGACTGGGTACACGACAGTGTTGCAGATGCCTGTCGACTGAAGGCCTTACGAGCTCGGAAAGATCTTCGAGGTCGCCTATATGCCTTTTTCGATGGTTCGCAGGGTTGGATATTAAGTGCGCTTGTGGGCTGTGTAACTGCTACTATTGCATACTTTGTCGACATCGCCGAACCTCCCGTATTCGATTTTAAGGAAGGACATTGCTCGGATGGTTGGTATAAGAGCGAGAGAGTAAGTCCCGTTGCTATGTTAAAATCTAACATTTTGCTAACATTTTGCGTGAAGAGTTGCTGTCCCAATGGGGATCGCTGTCCTGCATGGCGGTCTTGGGCTGAAATTTTCAAAGTACCCGCCGTCGAATCAGGGTGGATTGAGTTTTTCATTTATCTTTGTCTAGTCGTAGGGTTTGCTGCCTCTTCCTGCCTCTTGACATTGACAACGAAGACAGTAGTGCCATCAACGTACCACATCTCCACCCTTGATGAGAATCTTGCTGCCATGGGGCATGAGCCCCTGGAGCTGCCTGAGGATTGCCTCCCGATTCCAAAGCAAACAAAGGAATCGGCAGATGCAACACCTCCCATGGTATACTACTCCGCAGCAGGAAGTGGCGTGGCAGAAGTGAAAGTAATTCTTAGCGGCTTCGTTCTACATGGATTTCTTGGGTTAAAGACGCTTATTGTGAAGACATTTGCACTCATCCTGAGCGTGGCATCAGGTCTCAGTTTGGGGAAGGAGGGGCCTTTTGTTCACATTGCAGCATGTGTCGGCAATATTGCCTGCAGATTATTCTCCAAATATGACCATAATGATGGTAAGAGACGAGAGATACTTTCAGCAGCTGCTGCGAGTGGAGTTGCAGTTGCCTTCGGAGCACCCATAGGTGGAGTATTGTTCAGCTTGGAAGAGGCTTCTTATTTTTTCCCAGCCAAAACTCTATTCAGGACATTCTTTTGCTGCATCACAGCTGCTCTCTCCTTGAAGTTCCTCAACCCATACGGAACGAACAAGATAGTTATGTTCGAAGTGCGGTACCTGACCGATTGGCAGTTCTTTGAGATGGTACCATTTATTGCTTTAGGTGTCCTTGGTGGAGCGACAGGGGCTTTCTTTATCAAAGCGTCATCATTCTGGGCTCGATCATTTCGACGGGTCCAAATTGTCAAGAAGTGGCCCCTATTTGAAGTAGTTCTCGTTGCGCTGGTCACTGGACTTATCAGCTATTGGAATACGTACACAAAAACTCCCGTGACCAAACTCCTACTGAACCTTACGAGTCCCTGTGATGGGAAAACGTCGGATCAGATGGGTCTATGCCCGCAGAATATCGATGAAATTAAGGGAACTGTACGGGAACTCGTCATTGCGTTTATTATCAAAGGAATACTTACGATCATTACCTTTGGCATCGTAAGTTGCGAAAAATTAAAGGTTCTCAGATCACTAACAGTCAATTATAGAAAGTCCCTGCAGGTATCTACATCCCTTCTATGGTGGTTGGAGGTCTGTTGGGCAGAATTGTTGGACATCTGGTACAACGGATGGTTTTAAGTTTCCCAGATGCGGCCATTTTTGGCGATTGTGCAGCTCACGCAAGTGGGACTTCGTGTATTACACCTGGTGTGTATGCGCTGATAGCCGCTGGTGCTACAATGTGTGGGGTAACAAGATTGTCTGTTACACTCGCGATCATTTTATTTGAGCTTACTGGAAGCCTTGACTATGTCCTACCCTTCTCACTCTCAATCTTAGTGGCGAAGTGGACTGCCGATGCCCTTGAGCCGCTCAGTATCTATGTAAGGCTATCCAATCTACTGAGTAGCGTTCACTGACTCATGACAGGACCTCTTGACTAACATGAACTCTTATCCGTACCTCAACAACAAAACGAAGCCTGTCTTCACTTCTGATTTGGCAGATATCATGCCTCGTATCCGGAAGGAGAGAATAATTGATATTTCAGCCTCGCCTTCAGTTCCAGCCACTGATCTCAGGAAGAAGCTTCGAATATTGCACGAGGCTGGAGAGGTTGATGGTGGACTTCCAATAGTTAGGAATAATACTCTTGTTGGCCTCATCCCGGCACCGGATCTTGAGTTTGCTCTTGATAATTTGGTCGAAGAAGATGAGAGTCTATGCTTGATGACAGCTGTGAGGTCCTTTGGGGAGGATACAGATGAAGCCCCCGCGGATCCAACAGATTTTACTCCTTATATTGATCCTGTGAGAGTTTTCAAAGGAGCGCAAGACCTTGACATGAGCTGACCTATAAATAGGCACCAGTGGCACTCGATATATGTTCTCCAATGGATCTTGTCTACGAATGCTTTGCAAAGCTCGGTCTCCGTTACATTTGCGTGTTAAGGGATGGTCAGTATGCTGGAATGGTGAGTATCGTCTTTCTGTGGTACGGTGCGTTTACTAAGCCCTCTAGCTGCACCGGAAGGTGTTTGTAAAATATGTGCGTGAATTAGAGGAACAGGAGAACGCATAGGGTGGTGTAGTTCTTACATTTGAAGGCAATAGAGCATTTTCTTTTTGTTAGGCATTTGCATGTTGGAGGTTGGAGTTGGATCATTCATATGCATACCCGGAGCATCTGTAACTCTAGAAGTGGTGGCTGGCATACCTCCTCATTCATGTATTCCTACCAACTGAACCTTAGGTAGTACACAGAAACAAATTTCATCCACCATGAATGACGGGCACTTCATGCACAAATTGAATAGGTTCACAACCATAGTCATGTCATTATCTTGCATTCTCAGCACTAAGTTCCGCCATGAGTCCTCCTTTATCTTTCTTCCTTGCGTCCTCCTCTAATATTTTCGCCACGAAGGCCGAAAGCTCCTTAACTCTCACTAATGCCAAATTGGTACATTGTAAGAGCAACACAGCATCTATTGCCCTCCCCCCAAGTTTGGCAATCTGGCATATCTCTCCATGGCGATTGAGACTTATCGTAATGCTACTATCTCTTAATTGCTCTTCTTGCAGCGTAGCGTCCAACAGCACGATCTCCTGCGTAGCTCCCGTGTAGAATGAGAATGTGACACAGAATGGAAAATGTAGCAAGCTTAACGGAACGGGCTCCCGTTCCGCTAGGGTATAGACAGTCACAGCCTCGCCTTCAACAGAGACGTAGGGCTTGCGAAAGTGCTGAAGGGCAGCAATAACAGCTATGCAGGAAGCGTCAATGAGATTGCCGTCAGAGGAGAGGACATGGACATCCGCGCGAATAGACCAAACTTTTTTTGCGGCGATTAGGCAGAGAGACTCGGTGTCAATGGCTGAAGAGCGCCTAAGAGTCTTCTCCAGAAGACGAGAGAGGAGAATCTCTGTTTCGGTCGGTCGGCCCACTTCGAAAGCAGGAGATGCCATGGGAGAGAGCTCAGTGGTTATTGTGAAAATGCCATCGAAAGGACGATCTGGGAAGGGCTTAGTGACTTCGGCGGAAATTTTGACAAGTATCCTGAAATAAAAGGTCATTAACACGCTTATTCAAGTGAGAGGCTGACGGACATGGTCTTTCCAAGCTTGACATTTGCTACTCCATACTCATCTCCAAAAGTAAGCTCCAGCTCTCGAAATTGGTCGAAAGTTCTGCCATCTACTCGCAAATTCTCCTGCAGAGCTCGGAGAATGAATTGCTTCTCATTGAGAGAAGACTCCACTTCTCGCGGCATCTGGAGTTCGGAGGAGCTTCAAAGATCATTTAGGAAGACTTGTAGAGTACTGCATTTCTTCTATTCTCCACTATCAAAATTCCTGCCGAAAGCGGTGAGATGGAGAGTTGCCGTACATGCGTTAGCGCAGTCTTGGAGAAGGCTGTTAGCGGAAATATCGCGTCCATAATAGCAAAATTTCCTAGGAAACATGACTACGGGTATGTACTTTACTTGATCCTGTAATTAATAACTGTCTTGACTGACTTCTTGAAGCTCACAGACCAACGTTCGACCCTGTACGTCTTATCTCCTCTACGGGAAAGCCTCTAGCCCTCTATTAACAAAGTGTAGGCTGTCGGTAAGGAGGCCCAGCGAGGTCCTGCATACCATCAGCGACTACTTCCAGCACACACACAGCTCAAAGTGCGGTATGTTACAGCTTAGGAGAAATTGGGAGCCACTGCTGAAAGCTCGTTAGGAAGCCAGGACAGGGCGGCGATGCGGATCACCAAGTTCGCGATTTACGGGCGGAATTACTTGCGGCAGAGGCTGCGCATTTTGCAAAGACCAAGGGAGGAAGCAGTGTGGCCAAGGATGGTGATGAAACTTCAGCATCGGTACCAAAGAGACAACTGGAAAGAGGATCTGAAAATGACACGGAAGAGGATATAAACGCTAAGCGACGGCGAATACTGGAGGAAACAAGGGAAATAGACGCAGACTCAGAAGCTGGAAGTGATGAGGATAGTAGTGAGGACGACAGGTTCGTTTCATGAAGTTATTACATCTTGAATACAGGGCTGACAAAGCTAGTGATGACGATGAGGATGACACTGCCGAGCTGCAGCGAGAGCTGGAGAAGATCAAGCGTGAGAGGGCGGAGAAAAGAGAACAGGAGGTCAGAGAAAACGTCATAGTTCTTATAACAAAGCTAAGGCTAAGACCTATCTAGGAAAGAGAAAAGGCAGCTGCGGAAGAAGCAGCTAGAGAACACGATATTGCTCTCGGCAACCCTTTACTAAACCCCAAATCGGATTTCAATGTCAAGCGCAGGTATGTGATTACGGAATAAATTTCTCGTGCAAAGCGTGGCTCATAATTTTACGTAGGTGGGACGATGATGTAATATTCAAGAATCAAGCTCGGGGTACTGAGGATAAGCGGAAGAAGGAGTTTGTTAACGTGAGTCCATTCAAGGAAATCAGATAATCATGTAAGATGAAGCGGCTAACTCTCTGGGGTAGGATCTGCTGCGTTCGGATTTCCATAAGCGATTCATGAGGTTCGTTTAAACTAGTTCTCTTGCCAAAACGTGCTCTTTTTAGCCGGGTCAAGGAAAAGCTGACATAGAGGTGTGGCGCAGTAAATATGTGAGATGACGATCGTGGCTAGGATATAGACATACCGGTATAATGTCACAGCGGCGCTGATCCGATCGACCTACGAGCTTTTAGCCTTGCGAAGCGAAAGATTGGGAATCGTATTTTCTGTGTTTTTTTGTTTTTTTTTTTTCGAGTATAGAAGCCCGGTGAAGCAAGGTTGAAGTAGAAGATTCATTGATTGGGTCTTTTGGAAGCTGCAAGTCTTATAATGGAGACGCATTCTGGTATTGTGCTACATAGATGTACGAGGTTTGCCACCTGTTCAGCTGGTGCATGCATGTGTTTGTTCGTCAGAAACCCATTGGAGGTGAGTGCCCAAACGGAGACCACAGGAGATGCGTTACTTGGACAAGTACACAGCATGCGGCCACATGGTCTTCGCTTTCGACGGGCACCGATGAAGTCACTGCAAGATGTAATTGGGTCGAAGCAGGTGTCGGGTGTGCGTCGCTAGCGTCTAAGCAATTCCGCTGCTTAACAGTCCTGTCCTGAGGCACGGTTCTACTTCCGAAAGGGGAATCGCGCGCCAAGTTGGTGTGGCAAAATTTCGGGTGGTGGAGGTGGAGGTGGAAGTAGAGGTGGAAGTAGAAATGGAAGTGGAAGTGGAAGTGGAAGTGAAAGCAGGCTGAGCGACGACGAGGAAGGGTGCTTCTAGGCTTCAGCTTCAACTTGGTCTGGTAAAGGCGAGGTGAGGCTATAAGATTACTCGTTATAACATCCGCTTCTACATCCACATCCACATCCATATCCATTGCGTGCTTGCCCAATGTCCATAAGCGTCATCCATTCATTGTCCCGCACCAATGGCTGCTGCTATGTTGACTTTAACGATATTAGTACTCCCTAGGTATTTGGCCATTTGGCCATGGATGGGGGGGAACCCCTCAAACATCGAGCCAAATTCATGTCCAATACAGGTTCCACTCAATTCGCAACCACCATTCATCATTTCTCGCCTCTGAATTCAGCTACCCCTCTTCTTCTCCAGGAGGGGTCAACTTCTCAGATGAGAAACCCTGGCCAGGCCAAGTTTCGCACTGTAGCCCATGCCAGCCTGGCCCAATTGACGACACAGCTCTACCAAGCCTGATGATGGCTAGGTATCAGTTACTGCTGATGGCCCCGTACTAATGACGCAATTGTTTGAAGCTTTGAGTTCCTTAGGCCGAAGAGAGACGCGAATTGCCCTGGGACAGAGTTAATTCTAGGCCCTTGGCAGCCACGACTAATCTGCTCCGAAATATAATATTCCCTTCAAGCCCCTCCTTGTGATCTCACCATTGAACAATTACTCTCATATCTAAAACTGACCTCAAGTCAAACTAAAACCAGGAAAAACTACAACACGTCAATATGTCTAACTACGACAACTCCGTAAGCTTCCCAAGTTTACCCAGGCTATTTATTACTTCCTCCCCCTGACAGACTCTCTTTCCCAGAGCTCCGGTAACACCTATGGTGATAACAGCTATGGCGTAAGTTGACCTACGGCTCAGTCATCTTTTGTTACGGCTTCATTCTCTGCTATGGTCCTCCCATTTGCTCCTACTAACTGAACATAGTCTGAAGGCCAAGGTGGAGGCAGTGGTAACTACAGCGTCAGTCTAGAACCTCCTATATTCTGGGAAGCTAGGGATTAATTATTGGCAGTCTGGCAATCAAAACACCTCTTCAGGCTATGGCGATGACACTATGGGCGGTAGCGGTCAGGGTGGTAACACCTATGGCTCTGGAAACACCGATACATACGGCTCTGGGAACACCACCACTGGATCAGGTGGCTATGGCGGCGGAAATACTGATAAATACGGCTCTGGAAACATCGATACATACAGCTCTGAAAATACCGACTCATATGGCTCTGGGAATACCGCCGGGTCAGGAGGCTACGGCGGCAACAATGACGGCTCTGGTAGCAATAAGAAGGGTGATTCCATGGCTGGCAAGCTCATGGAGAAGGCAGGTGGCGTGCTCAAGAGCGATAGTATGGTAGAGAAGGGCCAGCAGAAGCGTGCGGAGGCTGGTGCAGATGTTGGCGGCTATGGATCGGGTAACACTGGTGGTTCTTATGGATCTGGAAATACTGACAGCTACGGGTCTGGAGGAAACAATAACAACTACTGAGATCTTTGTGCGCCTAGGGTAGCTCATAATGTATAACGGTCAGGCGAGACAGATGCTGAGGCGCTATATCTAGCTACAATATCGCTTCAAGAAATGGTCATTATGTGCCCCTTATGCTGTAGATGTTTGTGATATGCTCTGAGAGAAGGGGCGAGGAGGGGAGTTGTCATTCTACTCCCTCTTATCGTTGTGTCTCTCTGTCTCTCCCTGCTTAGTACTCATGCTCAACCACGTCATCATGTAACCAAATTAGAAGTCTACGGGAAATTTCATTTTACCGACATCTATAATCCATGGGTTCTCCAAGCATTTCTCAATGCGATATCAAAAATGCGATGAGAATATCCCCCATAAACAGTATTACGATTTCTTTTCGCTGATTCCGTTTTAATCTCTGGACCTGAGCCATTGCTGCTTTAACCTGAGCACTCTCGGAGTAACCCCGAGCACTCCCTGAGCTATGTATTGAAGGGGCTTATTCTTAGCCCCCTGGTTAGTAGTATTTCAACTAAAATTTGCCAAGCTTCTTCCCTTTTAAATAGCCACCTCTACTTTTGTTGGTGACGCACTTACTGTACTCCGCCTTTTCAGCCAACTCTAAAGACTTGTACCTCTATCCAACTTTAACTCTTATTAGGAATGCTGGATTTAGTAATTTCCAACCGTCTCAATAGGTATTTATTTTGTAAACTTTCTAATTCTTTATCCGTTTTAGCTGACAACTTAATAGTTTTGCTTGCAAGATAATTCGCAATATAGAGAGCAGAAGAACGGGTTTCATGAAGACCGCCCCCACGTGGCGCTAAAGGAGATAGGACTGGCCTAGAGGTCTGCTGTGTAGATTAAGCAATGTAAATTCAGGCGGAGACGTCGCTGACGACGAATGGCAGAACCTCGCCTGACCTCCAGAGGTAGTTCGAGTAAGGAGGATTTATACGAACATGGTGCTGATGATAAGGGGGAGATACTTATTATTTTAAGATATTAACTAACTTTATAACTTAGGCGATTCTTTGGAACTGCTGCGCGGCAAATATGGTAGAGTGTTTGAAAGACAGTCTTCTAATTGCAGGCTCGCGTGCTATCGTCGTTGACGACGTTCCCGAACAAGATGCTAGCTGCACTCACACCTGATATGCCGGCCACCGATCTTGCTGAATATTTAGTAAGGAAAGGTATTCTATCTTGTTTTCTTCCAGAGACTCTTCTTGATCCATCTCTAAATTTTGATTAGGCCTGCCATTTAGAGAAACACACCACATTGCTGGTAGAGTGGTCGCACTTGCAGAGAAGGAAGGAAAACCAATGGACAAGTTAACAATCGAACAGCTCCAGGGCGTAGATAATAGGTTTGAAAAGGATGTTCTAGATGTATTCGATTATGAACGCTCAGTTGAGATGAAGTCTGCAATCGGGGGATAAGCAAGTCGGCCGTCAAGGAGCAGATTAAGATTCTAAAGGATATCACGGGAGGAGCTTAGCTGTGCCTAGAAAGTAGATTGCAAAAGATTACCTGTGCTTGGATCATTGGATGTGCAAACTTGATCTCTCCGCAAAAGGCTTCCAAATTCTCTGTATTTTTTCAACCAACAGGACTACTCTATTGACATTAGTATTTGCCCTTCTTGTTCTGGCGGAGATGGAGCTGTGGACATAATTCTGCCGCTGTTCAACAAGCATTACGCCTAGACAATTTATTTCTTTAGTTATTGATTTATATAACCCGCCTGGTTTCCAACGCCGTCGCAACACTCCGAGACTTGACAAAGCAGACAATAGTGGATGGCGGCCTCCTTACTTCGTCCCCCTCACCCGTCTGTCCCAATTTTGAAAGGTTCCCACCTCAACTTCGACCCAGGCTCCTCTACCTTTGGCGCACCTCTCCCATCCGTGTTGTAAATAACATCTCTGTCCTTTTTTCCCAGTGGTTTTTTATGATTGTGTTCTCGTTGGGCTATCGCGCTCCTGTATTAAAGAGTCAATCGAATATGAACAATTTCAATTGTGAGTCGATAGATGAAATGAGGGAATGAGAGACGAACGCTTCGATGGAAGAAATTGGTCGATCAGGCTGGAGGCAAGCTAGTAAGAGACCTATGCCACAACACATTTTGGCGATTTAATAGACGGGCTGTTCGTGGTATAGCATGCCGGAGTTTTATTGCTGATGCGAGATATTGTGCAAATATCTATTTTGCTGATGTGTGGAAGGATTCGATCATTGCACGAGATGTAAGAAACCAAGTGGTCTTCAGTGCATTGTTTCAGCCTGGAATCCCGTCGCGGGAATTCCTGAGCAAAATCCCGCATATAGTCCGGCCTGGTTAAGACGATCGTCTAAGCTAGGTATCGGTTTATCAAATAGGTGTAAAGGCGGGGACCTTATCATATTAGGTAAGATCTTTGCCTATCAGGGGACCCTCCCACCTAAATCTTTACCAAAAAGGCCTAGAAACACCCCACCCCCTACATATTCGGCATTCCCTAAGACGCAAACGCGGAAGAATCTAGATTGGGGATTTCAGTACCTAATGCCCTAGCAGTTTTGGTTGCAATCTGTTCAATCCTTCTTGATCAAGGCAAATATGACGCGGCAGAAGAGATATGTCGACAAAATATAAAAGGGAGAGAGAATGCCTTAGGAAAAGATCACCCTGACACTTTGTCTGCAAAGTCTGCCTTGGCAACGATCCTTTAGCGCCAGGGAAAGTTAGAAAGTGCCGAAGAGATACTTGAGCAGACATTGAAGCAAGAAGAGAGAGTGCTAGGCAAGTTTCACCCACACAACCTGGCCAGTATGAGCATCACTGCTCCAGGCTCACGGAAGTATGAGTCAGCGCTAAAGATGAACAAATTGGTACTCTCGTGGAAAGAGCACGTGTTTGGTGAAAGCTGAACGTCAGTCAACTAGCCTCGGTGTACCAGGACTTGTGCAAGCTCGACGAAGCTGAAGAGATGAACAGAAGAGCACTAAGTGGTCGAGAAGAAGTGTTAGGGAGGGAAAACCCTGAAACTCTCCTTAGTGCCGATAATTTAGCATCAGTGCTTATGTCGAAAGGAGGATTTAACGCAGCGGAAGAAATGAGTCGTCGAGCCCTTGAAGAAAAAGAAAAGCTCTTTGGAAAACATCACCCTGAGACCGCTACCAGCGCAAACAATCTCTCATTCATCTTACTTGCCGCAAAGGAACTACGAGGAAGCAAAATTCTACAACTGTCAGGCTTGCGAGGCATTTGGGAATACGTTTGGAAAAGGGCATCCGAAGACGCAATCTGTGGCCAACGGATTCTCTTCGTTACTGGCAGAACTCCAGCCACAAGTCCATTTCAAACCATCTCTATATTTGTTTGCATTCGCCTCCCTCGCCATCTCCATCCCCTTCTTCGTGGTATTCCGAAGAATTTGAAAGTAGTATTAACATAAAGGCGGGTTGTTGTTCTCGCAACTCATCAGTAAAATATGCACATGATTCAATATGTACTATCTGCGTGATCACCACTCAGTGAGAAAGCGATGTCCGTCTTACTATATATAGCATTTAAACCACCTCTTAGGGTACGTCGAATGGGAGACAGTGGTTCTCTCAAGAGGCTACAGGGAAATTCTATCTCAAATGATTTAGCTCCATGTCCAATCTATAGTGAAGGGAATAACACCTTTTATGAAGGGGAGGAATTGTTGGAAACAACGCAGCACCCAACTGTGGACACCATAGGCCAGCTGATATCCTCGCTCGTTCGTCAAGACTGCTGTGACCAGATACGTTGGAATGGAAATTAGGAAGAGTGCAATCACATAAGACATCACGCTTGCTGACTTGGGGAGAATTGGCATTCCAAAAATGTTCTTTATAAGGGAGCAGTTAGTGCTCCAGACATTTAGAATTCAGATACAGGAGTCATAGGATGCCTACCGTTACGAATGTAATTGGAAGGAAGGCAACAGAGACCTACAACTTTCATCGGTTGAGATAATTAGCAGCGGATTCTTTGGATTTTCATTACATGAGAGAGAGGCTATAGAGACATATTCATGGTCAATCCAAGTTATCGGCATTATGAACGAATGCGTTGCTAATATATGGGATTCCTGGAACTCCTATAGAACTTTCGTGTGTGAAGATCACTTTCCATCAATAAATTCCGATCGAAACAACAGCTCTTCATCTGCAGCGCAAGGTATTTTGCAGGAGAGGATCGAAGAGGTTTTAAGCTCGATTGATGGCCAGATGAAAGAGTTTGAGAACATGATTGGACGAAGCACACTTCAGCAAAGGAATACTAGAGCACTGAGAGACGGGGTACAATCCCAGACCTGCAATTTCCATCAAGGCCAAATGGTGTATTTATGAGACTGACATGAATAACCCATCTTAGCTCTTTAACGCATCGGCGGTATTGGAGACTCGAACCAGTGTTCAGCAGGGAAAGAATATACGCATCCTTACAATTGTAAGCTAATACTTCGAACAAAAGTCGTTCTCTAGCTTTCTGGTTGAAGAGGTAATCATCCTTAGGAGACAAAAATGGGTCAGCTGCTGGCTATAGTGTATATCTTCGTGGTTATAGTTGCCAAACCTGACTTCGGAGATATGAGTTATCGCAACCTACAGGAGGCACGATCACAGCTGTAACTGCCTGATATACTTAACGTATCCTCCGACGAATGTCTGCGAATTCCTCTTTGAGGGTATATAAGAATGCTTCGTGGCTGGAGTGGCAAGTTGAATCCAA
>Ga0335075_10010186_pt1 | contig 14285 bp, 14 predicted proteins | sample Lox_Sample_24_FD_206723 | JGI IMG/M metagenome (GOLD analysis project Ga0335075, IMG submission 206723) | Soil microbial communities from Loxahatchee National Wildlife Refuge, Florida, United States - Lox_Sample_2.4 | ecosystem: Environmental > Terrestrial > Soil > Wetlands | place: USA...
CCACCCATACCTCGCCGAGCAGGTCTTCCGCGACTTCCCGGCCGGCCCGTCGCACGAGGTAGCGTGCGACCGCCGCCTCGTGCCGCCGGACCACCTCGACGAAGGCATCCTCTTCGCCGTCGAGTGACCGGGCGATCAGCTCGGCGTCATCCGGATCGGATGTCATGGCCCTCCTCGTGTCTGGATTGCCTTGCATCTAGCTATTGCCAACCGATGGGGTAAACCGTTCGGCGCTGGTCAGCGCCTGACGAACCGGACACCAGCGGCGCAGCGGCTTGTGGCTAGCCCACAAAATTATCTGCCTCCGATTGGTTGAATCCCCAACCGCCGGTCGCTATGCTCCGTGTACGGGAAGGACCGCCTTCACGGAGCACTGGGGGGACAAAGCCATGGAAACGACCGTTCTTGGCTACCCGCGGATCGGCGCCCGGCACGAGCTGCAGCGGGCGACCGAAGAGTTCCTGGCGGGCCGGGAGCCGCGCGTCGGCCTGACCGACACGGCCGCCGCGCTGCGCAGGCAGGCCTGGGAGGCGCTGCGGGACGCGGGCCTGTCCGACATCCCGTCCAATACGTTCTCGCTGCATGACCATGTGCTCGACACCGCGGTGATGGTCAATGCTATCCCGGACCGGTTCGCGGGCCTTGATGGGCTTAACGCCTACTTCGCGATGGCCAGCGGCACCGACGTGATCGCGCCGCTCGCGCCGGCCAAGTGGTTCGACACGGACTACCAGTACCTGGTGCCGGAGCTCGGGCCGGAAACGGACCTGCGGCTGACCGGCTGCAAGCCCGTCCTTGAGTACCTACAGGCCAGGTCCTACGGCATCGAAACGCGGCCGGTGCTGCTCGGGCCGCTTTCCTTCCTCCTGCTGTCCGCGCCCGCCGAGCGCGGCTTCTCGCCGCTGGCGCTGCTTGACCCGCTGCTCGACGCCTACGAGCAGCTGCTCGAGAAGCTGTACGTGCTCGGGGCCGAGTGGGTCCAGCTGGACGAGCCGGTGCTGTCCGCGGACCGGACGGCGCAGGAGCTCGCGGCGCTCGACCACGCCTATCAGCGGCTCGGGTCACGCCTGCGTCGCCCGGTGATGCTGGTGAGCACCTGCTTCGGTGAGATCGGCGACGCGCTGCCGGTGCTCGCGGCGACCCCGGTCGAGGCGATCGGCCTGGACTTCGTGGCCGGGCCGGGGAACCGGGAGGCGCTCGCCGCGATCGGCGGAATCGGAATCAAGACCCTGGTCGCCGGGGTCATCGACGGCCGGCACGCCGACCACGCGGACCTGCCCCGCGCCCTGGCGCTGTGCGAGTCGCTGCTTGACCTGGCCGGGAACCTCGTCGTGAGCACGTCCTGCTCGCTGCTGCACGTGCCGGCCGGCCTCGGCGCGGACGCGTCGCTCGCGCTCCAGAAGGTCGACGAGGTCGTGGCGCTCGGCCGGGCGCTGCCCGCGGATGGCGCGGCCGACCGTTTCGCCCGGCTGCCCATCGGCGCGGCCGCGGGCAACAGTGCCGATCGGTGACGTCCCCCCGAGCATGACCTGAGCTGCCAGGAACTTCGTCGGCGGTCGGCCTCTTTGTCGGTGAAACGCACTCCCAAAGCGGGAAAAAACGGGCGGAAAAGTAGTCCGTTCATCAACAAAGAGGGCTGAATTGGCTGGCGAGGCTCATGGGACTTGCCGCCGACGCCGCCTGATCGACGAGCGGCGGCCGAGGTCGTGCGGCGGTTCGCCGGGTTGCGCCACCGAAGTATCTTCGGCGAAAGGAGGCAAGGAGCGTCGTTACGCGCACGGCGTTCGGCGTGTGGCAAAGGAGGACCCGGTGGACGCAGTGGATCAGGCGATCTTGCGACGACTGCAACGGGACGGGCGGCAGACCAACCGCGAACTCGCCGACGCCCTGGGCATCGCGCCGTCGACCGCCCTTGAGCGGACGCGGGCGCTGCGCGCCCGCCACGTGATCACCGGGTTTCACGCAAGCGTCGACCTGGAGGCGCTCGGTCGCGGCGTGCAGGCGCTGATCTCGATCAGGATCCGGCCGCAGTCACGTGAGGCCATCGAGTCGGTGCGGGACAACATGGCGAAGCTCCCGGAGACGCTCGGGGTGTTCGTCGTCACTGGTAACGAGGACATCCTGGTCCACGTCGCCGTGCCGAGCACCCAGTACCTGCGTGACTTCGTGCTTGACCGGCTGGCCCGGCGTAAGGAGTTCGTCGACGTGCGGACCACGGTGGTCTTCGACTACGTGCAGCCGGTGGAGCAATCCGAACTTCCGGATGTCGCCTCGCGCTAGCGACCGAATCTTCTGTGCCGAACCTTGTCTTTTCTCGGGTTCCACCGAACGAGTTACGGGGCGGCCCTTGAGGGGTGAATGAACGTTCGGCCGCCAGGCAATAGTTCCGTATTTCTGCATAGCATCCGGCCTGTGCGACGAAACGACTCTTCTGCCATCCTGCTTGTCCTGGCGGCCGGGCTGCTGTGGGGGACCGTCGGGCCCGCCGAGATCCTGGCGAACTCCCCCGCTGGTCCGGTGGCGGTCGGCGGAGCGCGGATCCTGACCGGCGGCCTCGTGCTGGCGGCGGTCACGCTCGCCACCAAGCCGGGCGCGTTCCGAGCGCTGCCGCGGGCGGCCTGGCCCGCCATCCTGGCGGCGTCGGCCGCCACCGCCATCTTCCAGGGCACGTTCCTGACCTCGGCCGCGCGCACCGGGGCGGCCGTCGCGACCGCGGTCACATTCGGCATCGCCCCGGTGAGCACGGGCCTATGCGAATGGGTCGTGCTTGGCGCGCGGCCGCCGCGCCGGTGGGCGGCCGGGACGGCCTGCGCGGTCGCGGGCTGCGCGCTGTTCTCGGTGCCGGCCGGCCCGCTGCGGGTCGACGGCCTCGGGCTCGTGTGCGGTGTGGTGGCCGGCGGGTGCTTCGGCGTCTACACCGTCTCGGCCAAGCGCCTCATCCGCGCCGAGGTCAACATGCTCACCGCCGTTCCGGTCACGCTGCTGCTCGGTGGCGCGGTCCTCTGCCCGTGGACGCTGCCCCGGCTGCCGGCCCTGGCCGCGCCCAGGTCGCTGGTCCTCGTGGCGTGGCTGGGTCCGGTCACCGCGGCGCTTGCGTACTGGTTCTTCGTCACCGGGCTGCGCCGGGTCACGGCCGCGACCGCCGGCACGCTGTCGCTGGCCGAGCCGCTGGTCGCGACCGTGCTGGCGGTCGGGATCCTCCGCGAGCGGCTGTCGCCTGCGCTCGTCGCGGGGTCGCTGTTGCTGCTCGGCGGCCTGATCATCGTCTCGGTCCCCTGGCCCGCACCCCGGCCGCGACGGCGGCGGTCAGCTTCTGGTCGCGCCGACGGGGCCGAGGAAATCGCCACCCGGTCGCTGCGCCGGGCCACTCGATAAGGGCTGCCTGGGCGTCGGGAATTATGACATCCTTAAGATTTGTGGGGCCAAGAAAACAGGCAAAGCCTCCCGCCAAACGGAAGTGGAGACTGCACCGCTGGCAAACCCTCTTGGCGGCTGTCGTAGCGGCAGGTGCCACCATTGCCGTGGCCCTGATTACGACGGGAAATAGCGGCAGCAACCCAAATGACAACAATATTGGACCCAGTCCAACGAGTAGCGGCCCGGCCGCGCTCGCGGTCAAGATCAGTTCATTCACGGAGGTGCAGCTCAAGCCGCCTCCGGGTGAGCGCTTCGCCTTCTGGGGCACGGTCACTGGATGGACCGGAACGGATGATGCGAATGCCGAGATATTCGTAATAGCCGCCGTCCCGCACAGCGGGACATGGCTTGTCTCCCCTGAGGCAAGCGTTCAGAACAGCACCACGTGGTCGGTGAGTGGCTGGAGTATCCCTAATCTGCCCAGCGGGGCGACGTGGCAAGCCATTGTGATGAACGGCGAAGGAGCCGGTCCCGGTCCGACGGAAAGCCAGGAGCCGGGCGGCGGCCCGTGCTCACAAATAGCGCAATGCGAGTACACCTCGGACCTGAAGGCCGCCGGGCCTGATGCCGTCGCCGCCGCGGCGGAAAGCAAGCCGGTCAGCCTGTCGGAACTCAGGCCGCGCAGCGGTTGACGTCCGCGACCGCGCCCGGCCGTCCGTTTCGTTCAAGACCTGGGGTAAGCGCATCGAGCATGATGGCGGCATGACCGAGGAATCCTGGCACATCAGCGAGCGCATCGACCGCCCGGCCGACGCGGTGTACGACTACGCCTCGAACCCCGCCAACCTGCCGCGCTGGGCCCCGGGGCTCGGCGGCCCGGTGGTGGAGGTCAACGGGCAGTGGTTCGTGGAGACCCCGGCCGAACGCATCGGCCTCGCCTTCGCACCGCGCAATGAATTCGGGGTGCTCGACCACTACCTCACGCTGAACTCCGGTGAGGTCATCTACGTCCCCCTGCGGGTGATCGCGGACGCGGGCGGCGCCGAGGTGGTGTTCACCGTGCGCCGCCGCCCGGGCATGACCGACGAGGAGTTCAAGGCGGACGGCGCTGCCGTGGCCGCCGACCTCGCGCGGCTCAAGCGCGTGCTCGAAGCGCCCGCGGCCGGCTGAGGCGGTCATTCGGCGGGTATGCCCAGGTCCGCGCCGAGCCGGGCGATCGCCCGGGTGATGCTGGCGTGCCCCCCGTGATCGCGGATGTCCCAGCAGATGCCGTCCACGTGCACGAGCCAGAGCAGTTCGCCGGTGACGGGCCGGCGCCGGGCCTCCACGACGGCCGGCTCACCGCCGGGCAGCATCAGCGGCCAGCGGCCAAGGCGGGTATGGGTAATGCGCTCGCAGGCCAACTCGACCAGGCGGCCGTGGTCGCGCAGCGCCAGCGCCACCCGCTGTGGCCCTAGGCCTATGTCCGTGAGGCCGGTGATGACGATGAGATGGCCGACGGCGTCCCAGCTCACGGCGCTTACCCGCTCCCAGCCCTGGCGCCGCCAGTCGTCGCGGCCACCGTCGCCGCGATGGTAGAGCGCTCGTTCGGTCGCGACCAGGGCGCAGGCGTCGGCGGGATCCCTGGCGACCGTGAGCACGCGTTCGCCCTTGCCGAGCGCGAGCCGCGCCCGCAGGTCCTTGGGCATGCCTAGCGTCATTGCCGTGCCTCCCGGATCGATGGCTTCTTCGAGCATGCGGCCGGGCTCGGGCCGGCGGCTCCCCCGGGCGGGGGAACGGGCGGGGTAAACCCGTTAGGATGCGGCCCATGCCGGACACCTCGCCCCGTCCTGAGCCGTTCACCGCGCGGACGGCCACCGCGGTGCTCGAGGACCTCCGCGCACGGGTGCGCGCGACCCGTTGGCCGGACGCGCCGCAGGACGCCGGCTGGTCGCTCGGCACCGACGTCGGCTATCTCCGCGAACTCGCCGCCTACTGGGCGGACGGGTTCGACTGGCCGGCCCAGGAGGAGGCGCTCGCCCGGTTCCCGCGCTTCCGCGTCCGACTTGACGGCCTCGGCATCCACTTCGCGCACGTCCGGGCCGTCGCCCCGGCCGGCCCGGTGCTGCCGCTGGTACTCAGCCACGGCTGGCCGGACTCGTTCTGGCGCTACGCCAAGGTCATCCCGCTGCTCACGGACCCCGCGGCGCACGGCGCCGACCCCGCCGACGCGTTCGACGTGGTCGTGCCGGACATGCCGGGCTACGGGTACTCCGACCGCCCGGCCGGCCCGCCGCCCGACTCCATCGCCGTCGCGGGCCTGTGGGCAAGGCTCATGAGCGTCCTCGGCTACGAGCGGTTCGGCGCGGCGGGCGGCGACATCGGCAGCCACGTGAGCCGCTACCTCGGCCTCGACTACCCCGACCGGGTCGCCGCCGTCCACCGCATGGACGCCGGCGTCCCGTTCTTCTCCGGCGACCCGGCCGAACTGGCGCCGGAAGAACGCGCGTACATCGAGGGCATCGCCGCGTGGGGAGCGGCGGAGGGCGGTTACTCCGCCATGCACCGCACGAAGCCGCAGACCGCCGCCTTCGGGCTCACCGACTCGCCGGCCGGGCTCGCCGCCTGGATCGTCGAGAAGTTGCGGGCGTGGAGCGACTGCGACGGCGATGTCGAGCGGAGCTTCACCAAGGATGAGATCCTGACCAACGTCACGATCTACTGGGTCACCGGCACGATCGCCTCCTCGATGCGCATGTACCGGGCGAACGCCGCGATCCCGCCCGCGCAACTCGTCCGCCGGGTCGAGGTGCCGTCCGGCTTCTCGCTCTTCCCTGGCGACATCGCCCGTCCGCCACGCGCCTGGCTGGAGCGTATCGCGAACGCGGTGCGCGTCACCGAGCCGCCGCGCGGCGGGCACTTCGCCCCGTTCGAGGAACCGGAACTGTACGCGGAGGAACTCCGCGCGTTCTTCCGGCCCTACCGGTCGGCCTGAACGCGGCCGGCTAGTAGCTGCGCGACCAACTGGGTGTCGTATGCGGCCGCGGGCAGCCCGGCGGCCAGGTAGGCGGCCGCCAGGACGAGGGCGAACAGCAGGGGATCGGCCTCGGTAAACCACCGCGTCCAGCGCGGGCGGTGGCCCGGCCCGGCCCGGTCGAACTCGACCGCGGCCGCCTTCAGGGCGCGGACGCAGGAGATCAGCTCATTCCGCTGCACGTGATCGCGCGCCGTCAGCAGCCGAAGGTGCACGGAAAGCACCGGATGAGCGACGTCGCGGCTGCCCTCGATGGCCGCGTTGACCAGGGTCCTGGCCTCGTTCAGGTGGCCGCAGAAGACCGCCTGCTGGCTCATCGCGCAGAGGGTGGCCGCGCCAAGCTGCCTGTCACCGCACGCATGGGCCAGCGCCAGCGCCTGAATGAGGTACGCCTGGGCGAGCGCGGCCAGCGGCCAGCACGCGTAGGTCAGGCAGCCGGCGAGCAGCGTGGCCTCGGCGGCAGCAGCCAGGAGCTCCCTGGCGGGCGGCGCGCCGCGCCGCCCGTCAAAGAGGCCGCCCGCGTCCGTGCTCAACTGCCCGACCAGCGCCTGGCGTGCCTGCCCGGGGCCGGCCCGCCTGGCCAGGTCGGCCGCGCGGCCGGTGGCCGACCGCAGCCGGGCCGCGCCGGCCAGGTCGGCGTCGAGCGCGGGCGCGGGCACCGGTCCCGGATCCTCGGCCTGATCGACGAGCAGCCAGCGGAGCGTGGCGTAGCCCCAGGCGTCGCTCTCGTACCCGTAGCGCCAGGCGTCGTCGTCGGCCAGGTCGGCCCGCCAGAGCGCTGCTACCTTTGCCCACGGATCGCGGGCCGCCGGGCCGCCGGCCTGCTGCTTCTTCCTTCCCGCAGCGGGCAAGACGGACCCCGAGCCGGTGCTGAACCGGTGACGGGCACGCATCGGGAGTTCGAGTCCCCACGCGATCGCCTCGGCCGTGACCGGCGTGGTTCGCGCGCAACTGCCAGCCGGGTCAGGCGCGGCGGGTTCCCGCCGGCCACCGCTCCCTACCGGTCCTGGTGGCCGCGGCCCGGGAATGACCAGGCGCGTGCCGCGGGTCGCCGCGACGAGGCCGTCCAACCGTGCGCGGAGGTCATCCAGGTCCGCACGCACTCCTGCCTTCTCCGCTGGGTCTGCCGCGGATGTCATCGTCACCCACCTTCATTCGTCACCGAGCACCGGCGTGTCATGAAAGTGCCGCTATGTAGGTTGACGGTCACGCGATGACCCTGGTTCATGACTGGCGGTCGTTATACGTATTACATCTTGTGGCGGCTCAAGACCAGCAACCCAGCACTCGACACGCTGACGCGATGTGTCCGGATTCTGGGGCATCTTGTGGCCAGATGCGCCGGCCGGGCACCAGCACCCGCGCCAGGGCCGGTGCGGGTGCGGGTGCGGGTGCGGGCCGACCAGGCGGGCGGGTGTGACGGCTGCCGCGATCCGCCCGTTTTGCCCGCCTGCGGTTAACATGTAAATTCCGTACAACGTGAAGACTTTTTTTATCGGGAAGGAAAAGCTCGCCTGGCGAGTACTTTATTTACCGGTTGGACAAAATTGACATCACGAACAGAATTTACCTGTTAATCGGCGGGCCGCATATGGTGAAATGCCGGGCATGGCGGGGCGGCTCGGCCGGCGGGCGCCAGACGCGGCCGGCGGGCGCCAGACGCGGCGGGCCAGGGGAAGCGCGGGCCGGTCGGGCCGACCGCGGCGGCCGGCCGCTCGTCAATGACCATCACCGGCCCGGCGCTGTACTCTCACCTGGCTGGCCGAAGATCACGTCGGCGAAGTTGAGGTCTAGTTCCCGGTAGTGGGCCCGCATCATTTCCGTGGCGGCTTCCGCGTCGCGGGCCGCCAATGCCGCGAGCAGCTTCTCGTGCATCAGCCGAAAGGCCTCGGGCGGCACCGTATTGAGCTCGCGCGCCTTGATGACGTACCGCTCCGTCCTGGTCGATATGGAATCACGGTACTGAATCAGGACCTGATTGTGCGACCCGCAGTAGACCATGCGGTGAAATGCCCGGTTGACGGTCAGCAGGCCGCCCACCGCCACGGGGATCTCCGCGTCCAGCAGGTAGCGGAGCGCTTCCGCCTCGTCTTGGCTCGCCACCAGTTCCCGCGCCAGGTCCAGTTCCTCCGGCGTCATCTGCGTGGCCGCGAGGCGCGCCGCGAGAAGGTCGAGTTGCCGGCGGACCTCGACGAGTTCGGCCGCCTCCGCCCGGGTCAGCGGCGCGATCACCACGTCCCGGTGAGCGCTGCGAATGACCAGGTGGTCCGCCTCCAGCCGGCGGAGTGCCTCCCGCAGCGGGGTGATGGAGACGCCGAGGGATGCCGAGAGCTGCGGGTAGTCAACCCGGCCGCCCGGCTCCAGCCTCCCCAGCAGGATCTGATTCCGCAGCTCAACGTAGGCGCCGTCGGCCTTGGTGGTCGCGCCACGGGTTCGATCGCCATACGTCACGGTGTGTCCGGCTGCTTCTCGGCGGGTGAGCTCAGGGCACACAGCGTAACCCCTATTGCTCCTGATCGATAACTTTATATTATAAAATCCTATTCGCGACGAAGGGACTCGCCCGTGCAGACGAGCACAGATCGGATCCTGACCACGCACACGGGCAGCATCGCCCGGCCCGACGACCTGATCGAGCTGATGCGGGCCAAGGAGAACGGCCGACCTTACGACCGGGAGGCGTTCGAGGCCCGCGCGACGGCGGCCGTCGAGGAGTGCGTCCGCCGCCAGGTCGGGGCCGGACTCGACGTGATCAACGACGGCGAGCAACGCAAGAGCGGGTTCACCACGTACCTGACCGAGCGGCTGGCTGGGTTCGAGTCGCTCCCCTACGCGCCGGGCGAATCGGCCGGCCACTGGCGCGAGGTGGACGAGTTCCCCGAGTACTACGAGCGCTACTTCAAGACCGCGATGTACGGCGCCATGCTGAGCCCGCCCGCCAGGCTGGTGTGCCGTGGCCCGGTCAAGTACGTCGGCCAGGAGGCGCTCGCCGCCGACCTCGCCAACCTGAACGCGGCGCTGTCGGGGAAGGACTACGCCGAGGCCTTCATGTCCGCGGCGCTGCCGACTGGGCTCGCCGGGCACGAGAACGAGTACTACTCCTCGCACGAGGAGTACGTGACCGCTCTCGCCGACGCGTGCCACGAGGAGTACCGGGCCATCATCGACGCCGGCTTCCTGATCCAGCTCGACGACCCGGCCGCGTCGAGCTTGTGGGGCCACGGTGACGCCGAGCCGTCCGAGCGCGACCGGCACGCGGCGCAGACCGTCGAGCTGATCAACTACACGCTCCGCGACATCCCGCCTGAGAAGATCCGCTATCACACCTGCTACGGCATCAACCAGGGCCCGCACATCCACGACCTGCGGCTGCGGGACTTCATCGAGCCGATGCTGCGGGTCAACGCGCAGGCGTTCTCCTTCGAGGTGATGAACACCAGGCACATCCACGACTACCACGCGTTTGAGGACGTCAAGCTGCCCGAGGGCAAGGTGATCATCCCCGGCATGCTGAGCAACGGCGCCAACTGGGTGGAGCACCCCGAGCTGATCGCCGAGCTGACCGTGAAGTACGCGGACCTCGTCGGCCGGGAGAACGTGATGATCGGCAACGACTGCGGCTTCGCGTCCCAGGCGGCCACCAGGGAGATCGACCCGAAGGTGGGCTGGGCCAAGTTCGCGGCGCTGGCTGAGGGCGCCCGCATCGCCACGGCGCGGCTGTGGCGCCGCTGACTCCCGTGCGCGTCATCATCGCCGGGGGCGGCACCGGCGGCCTTGCCACGGCAATCGCCCTGCGGCAGGCCGGCATCGAGCCGCTGGTGCTTGAGCAGTCGCCCGCGTTCACCGCGATCGGCGCCGGCCTCGGGCTCTACGCGAATGCCATGAAGGCCCTCACTCACCTCGGGGCCGACCGGTACTGGCGGCAGACCGCGGCGCGCATCGACCTGGCCGAGCAGCGCGGCCTCGGCGACGACCAGGTCATCACCGCGTCGTCGCTCGGGCCGCGGGCGGCGAGATACGGCGAGCCCTATTACTGCGGCCACCGCGCCGACCTGCTGACCAGCCTGCTGACGGCGCTGCCGGCCGGGTGCGTGCGCACCGGCAGCCGCGTTGTCGGCTTCGAGGAGACACCGCGCGACGTGCGGGTCCAGCTGGCGGACGGCACCGAGGTGCGCGGTGACCTGCTGGTGGGCGCGGACGGCCTGCGCTCCCACACGCGGAAGCAGCTCATGGGCGAGCGCGAGGCCCGGTTCACCGACGTCGTGGTCTGGCGCGGGCTGATCCCGCGGGACAAGGTACCGCAGCGCTACGACGCGAAGATCATGTCGTGGTACGGGCCGCGGCGCCACGTGCTGCTTTACCCGCTCCGCCACGACCGGCACGAGGAGAGCGTCTACAGCCTGAGCGCGTTCGTGCCCGCCACCGAGGTGCACCGCGAGTCCTGGACGGCCTCCGGTGACCTCGGCGACCTGCGCGCGTCCCTGGCGGACGCCTGCCCCGCGCTGCTGGACCTGCTCGGGCTGATGGACGAGGCGCTCATCACCGGGATCTACTTTCGCGACCCGCTGGAGACCTGGGGCTCGGCCCGCGTTGCCCTGCTCGGCGACGCCGCGCACCCGGCGCCGCCAAGCGCGGGGCAGGGCGCCGGCATGGCGCTGGAAGACGCGGTCATGCTCGCCGCCTGCCTGCGACGCGCCGGGGCGGGGAACGAGCAGGCAGCCCTGCGCGAGTACGCGTTCCGGCGCCGGGCGCGCACCACCCGGATGCTCGAGTCCTCCCGGGTCAACCTGCGCAACAGCCAGACCAGCGACCCGGTTCAGGTCCGGGCGCGCAACGGCTACCTGCGCGGACTCGAGCGGCTCAGCCCGGCAGGCCCGCCCATGCAGGAATGGCTGCTCGCGCACGACCCCGTCGCCGCCGCGCGGCAGTCGCCGGCCGAGTTCGAGCGAGACCTCGCCGTGCCCGGCAACCCGATGCGCCGGCCGGAGTCGCGCCGGGCCTTCGACCGGTGGCGAACCGCGCTGACGGGCGAGCACCGGGCGGCGGGCTGGCTCGGCGAACGCCGGGGCTACGCCGAATTCGTCCGGGGCACGCTGTACCCGGACGCCAAGACCGGGCCGGCCGCCGGCGTGAACTGCGACGGGACACCGGCCCTGTGCGTCGGGCGGCCCCGGGAGGGCGTCCCGGTGATCCTGCACCTGCACGGCGGCGGTTACGTGATGGGCTCGGCGGAGCTGTCGGCGCCGCTCGCCGGCCGGCTGGCGGAGGCGGCAGGGGGCTGGTCGCTCGTTCCCGACTACCGGCTCGCGCCCGAGCACCCGTTCCCCGCGGCGCTTGACGACGCCCTCACCGCCTACCGCTGGCTGGCCCGCGAGTACCCGCGGGCCCCGATCATCGTCAGCGGCGAGTGCGCGGGCGGCGGCCTTGCCCTCAGCCTCGCCCTGGCCCTGCGCGACGCCCCGACGCTGCAACACGATCCGACCATCCGGATGCCCGCGGGGGTGCACGTCGTCTCGCCCTTCTGCGACCTGGCGCTCGCGGCGGAGGACGGGGACCGCGCCGGCTCCGATCCGTGGTTCAACCGCGTCGCGCTCGTGCAGCTTGCGGCCTGCTACATCCACGACACCGACCCGGGCGAGGCGCTGGTGTCACCGTCGCGCGCGGACCTGTCCCGCCTGCCGCCGCTGCTCATCCAGGCGGCCGAGCCCGAGGCGCTGTTCGCGAGCGCGGAGCGACTCGCCGGCCGAGCCCGCGGCGCCGGCGTGCCGGTCACGTTCCGCCCGGTCGCGGACAGCGTCCATTCGTTCGTCCTGTTTGATTTCCTGCCGGAAGCCGGCCGTGCCATGGAGGAGTTCGCCGAGTTCGCGCGCACCGTGTGCGCGGAGTAGTCACCGCGCCTGGTCAGCCGCCCACCCGGGGGCACACCGCGTCGAGCGAGACGCAGTCGCGGACCGCCCGGGCGGCCATGCCGAGCCGGGCCAGGCTCGCGGCCCCCGCCGCCGCGAGCGGGAAGGCGGCCAGCCTGCCGGGGGTCGTGGCGCCGAGGATGGCCAGCGCGGCCAGCATGACAACGTCCACGGCGGCGAGGCTTATGGCGGCGACGGCCGCGGCGACGGCGGGCCGGGACGGCAGCCAGCGGGTGAGGCGGCCCGTCGCGGCCACCGTGAACAGGATGCTGCCGATGGCCGCGACGAGGGGCAGGCCGGCGAGGTAGGTGGTCAGCCGGGCGTCCGCTGGCAGCCCGGCCCATTCCCACGGCGGCGCGAGCCGGCCAACGTGGCTGGTCACCGCCGCGGTAATCCACACGATGCCGGTGAGCGGGCCGACGGTCATCAGCGTGAGCGCGGTGCGGCGCGCCTGGGCGGCGGCCAGTTCGGCGCGGAACCCGGCGGCGACCCGTTCCGGCGGGCCGAACTCGTCGATGGCGGCGCCCGCCGCCACCGCCGGGTCAAGCCCGGTGCGGCGGTGCGCGTCGGCGGCGTCGGCCACGCCGGCGGCAAGCTCGGCCAGGATGTCGCGGCGGGCCCCGGCCGGCCCGGTCAGCCCGGCCGCTATCTCGGCCAGGTAGGACTCGATGGCCGGGCCGGCGGTGCCGGGCGGGCCGGTCATGGCGTCACGGGCCGTGGCGTGGCCGGCCGTGGCTGGGGGCCGAGCAGGGCGGTGACGGCGGCGGAGAACTCCGCCCAGGCGTGCCGCTCTTCGTCGAGCGTGCGGCGGCCGCCCGCGGTCAGCTCGTAGACCCGCCTGCGGCGGCCGCCCTCCTCGGACCAGGTGGTGTGCACAAGGCCGGCCCGCTCAAGGCGGCGCAGGGCCGGGTAGATCGTGCCGGTGGGCAGGTCGAACTGGCCGTCGCTGCCGGCCCGGAGCGACTCCATGATCGCGTAGCCGTGCCGCGGGCCGTTCTCAAGCGCGGCCAGCAGCATGCCGTCCAGGTGCCCCTTCAGCGCTTGCCCTCTCATAGGTAGTAATGCTATCGTCGCGTCAATAAGTAGTAAAGCTACATGTAGTAAATCTGTCCCACGGGAAGCGGCCCGCAACGTTATGACCCGGCGGAGCACGCGGATGTGACAGGAGGAGTCATGACAATGCCGGCCAGCGACACGCACCGGGGAACCGCGCCCGTTCCCGAGGGACGCACCCGGCGGGCGGCGGCCGCCAGCTTCCGGCTGGTGATCTTGCTGCTGATCCAGTACGTACTTGGAATCGCCTACAACCTGTACGGAACGGCGCCCGCGGCCACCAAGAAGCTCGCGATCTTTTCCGGCCCGCTCATCGCGGCGCACGTGATCGTCGGCACCCTGCTGATCGTGGCCGCGGTCTACGTCCTGGTGGCTTCCATCCGCGCCGGGGCCAGGCTCGCCGTCGCCGCATCGGCCACCGGCCTGCTCGCGCTGCTCGTCGCCTGGGCGACCGGATCCGCGTTCGCGCAGGACGGCACCAGCGGCTTTTCCATGGCCATGGGCACGGCAACCGCGGTGGCGCTGCTGTGCTACGTGGTCAACGTAAGGTCGTTCAGCACCCGCTGACTTGCCGACCTATTAGCGGGTGAGGGTGGCGACGTATCCGGGGATGACCACGGTCACGTCGCCGTCCGCGAAGAGGGGCCGCAGCGTCTGCGCGCACCACTCACGGGCCTCTTCTGCGCTGCAGGCACCGCGCGCGATGGCATCGTCCACGTTGACCTCGCTGAGCATGTAGCGCAGGTACGGGTCGAATGCCATCGGGAGCCTGGTCTCGACGTCGACGTGGTCGAGCAGGCGCAAGCCGTACGTGCCGAGGGGCAGTTCCCGCACGTCAAACGGCTGCCATCCGGGCGGCCACGGGTAGCGCCGCTCGAACGTGGCGAACCAGTTCGCGAGTTCGTCGCCGCGCACCGAGGTCCGGCCGACGGAGAAGTCGTAGAGCAGGAACGTCC
>Ga0335075_10010187_pt1 | contig 14285 bp, 12 predicted proteins | sample Lox_Sample_24_FD_206723 | JGI IMG/M metagenome (GOLD analysis project Ga0335075, IMG submission 206723) | Soil microbial communities from Loxahatchee National Wildlife Refuge, Florida, United States - Lox_Sample_2.4 | ecosystem: Environmental > Terrestrial > Soil > Wetlands | place: USA...
CGACCGCCTCGGCAGGCTCGCGCCGGGCTACCGCGCCGACATGGTGGCGCTGGACGGCGCAAGCATTGCGGTTCTTCACACCTGGGTCGCCGGCGTCATGCAGTGACCGTACCGGCGACCGACGAACCGAGCATCTCCCGCACCAGCGGAATTACCTTGCTGCCGTAGAGCTCGATCGAGCGCATCAGCTTGTCGTGAGCGAGCGTGCCCGCCGAGTATTTCAGGTCGAAGCGCGCGAGCCCGAGCGTATTGGCGGTCGCTGTGATTTTGCGCGCCACGGTTTCCGGCGCTCCGACATGCAGCGCGCCGTGCTCGACTTCCCGGTCGAATTGCGCACGCCCGATCGGCGGCCAGCCGCGCTCGGCGCCAATGCGGTCGTGCATGCCCTTGTAGCCGACCCAATAGTCCTCGCGCGCTTGCGCGTCCGTATCGGCGACGTGACCGGGCGAATGCACGGCGATCGGCTGCACGGGTCGGCCATATTGCGCGAAGGCGCGCTGATACAGCTCGACATAAGGCTTGAACCTCTTGGGATCGCCACCGATGATGGCGAGCGCCAGCGGGAAATCGTAATGGGCGGCGCGCACCACCGATTCCGGGCTGCCGCCGACGCCGATCCAGGTCTTGAGCGTGCCGCTTTCGATCGGAGGATAGACCCGCTGGTCTTTGAGTGGGGGGCGCATGTTGCCTTGCCAGGTGACGCGATCCGACTTCACCAGCGCTGCGAACAGATCGACTTTCTCCTCGAACAACGCTTCGTATTCCGACAGATCGTAGCCAAACAGCGGAAAGGATTCGGTGAACGAGCCGCGCCCCAGCGTTATCTCGGCGCGCCCCTGGGAGGCGGCGTTGAGCGTCGAAAAGCGCTCGAACACACGGATCGGGTCATCGGTCGAGAGCACCGTCACCGCCGAGCCGAGATGGATGCGTTTGGTGCGGCCGGCAATGGCCGCAAGCGTGACTTCGGGCGCGGACACGGCAAAGTCAGGGCGGTGATGTTCGCCAACGCCGAAGGCATCGACGCCGATGCTATCGGCCAGGACGGCTTCCTCGATCACGTTACGGATGACTTGCGCATGGGTCAGCAACTGGCCGTCGGGCCCGGTGGTCATGTCGCCGAAGGTATCCAGTCCGAATTCGAAATTCTGTGTCATGGTCTCAATTCAGCTTCGTCGTCGGCGCAGCGTCCGCAACCAAGCGACACGTAGAGAGCGCCGGTCGGTGGCGCAACAGGTGACGTGAATGTGCCCGTGGAGGCGCCCTTGAATGTGCCCTTGGCCACGCCGGCGGTCGGCGAAATGGACATTCGCTGCTTAAAGCGCAATCGGATTGACGCGCAGCCGGTCAATCGGTCACTTTAAGCTTAAACTATCTGTTCAAGCGATACTATTGAAAGATCTGCTGATGATACGCTTCGACGGACGGGTCGCTCTAATCACCGGTGCCGGACGCGGCATGGGGCGCAGCATGCATTGGATCTGGCACGGCGCGGGGCGACAGTCGTCGTCAACGACGCCGGTTTTAAGACCGTCGCTGGCACCGATCGCGACCCGGCGGTGGCGGAAGCCGTCGCCGCGGAAATCCGCCGCTCCGGCGGGCGCGCCAGCGCCGACAGCTCCGACGTCTCCGTTCCCGCAGAGGCGACAAAAGCCGTCGAGGACGCGGTGGCGCGCTTCGGCAAGCTCGATATCGTCGTCAACAATGCCGGCAATCAACGCTTTCTGCGCTTTGCCGAGACCGAGCGCAGCGACTACGAATCCTTGATCGGCATTCATCTCGGCGGCACCTTCAACATCACCAAGGCGGCATGGCCGCATATGGCCCGCGCCGGTTACGGCCGGCTGGTGTTCACCACCAGCCAGGTCGGCTTCTATGGGCAGGTAGACGCAGTCGCCTATGGCGCCGCCAAGGCCGGGATCATGGGGCTGATGCACGGCATCAAGCTCGACAGCGCGGCGACGGGCATCAAAGTCAACTGCGTCTCGCCCTTTGCCTTCACCCGCATGGTGGTGGATCTTTTTCCCCGGGAGCTCGCCGATCATATCGCACCCGAGCACGTTTCCGCCGCCGTGTCCTATCTCGCCAGCGAAGAATGCAAGCTCAACGGCGAGGTTTTGATCGCCGGCGGCGGTCATTTCTGCATCGCCCGCACCATCGAGACGAACGGCATCGACATTGCCGATCCGGCGCAGATCACGGCCGAAAACGTAGCGGCCAACATCGATACAATCGCCGACACGTCGCGTTTCCAGCTTTACCCTGACGCGCTCGCCGCCGTTTCGGTCACCTTCGACCGCCTGAGCCGGCAGGCGACGTCCTCCTGACCGGCGGCGAAAAGCGGCGCCGCTGCCGCGATGGACGGTCGCGCATCAGATCAATTGCTGCTGCAACTCGTCGGCCAAGGCCCGCAACTTGGGTAGAAAAAGGCCGCACATCGCTTGGAGCGACGCACGCTCGCTATGGACGCCGATGTTCAATGCCGCGATCACCTTGCCGTCGAGTTTGCGTAGCGGCAGCGCGATCGAGCGAAAACCGATCTCGACTTCTTGATCGGCCAGCGCGTAGCCGTCGTGGCGTACCTTGAGAATTGTCATGCGCAATTTGTCTTTGTCGACGACGCTGAATCTGGTGACCTTCCTCGGCTGGACGCGCGCGAGAAATCCATCCAGCTGCCGATCGTCCAAAGCCGCCAACAGGACCCGGCCGAGCGACGTTGCAATCGCCGGCAGCCGGAAGCCGATCTGCGCGCTGACCGGAATGATGCGCTTGGGCGAAGCATGCGCGATCATCATGATGTCGTCGCCGCTCAAAACCGCGGCGGAACACGACTCACCCACCTGTTCGCTCAAACGCTCCAACGCCGGCTGCAAGATGCCGGTGACGGCGTTCGACAGCAAATAGGCTCGGGCCAACGTTAAGACGCGCGGCGTCAGCCGGAACAGCCGATCATTCACCTCGGCGTAGCCCAGTTGCACCAGCGTGTGCAGCGTCCGCCGCACTGAAGCGCGCGGCAGGTCGACAAGTTTTGCGACGTCGCTCAGCGTCAGCTGCTTGCGGTCGTGATTGAACGCTTCAAGCACGCGCAAGCCGCGGGCCAGCGCCTCGAGGAAATCGGGGCCGGAGGCTTCGCGTTGCGTTTCCTCAGCGGCGGATCGCTTCAGCATCGGCATAACGATCTTGCCAGGCTGGGCCGGCTTGGCTTAGTTTAATTCGAACGTCTGTTCGGTCAGCGGACAGTGCTAAACGACCTTGGATTGGTGGTAAAGGGAAATCTCGGAGCAGGGCGATGCTGAGCGCAGAAGAGAACGATCGCATGACGCGGGTCGGGCCGGACAAGCCGGCCGGCAAATTGCTGCGCCGCTATTGGCAACCGGCGGCGCTGGTCGACGAACTCGCGGGCGATCGGCCGATCAAGCCGGTGCGGCTGCTGGGCGAAGATCTTGTGATCTTCCGCGACGAGAAGGGTCGTTACGGCCTACTCGGTCGCGCCTGCCCGCACCGCGGCACCGATCTCGCTTATGGCCGGCTTGAGAGCGGCGGCTTGCGCTGTGCGTTCCACGGCTGGTTGTTTGACATCAACGGCGGGTGCCTGGAGACCCCGGCTGAGCCGGACGACAGCAATATGTGCAGCCAAATCCGGCAGAAGGCTTATCCGGTGGTCGAGCGCAATGGCATATTGTTCGCCTATATGGGACCCGATGCACCGCCGGAATTTCCCAACTTTGACTGCTTCGCCGCGCCGAGCACGCACACCTTTGCCTTCAAGGGCCTGATCGATTGCAATTGGTTGCAATCGCTGGAAGTCGGCATCGATCCCGCGCACACCTCCTTCCTGCATCGCTTCTTCCACGACGAGGACCCGAAGGCGGGATACGGCAAGCTGTTCCGCGACACCTCGTCCGATTCCGAAATGCCGATGACCAGGATCATGCGCGAGTTTCCGCGGCCGCGCATCGAGGTCGAGCCGACCGATTTCGGTTTCCGTATTCTCACGCTGCGCGAGATCGGCGCGAAGAATACCCACGTGCGGGTAACGAATCTGATGTTCCCCAATGCCTTCGTCATTCCCATGAGCCGGGAAATGACGATCACGCAATGGCACGTGCCGATCGATGACCGCAGGCACTACTGGTACGCGATCTTCACGAGCTTCGGCGCACCGGTGAACAAGGACGAGATGCGCCGCCAGCGTCTCGAGCTTTACGAATTGCCGGATTACATTCCGCGCAAGAACAAGAGCAACAATTACGGTTACGATCCGCACGAGCAGGATCACGATACCTATACGGGCATGGGCGCCGACATCAATGTCCACGACCAGTGGGCGTGCGAATCGATGGGCGGGATAGCCGATCGCACGCAAGAGCATCTCGGTCGATCGGACAAGGCGATCGCCGCCTACCGGCGCTTGTTGCGCCGGGCGATCGACGCCGTCGACAAAGGCCAACAACCACCGATGATTTTCGATGCGGAGCGGGCAGCGCAGATCACCGGACCGGCGGCGATCGACGGCATCGGTCCCACCGACGATTGGCAAGGCTATTGGCAGAGGACCGACGCCAGCAAGCGTAGGTCCGCCGGTTGGACCGCCGCGCGGTGATTTTGGACGGGAAAAGCGCATGTCCTCACACAAACGCCGAGCGCTTTCCTTGAACTTCGTCGACCGACACGGGCTGTGGAGCGAGGCGCAGACCCGAGCCGCCACGGCGGTGGAAAAGGCGATCGGCGAGAACAACCTCGAACTGGTGCGCTTTTCCTTTCCGGATCAGCACGGCGTGCTGCGGGGCAAGACTCTGATCGCCGCCGAAGCGTTGCGCGCGCTGCGCGACGGCGTGACCATGACCAGCACGCTGTTCGCCAAGGACACCTCGCATCGCACCGTCTTTCCGGTATTCGAAGCGGGCGCCGGCCTCGGCCTGCCAGAAATGGGTGGCGCCGGCAATTTCGTCATGGTCGCCGATCCGCTGACGTTTCGCGTGCTGCCCTGGGCGGAGAGCACCGGCTGGCTGTTGTGCGACTGCTATTTCCCCAACGGCAACAAGGTGCCGCTGGCGACGCGCCAGCTCTATCGCGATGCGTTGGCGAAGCTCGCGCAAGCCGGCTTAGAGTATTGCGCCGGGCTCGAGGTGGAATTTCATCTTTTCAAGATCGAAGATTATCGGCTGGCCCCAGATACGTTGACTTGGCCATCCGATCCGCCGGCGGTGAGCCACACCACACAGGGTTTTCAGTATCTTACGGAAGGCCGTTACGACCAGGTCGCGCCGATCATGGACGTGCTGCGGCACAATCTCGCCGCGCTCGGGCTGCCGCTGCGATCGATCGAGGTCGAGTTCGGTCCGAGCCAGTATGAGTTCACGTTCGCGCCCGAGACCGCAATGGCGCCCGCCGATGCGATGGTGCTGTTTCGCAGCATCTTGAAACAGGTAGCGCGGCGGCACGGTTATTTGGCGAGCTTGATGTGCCGGCCGCGGCTGGCGAATACGCTGGCCAGCGGCTGGCATCTGCATCAATCGCTGCTCGAAGCCAAATCGAAAGCCAATGCTTTCGTGTCGCACAACGACAAAGACGTGCTTTCGCCGGTCGGCCGCAGCTTCCTCGCCGGCCTATTGAGCCATGCGCGCGCCGCCACCGCGTTCACGACGCCCACGCTCAACGGCTACAAGCGCTATCGCGGGGCCAACACCATGGCGCCGGTCCAGGCGATCTGGGCGCGCGATAATCGTGGTGTCATGATCCGCCTGATGGGCGAAGCCGGCGATCCGGCGACACACCTCGAGAACCGCAGCGGTGAGCCGTTGGCCAATCCGTATCTGTATATGGCGTCGCAGATCTACGCTGGCCTAGACGGTATCGCCCGTCGCCTCGATCCAGGCCCATCGGTCGATGCGCCGTATGAAAATTCCGCCGAAGCTTTGCCCGGCACGCTCGAAGAAGCGGTTGCGGCGCTGCGCGCAAGCGTCTGCTTCCGGGCCGGTTTCGGCGACGCCTTTGTGGACTATTATGTGCATCTCAAGCACGCTGAGATTGCGCGCTACCGCAGGGACGGTATGAACCAACTGCAGCAAGGCGACGTCACCGAATGGGAGCATCGGGAATATTTCGACTTGCTGTAATCTAAAGGCCGGCGCGGGCATTCGGCAGATAACCCGCAACGAAAATGACCAGCGATACCCCTCGCGCGCTGGACACTGTGCTAACCGGAAGGATGGATGCAATGAAAATGAAACTATCGATAATTGCAGCGACCGCGCTTGCGCTCGCAGCGGAGCCGGCCATGGTTCAACAGGCATCGGCGCAGCAGAAGACGGTCAAGATCGGCTTCATCTCCACGTTCAGCGGGCCGGTCGCCGCCATCGGCAACGACATGCGCAACGCCTTCGAACTCGGCCTCGATCACCTCGGCCGCAAGCTCGGCGGCCTGCCGGTTCAGGTCATCTACGAAGATGACCAGCTCAAGCCCGAAATCGGGGTGCAAAAAACGCAAAAGCTCATCGAATCCGACAAGGTCGATTTCATTGTCGGCTACATCTGGTCGAACGTGCTGCTCGCTTCCCTCAAGCCGCTCGTTGATAGCAAGACCATGACGGTGGTGACCAACGCGGGCGCTTCGAAGTTCGCCGGTGAACTGTGCTCGCCTTACGTATTCTCGACGTCCTGGCAGAACGACCAGACGCCGCAAGCCATGGGCACATACATGAACCAGAAGGGCGTCAAGTCGGTATTTCTTATGGGCCCCAATTACGCGGCCGGCCACGACATGCTTTCGGGCATGAAGTTCACCTATAGGGGCAAGATCGTCGGCGAGGAGTATACTCGCTGGCCCGGCCAACTCGACTTTTCCGCCGAATTGTCGAAAGCTCGCGAGGCCAAGCCCGATGCCATCTTCGTATTTTATCCCGGCGGTGCCGGCGTCCAGTTCATCACCCAATACGCACAGGCCGGCCTGAAAGGAAAAATTCCGCTCTATCAGGTCTTCACCGTCGACGAGCTGTCGCTACCGCGGCTCAAAGACCTGGCGGTCGGCATTCCCGGCGCGATGGAATGGGTCAACGACCTGCCGAACGAAGCCAATAAAAAATTTGTCACCGACTACATCGCCAAATACAAGTCGCGGCCGTCGTTCTACGGTGCGCAGACCTATGATGCGGTGGGATTGATCAACAGCGCCATTACCGCGGTCCACGGCGACCTGTCGAAGAAGGACGACATGCGCCGCGAGATGGAGAAGGCCGACTTTCCGTCGGTGCGCGGCCACTTCACCTACGGCAACAACCACATCCCGATCCAGAATTTCTATCTCGAGGATGCGGCAAAGAACGCGCAGGGCGATTACGTCCTCCACACCGTGGCGACTATCGTCAAGAACGATCAGGACCGCTTCCACAACCAGTGCCCGATGAAATTGATGCAATAGGCAGACCGGCATTGTATTTGCTTGACTGAAATCGTAGCCGTCATCCGGCGTGGCTTACGCCGGATGACGACGCAACGGCATAGCTGCGAAGGATGCTGTATTTCATCGAGCAATGCCTCAACGGCGTGCAACTGGGCATGCTGTTGTTTCTGCTGGCGGCGGGGTTGACGCTGGTTTTCGGCATTATGGACCTCGTCAATCTGGCGCATGGCTCGCTTTACATGCTGGGCGCGTATTTCGCCGCCACGTTCGCGCTGGTCACCGGCAGCTTCGTACTTGCCGTCGTTCTCGCGGTCGCCGCTTCGCTCTTCGCCGGCATGGTGCTTGAAGTCGTCGCCATCAGGCGGCTCTACGGCCGCGACCATCTCGACCACGTCCTCGGCACCTTCGGCTTGCTGTTGTTCTTCAACGATTTCGTACGCCTTATCTGGGGACCGGCCGGAATGACGGTGCCGCTGCCGCAGCCGATGCTCACGGCGATCGAGATCATGCCAGGCATTTTCTATCCGGCCTATCGCCTGGTCATCATCGCGGCGACCTTGGCGGTGGCGGCGCTGCTCTACATCGTCGTGATGCGCACCCGGCTCGGTATGCTGATCCGAGCTGGTGCCGCAAATCGCCAAATGGTGGGGGCGCTCGGCATCAACATCAAGCTGCTCTACACGCTGGTGTTCGGGGTCGGCGCTGCGCTCGCCGGCTTGGCCGGCGTGTTGCAGGCGCCGATCCTCACCGTGCAGATCGGCATGGGCGAGAACATCCTGATCCTCGCTTTCGTGGTGATCATCATCGGCGGGATCGGCTCGATTCGCGGCGCCTTCGTCGCCGCGGTCGGCGTCGGCTTCATCGACACCGTCGGCCGCGCTTTTTTGCCCGATTTGCTGCATCGGGTGTTGAGCACGACGGCGGCGGATACGCTGGCCCCGTCGCTGTCGTCGATGTCGATTTATATGCTGATGGCGGCGATCCTGGTATTTCGGCCGGAAGGACTTTTTCCGGCGGCGAGCCGATGACCGCCTCGCTCGAGCCCGTGGTCAAGCCTGCGCTCGACGCCGCGCCGGGCGCTGGCCTTACGCCGCGTACCGCATTGACCGCCGTACTGTTGGCCATTCTCGCCCTGCTGCCGCTCTATGCGGGACTCACCGGCGATCCTTTCGCTCTCACCTTGTTCACGCGTGTCATCATCCTGGCGCTCGGCGCGGTGAGCCTCAACCTCATCATGGGTTATGGCGGCATGGTGAGCTTCGGCCATGCCGCCTATCTGGGCATCGGCGGCTATGCCGTGGGCATCCTGGCAAAGGAGGGCATCGGCTCGGGATTTGCGCAATGGCCGGCGGCGATCGCGGCGTCGGCGTTATACGCACTCGTCGTTGGCGCGCTGAGCCTGCGCACGCGCGGCGTCTATTTCATTATGATAACGCTCGCCTTCGCACAGATGATTTATTATGTCGCCATCGGGCTCGAGCGCTACGGCGGCGACGATGGCCTGACAATTTACCGGCGCAGCCAATTCGGCGGTTTGATCGACCTCAACAACAAGACGCTGTTTTACTATCTGTGCTTCGCGCTTCTGCTCGCCAGCATTTACCTCGTCTCGCGCATCGTAAATTCCCGCTTCGGCCTGGTTGTCCGCGGCGCCCGTTCTAATGAGCGGCGCATGCGCGCGATCGGCTTTCCGACGTTTCGCTACAAGCTCGTCTGTTTCGTAATTGCCGGAGCGCTGTGCGGGCTCGCCGGCGCGCTCCTTGCCAACCACACCAATTTCATCAGCCCGGCGCTGATGCACTGGACGCGGTCGGGTGACCTCATTGTCATGGTGGTGTTGGGCGGATTGGGTACGCCGTTCGGTCCGCTGATCGGCGCGGTGGCGTTTCTGCTGCTGCAAGAAGGGCTGTCGCGCCTGACCGAATACCCCGATCTGATCCTTGGGCCGGTCCTGCTCCTGGTCGCAATCTATGTGCACGGCGGCATCGAAGGCCTGCTCGACGGCCGCCGCCGTGGCTAGGCCGCTCCTACAAATCGAGCGCTTGACTAAGCGCTTCGGCGGCGTCGTCCCGACCGACGCGGTCAGCTTCGGCATCGCGGCGGACGAGTTCCACGCCATTATCGGACCGAATGGCGCCGGCAAGACCACGCTGATCAGCCTCTTGTCCGGCGAGATCACCCCGCAAGGCGGGACGATTTGGTTCGATGGCAGCAATATCACGTCGCTGCCGGTCCATCGCCGCAGCCGGCTCGGCATCGCCCGCTCGTTTCAGATCACCTCGCTGTTTCGCGATTTCACCGCGCTCGACAATGTCGCGCTCGCCGTGCAGGCGCATCGCGGCCATTCGTTTCGCTTCTGGCGCGACGCGCGCAGCGAGCACGAATTGCGCCAGCCGGCCTTGGCGACGCTGGCGCGCGTCGGCCTTGCCGAGCGCGCCGGCATGCGCGTCGACAAACTCAGCCACGGCGAGTATCGGCAGCTTGAAATCGCCATGGCGTTGGCGAGCGCGCCGCGCCTTCTCTTGCTCGACGAGCCGATGGCTGGCCTCGGGCCGGAAGAATCCGCCGCGATGGTGCAGATGCTGCGAAAGCTTAAAGGCACCGTCACCATCCTGCTCATCGAACACGACATGCAAGCCGTGTTCGCGCTTGCTGACCGCGTCACGGTCCTGGTCTATGGCCGGATCATCGCCTCCGGGGATCCGGCGGCGATCAGGCAGGACGCGGCGGTACGCCAAGCGTATCTGGGCGAAAGCTAGCAACGCCGCATCATGCGCCCGCTCCCGCGAAAGCGGAACCCAGCGATCGATCGCCACATCGACGAACTCTGTCTGGATTCCCGTGGGCGCAAGAAAAAGGGGAATTTGCATCGACCTGATCGCAATGTGCTCTAACACCGTCAACAAAGGACGATCGAAGAGGGGGAATGATGTTTAGCGAAGGGCTATTGCGCGGCCGGCGCATTCTCGTCACCGGCGGCGGAACCGGGCTGGGCAAGGGTATGGCGGAAAGATTTCTCGCGCTCGGCGCCGAAATCTTTATTTGCGGGCGAAGAAAATCGGTATGCGCGGCGACCGCTGCCGAACTGACGGCCAAGCACGGGGGCAAGGTCGGCGTTTACGGCATCGACATTCGGGACGCCGCCGCGGTCGAAGCCATGGTCGCCGACATCTTCGCCGCAGGCCCGCTGACCGATCTCATCAACAACGCCGCCGGAAACTTCATCTCGCGCACCGAGGATTTGAGCCCGCGCGGCTTCGACGCCATCGCCAATATCGTCATGCATGGCACCTTCTATGTCACGCACGCGATCGGCCGGCGCTGGATTGCCGGCGGCCATCCCGGCAACGTCGTTTCCATCGTGGTGACGTGGGTGCGCAATGGCGGCCCTTATGTGGTGCCGTCGGCGATGAGCAAGTCCGCAATCCACGCCATGACCATGTCGCTTGCGACCGAATGGGGCCGCCACGGCATTCGGCTCAACGCCATCGCGCCGGGTGAAATACCGACCGAAGGCGCGGGCAAGCGGCTCAATCCGGGCGGCTCGCCGGGCGCGCGCACCGAGCGCGTCAATCCGATGGGACGCGTCGGCCGCATGGAGGAGCTGCAAAATCTTGCGACCTTCCTCATTGCCGACGGCTGCGATTGGCTGACCGGACAGACCATCGCGCTCGACGGTGGACAAAGCCTCGCCACCGGCGGAAATTTCTACGAGCTGCGCGAGTGGAGCGACGCGCAATGGCAGGCGGCGCGCGAGGCGATCAAGGCACAGAACGAAAAAGACCGCGCCCAGCACTCTATCTGAGAGTCGAATTAATCGCGTGCTGCGGCTTGATGGCAAAGCCGCGCACCCCACATTAGGCGCGTGCCGAGAAGCACGTGCCGATGTCGGTTCGGAATCGGCACGCGGATGGCCCGCAAAAGTTCCGGGTGAGTGCCGTGACGATCAATCGCAAAACGTTTGCTCTCGCCCTTGTCATGTTTGGTGCGATGACGCCGGCAAGCTGGGCGGATGAATCGGCGGAGCGGTTGGGCTTGCGCCCTGGCGAATGTGTGCGCTCAGGTTATACGACCGTGACGTGCGCGCCGGACGTACCGGCACACATTGTGCATTTCGGCCAGCATCGATTGCACCGCGTTCGCGTACGCTGAATAGGAACTGCGCCACCCGGAGCCAAGGAGGCGTGAAGGTTGGCGGAAGGGGTGGGATTCGAACCCACGAGAGAGCGTGAGCCCTCTGCCGGTTTTCAAGACCGGTGCCTTAAACCACTCGGCCACCCTTCCATCTTCTCATTCATTCTTGTTCCTTATTCCTTCCGTCCACGATTTTTACTTCCGTCCACGATTCTGCCACGATCCGATATGCGGCTCACAGCTGCCTCAGGGGGCGCTAAAATCATCAGCGACGTTATAGACATTTTTAATCGCTTGTGATTAAAGCGACCATCAATCGGCCGCATCGTGCCGATTATATCCCACAAATAACGCAACAATCACGAAAGGCACTGCTGGCCAATGACGACACTTGCTTTGAACTTCAGTGAGTACGTTCAAGAGAAAATCGCAGCGTACTGGCAAGACAAACTCGCCCCGTACTGGCCGATCGTCGTGCGCGTAACCTTCGGGGCGTTCATTGGCAGTCTCGTCCTTCTCCTCGTGTTGACCTATGCTGACGTGCCGATCGTCGGCGGTGTCTAGAGCAAGCTAGCCCCGATCCTCGCCATCAGCACATCAGGCGCCGCAATCCGCCATTCACTATCGAAGCCCATCCGCCCATTTTCGCCACAATCTGACCACGCTCGGGCTTGATACCTTTGCAGCGGGGATCGGGAAAGCATGCGGGGTCGGGCAAGCGCGGCACTCGGACGACTGGCGTTGCTTGGCGCTTGCGGCATGCTTTGCGTCCTGCTTGGCAATTGCTCGAGCAACATCGATCCGCGCTACGGCGTTGCGCCGAGCCCCCGCGTGGTCGATGACGGAGAGCCGGTGCCGAAAGGCGGTGGCGTCTATCGCGTCGGCGCGCCGTACATGGTAGCCGGCAAGCTTTACGTGCCCGCGGACAACCAGCATTACCGGGCTACCGGTCTCGCCTCCTGGTACGGCGAAGATTTTCACGGCCGCCTGACTGCGAACGGCGAGATTTTCGATCTTAACGGCATCACGGCGGCACACCCTACATTGCCGTTGCCGAGCTATGTGCGCGTGACCAACCTTTCCAACGGCCGCTCGCTCATCGTGCGCGTCAACGACCGCGGGCCATATCGTGGCAACCGAATTATTGACCTGTCGATGCGCGCCGCGCGTCTGCTGGGCTTCCGCAACAGCGGTACCGCCTGGGTGCAGGTCGAATATGTCGGCCGCGCGCCCATCGAGGGCTCCGACGATCGCATCCTGGCGGCGACGCTGCGCCAGGATGAACCGGCGCCGTTGCCGGATACCGTCAAGCTTGCCGCCACGCCCATCGTTCCTGTCACGTGGACGACGTCGTCGGTCGCGCGCAATCAGCGATTCGCCAGTGCCGCAACCTCAACCGACGACGTCTTGTCTGAGGCGGCCGCGCCGCGGGCCCTGTCGTACGCCGATCCGCCGGGCGGCATGGACGGCACCGACCAATTCCTCAACGGTCGCGGGCTCTATTAGAGCCCGCTGCGTCATTTTTGCGCCGGCACGCCGTGGCCTCGCCTGCGCCCTATTGCGCGCAGGAAATCCACGTGAGAATTGGTTCTCCCTTGACTGCGCAACGGAGGCGCTGGTGCGGACCGGGCGTCGCCTGGAGCGTATCTGGCAAATGTGGGAACCGGTTTTGCTTGCAGACAGGCGACAAATCAAATTGTTGGAGCAGGATGATTCGAAGATAAGTCGTCCCGCTCTCGTCATCTGGGCCGGGGGCTTCGCGGCGGCCTTCGTTTTGATGGCCAGCGTCATCGCCGGCCACGCCGCCTCAAACATGTCCACCAAGAAGGACGAGGGCTATCAGACCAGCGTCCCCAACGCCATTCTGCTCGATCCCGACAGCGACAGCTTCCTGTTCGAGAAGAACGCCGATGCGCTCGTTGCGCCGGCCAGTCTCGCCAAGCTCATGACGCTCGAATTCGTGTTCCACGAGATCAAGCAGGGGCATATCAAGCTCGACGACGAATACATCATCAGCGAGAACGCCTGGCGCAAAGGTGGCGCCCCCTCACATGGCTCCACCATGTTCGCAGCCATCCATAGCCGAGTGAAGCTCGACGACCTCATCCACGGCATCATCGTCGATTCCGCCAATGATGCCTGCATCGCAATTGCCGAGGCGCTCGCCGGTAACGAGGCCGAATTCGGCGCCATGTTGACCAAGCGTGCGCGCGAGATCGGGCTGCAAAAATCGACCTTCACCAATGCGACCGGCTACTCCGATCCCAATTTGCGCGTCACCGTGCGCGAGATGGCCCAGCTCGCTCGCTATATTATGCAGACCTATCCCGACTTCTATCCATACTTCGCCCAGCGCGAATTCACCTGGAACAACATCCGGCAGCAGAACCGCAATCCTTTGCTCGCCATGGGCATCGGCGCCGACGGCCTGAAAACCGGCGAGACCGCCGAAGCCGGCTTTAACCTGGTCGGCTCGGCGGTGCAGGACAACCTGCGCCTGATCGTCGTGATCGCTGGCGCAAAATCGGAGAAAGAGCGCGCCGAGGAGGCGCGCAAGATGCTCGATTGGGGTTTTCACGGTTTTGAATCCCGCATCTTGTTCGCCGAAGGGCAAACGGTCGGCGAGGCCAAGGTGTTTGGCGGCAATATCAGCTACGTCCCGCTGGTCGGGCCTGGCACCATCCGGGTGATGATGCCGCGCAACGGCAGCGAGCATCTGCTCGCGCGCGTTGTCTATACCGGCCCCGTGCCG
>Ga0335075_10010190_pt1 | contig 14278 bp, 11 predicted proteins | sample Lox_Sample_24_FD_206723 | JGI IMG/M metagenome (GOLD analysis project Ga0335075, IMG submission 206723) | Soil microbial communities from Loxahatchee National Wildlife Refuge, Florida, United States - Lox_Sample_2.4 | ecosystem: Environmental > Terrestrial > Soil > Wetlands | place: USA...
GGCGGCCGCGGCGGCGGTGGCCCGCCAGCTGCCGCCCGAGCTGGTCACCCGGACCGAGTTCAGCTTCCTGGGCTGCGGCTGGGCGTCGTTCGTCGCGGACGAGGCGGCGCTGAAACTGCGTGAGGCGTCAAGGAGCTGGGCCGAGTCCTACCCGGCGATGGAATACAGGCACGGGCCGATCAGCGTCAGCGATGAGGACACCGTGGTGTGGGGGATCGGGGACATCCCGCAAAGCCTGGTCGCGGATGCGGCGCGGACCGGCGCGACGGTCATCGCCGAGGGCGGCGACCCGCTGCTCGGCCTGATCGGCGCGCAGCGGGTCGCGGCCATGCTCGCGGCGCATAAGGGCATCGACCCTGACCAGCCGCGCGCCCTGTCCCGCTCGGTTATCCTCGCCTGATGGAACAGGCCTGATGACGGTCTACGCCGGCGCCCGCGTCGTCACGCCGGACGGCGTGCTCGCCCCTGGCTGGATAGCGATCGAGGGCGGTCGCGTCCATTCGCTTGGCGATGGTGAATCCGTGCCGCCGGGTCCGGTTACCGACCTGGGCGGGCAGTGGGTGCTGCCGGGCTTCGTAGATATTCACGTCCATGGTGGCGGTGGTGCGTCGTTCACCGAGGGCGGCGCCGGGGACGCGCGCCGCGCCGCCGCGTTTCACCGCAGTCACGGGAGCACGCGGATCGTCGCGAGCCTGGTCACCGCGCCCGTCGGCGAACTCGCCGGGCGTGCCGCCATGCTGGCGGACCTGGCCGATGAGGGGGTCATCGATGGCATTCACCTGGAGGGACCGTTCCTGTCCGCGGCCAGGTGCGGTGCCCAGGACCCCAGGTACCTGATCGACCCGGACCTAGCCGCGTTCGAACTGCTGCGGACCGCGGCGCGCGGGCACCTGCGGATGATCACGATCGCGCCCGAACTGCCCGGCGCGACGGAGCTGATCCGCGCTGCGGTGGCGGCTGGCGTGGTAGCGGCCGTGGGCCACACCGACGCGACCGCCGAGGTCACCGCCGCCGCGATCGAGGCCGGCGCCAGCCACGCTACGCACCTGTTCAACGGAATGCGTGCGCTGGAGCACCGCCAGCCGGGGCCGCCCGGCGCGTTGCTGGACGCCGCCGCCGCCGGCCGGGTCACCTGCGAGGCCATCTGCGATGGGACGCACCTGCACGACATGACGATCCGGCTGATCGCTCGGGCTGGCGGCCTGGTGCTGGTGACCGACGCGATGGCGGCCGCCGGCATGCCCGACGGCGACTACCACCTCGGACAGCAGGCGGTGACCGTGGCCGGGGGAGTGGCTCGCTTGGCCGAAGGCATGCCTGGCGCCGGATCGATCGCCGGCTCGACCGCGACGATGACGCACGTGGTGCGGCACGCGATCACCTCGGCCGGCCTGCCGGTCACCGAGGTGGCCGCCGGGGCAAGTGGCTCCCCGGCCACGGTCATCGGCCTGGCCGGGACCGGGGCTCTCGTTCCCGGCGCTGACGCCGACCTCGTCGTGCTCGACGACGACTTCCGGCTGAGCACGGTGATGGCCCGCGGCGAGTGGGTAGAGCGCTAAGACCTGCACGTTCCGCCGGATCGAGCCAGTGGTCAGGCCGTCGTAGGAGCGAACGTCGCAGACCACGGTGCGTACGCCGGATACCCAGGTCACCTGGTCCGGATAGATGTACCCCTGGCTCAGCGTGGTGCCGACGAGCTGCGGATTCATGTAGCCAGCGATCCGCTGCTGGCAGCCGGCCCGCGCCGTGGCCTGGACCACGTCGTCGCCGGGCCAGGTCACCTCCGGCAACTGGAACGTCGCGAACACTTCCGCCTCATGCGGCGAGGAGCAGGGCAGGACCGTGACACCCAGGCCGTTCTGCCCATCGAAACACTCGCCTGCCCGCAGGCCGAATACGGCGGCCGGCTGGAACGTGAGCCTGGTTTTCGGCTTGAACCCGTGGTTGATCAGGGCGTACAGTGCGGCAACCACGGCCAGCACGGCGACGAGCAGCATCACGATCCCGAACCAGCCCATCCGGCGCTCGGGATATGGTTCGTGCTCTTCCTCCTCCCCGGGGTACGGTCCAGGAAGCTCCGGCTCGGCACCGGTGCCCGTCGTGGCAGGCGCGGCCATCCGCCCTCCATCATGCGGCGCCCGCCACCGCCGGTCCCCCGTGGCCGGCGCTCTGGTCGGGCAGCCCGTGCCCGGATACCCGGTGCGCGGCGCTATGTGTCATCGTTCCCGCAAAAAGGCCGCCGACACACTGTTCTCACAGCGTGCGGATACGCTGCAGGGTGTGCGGCTGACGAAGTTCTGGGACCGGATGGATACGCAGTTCGGCTCGGTGTACGCGCGGAGCGTGGCCAAGGACTACGTGCTCGCCAGGCTGGGCGGGCGGACGGTCGATCAGGCTCTGGCGGACGGCGAGGATGTCACGGTCGTGTGGCGGGCAGTGTGCGAGGCGTTCGAGGTGCCCGAGCGGCTACGGTAAGACTCATGCTCTCGGTATTCCTCGCCTGTGACGACCCCTATGAGACGGCGCGCTTGTTCATCTCGGAGCTGGGCTGGGAGCATGTCTTCGCCACGTCGCCCGATTCCGATGACCGCCTGGCCTGCGTCCGGCTGGCGGACGCGGAGATCATGCTCGGCACAGCCGACGAGCAGTTCCTGCCCGCGGCCTCGCGGGCGCATCGAGGCGCGGGCGTCACCGTCTACATCACCGTACGGGCCGAGGACGACATCACGGCGATCCACGATCGCCACCGCGCCGCTGGCGTGGTCACCGGGCCGCTGAGCGACCGGCCGTGGGGGCAGCGGGCCTTTGACGCCGTCATCGGCGGTTACCGGTTTCTCATCGCCGTGGATCGAGCGCCTCGGATATTACTGCCGTGTTCGCCGGCGTGTCGGCTGTGATCGAATACACGTTCCCTCTATTGTTGAGCATAGGGAGTGGTTCTTCGTCAGGCTGAAGGGCCGCGCGGTATTTGGTCCGGGGGGCGACCTCCGGACCCGCGAAAATGTCAGAGGTGCCGCGTAGCGTGTGCAGTGATGGCCGCCGGGGGGCTCGATCCCGGTGAGAACACAAGACGACCTGGGCGGTGCGGGAGGAGCCCGCAGGCCCTAAACCCCGGCAGGGAGTCCTCATGGCAGCAAGCAGCAGCAGGTCAAGCCTGGAGCGGGCGGGCGACAGGGAGAAGGCCCTGGAAACCGCGCTGCTCCAGATTGAGCGGCAGTTCGGCAAGGGCTCGATCATGCGTCTGGGGGATGACCCGCGTCCCCCGGTCGAGGTGATCACGACGGGCGCCATCGCGCTCGACGTTGCCCTAGGCATCGGCGGACTTCCGCGCGGCCGCATCGTCGAGATCTACGGACCGGAGAGCAGCGGTAAGACCTCGCTCGCCCTGCATGCCGTGGCCAATGCGCAGAAGGCGGGCGGCATAGCGGCGTTCATCGACGCGGAGCACGCGCTCGACCCGGAGTACGCGAAGAAGCTCGGCGTGGACACCGACGCCCTGCTCGTCTCGCAGCCGGACACCGGCGAGCAGGCGCTGGAGATCGCGGACATGCTGATCCGCTCCGGCGCGATCGACGTCGTGGTCATCGACTCGGTCGCCGCGCTCGTGCCGAAGGCGGAAATCGAGGGCGAGATGGGCGACAGCCACGTCGGCCTCCAGGCGCGGCTGATGTCGCAGGCGCTGCGGAAGATCACCGGCGCGCTGAACCAGACCAAGACCACCGCGATCTTCATCAACCAGCTGCGCGAGAAGGTCGGCGTGATGTTCGGCTGCATGTCGTACGCAACCCGGGTCACGCTCGCCGATGGTACCCAGGAGAAGATAGGCAAGGTCGTCAACCAGCGCATGGACGTCGAGGTCCTTTCCTACGACCAGGAAACCGACCAGATGGTGCCGCGCCGGGTTGTGAACTGGTTCAACAACGGCAAGGCCGAGAGGTTCTTGCAGTTCAGCGTGGAGAAATCCGGTAAGAACGGGCTCGCGCAATTCTCCGCCACCGAAAATCATCTCATCCGGACTCCGGGAGGATGGCGTGAGGCTGGAGAGCTGATACCCGGTAATCGTGTACTCGTCGCGGAGCGGCAGTCCCTGAGCGAGCAGCAGATCCAGGTTATTCTGGGCGCGCTCATGGGTGACGGGAACCTGTCGCCGAACCGCCGCGGTAGGTCCGGTACCCGGTTCCGGATGGGTCACGGCGCCAAGCAGGCCGAGTACCTGGACTGGAAAACATCACTGCTCGGCAACATCGGGCACTCGCGGACGGTGAACGCCAAGGGCGCTGTCTTCGCGGACTTTACGCCGCTCCCCGAGCTCCGTGAGCTTTACGAGACGGTGTACTTCGGTGTCGGCAAGAAGCATCTGACCTGGGATTATCTCAAGAGGCTCACACCGCTGGCGCTGGCCGTCTGGTACATGGACGACGGGACCTTCGCCCTTCGTTCCAAAGGTGTCCAGGAGGGTACGGCCGGCGGGACTGGCCGTATCGAGATCGTGGTCGAGGCTATGAGCCTCGGCTCCCGGGAGCGGCTGGTCCGGTACCTGCGTGACACGCATAAGCTCGACGTCACGCTCGTCACCAACGGCGTGAGGAAGATCAACGCCCTGCGGTTCACGACGGAAGCGACGGAGAAATTCCAGAAAGTCATAGCCCCGTATGTCCATCCGTCAATGGACTACAAGCTGCTGCCGAGGTTCCGCGGGCAGTTCGCGGTCGAGCCGGAATTCGTGTCACCCTCGCTCCGGCTGGTGCCGGCCCGGGTTCTGGATATTCATGTCAAGCCGCCGACCCGGTCCATGAGCCGCTTCGACATCGAAGTGGAAGGGTGCCACAACTACTTCGTCGATGGTGTGATGGTGCACAACAGCCCAGAGACGACCACCGGTGGTAAGGCGCTCAAGTTCTACGCCTCGGTCCGGCTGGATGTGCGCCGCATCGAGACGCTCAAGGACGGCACGGACGCGGTAGGCAACAGGACCCGCGTGAAGGTCGTCAAGAACAAGATGTCCCCGCCGTTCAAGGTCGCCGAGTTCGACATTCTCTATGGCATCGGGATCAGCCGCGAGGGCGGGCTCATCGACCTCGGTGTCGAGCAGGGCATCGTGCGGAAGTCCGGTGCCTGGTACACCTACGACGGTGATCAGCTCGGCCAGGGCAAGGAGAACGCGCGTACACACCTGCGCGAGAACCCGGACCTGGCGAACGAGATAGAGAAGCGGATCAAGGAGAAGCTCGGCATCGGCCCGCGGCTCGACGCCGACGCGGCGGCGGCTCCCGCGGCACCGCCGACGGGCCCGGCCGTTTAACGGCGCGGTGGCTGAGCACAAGCCGGACGTCGCGGCCTCGGGGTCCGCGGTTGCCGATCCATCGGCGATCGCTGGTCCCGAGGCCCTCGGCCGGCAGATTTGCCTGCGTCTGCTAACGACCGAGCCGCGCACCCGCGCGCAACTGGCCGACGCGATGCGTAAGCGCGGTGTGCCGCAGGAGGTGGCCGACGCGATCCTGGACAGCCTCACCGACGCCGGCCTGATCGACGACGCCGCGTTCGCGAGGGCATGGGTTGAATCCCGTCACTATGCTCGCGGCCTGTCCAGGAGGTCCCTGTCCGCCGAGCTCCGCCAGCGTGGCGTACACGGCGACGACATTACAGAAGCCGTGGAGGCCCTCGCCCCCGAGCAGGAGATCGAGACCGCGCGGCAACTCGTCGCGCGCAAACTCCGTGCCACCCGAGGCCAGCCCGCCGGGGCGCGAGCTAGGCGAGTGGCCGGCCTGCTCGCCCGCAAGGGCTATCCGGCTGCCCTGGCCTTCCCGCTGATCCGTGCGGCCCTTGAGCAGGAGGGTGCCGAGGGTTTCGAGGAACTGGACGGGCTCGGGGCGGACGGGCTCGAGGCCGGGCCAGATTGACGGGCCAGATCGACGGGCCGGACGCATATCGCGGTTGCCTCAGCTTTGCGGTGCCCTTGCCGCCGATCGTAGCGTCGTAACGCTGCGTAATCGCTGAACCGGTGACGGTCGGCCACCGTCATCCGCACATGATCAATGCACGTGCACTGTTCATCCTCATAGCGATCGGTTCGAGCGTTCCGTCATGTTTTGCTTGATTAAAACGTGATCAAGCCTTAACCTCACGGCAGCGAGGTGTTGTCTCACGCGGCACAGCACATAAGCGAAGGAGGACAGTCGGTAACCGCTGCGATAACCCACGATGAAGCCGCCCGGCAGCACCGAAACGGCGGCGACACAGGTAACAGAACATCGAGGCCATGGACGGAAAGGGGTGGCGGTGAGCAGCGAACTGTCGCTCGCGTTCATGGTGATCGGATTGCTGGCCGTGGCGGCTGCCGTGGTCGTCGCGGTCAGGCGAGGCCACCACGTAACCGCCGTGGCGGACGAAACCGGGCGCGAGCTCAAGGGTGAATTGCGCGAGCTGCGCAACGACCTTGAGCGGCGCGAGCTACGCCTGGCCGACCGCGAGCAGCGTCTCGATACCGAGCTTGGCCGGATAGAGGCCCGGACCCTGGCCCTGGACGAGTTCAAACGCGAGCTCGACGACATCAGGCGCGAGCTTGACCTGGCCGGGGCAGCGCAGCACAAGGAACTTGAGCGTGTCGCCGGTCTCACCGCCGAACAAGCCAGGCAAGAGCTGGTCGCGGTCATCGAGAACCAGGCCAGGCGCGAGGCGGCGCTGACCATCCGCGACATCGAGCGCGAGGCGCGGACGGAAGGTGACAAGCGGGCCAGGAAGATTGTCACGCTGGCCATACAGCGGGTGGCCACTGAGCAGACAACCGAGTCCGTCGTCTCGGTCATGCACCTGCCCGGAGATGAGATGAAGGGCCGCATCATCGGCCGTGAGGGCCGCAACATCAGGGCATTCGAGGCGGTCACCGGGGTCAACCTGATTATCGACGACACCCCGGAGGCGGTCCTGCTCTCCTGCTTCGATCCGGTCCGGCGGGAAGTGGGCAGGCTCACGCTGGAACGGCTCATCGCCGACGGGCGTATCCATCCGCAGCGCATCGAGGACGCCTACGAGCAGGGGCGCGCAGAGATCGAGCAGCTGTGCGCGCGGGCGGCGGAAGACGCCCTCGTCGAGCTCGGCATCACCGACATGCACCCCGAACTCACCCGGCTGCTCGGCCGCCTCCGGTACCGCACCTCCTACGGGCAGAACGTCCTCAAGCACCTGATCGAGTCCGCGCACATCGCCGGCATGATGGCCAGCGAACTGCGCCTCGATCCCGTCCTGCTCAAGCGGTGTACGCTCCTGCACGACATCGGCAAGGCGCTGACGCACGAGGTGGAGGGCAGTCACGCGCTGATCGGCGCGGAGGTGGCCCGCAAGTACGGTGAGCAGGACGACGTGGTGCACGCCATAGAGGCTCACCACAACGAGGTCGAGGTCCGTACCGTCGAGGCCGTGCTCACCCAGGCCGCGGACGCGATCAGCGGCGGCCGTCCCGGAGCCCGGCGTGAATCGCTGGAGATGTACATCAAGCGCCTGGAGCGGATCGAGCAGATCGCGGCAGGGCGCGAAGGCGTGGAGAAGGTTTACGCGATGCAGGCCGGCCGGGAGATCAGGGTCATGGTCAAGCCGGACGACATCGACGATATCCAGGCGCAGGTGATCGCCCGCGACATCGCCAAGCAGGTCGAGGAGGAACTGACCTACCCCGGGCAGATCCGGATCACGGTCGTCCGCGAGTCCCGCGCCATCGAGTTCGCGCGATGAGCATGACCTCGCGTGGACGGGATACAGTCCTTACTTCACGTCGGTAACGGAGCAGCTTTACCGGCAAGCGGCACGGGCGTGACGCCGGGCGGCATGAACCCCATGATCTGGCCGTAGAAGGAAAGCTCGGCCTCCAGGCACGTGACGATCGTCTCCGTCTTCCTGAACCCGTGCGACTCGCCCGCGAACGACAGGTACGCGTACGGAATCCCGTGCGCGGCCAGGTCGGTGGCGATCGAGTCGGCCTGGGCTGGCGGCACGACCGGGTCGTCGAGCCCTTGCAGCAGCAGGATCGGGCAGGTGCCGGCGTTCACGTGGCCGACCGGCGCGCGCTCCGCGTAGAGTTCCGCACTGGCCGGCAGCGGGCCGATCAGGCCGTCCAGGTACCGGGACTCGAAGTCGTGCGTCTGCTCGGCGAACCCGCGCAGGTCGGTCACGCCGTAGTAGGAGACCGCCGCCGCGAATACCCCGGCCGCCCCGCTGGTCACCGCGGCGAGCGCGGTCCAGCCGCCGGCCGACCCGCCGCGGATGCCCAGCCGCTTGCCGTCCGCCTCTCCGGCGTCGACGAGCGCGAGCGCGGCCGAGGCGCAGTCCGCGACGTCGACCACGCCCCACTGTCCGCGCAGCCGTTCGCGGTAGGCGCGGCCGTAGCCGGTGGAGCCGCCGTAGTTCACGTCGATGATCCCGATGCCCCGGCTGGTGAAGTATGCCCTCTCCAGGTCGAACACCGGATGGACGTGCCCGGTCGGGCCGCCGTGCACCGACACGATGTACGGCGGTGCGTCGCCTTCCGGCCCGGCGGCGACCGCGCTGGCCGGCGGGTAGACCACCGCGTGCACGACCCCGCCATCGGGTGCGGGCAGTTCCACTGTCCGCGGCACCGGCAGGTAGCCGGCGTCGGGCACCGACTCCGCCTCCCGGCGCAGCCCGAGCGTCGCGCCCGTCACCGTGTCCACGGTGACCACGCTCATCGGTATGGCCGCCGCGCCGGCCAGCCCCGCCACCCGCTGTCCGTCCGCGGTCAGCGCCGCGAACACCCCGTATGGAACGGTCACGTCGGTCAGTCCGCCGTCGGCCGGGTCGAGTACCGCCAGGTGCATCTCGCCCTTCCCGTGCACAACCGCGATGCGCCCGTCGCCCAGCGCCGCGTACGGCCGGCTGCCCAACTGCCACAGCGCGCCCGCGAACTCCTCCTCGCGCGGGCACAGGTTCCTGGGCGAGCCAGTGTCCGAGACCGGGACCAGGTACAGGTTCCACCAGCCGGACCGGTCCGACATCGCGTACAGGCTGTCATCATCGCGCCACTGCGGCGCGAGCACCGATTCGCTTGGCCCGCCCATCAGCACCCGGTGGTCGGCCAGGGCGTCGAGGCTGGCCACCCGCAACTCCGTGCCGTCCCACGGCATCCGGGGGTGATCCCAGCAGATCCAGGCGAGTCGGCGTCCGTCCGGTGACGGTGTCGGGAACGCGAAGAAGTCCGATCCGGTCACCAGTTCCCTGACCGCCGCCGATCCGTCCAGCGGTACGGTCACGATCGCCCTGGTGACGCCGTGGTGGCCGTGATGCTCCCGGACGCACCACAGTTCGTCTCCGGATGGTGACAGTACAAAGTCGGCGTACCGGTCCCCGGTGTCCGCGGTCAGCGGCTTGGGGTCGCCCCCGCTCTCGGGCATCCGGTACAGCCGCTGGTCGGCGAAGTTCGCGAACACGAAGCCGCCGTCCGGGAGCGGATGATAGGACCGCCCGCCGTACTCGTGCACCCGGGTCCTGGCATTCCACTGGGCCGGCAGCAGATCCGCACCGTCCCTGACCACGGTCTGGCGTCCGCCCTCGGCGGGCTTGGTTTCCTGCCACCACACCTGCTGCCTTGGCGGCGAAGCCGTGATCAGCGGGAATGATAGCCGGATGCGCCCCTTGGCGACATCGGCGGCAGAAATTGGCGACGGCCACTCACCGTACCGGAAAACCTCGGCGGGAACGTTGGGCATACCGAATAATATGCCCCATGCCCTGGGATTTTGGCGCCCCAGGGTCGGGGTAAAGCCCGGCTATCCTTTTGCTGTGGCTGACAGGACCTACCAGATCCGCACCTACGGGTGCCAGATGAACGCGCACGACTCCGAACGGCTGGCCGGCGTGCTCGACCAGGCCGGCTACCGGCAGGCGCCGGAAGGGGAAACCCCTGATGTCGTCGTGTTCAATACCTGCGCGGTCAGGGAGAACGCGGCCGACCGGTTGTACGGGAACCTCGGCCATCTCCTAGCCGAGAAGCAGAAGAAGCACGTCATGCAGATCGCGGTGGGCGGCTGCCTGGCCCAGATGGAGCGGACCAGGATCACCCAGCGCGCCCCCTGGGTGGACGTGGTGTACGGCACCCACAACATGGGCTCGCTGCCCCGGCTGCTCGAGCAGGCCAGGGTGCGGGGCGAGGCTCAGGCGGAGTTCGAGGAGACGCTGGAGACATTCCCGTCGCTGCTGCCCGCCCGCCGCCAGTCCGCCTACTCGGCCTGGGTGGCCATCTCCGTCGGCTGCAATAACACCTGCACGTTCTGTATCGTGCCGAGCCTGCGCGGCAAGGAGAAGGACCGCCGGCCCGGGGACATCCTTTCTGAAATCCGCGAGCTGGCGAATGACGGTGTCCTCGAGGTGACCCTGCTCGGCCAGAACGTGAACTCCTACGGGGCCGAGTTCGGGGACCGGCTGGCGTTCGGGAAGCTGCTGCGGGCTTGCGGGGATATAGAGGGCCTGGAGCGGGTCCGGTTCACCTCCCCGCACCCCAGGGACTTCACCGACGACGTCATCGAGGCGATGGCGCAAACGCCTAACGTGATGCCCAGCCTGCACATGCCGCTGCAGTCCGGCTCGGACACGATCTTGAAGGCGATGCGCCGGGCGTACCGGCGGGACAAGTACCTGGCCATCCTGGACAAGGTACGGCAAGCCATCCCCGACGCCGCGATCACCACCGACATCATCGTCGGCTTCCCCGGCGAGACCGAGCAGGACTTCGAGCAGACGCTCGAGGTAGTCCGCCAGGCGCGCTTCGCCGGCGCGTTCACGTTCCTGTACTCGATCCGTCCGGGCACGCCCGCGGCCACCCTGCCCGGCCAGGTCCCGGCCCCCGTCGTGCGGGAACGCTACGAGCGCCTCACCGCGCTGGTCGAGGAGGTCACGTACGCGGAGAACCGCAAGCTCACGGGCGCGACCGTCGAGGTCCTGGTCGCCGAGGGCGAGGGCCGCAAAGACACCGCCACGCACCGCATGTCCGGCCGGGCCAGGGATAACCGCCTCGTCCACTTCGCTCCAGGCGCTACGGCACCGAGGACGGGTGATGTGGTGACCGTGACGGTCACCCGCGGCGCTCCGCACTATCTCCTGGCCGATGACGAGCCCCTGGCCATTCGCCGCACCCGGGCCGGTGACGCTTGCGTCCCGGCACCGTCCGCGGCACCTGCCCCCGTGCTCCTCGGCATGCCTCGCCTCGCATGACCCGCCCGCGATGCTGACCGCGGCCGCGGTCTGCCCGCATCCGCCGCTGCTCGTCCCCGAGGCGACCGGCAGCGGCCCCGGTGACGCGGAACTGACAGCGCTCCGCGAAGCTTGTCATGCCGCGATCGCGGCACTCTTCGCCGCGGACGTCCTCGTGGTGGTGGGCGGCGGTGACCGGACCATTCGCTACCCGGATGACGCCGCGGGCAGCCTGGCCAGCTACGGCGTCCCGTTCACCATTGGCGAGGGCGATCCCGTCCTGCCGCTGTCGCTGACGATCGGCCGCTGGCTGCTGGGTTCCCGGACCGCGATCTGGCAGGGCGTCGCGGCCGACACCGCACCCGACGCGTGCCTGCTGCTCGGTGCCGGGCTGGCTGGGCTGGCGCCGCGTGTCGCGATCCTCGCCATGGGTGACGGCCCCGGCCGCCGCGCCCGCCGCGCTCCTGGCGCGATCGACGCCGATGCTGACCGGTACGACAAGCAGATGGGAAACGCCCTGGCCACCGCCGACGCCGGGGTGCTCGCCGATCTCGACCCCGGGCTTGACCGCGAATTGTTCATCGCCGGCCGGGCAGCCTGGCAGGTGCTGGCCGGCGCGGTGCTGGCCGATGCTGACGCCGACGGCGACACGCGGTTCACCGCCGGTGTCCGCTACGCCGCGGCCCCGTTCGAGGTCAGCTATTACATCGCGACCTGGAGCTTGCCGTCTCTGTCATAGCGATCGTCGGCCCGACGACCGCCGGGAAATCGGGCCTGGCGATCGAACTGGCGCTCGCCCTGGACGGCGAGGTGGTCAACGCCGACTCCATGCAGCTCTACCGGGGCATGGACATCGGCACCGCCAAGGTCACCGCGGCCGAGACGAAAGGTGTCCCGCATCACCTGCTGGACATCTGGCCGGTCACCCACACCGCGGCCGCCGCCGAGTATCAGGCCCTGGCTCGCGCCGCACTCGACGGCATCGCCGCGCGCGGCCGGGTGCCGATCCTGGCCGGCGGCTCGGGCCTGTACATCCGGGCCGCGCTCGAAGATCTCAATTTTCCGGTAACTGACGCTGGTGCTCGGTCCAGGCTCGAATCCTCGCTCGCCGTCGAAGGCGCGGCGGTGCTGCACGCACGGCTGGCGGCGCTGGACCCGGCCGCCGCGGCGGCGATCCTGCCCAGCAACGGCCGCCGCATCGTGCGTGCCCTGGAGGTCATCGAGCTCACCGGCCGGCCGTTCAGCGCGACGATGCCGTCGTACTCTTCGCCGGCGCGCCCGGCTATCCAGATCGGCCTGACGCTCCCTCGTCCCGTCCTGGACTCACTCATCGCGGCACGCGTGGATCACATGTGGGCCAGCGGGTTCGAAGATGAGGTTCGCTCGCTGGCCGGCCTTGGCTTGCGCGAAGGCAGGACGGCCAGCCGGGCGCTCGGCTACCAGCAGATGCTGCGCCACCTGGACGGTTCGTGCACGCTAGACGAGGCGCGCGACGAGACGGTGAGGGCGACCAGGCGGTTCGCCCGGCGCCAGGAGTCCTGGTTCCGCCGAGACCCGCGCATCCTCTGGCTCGACCCCACGTCGGGCGATGACCCGCTCGACCAGGCGCTCGGTCTCATCCGCGCCGAGTGAACTGCACGAAGTGGTTACTCAGCGTCGCCGAGGCGGTAGACGCGTCGCGCGTTCCCGGAGCAGATGAGCCGCGCGATCCGCTCCGCGTCGGGGACGTCGTCGAGGAAGCTGGCCAGTGCACGGCGGAACAGGGCCGCGCCAAGGTAATACAGTTCCGCCAGCCCGAACGCGTCCGAGGAGAACAGGAACTTGCCGTACGGTGTCAGCTCCAGCGCCTCGGCGAGCAGTACGGACGCGCGGTGCCCGAGGTTGTGCGTGGCCAGCCCGGCATCGACATAGACGTGCGGGAAGACCTGGGCGAGGTAGCCGGCCTCGCGGTGGTACGGGTAGTTGTGCAGCAGCATGACCGGCACGGTGAGCTGCCTGATCAGCGGCGTGAGCAGCAGCGGGTTGCACCGGTGCAGGTCGACGTCTCTGTCCCCGTAGCCGACGTGGAACTGGACCGGTTTGCCGAGGTCGTTGGCGCACCAGATGAGGAACCGCTGGACAGCGTTGTCGCAGATCCGTCCCGGATCGCGCAGATACCGTGCGGCCGCGCTGGCTACCTCGGCGCCGGTCGGCCGCCTGGCGTCCAGGTCCAGCCCGGTCCGGTACGCGGCGATGGACTTGAATCCGACCGCGTGCCTGGCCCGCTCGGCGAGCCGCTCGCGTACCGCGTCCGCGAAGCCTTTGGCGGTGACGCCGCTGGCTCCGATCTCCTCGGCCACGACCTCAAGCCGGACGATCTCATACGCTTTCGCGCCGGCCAGGCTGGCCAGGTCGTCCGGGGCGGTGATCGGCTCGGGCGTGTACCCGGTGTCCACGCACAGCGCGGATAGCCCGGCGGCGCGCAGGAAGCGGCGGTTCACCAGGTCGGCGCCGAGTTCTCCGCGCCGCTGAACGTACTCAGAGACCGTTACGTCTTCCGGAAGCCCGAGCACGGGCGGGCACATCCGCCGGAACGCGAATCCTATGCCGGAATCGAACGGCGTGCCGCCGGGGAAAGGCCCGCCTTCGGTGAGCCGTGCCTCCAACGTCGCCTGGTCCGCGTCGCGGAGCAGCACGCCGTGACAGTGATGGTCGACGAGCGGTTGCTCCGTGACCCCGCCGGGCATGTGCTGGGCCTAGGCCTAGGCCTCGGCCGCGGCTACGCCGCCAGCGGCGGCGACGCCGTGCCCGGCCGGCACGGTGTCCTCGGCCGCGATGCCCTCGCTGGAGGTCAGCGCCGCACCGAGCTTGCGCGCCGTCCCTGGCAGCGCGATCACCGCCACGACCGCCACGACCAGCCAGCTGCCGGCGAAGACCGGGTACCAGAAGGCGTCGGTGTGGAGGGACGGGTACGGATACACGTTCCGGTAGAGCGTGTAGCCGAGCACGATGACAGCGGCGACCGGGATGGCGATCTGCCAGGATGGCACGTTCGGCATCTTCCGGCGCACGAACACGAGCAGCGTCATTCCGGTGGTGGCGA
>Ga0335075_10010191_pt1 | contig 14277 bp, 15 predicted proteins | sample Lox_Sample_24_FD_206723 | JGI IMG/M metagenome (GOLD analysis project Ga0335075, IMG submission 206723) | Soil microbial communities from Loxahatchee National Wildlife Refuge, Florida, United States - Lox_Sample_2.4 | ecosystem: Environmental > Terrestrial > Soil > Wetlands | place: USA...
TCGCGCTGCTGACCGGCGCTGCTCTGGGCGGAACCGATCCACTCGAGCCCATTCCGGCCTTGGCCGCGGCGCGGCAGCCGCTCGTCTTCACCCCCATCCGCAGTGTGGCCGAGCTCGATCAGGCCGTAGCGCGCGCGGCACGCGAGGACCGGCCGGTGATGGTCGACTTCTATGCCGACTGGTGCACCTCCTGCAAGGAAATGCAGGCAACGACGTTCCTCGATCCGGCGGTACGCAAGGCGCTCTCGGGCGCGGTGCTGCTGCGCGCCGACGTCACCGCGAACGATGCCAACGATCGGGCACTGCTGAAGCGCTTCGATATTTACGGACCGCCGACGATCGCCTTCTACGGCCGCGATGGGCAAGAGCTCCCGCGGCACCGCGTCGTCGGCTATCTCGATGGCGCGCAATTCGCGGCCGCGGTGCACGCCGCTTTCGAGTCCCACCCTGCCTCCTGACGTTGCGATGCGGCGGTGGCTTACTCGGGCGCTCGCGGCGGCGGTGATCGTCGCCGCGGCGGGGCTCGGCGGCTTTTTCGCCTATGGCTGGATCTCCCGACCGGCCGCACCGGCGGCGTTACGTCCGCAAGTTCCGCTATCCATGCGCGGCGCCGCCCGCTCTGAGGCCGCGGTAAGCGCCTCGGGCGGTCGCGCCCTGGCCGGTGCCTCGCCGGCGCGGCCCGCAGCGGACAGCCTGCCGGACATCGCCTTTGAGGACCAGGCCGGGATGATGCGCCGGCTCTCGGATTGGAGAGGCCAACCTTTGCTGGTGAATTTCTGGGCGACCTGGTGTGCGCCCTGCCGGGCGGAGATCCCGCTGCTCGAGCGGCTGAGCCAAGAGCGCGTTCAGGATGGGCTGCAGGTCGTCGGGGTGGCGGTCGATTCCCGCACCGCGGTGCTCGATTACGCGCGCCGCGAGGGCATTCAGTACCCTTTGCTGATCGGTGAGCAGCCTGGGCTCGAGCTCATCCGGGCTCTCGGCATGCAGGCGGTTTTCCCGTTCTCGGTATTCGTCGACGCTCGTGGGCGCATCGTGACCGTGAAGATCGGCGGCCTGCGCGCCGACCAGGTCCGGTTGATTCTCGACCGCATCGATAAGCTCGATCGAGGCCGGATCGACCTGAGCACGGCTCGCAGCGAGATCGCCGATGGCATCGCCAAACTGGCGGTCGCGCGCGCGCAAGCTCTCCTCCACCCGAAGCTCTAAGCCGCCAGCAGGCGCGTTTCGCGGCATTCGCCACAAAAACCCCCCGATTCCTTGTAATTAGGGTAAATTCCCCGCGCGTCGCCTCGTTGCGCGCGGAAGCCCTTGCCTCTGATGACCCGCCTGCTGTTGCTGAACGGCCCGAACCTCAATCTGCTCGGAACGCGGGAGCCGCAGATCTATGGCGCGCAGACGCTGCAGGCGATCGAGCAGCGGGCGGTGCAACTCGCCCGCGAGCACGGTCACGAGCTCCTCTGCTTTCAGAGCAACGCCGAACATGAGCTCATTGCCCGCATTCAGCGGGCTTCTGCCGAGAACGTCGCGCTCCTGATCTTCAACCCCGGCGCATTGACCCATACCAGCATCGCGCTGCGTGATGCGGTGCTCGCCGTGGACCTGCCGATGATCGAGGTGCACCTCTCCAATCCGCAGGCGCGCGAGGCATTCAGACGCAAATCCTATTTCTCCGACATCGCCATTGGAGTGGTCGCGGGATTCGGCGCCTTCGGCTATGAGCTCGCGGTGCGTGCGGCCTGCCGGCATCTCGCCGACGGCGCGGTCCGGGCTCGACCCGACCCCGCCGGCCCGTCCTGACCCGCGACGCCACCAACCATCAGAACCAGGGGGAGCATTCTCGGCATGGACATTCGAAAAATCAAAAAGCTCATCGAGCTGCTCGAGGAGTCCGGCATCGCCGAAATCGAGATCAAGGAGGGTGAGGAGGCGGTGCGGATCAGCCGCATGCCGGCGGCCGGAGCGATGCTGCATCCGCTGCCGCCCCAGGCCTGGGCGGAGCCCTCCCGCGCCGCACCCATGCCGCTCGCGCCGGGGCCCCAGGCGGCCGGTCAGGGCGCTGCCGCGGGCGAGAGCGCGCTGAAGCCGAAGCCCAACGAGCACGTGATCACCGCGCCGATGGTCGGCACCTTCTATGCCAGCGCCTCTCCCGGCGCAAAGGCGTTCGTCGAGATCGGCGATGAGGTGAAAGTCGGCCAGGTGCTCTGCATCATCGAGGCAATGAAGATGATGAATCAGATCGAGGCCGATCGCGCCGGCCGGATCACCTCGATCATGGCTCGCAACGGCGATCCGGTCGAGTTCGGTCAACCCCTCTTCGTAGTCGAATAAGCGCCGTCGATCATGCTCGAGAAGGTCGTCATCGCCAACCGCGGCGAGATTGCTCTGCGCATCCTGCGCGCCTGCCGTGAACTCGGCATCAAGACCGTCGCGGTGCATTCCACCGCCGACTACAGCCTGAAGCACGTGCTGCTCGCCGATGAGTCGGTCTGCATCGGACCGCCGCCCTCGGCGGCCAGCTACCTCAACATGCCGGCGATCATCAGCGCCGCCGAGGTCACCGACTCGGTGGCGATTCATCCCGGTTATGGATTCCTCTCCGAGAACGCGGATTTCGCCGAGCGCGTCGAGAACAGCGGCTTCGTCTTCGTCGGTCCGCGAGCGGAGACCATCCGCACCATGGGCGACAAGGTGTCCGCGATCCGGGTGATGAAGAGCCATGGCGTGCCCTGCGTGCCGGGCTCGGACGGCCCGCTCGGGGATGACCCCGATGAGAACCTGCGCATCGGCCGCGAGGTCGGCTATCCGGTGATCATCAAAGCCGCGGGGGGCGGCGGTGGACGCGGCATGCGCGTGGTGCACAGCGAGGCCTCGCTCCTGAACTCGATCGGCATCACCCGCGCCGAGGCGCGCGCGGCCTTCGGCAACGATCAGGTGTACATGGAGAAGTTTCTGGAGCGCCCGCGGCACATCGAGTTCCAGGTGCTGGCCGACGGTCACGGCAACGTCATTCACTTGGGAGAGCGCGACTGCTCCATGCAGCGCCGCCATCAGAAGGTGTTGGAAGAAGCCCCGGCGCCCGGTATCACCGCCCGGCAGCGACGGGTCATGGGCGAGCGCTGCGTCGAAGCCTGCCGCGCGGTGGGTTATCTCAGCGCCGGCACGCTCGAGTTCCTCTACCAGGACGGCGAGTTCTACTTCATCGAGATGAACACTCGCATCCAGGTCGAGCACCCGGTCACCGAGGTCATCACCGGCATCGACCTCGTGAAGGCGCAGCTTCTGATCGCCGCCGGCGAGCGCCTGCCCTACGTGCAGAGCGACGTGCAGATCCGCGGCCACGCGATCGAGTGCCGCATCAACGCCGAGGACGCCAAGACCTTCATGCCGTCGCCGGGTCCGATCCGCCTGTGGCATGCGCCGGGCGGTCCGGGGATCCGTGTCGACAGTCATGTGTACTCCGGATATCACGTGCCGCCCAACTACGACTCACTCATCGGCAAGGTCATCGCGCTCGGCGACACGCGCGAGACCGCCATCGCGCGCATGAAGAACGCGCTGGCGGAGATGGTGATCGAGGGCATCAAGACCAACGTGCCGCTGCACCAGGAGATCTGCAATCACGGGGCATTCCAGAAAGGCGGCACCGACATCCACTACCTGGAAAGGCGGCTCGGACTGCGGTGAGCGCGCCGCCCCCCTCAGAGGTTTCGCCGCGGGCGGCCTTTCTCGAGGTGAGCTGGGATCTCGGCGGCATGTCGGCGGCGGATGCCGAGGCCGCATGCTTCGCCTGTGGCGCCGGCTCGGTCACGTTCGTCGATGCCGACGCCGGTGACAGCGCCCCGGTCCTCGAGCCGGCCCCGGGCGAGTTCCGGCTCTGGCCCGCCGCGCGGATCAAGGCGCTGTTCGCGGCCGGCATCGACGGCGACGCCACCGTGCTCGCGTTGCGCCGCGTCCTCGGCATCGACGCCGCCCGGCTGCGGGTGCAAGGCGTCGCCGATCGCGCGTGGGAGCGCGAGTGGCTGCGCGACTTTCATGCGATGCGATTCGGCAACCGGTTGTGGGTGTGCCCGCGACACGAGCAGGTCGAGGACGCGGCGGCCGCGGTCGTGCGCATGGACCCGGGGCTGGCCTTCGGCACGGGCACTCACCCGAGCACGGCGCTGTGTCTCGCCTGGCTCGATGCGCACCCGCCGGCGGGCTGCGATGTCGTCGATTTCGGCTGCGGCTCCGGCGTGCTGGCGCTCGCGGCGCTGCGGCTCGGCGCCCGCTCCGCGAGCTGTTTTGACATCGATCCTCAGGCGATGATCGCCACCTGTGACAACGCGGCGGCGAACGGGCTCGCCGCTCAGGTGCGCCTCTGCGATTCGATCGGCGCCATTCCCCGCGGAGCGGACCTGCTGCTCGCGAACATTCTCGCCGGGCCATTGATCGAGCTCGCGCCGAGCTTCGCCGACATTCTCCGGCCCGCGGGCACGCTGGTCCTCGCGGGGCTCATGGCGGTGGAGGTTTCCGAGGTGGTACGCGCCTGCGAGCCGTGGTTTGATATGTGCACCTACGGGATTCGCGAGAGTTGGGTTTGTCTCTGGGGACGGCGCAACGGCCGCCCGCACGACTGAATGTTCACGGTTTGCCCCAAATGCGCCCTGACCCTGGTCGTCACCGCGGCTGATCTGCGGATTGCGCAAGGCTACGTGCGCTGCGGGCGATGTCTGAACGTGTTCAATGCCCTGGCGCGGCTCTCGGAAGAGCGGCCGGGCACGGCAGCCTCCTCCTCGCCGCCGCCGCCGCCGGATGAGGCGGACGTCCCGCCGCCCGCTGCGACCGCGTCCGGGGCGACTGCACAAGCGCCGGAGCCCGATGTGCCCGCCCAACCATCCGGCGAGATTGAAATCGAGCTCGACCCGAGCATCCTCGTGACATCGGTGCGTGCTCCGGCGCCGCCGCAAGCGATGCCCGAGGCGGAGGCCGAGGTCGAAGCAGGGGCGGACGAGCCGCCACCGCGGACCGCGCCGTCGCCCGAGCCGACGGCGGCGCACCCGGAGCCGATGACGGCGCGCGCGCTGCCGACCGAGGTGACGCCGCTGGTGAGCGCCGAGTCCTCGCCCACCGACACACCACAGGCACCGCAGACCAACATCGAGGCGCCGCGGCCCGCTGAGGCGTTCGAGCTCGTGACTCGCGCGCGCGCGAGTCTCCCCTGGAGGCTCGGCGCCGGCGTGTTGGCAATCGCTCTGGTGCTGCAGATCGCCAATCATTATCGGGACGCGCTGGCGGCAAATCCCGCGCTCGCGGGCCCGTTGCGCACGGTCTATTCCGCGCTCGGTGTGAAGCTCGCGCCGCGCTGGAACGTCCATGCCTATGAGGTGCGTCAGCTTGGCGCTTCCGTTGCGGGGGCTACACCCGGGGAGATCGTCGTGCGCGCGAGCGTCAAGAACACGGCGAGCCGTCCCCAGCCACTGCCGCTTCTGCGCGTGACGCTGCAGGACAGGTTCGGTAATCGCATCGCGGCGCGCGATGTGGCCCCGCGTGACTATCTGCCCTCGTCCGCCGCGCCGCTCGCGCTGCTCGCGGCCGGCAGTCGCGTCGATGCGACCATGGCGTTCGCCGATCCGGGGCCGCAGGCGGTCGGCTTCGAGATCGATGCGTGCCTGCCGGCGCCTGGAGCTGCACGCGCGCAGGCGGGTCGCGATCAGACGGTGACGTGCGCGCACGGACCTTGACTGATATGATCGCGCGCTCGCGGGAGGCGCACCTATGGTAGAAAGAAAGAGGGGTCGGCAGCGGGATGCCTCTGGCGCCAGATTCAACGGGCGCGCACTGATTGAGCCGCTGCCGCAACGGCCGTTGCTGCCGTTACGCAGTCACGCCGAGCGTGCCCTCAGTGATTACTTCACGAGCCTCAACGGCTCGCGTCCCGCGGATCTGTATGATCTGGTTCTGCGCGAGGTCGAGGAGCCGCTCTTTCGCGCGGTGCTTGACTACGCGGAGGGCAACCAGAGCCGGGCGGCCGGAATTCTCGGCATCAATCGCGGCACCCTGCGCAAGAAGCTCAAGCAGTTCGGCCTCGCCCATTGAGCGCGAACACCCTGCCCGTCCGGCGGGCGTTGCTATCGGTCTCGGACAAGAGCGGCCTGGTGGAGCTTGCGCGCGCACTCGCGGCGCGCGACATCGAGATCCTGTCGACGGGAGGCACCGCCCGATTGCTCGCCGGCAGCGGCCTCGCGGTCCGGGAGGTGTCGAGCTACACCGGATTCCCGGAGATCATGGATGGGCGTGTGAAGACGCTCCATCCGAGGATTCACGGCGGGCTGCTCGGCCGGCGCGGCATCGACGATGCCGTGATGGCGCTGCACGGCATCCAGCCGATCGACCTGCTGGTGGTGAATCTCTACCCCTTCGCTGACACGGTCTCCCGGCCCGACTGCCGCTACGCCGAGGCGATCGAGAACATCGACATCGGCGGCCCGGCAATGCTGCGGGCGGCGGCGAAGAACCACGACTCGGTCGCGGTTGCGGTCGATCCGGCGGATTATTCCGCGCTCATCGCCGAGCTCGCGGCCCACGATGGCTGCACGACGGCGGCGACGCGCGCGCGCTTCGCGGCCAAGGTGTTCGCGCACACCGCGCGCTACGACACCATGGTCGCAAGCTATCTCGCGGCCAACGCCGCCGGCGGCGCTCCGGGCAACCAGCGGGCGTCGGCGACGGAGCGCTTTCCGGCCATTCTGCCGCTGGTGTTCGAGAAGGTGCAGGACCTGCGGTACGGCGAGAATCCACACCAGCAGGCGGCGCTCTATCGCGAGCCGATGGCGCAGGGGCCGAGCGTCGCCACGGCGCGACTCCTGCAGGGCAGGGACCTCTCATTCAACAACATTGCCGATGCGGACACCGCGATCGAATGCGTACGGCAGTTCGACGAGCCCGCCTGCGTCATCGTCAAGCACGCCAATCCCTGCGGCGTCGCGGTCGCCGCTGCGGCGCATCAGGCCTACGATCGCGCGCACCGCACCGACCCAACCTCGGCGTTCGGCGGCATCATCGCGCTCAACCGCGAGCTGGATGCGCCGCTCGCGGCGGCCATCCTCGAGCGGCAGTTCGTCGAGGTGCTGGCGGCACCGGCCGTGGCAGCGGAGGCGCTGGAGACGCTCGCGAGCAAGCCCAACGTACGCGTGCTCGCCGTCGGTGAGCTCAAGCGCGCGGCGACCGATGAGCTGGAGTACCGCAGCGTCACCGGCGGACTTCTCTCGCAGACGAAGGATGTGGCGCGCGTCAGCGCGGCGGAGCTGACGGTGGTCACTCAGCGCAAACCCGGGCAGCAGGAGATCGCCGATCTGCTGTTCGCCTGGCAGGTGTGCAAGTTCGTGAAATCCAACGCCATCGTGATGGCGCGCGATGGCGCCACCGTGGGCATCGGCGCCGGCCAGATGAGCCGGGTCTACTCCATCCGCCTCGCGGCCCAGAAGGCGGCCGACGAGAGGCTGGCGGTCGCGGGAGCGGTGATGGCCTCCGACGCCTACTCCCCCTTCCGCGACAACATGGATGTCGCCGCGGGATACGGCATTCGCGCCGTGATTCAGCCGGGCGGATCGAAGCGCGACGCCGAAGTCATTGCCGCCGCCGACGAGCACGGGATGGCGATGGTGCTCACCGGCATCCGCCACTTCCGGCACTAGGATGAAAGTCCTGATCGTCGGCTCCGGCGGCCGCGAGCACGCCCTCGCCTGGAAGTGCGCCGCATCGGCTCGTGTCACCGAGGTGCTGGTGGCACCCGGCAATGCCGGCACCGCGCGCGAGTCGAAGGTGCGCAATCTCGAGGTGCAGGCGAGCGATATCGGCGGGCTCATCGATCTCGCTCGCCGGCAGGGTATCGGGCTGACCATCATCGGTCCGGAAGCGCCGCTGGTCGCCGGCATCGTCGATGCGTTCGAACGGGAGGGAATGCGCTGCTTCGGACCGCGCCAGGCGCCGGCGCGGCTCGAGGGCTCCAAGGCTTTCGCCAAGGAATTCCTCCGGCGACACCGCATTCCAACAGCGGCCTCGATCACCGTCACCCGGGAGAGCTTCGATCCCGAAGCGATCAGGCGTCAGCGCACCCCGATCGTGATCAAGGCGAGCGGACTCGCGGCCGGCAAAGGCGTGGTGATCGCCGAATCGGCGGCTGAGGCCGTCGAGGTCGCGGACGGGATGTTGGCCGGACGCCTGGGCGAGGCCGGACGCGAAGTGGTGATCGAGGAATTCCTCCAGGGCGAGGAAGCGAGCTTCATCGTCATGGCGGATGGCTCGCACGTGCTGCCGCTTGCGACCTCGCAGGACCACAAGCGGCTCGAGGACGGGGATCGTGGACCCAACACCGGAGGCATGGGCGCATACTCGCCGGCACCGGTGGTCACGCCGGCCATTCACACGCGCATCATGCGCGAGGTCATCGAGCCGACGATCCGCGGCCTGGCGTCCGAAGGCATGCCCTATACGGGCTTTCTTTACGCCGGCATCATGATCGGGAGCGATGGCACGCCCAACGTCCTCGAATTCAACTGCCGCTTCGGGGATCCGGAGACGCAGCCGATCCTGATGCGTCTGCAATCGGACCTGACGCTGCTCTGCGAAGCGGCGCTGGACGGGCGCCTGGACCGGCTCGAGGCGAGGTGGGACCCGCGGGCCGCGCTCGGGGTCGTCATGGCCGCTGCGGGATACCCGGAGGCGCCGCGCACCGGTGCGCCGATTCTCGGACTCGATCGCGCCGCGAAGCTCCCCGGCAAGATATTTCACGCCGGCACGCGTCTCAGCGGCGATCAGGTGCTGGTGAGCGGTGGCCGCGCGCTCTGCGCCACGGGCATGGGCGCGACCGTGGCGGAGGCACAGCGCGCCGCCTACGCTCTCGTCGAGGCGGTGCATTGGCCGGGCGCGACGTATCGCCGCGACATCGGCTACCGGGCCATCGGGCGCAATTTGTAAAATGGCGCAACCGCCGGCGGCGCCCTGCCCGGCCGAGTCCCGGTCGGTCAACGACTTGCTATCGAACACTGCCCTTGGCCTGGCTCGCGGCGCATAATTCCCCTTGGCATGGTCGTTGCATTTGCCCGGCATGGAGGCGGGAGGAGCACTGACGATGACGGCGACTCAGATTGCATCGGACCGTTTCGCGTCCTGGCTCGAAAGCGAGTACTGCGCGTCCGTGGCGGCGACGATGCTCGCGCGCACCGAGTACTTCGAGCTGTTGGAGGATGCAATGGTCCCGCCGGCGCGGCTGGCGCAGGCGCTGACGACCTGGCGGGAGCGCGCCAGCCACACCGAAGTGCTCGGCGGGCTGGTGGGCACCGCCTAGATCTAGCGCTTCATTGCCTCGAAAAACTCGCCGTTCGACTTCGTGTCCTTCATCTTGTCGAGCAGGAACTCGATGGCGGCGAGCTCGTCCATGGGGTGCAGGAGCTTGCGCAGGATCCACATCTTGGCGAGCTCGCCCTGATCGGTGATGAGCTCTTCCTTGCGGGTGCCGGAGCGGTTGATGTTCACCGCCGGGAATACGCGCTTCTCGGAGATGCGCCGGTCGAGATGGATCTCGCTGTTGCCGGTGCCCTTGAACTCCTCGTAGATCACGTCGTCCATCTTCGAGCCGGTGTCGATGAGCGCGGTGGCGAGGATCGTGAGGCTGCCGCCCTCCTCGATGTTGCGCGCGGCGCCGAAGAAGCGCTTCGGCCGCTGCAGCGCGTTGGCGTCGACGCCGCCGGTCAACACCTTGCCCGATGAGGGCACGACGGTGTTGTAGGCGCGCGCCAGGCGGGTGATCGAGTCGAGCAGGATCACCACGTCCTTCTTGTGCTCGACCAGACGCTTGGCCTTTTCGATCACCATCTCCGCGACCTGCACGTGCCGGGCCGCGGGCTCATCGAACGTGCTCGAGACGACCTCGCCCTTGACGGTGCGCTGCATCTCGGTCACTTCCTCGGGCCGCTCATCGATGAGCAGCACGATGAGATAGACCTCCGGATGGTTGGCGGTGATGGCGGTGGCGATGTTCTGCAGCAGCATGGTCTTGCCGGCCTTGGGCGGCGAGACGATGAGGCCGCGCTGGCCCTTGCCGATCGGCGCCACCAGATCGATGGTGCGCGCGGTCAGGTCCTCGGTGGAGCCGTTACCGCGCTCGAGCTTCAGCCGCTTGGTGGGGTGAAACGGCGTCAGGTTCTCGAACAGCACCTTGGTGCGCGAGCTGTCGGGGGAGTCGAAATTGATCTCGCCGACCTTGAGCAGCGCGAAGTAGCGCTCGCCGTCCTTCGGCGGACGGATGAGCCCGGAGAGAGTGTCACCGGTACGCAGGTTGAAACGGCGAATCTGGCTGGGACTGACATAGATGTCATCGGGGCCGGCCAGGTAGGAGCCATCGGCGGAGCGCAGGAAGCCGAAGCCGTCCTGCAGGATCTCGAGCACACCGTCGCCGTAGATGTTCTCCCCATTGCGCGCGTGCGCCTTGAGGATGGAAAAGATGATGTCCTGCTTGCGCGAGCGGGCGAGGCTCTCGAGTCCCATCGACTCGGCGACCTTGACCAGCTCGTGGATGGGCTTGGCCTTGAGCTCGGTGAGATTCATCGAGGCCCGCGACTGGATGAGCTCCGCGGGACTGATGATCTCGGAGTCGTCGTGATCGAAGACTTCCGCTTCGTGCATCAGCTCATCGGGGCGGCCGCCGCCGTTGCCGTTGGCGCGATTGCCGTCGCGGTTGCCGTCGCGGTCACGATTGCCGTGGCGCGGGCCTTTGGGCCGATTGCGGCCCTGATTGCCGAGGTAGCCTCTCACGATCGCCGTTCCTGCCGCTGCGGGGCCGCATCCCCCTCCAGATTGGAGTCGAGGAATGCCATCAATTGAGACTTGGACAGGGCGCCGACCTTCTGGGCCTCGACCGTGCCGTTCTTGAAGAGGATGAGGGTCGGGATGCCACGGATGCCGTACTTCGGCGGAGTCTGCGGATTCTCATCGATGTTGAGCTTGGCGATCTTCAGTCGGTCCTGGTATTCGCTCGCGATCTCATCCAGGATCGGCGCGATCATCTTGCAGGGACCGCACCACTCCGCCCAGAAATCGAGGAGCACGGGCCTGTCGGACTTGAGGACGTCCTGGGCAAAGGCGGCGTCACTGGTATGCACGATGTGCGGATTGCTCACGCGGTTCAACCTCCGTCGGATGCAGAGTGCGAAAGTTGTCTTCTTCGTCTAGCGAAGGACTGGATTTGCGAAAACGGGTGGAGGACCGGGAAAGTCCGTGCCAGAAACACCCGTCAAACGGTTACACTAACTCGTGAAATGAGTATCGAGCTTGAGCCTATTGGGAAAAGCCTGCTGCTGGGAAGAAACCGGGGGCCGGCAGGTGGGGGCCGTTGGCCCGCCGTCTTGGTACGCTTTGTAGCGCTTCCGGACCGATTTTGCAAGGCCCGCCAACCCGTCACTTCAACATTATAGTCCTTATTGATGACTGATCCACACTCTCCGACCTTCGACAGCCTCGGCCTCGCCCCACCCGTCCTGCAGGGCGTTCGCGACGCCGGCTTCACGCACTGCACTCCGATCCAGGCGCAGACGCTGCCGATCGCACTTTCCGGTCACGATGTCGCCGGCCAGGCACAGACCGGCACCGGCAAGACCGCCGCGTTCCTGGTCGCCCTGTATCACACGCTGCTGACGCGCCCCGCGCCGGCGAGCCGCAGCCCGACGTCGATCCGGGCGCTCATCGTCGCGCCCACCCGCGAGCTCGCCGTGCAGATTCATCGCGATGCGGAAACGCTCGGCCGGCACACCGGTTTCGCGCACGCGGTGGTCTACGGCGGCATCGATTACGACAAGCAACGGCGCCAGCTCGCCGAGGGCATCGACGTGCTCATCGGCACGCCGGGCCGGCTCATCGATTACTACAAACAGCACGTCTACGACCTGAAGCACGTGCAGGTGCTGGTGCTCGATGAGGCCGATCGGATGTTCGATCTCGGCTTCATCGCCGACATCCGCTACATCCTGCGCCGCCTGCCGCAGCCACAGCGCCGCCAATCGATGCTGTTCTCGGCGACGCTTTCCTACCGGGTGCTCGAGCTTGCCTACGAGCACATGAACAACCCCGAGCTGGTGCGCATCGAGCCCGACAAGATGACGGTCGATCAGGTGCGGCAGATCATGTACTACCCCGCGATGGAGGAGAAGGTTCCCCTGCTGGTCGGATTACTGCGCCAGAGCGAGGCCCGGCGCACCATGGTCTTCGTCAACACCAAACGCATGGCGGAGCGGCTGGAGGGCGTGCTCAAAGCCAACGGCTTCCACGCCCAGGCCCTCTCCGGCGACGTACCGCAGGCGAAGCGCCTGCGCTTCCTGCGCGACTTCCACAACGGCGATCTTGCGGTGCTGATCGCGACCGACGTCGCCTCGCGCGGACTGCACATTCCCGATGTCACTCACGTTTTCAATTTCGACTTGCCGCAGGATGCGGCCGACTACGTGCACCGCATCGGACGCACGGCGCGCGCCGGCGCGGAGGGTGATGCGATCAGCTTCGCCTGCGAGGAATTCGCAGTGTCGCTGCCGGACATCGAGGGCTATATCGGCCACAAGATTCCGTCGGCGCCCATTGGCCCGGATGTGCTGGCCGCGGGAGTGGTCGAAGGCGAGCCGGCGTCACGCCATCGCCGCCGACCCCGAGGCGGCGAGCGGCGGCCCGGACATGCCGGAGGATACTCGGGCGCTCATGCGGGCCACTCCGATCGCCAGCGACGGCCCGGGAGCTCCCGCAGCAAGCCGCGCGGCAACCCCCGCAGGGGCGGCTGACCCCTCCCGCGATGCCGGTCTTCGCCGCACGCCCCGGGGGCATGCATGGCGCTGCGCAGCGGCTTTTCAAGCCCGCGCGGGCCGCGCAGGCGTATGATAATAGCGCGCGCGCCATCGAAACCCGTCCAGGCGAGCCGGGAGGGTCTCGGGAAACACGCCGCACCAGCCTGCTCCGGCATCCGCTCTGAGACCCGCCGTCGCGAGCGGAGAGCGCCACAGGAAACCCATGGCGGAAATCGAAGACAACGTCGACCGCGAGCTCTTCCGCAACATGGAGAAGCTGCGCCAGCTTCGCATCGAGCACCGCGACCTCGACGAGGTCATCACGCGTCTTTCGCTCGATGTGCACATCGACGAGCTGCAGCTGAAGCGGCTGAAGAAGCGCAAGCTCATGCTGAAGGATCAGATCACCCGGCTCGAGAGCGAGCTCATCCCCGATCTCAACGCCTGAGCGCCCCAGGCAACCCGAACGAGGTGCGACGTGCGCAAGCAAGCCAGCAAGCGGCCGAGGGCCGCTCCGCCCTGAGATCCGCCCATGCGCAAGCATGCGCCCCGGGAGGCGGCCATAGAGAGGGATCTCACCTGGTCGTTCGTGCGCGCTTCAGGTCCCGGCGGACAGAACATCAACAAGGTGGCGACCGCGGCGCAGCTGCGCTTCGATCTCGCCGGCACGGTGTCGCTCGAGCCGGCGGTCAAAGCGCGACTCAGAGCGCTGGCGGGGCGGCGGGTGACCGAGGACGGGGCACTGGTCATCATCGCGCGCAACCAGCGCACGCAGGAGGGCAACCGGCGTGAGGCGCTGCAGCGACTGACTCTGCTCGTGCAGCGGGCGATGGTGGCGCCAAAGGTGCGCCGGGCGACGCAGCCCACGCGCGCCTCTCAGGAGCGGCGGCTGGAGGGGAAGTCCCGGCGGCGCGCCACCAAGGGCCTGCGAGGCAAAGTGCGCTGGCAGGACTGAGAGCCGCTTCGGGCGCGGCGCGCTTCAGGTGGGCGAATACTCGGCCCGGGCGCGACCGGTGGAGTCCTGCGCGAAGCGCATGACGGAGTGGCGGATCTGCTCGCTCAGCACGAACTGCGCATCGGCGGCGACGCGCAGCAGGATGTCATCGAATTCGAGCCTGCCGGAGGAGCTCGAGCGGATCACCCGCCGGCTGCGCAGCAGGTCGATGAAGTTCTCGAACAGCGAGCGATCGAAGAACTCCGGAGAATTGAGGCCGTAGAGCATGGCGATGCGCTGCGCGTTCAACTGACAGCGCTCCTCGAGCACGGACTGCGTGATCTCGCCGCTGCCGGCGGCGACCAGCTGCGCGATCACCAGGTAGTAGCGCTCGATCGTCTGGATGGTGGCCTGCGCGAGCACCGAGAGCTGCACCGCCTCCCCCGATGAGGGCGGCGGGCGGCGCCAGAGCGCTCCGGCGGCGCTGTACTCGATGAGACCGTGGTCCTTGAGACACCCGAGCACGCCGTCGACCACCGC
>Ga0335075_10010192_pt1 | contig 14277 bp, 13 predicted proteins | sample Lox_Sample_24_FD_206723 | JGI IMG/M metagenome (GOLD analysis project Ga0335075, IMG submission 206723) | Soil microbial communities from Loxahatchee National Wildlife Refuge, Florida, United States - Lox_Sample_2.4 | ecosystem: Environmental > Terrestrial > Soil > Wetlands | place: USA...
CGCAGCAGCGGCGTGTTGACCGGCCCCGGGCACAGCGCGTTGAACCTGATGCCCTCCCGGGCGAACTGCACCCCGAGCTCGCGGGTCATCGCCAGCACCCCGCCCTTGGACGCGGTGTAGGAGATCTGCGAGGTCGCGGCGCCGAGCACGGCGACGAACGACGCGGTGTTGATGACCGATCCCTTGCCCTGCCGCTGCATGTGCGGGATCACGTGCTTGCAGCACAGGTACACCGAGGTCAGGTTGACCTCCTGGACCCGGCGCCAGGCGTCCAGCCCGGTGGACAGGATCGAGTCGTCCTCCGGGGGAGAGATACCGGCATTGTTGAACGCGACGTCAATGCGCTCGTGCCGCTCGATCACCTGCTCATAGAGCCGCTGCACATCGTCCTCGCTGGACACGTCGGCCGCGATGAACGTGCCGCCGGTCTCTTCGGCCACGGCCTTGCCGGCCGCCTCGTCGATGTCGACGGCCACGATGACGGCGCCCTCGGCGGCCATCCGGCGCGCGCTGGCCAGGCCGATGCCGCTGCCTGCCCCGGTGATGACGGCCACCCGGTCCCGCAGGCGCTGCATGCCGTGCTGCATTGGCAGGGCTCCTTTCGCTGCTCACTCTGGCAGTGCTCGTGTCCCGGCACTCATGCACCGGGGCTGGCTCACTCGGTCGCGATGAAGACGTTCTTGGTCTCGGTGAACGCGTCCGGCGCGTCGGGCCCCAGTTCCCGGCCGAGCCCGGACTGCTTGAACCCGCCGAATGGGGTCCAGTAGCGCACCGACGAGTGCGAGTTCACCGATAGGTTGCCGCTGTCCACGGCCCGGGCCACCCGGATCGCCCGGCCCACGTCCCTGGTCCAGATCGACCCGGACAGGCCGTAGGGCGTGTCGTTGGCGATCGAGACCGCAGCCGCCTCATCGCCGAACGGCGTGACCGTGACCACCGGCCCGAACACCTCCTCGGTGTACGCCGGGTCAGCCGGGCTGACCGGCGCGAGCACGGTCGGCGGGAACCAGAACCCGGGCCCGTCCGGAGCGCTGCCGCGGAACGCCACCGGAGCGCCGTCGGGCACGTACGAGGCGACGTGCTGCCGGTGCGCGGCCGAGATCAGCGGGCCCATCTCCGTGCCCGGCTCGGCCGGGTCGCCGACCGCGACCTTCTGGACCGCCGGCTCGAGCAGCTCCATGAACCGCTCGAGAACCGAGCTCTGCACCAGGATGCGGGACCGGGCACAGCAGTCCTGCCCGGCGTTGTCGAACACCGCGTACGGGGCGGTGGCGGCGGCCCGCTCCAGATCGGCGTCGGCGAACACGATGTTGGCGCTCTTGCCGCCGAGCTCCAGGGTGAGCCGCTTGACGTGCCGGGCGCATCCGGCCATGACCTGGCGGCCGACCTCGGTGGACCCGGTGAAGACGATCTTCCGCACGGCCGGGTGGGCGACCAGGCGCTGGCCGACCTCGCTGCCCTTGCCCGGCAGCACCTGGAGCACCCCCTCGGGCAGGCCCGCCTCGAGCGCCAGCTCACCGATCCTGACCGCGGTCAGCGGGGTCAGCTCGGCGGGCTTGGCCACCACCGTGTTGCCGGCCGCGAGCGCGGGCGCCATCCCCCAGGCGAAGATCGGCATCGGGAAGTTCCACGGGACGATCAGGCCGACCACCCCGACCGGCTCATGGAAGGTGACGTTGAGCCCGCCCGGCACCGGGATCTGCTGGCCGATCAGGCGCTCGGGCGCTCCGGAGTAATACAGCAGCACGTCGCGCACGTGCCCGGCCTCCCAGCGGGCCTGGCCGATGGGGTGGCCCGAGCCGGCCACCTCCAGGCCGGCCAGCTCGCCGGAATGAGAGTCCACCGCGGCGGCGAACCGGCGCAGCAGGGCGGCCCGGTCCCCGGGCGCCACGGCGCGCCAGCCGGCCTGGGCCGCGGCCGCCCGGGCGATCGCGGCGTCAGCCGCCTCGGCGCTGGCCTGGGTCAGCGTGGCGACCGGCTGCTCGGTGGCGGGGTTCAGCACTGTGAACTGGGACATGCGCGGGTTTCCCCCTCAATGATCGGATGCGGGTAGCCGGCCGGCTCGTGGGCGTTAGAGACGCTCGAAGCAGCGCCGCAGCTCCCAGTCGGTCACCGCCGCGTCGTAAGCGGCCAGCTCGACGCTGGCGTAGTTGGCATAGTGCTCGACCACTTCCGCGCCGAACGCCTGGCCGGCCAGGTCGCTCTTCTGCCACAGCTCGAGCGCGTCGCGAAGGGTGTGCGGCACCCGGGCCGAGGTGTCGAGGTAGGCGTTGCCCTCGACGGCCGGCTCGAGCGGCAGCTCGTTGTCGATGCCGTGCAGGCCGGCCGCGATCATCGCGGCCACCGCCAGGTAGGGGTTCACATCCCCGCCGGGCACCCGGTTCTCCACCCGCAGCGACGCGCCGTGCCCGACCAGGCGCAGCGCGCAGGTCCGGTTGTCCGGGCCCCAGCGCACCGAGGTGGGGGCGAAGCTCCCGGGCACGTACCGCTTGTAGGAGTTGACGTTGGGTGCGTAAAAGAGCGTGAACTCGCGCAGCGCGGCGAGCTGCCCGGCCAGGAAGTGCTCGGCGAGCTTGGACATGCCGTACTGCCCCTGGCCGGCCATGACCGGCTCGCCGTCCGTGCCGCGGATTGACAGATGGATGTGGCAGGAGTTGCCCTCCCGGGCGTTCGGCTTGGCCATGAACGTGATGCTGGCGCCGTCCTGGGCCGCGATCTCCTTGGCTCCGGTCTTGTAGATCGAGTGGTTGTCGCAGGTGGCCACCGCGTCCGCGTAGCGGAACGCGATCTCGTGCTGGCCGAGGTTGCATTCACCCTTGGCCGACTCGACGTAGAGGCCGGCCCCGGCCATCTCGTTCCGGATCCGGCGCAGCAGCGGCTCGATCCGGGAGGTACCCAGGATCGAGTAGTCCACGTTGTACTGGTTGGCTGGGACCAGGTCGCGGTAGCCCTTGGCCGCGGCCTGCTCATAGGAGTCGCTGTAGACGACAAACTCCAGCTCGGTGCCAACCATCGCGGTCCAGCCGCGCTCGGCCAGCCGCTGCTCCTGAGCACGGAGTATCTGCCGCGGCGAGGCCAGCACCGGCGCGCCGTCCAGCCAGGTCAGGTCGGCGATGACCAAGGCCGTGCCCTCGTGCCACGGGACCCGGCGCAGCGTGGCCATGTCCGGCACGAGCACGAAGTCGCCGTAACCGCGGTCCCAGGACGACATCGCGTACCCGTCCACGGTGTTCATGTCGACGTCGACCGCGAGCAGGTAGTTGCAGCCCTCCGAGTAGTGCTCGGCCACCTCTTCGAGGAAGAACTCCGCCGACAGCCGCTTGCCCTGCAGCCGGCCCTGCATGTCGGTGAAGGCCAGCACCACGGTGTCGATTTTGTCCTCGCTGGCCTCGACCCGCAGCTGCTCCATGGTCAGCATGCCGCGCTGTCGGCGCTGTGGCCCCGGGCCCCGGTATTTCGTCGGCATTGACATCCCATCAGGTTAGGCGGGCAGGCCGGGGCCGACGGCGATCATGCGGAGAGCTCCTGCTCGATGGCGGCCAGCTCCTCCGGCGTGCCCTGCACCTTCGGCCCGGTGAACCAGTTGCGCGCGGACACCAGCCAGTAGATGCCGGCGAAGCCGATCACGGCCACCACCGCGACGACTGTGTAATTGAAGTTGCCCCAGCCGATCGGGCTCGCGGTGGGCAGCATGAACAGGATCGTGATGAAGATCACCCATATGACCGCGATGATGCCGACCGGGTAACTCCACCGGCCCAGATGCCAGGGCCCGCGCTGGAAGCTCGAGCCCTGCCGCAGCCGCAGGAAGGTAGGCGAAACGTAGGCGATATACAGACCGATCGTAGCGATCGAGGTGACCGCCGCGTACGCGGCGCTGTTCCACAGGTAGGGCAGGCCGAGAATCAGGGCGCCCACCGCGGCCAGCCAGATCGCGTTGGTTGGCGTCCTGGTCCGCTTGTTCACCCGGTGCCAGACGGCCGAGCCCGGGAGCGCGCCGTCGCGCGAGAACGCGTAGATCATCCGGGAGTTCGCGGTCACCGAGGACATCCCGCAGAACAGTTGCGCGCCGATCGCGACCAGCAGCAGCAGCTTCGCGCCGGTGTCTCCGATGGCGTTGGCGAACACCTGGGCCGGGGGCACGAGCGCGCCGAGGTCGTTCGCGTACTGAGTCTTCTGGATCGCGAACGTGATCCCGATCAGGAGGATCCAGCCGGCGATCAGCGACACCAGGATCGACATCACGATGCCGCGCGGGCCGCTGCGGGCCGCGTTATGCGTCTCCTCGGTCATGTGCGCCGACGCGTCGTAGCCGGTGAACGTGTACTGGGCCAGCAGCAGGCCGAGCAGCAGCACGTAGAAGATGCTGTGCCAGCCGGTGTCGTTGAACGTCGAGGTGAACACGTACGACGCCGACGCGTGGTGCGATGGCACGAACGTGAGCACGGCCACGATGAGCAGCACGCCGGTGATGTGCCACCAGACGCTCACGTCGTTGAGCAGCGCGACCAGCCGGATGCCGAACTGGTTCAGCATCCCGTGCACCAGCAGCACACAGGCGAAGATCAGGATCGTGACCCAGTGCGCGGTGCTGACGCCCCAGGTCAGGTTCAGGAACGCGTTGATGAAAAACGCGCAGCCGAAGTCGATGCCCGCGGTGATCGCCACCTGACCGAGGAAGTTGAACCAGCCGGTGAACCAGGACCAGGCGGCGCCGTTGCGCCGGGCCAGCTTGGCCGACCAGTAATAGAGGCCGCCCGCGGTCGGGAAGCTGGAGCAGACCTCGGCCATGGCCAGTCCGACCATCAGGGTGAAGATGCCGACGATCGGCCAGCCCCAGACGATGATCGTCGGGCCGCCGGTGCCCATGCCGTACCCGTACAGGGTCAGGCAGCCGGACAGGATCGAGATGATCGTGAACGACACGGCGAAGTTCGAGAACCCGGACATCCGCCTGCGCAGCTCCTGCGCGTAGCCGAGGCGGTGGAGTTCTTCTTCGTCGCTGCTGAGCGGCGCTGAGGCCGCTTGCTCGTTGACCGCCACGGCGTACTCCTCGGATCAGGGGTTTTGCGGGATTGCTGCCTCGTCGCTGGTCGACCGCTGGTTTTAATGGTTCAATATCGAACCAATGATGAACGTACGCCCGGGAATCTTCAAGACCCTGGGCCCGATTCACCACATGCGTCCCACAGGCACCGGCACGCGGGTGCGGGGGGGACCCGCGTGCCGGGGGCGCGCGCCCCACGGAGGCCGTAGAGTCAGGCCTACAGCGCCGGTCCGGCCTGGGCCGGCCCCGCCGGAGGGCGACCGTGGCGAGCAGCGGGCTTGACCTGACCAGCCTGCTCAGGCCGGTGCGTGAGGGCAATGCGTTCGAGGAGACCGTCGAGCGGCTGCTGACGCTGATCAAGCTGGGCGTCGTCGGGCCGGGGCAGCGGTTCCCGGCCGAGCGTGAGCTCGCCGCCCATCTCGGCATCAGCCGCCTGACCCTGCGTGAGGCGATCAGCGAGCTGCAGCGGGCGGGCTACGTGGAATCACGCCGCGGCCGGTCGGGCGGCACCTTCGTGACCGGCGCGCCGCCTGCCCCGGACCGGGGCGAGCTGCGCCGCCTGGCCATACAGGAGCACGAGAAGCTGGCCGACGCGCTGACGTTCCGGCAGGCCGTCGAGACCGGTGCGGCGGAGGTTCTGGCGCGGCTCGTGGGCCAGTCCACGGTGCGGCGTGAAGCACCGCAGGTGCTGCTGGCCAGGCTGGCCGAGGTGAACGGCGCGTGCCCGCAGGACTACCGGCGGCTGGACACGGTGTTCCACCTGTCGATCGCGGAGCTCACCGGATCCAGCCTGCTCACCGCCGCGTGCGGCGACGCCCGTATGCGGCTGAACGACCTGCTGAACGCGATACCTGTGCTCCAGCGCAACATCGATCACACCGCCCGCCAGCACACGGCGATCGTGAACGCGATCCTGGCGGGCGACGCCGGGCGGGCGCGGCAGGCCACGGCCGAGCACCTCGAAGGCACGGCCGCGCTGCTCCGCGGCTTCCTGGCCTGACCTGCGGCGCTAGCCGTGGATGCGCTCGAAGCCGACGACCATCCGCTGTGGCCCGCGCAGGTTGAAGTTTGGCTTGTAGACCAGGCCCGCCGGGTCGAGCTCCGGCCCGGTCACCTGGGTCGCGAACGCCTGCACCGCGATCGTCGCCTCCAGCCTGGCCAGCGGCGCGCCGAGGCAGAAGTGCGGCCCGGCGGCGAAGGCCAGGTGGTGGCCGGCGGCCCGGCGGATGTCGAAGGAGTCCGGGTCGGGGAAGGCTTCCGGGTCGCGCCCGGCCGCCGCGATCAGGAGCAGCAGCAGCGCGCCATCGGGCGCGCTGACCGGGCCGACCTGCATGCCGCCGCCGTCGACGCGGCCGGTGAGCTGCACCGGGGGGTCGTAGCGCAGCGTCTCCTCCACCGCACCCGCGGCCAGTTCCGGGTCGGCGCGGAGCGCGGCGAGCTGGTCCGGGTGGCGCAGCAGGGCCAGGATCGCGTTGGAGATCAGGCCCACCGTGGTCTCGTGGCCGGCCACGAGCAGCAGCACGCAGGTGGCTATCAGCTCCTCCTCAGACAGGCGCTGGCCATCGTCCTCGGCCCGGATCAGCTCGGACAGCAGGTCATCGGCCGGGCGGGCCCGGCGGGCGGCGATCAGCTCCCGGAAGTAGTCCGCGAACTCGAGCCTGGCCTGCTCGGCTGCCGCCGCCGAGGAATCGTCGGCCGCGCCGAACTGCGGCTGCAGCGAGTGAGCCAGGCTGGCCGACCACCCGGCGAACCGGGAATGATCCCCGGCCGGCACCCCGAGCAGCTCGGAGATGATCCGCACCGGCAGCGGGTAGGCAAGCTGGCTCACCACCTCGAGCTGCCCTCCGGGGCCCCTCCCGCCCACCTGCCCATCGCCGGCCACCGCGGCCGCGGACAGCAGGTCGCCGCACAGCTCGCGGATCCTGGGCCCGAGCCCGGCGATGACCCGGGGCGCGAACGCCTTGGAGACCAGCCGGCGCAGCCTGGTGTGATCCGGCGGGTCCATGGACAGGAACGACGGGGGGCGCCGCGCCTGCCGCTCGGGCGGAGCCAGCAGCGACCGGTTCCGCTCGCTGCTGACCCGCGGGTCGCGCAGGATGCGCGAGCAGTCCTGGTGCCGGCCGACCACCATCAGCGCGCCCTCGGGCAGGGACGAGGAGACGCCGGCGGGGAACGGTGACGCCTCACGCAGCCTGGCCAGGATCGGGTACGGATCCGGGAGCACGGCCGGATCGGCCAGCGCCGCCAGCCCGGGCCGCTCCTGCTCCAGGCCCGCGTCCGGGCCGTGCGCCGCGGTCACCGGGTCACGCCGACGCCGCACCGGCCCGGCCCAGCGGTGCCGCGCGCCCGGCGAAGTAGCCGCGCCAGAATCCGCGCAGGCCCGCGTCCACGAACGCGGCGCGCGCCTCGGGGCTGAAGTAGCCGACCACGTGCACCGGCTCGAACAGGGTCCACATCCGCCGGGCCGCCCACGCCGCATCGTCCATGTCCGCATCACCTCGGTGCCTGGATATTACTACTCAGTCACATGACCGATTTGGGCTCGCGCCCCGGTGAGCGGCCAAACCGGTGGGGCGGTTTGCGGTGGCGGAAGTATTTACGGCACAATGATGTTGTGAAAAACGTGGGACTGGAGGACTCGCTGTCCGGCACCCGGGGTGGTGCCGAGATGAGCGCTGCGCCTGTCCAGCCTACGACGGGGCATCCCGGCACCGAGCGGGGCACCCGGGCCAGGGTCGCCCGGCTGATCCTGGAGTACGGGCCGGCCAGCGCCGCCGGCCTGTCCGCCAGGCTGGGCGTGACCCCGGCCGCGATCCGCCGGCACCTGGACAACCTGCTGGCCGAGGGCATGATCGAGGCCCGGGAGGCGCGCTGCTACGGCAGCCGGAGCCGGGGCCGCCCAGCCCGGCTGTTCGCGATCACCGATGCCGGCCGGAGCGCGTTTGAGCACGCCTACGACGACCTCGCCACCAGCGCGCTGCGCTTCCTGGCCGAGAAGGCGGGACCCGTGGCGGTCGCCGAGTTCGCCCGCCGGAAGATCGCTGACCTGGAGGCCAGGTACCGTCCGGTGGTCGACGCCGCGCCCGCCGAGCGTCGCGTGCAGGCACTGGCCGAGGCGCTGTCGGCGGACGGCTACGCCGCCTCCGCCAGCGTCGCCCCGGCGGTTGTGCCGGGAGACGGGGAGGTGGGCGGGGGAGAGGAACTCTGCCAGCACCACTGCCCGGTCGCCCACGTGGCCGCCGAATTCCCCCAGCTCTGCGAGGCCGAGACGGAGGCGTTCGGCCGCCTGCTCGGAACCGCGGTGCAGCGCCTGGCCACGATCTCCCGCGGCGACGGGATCTGCACCACGCACGTCACTGCGCCGTCACTCAGCCACACCCGTAACATGCCAGCTGGCAGCGATACCAGAGACACGACAGCCGCCACCGACACCACAAGGTCCGGAGGAATCTCCGCATGACGACAACCGCACGCCCCGAACTCGAGGGGCTGGAGCGTTACAAGTTCGGCTGGGCCGACTCTGACAAGGCGGGCGCGTCGGCGCGCCGTGGCCTGAACGAGGAGGTCGTCCGCGATATCTCGGCCAAGAAGGGCGAGCCGGAGTGGATGCTGGACCTGCGGCTGAAGGGCCTCAAGCTGTTCCAGCGCAAGCCGCTGCCCACCTGGGGCTCCGACCTGTCCGCCATCGACTTCGACAAGATCAAGTATTTCGTCCGGTCGACCGAGAAGCAGGCCGCGAACTGGGACGAGCTGCCCGCCGACATCAAGAACACCTACGACAAGCTCGGCATCCCCGAGGCCGAAAAGCAGCGCCTCATCGCCGGCGTCGCGGCCCAGTACGAATCCGAGGTCGTCTATCACAAGATCCGCGAGGACCTGGAGGAGAAGGGTGTCATCTTCGAGGACACCGACACCGCGCTCAAGCATCACCCCGAGCTGTTCGGTGAGTACTTCGCCACGGTGATCCCGGTCGGCGACAACAAGTTCGCCTCGCTGAACACCGCGGTCTGGTCCGGCGGGTCGTTCATCTACGTGCCCAAGGGCGTGCACGTGGAGATCCCGCTGCAGGCCTACTTCCGGATCAACACCGAGAACATGGGCCAGTTCGAGCGGACCCTGATCATCGTCGACGAGGACGCCTACGTGCACTACGTCGAGGGCTGCACCGCGCCGATCTACTCCTCCGACTCGCTGCACTCCGCGGTGGTCGAGATCATCGTCAAGAAGGGCGCCCGCTGCCGCTACACCACCATCCAGAACTGGTCGGCCAACGTGTACAACCTGGTCACCAAGCGCGCCGTGGCCCAGGAGGGCGCGACCATGGAGTGGATCGACGGGAACATCGGCTCCAAGGTCACGATGAAGTACCCGGCCGTCTACCTGATGGGCGAGCACGCCCGGGGCGAGACCCTGTCGGTCGCGTTCGCCGGCACCGGGCAGCACCAGGACGCCGGGGCCAAGATGGTGCACTGCGCGCCGAACACTTCCTCCCAGATCATCTCCAAGTCGGTGGCCCGGGCGGGCGGCCGCACCTCCTACCGGGGCCTGGTCCAGGTCCAGGAGGGGGCCGCCCACGCCAAGTCCACGGTGAAGTGCGACGCGCTGCTGGTGGACACGGTCAGCCGTTCCGACACCTATCCCTACGTGGACGTGCGCGAGGACGACGTGGAGATGGGCCACGAGGCCACGGTGTCGAAGATCTCCGAGGACCAGCTGTTCTACCTGATGAGCCGGGGCATGACCGAAGACGAGGCGATGGCCACGATCGTGCGCGGCTTCGTCGAGCCCATCGCGCGCGAACTGCCGATGGAGTACGCACTCGAGCTCAACCGGCTGATCGAGCTGCAGATGGAAGGGGCGGTCGGCTAATGACGGGCCTCCAGGGGGCGGTCGAAGCAGGCGCCCCCGTTTCTCGGCTGCACGCACGGCAGTCGTTCGACGTCGCGGACTTCCCGGTGCCGTCGGGGCGCGAGGAGGAATGGAGATTCACTCCGCTGCGTCGGCTCCGTGGGTTGCACGGAGACGGAACTCTGGTTCCGGGGAAAGTCGGCGTTCAGGCCGATGCCGCGCCTGGGGTCACCGCTGAGAAAACCGAACGCGGTGACTCCAGACTCGGCACGGCCTTTGTCCCTGGTGATCGGGTTAGTGCCCGGGCGTTCACTTCGTTTGACGAGGCGACCATTCTCACTGTTACCGACTATCCAGAACGGGTAGCGCCTACGTGGGTCACCGTGCGCGGGGATGACGCCTCCGGGGCAGCGTTTGGGCACCTTGTGGTGAATGTGGCGGCTAATGCGCGGGGCCTCGTGGTGCTGGAATACACGGGGTCGGCTACCTATGCGGACAATGTCGAGCTGGTCGTGGGGGACGGCGCCGCGCTTTCTGTGGTGTCGCTGCAGGAGTGGGCGGGGGATGCGGTGCATCTGTCGTACCATCACGCGCTGCTTGGCCAGGATGCTTCGCTCGCTCACACTGCGGTCACTTTGGGTGGCGGGGTGGTGCGGGTGGCGCCGTCGGTGCGGTATGGGGGGCCTGGAGGGGACGCGGAGCTGCGGGGGCTTTACTTCGCCGACGCCGGGCAGCATTTGGAGCACCGGCTGTTCGTGGATCATGGCGAGAGAAACTGCCGCAGCCGGGTCAGCTACAAGGGCGCGCTGCAGGGCGAGGACGCGCACGCCGTGTGGATCGGCGACGTGATCATCCGGGCCGAGGCCACCGGCACCGACACCTACGAGTACAACCGGAACCTGGTGCTGACCGACGGCACCCGGGTCGACTCGGTGCCGAACCTGGAGATCCTGACTGGCGAGGTGGTCGGGGCCGGGCACGCCAGCGCCAGCGGGCGGCTCGAGGACCATCACTTGTTCTACCTGATGGCCCGGGGGATCCCGTTCGAGGACGCGCGGCGCCTGGTGATCAGGGGGTTCTTCGGCGAGCTGATCGCCCGGATCGAGGTGCCCGAGGTCCGGGACCGGGTAAGCGACGCGATCGAGGCCGAGCTGGCCGGGCCGGCGGAGCGTGGGGCATGAGCGGTCTGGAGGGCTACGTGCGCGCCTGCGCTCTCGCCGATGTCCCCGAAGGCGGGGTGCTCGGCGTGGAGATCATGGGCACGCCGGTGGCGATCGCCCGCACCGGAGGGGAGATCTTCGCGCTGCACGACGTGTGCTCGCACGAGGAGGTCCCGCTGTCCGAGGGCGACATATACGACCACACTGTGGAGTGCTGGCTGCACGGGTCCTGCTTCGACCTGCGTACCGGGAAGCCCACTGGCCCGCCAGCGACCAAGCCGGTGCCCACCTACCCGGTGCAGACCGAAGGCGACGACGTCTACGTCGCGCTGCCGAATCAGGAGAGATGATGGCTCAGCCAACACTGGAAATAAAAGACCTCCACGTCAGCGTGGCCGAGGCCTCCGGTGCCGCCCGGGAGATCCTGCGCGGCGTCGACCTGACCGTCTCGGCCGGCGAGACGCACGCGATCATGGGGCCGAACGGCTCCGGCAAGTCCACCCTGGCCTATGCCATCGCCGGCCATCCCAAGTACCTGGTTACCCAGGGCTCGGTCACGCTGGACGGCGAGGACGTGCTGAAAATGAGCGTGGACGCGCGGGCCCGGGCCGGGCTGTTCCTGGCCATGCAGTACCCGGTGGAGGTGCCCGGCGTCTCGGTGTCGAACTTCCTGCGCACCGCGGTCACCGCGGTCCGCGGCGAGGCGCCCAAGCTGCGCACGTTCGTCAAGGAACTGCGCTCCAGCATGGACGCGCTGTCGATCGACCCCGCGTTCGCCGAGCGGAACCTGAACGAGGGCTTCTCCGGCGGCGAGAAGAAGCGGCACGAGATCCTGCAGATGGAGCTGCTGAACCCGAAGATCGCGATCCTGGACGAGACCGACTCCGGCCTCGACATCGACGCGCTGAAGGTCGTCTCGGAAGGCATCAACCGGTTCCGCCAGGAACCCGGCCATGGTGTCCTGCTGATCACGCACTACACCCGGATTCTCCGGTACGTGCAGCCCGACTTCGTGCACGTGTTCATCGGTGGCCGGATCGTCAAGGAGGGCGGCGCGGAGCTGGCCGAGGAGCTGGAAGCCGAAGGCTACGAGAAGTTCCTGAATCCAGGCGAGGCAGCATGACGACCACACCCGCCCCGCTCCAGACCGCGGCCACCCGCCCGCTCGACGTCGCCGACATCCGGGCCGACTTCCCGATCCTCGGCCGCGCCGTGCGCGGCGGCCGGCCCCTGGTCTACCTCGACTCCGGGGCCACCTCGCACAAGCCGCGCCAGGTGCTCGACGCGGAACGCGACTTCTACACCATCCACAACTCGGCGGCGCATCGCGGGGCGCACCTGCTCGGCGAGGAAGCCACCGACGCCTACGAGGCCGCCCGGTCACGGGTCGCCGCCTTCATCGGCGCGCAGCCGGGCGAGATCGTGTTCACCAAGAGCGCGACCGAGGCGCTGAACCTGGTCGCCTACGCGATGAGCAACGCGGCCACGGCCGGCCCGCAGGCCGAGCGGTTCCGGGTCGGCCCCGGTGACGAGGTGCTGGTCACCGAGATGGAGCATCACGCCAACCTGGTTCCCTGGCAGCAGCTATGCCAGCGCACCGGCGCTACGCTGCGCTGGTTCGGCGTCACCCCGGAGGGCCGCCTGGACCTGTCCAGCGCCGGCACGCTGATCAGCGACCGGACCAAGGTCGTGGCGGTCACGCATCAGTCCAACGTGACCGGAACGGTCCCGCCGGTCGCCGAGATAGCCGCGCTGGCGCACGCCCGCGGCGCGGTGGTCGTGGCCGACGGCGCCCAGTCGGTGCCGCACCGGCCGGTGAACGTGGCCACGCTCGGCGCCGACTTCCTGGCCTTCTCCGCGCACAAGATGCTCGGGCCGTCCGGGATCGGCGTGCTGTGGGGGCGGCGCGAGCTGCTCGAGGCCATGCCGCCGTTCATCACCGGCGGGTCGATGATCGAGGTCGTCCGGATGGAAGGCTCCACCTTCCTGCCGCCGCCCCAGCGGTTCGAGGCGGGGGTGCCCGCGGCGGCCCAGGCCGTCGGCCTGGCCGCGGCCTGCGGCTACCTCGACGCGCTCGGCATGGAGAACGTGGCCGCGCACGAGGAGGCGCTGACCGCTCACGCGCTCGAGGCGCTCGGTGCCATCGGCGGCGTGCGCGTGCTCGGCCCGCTCACGACCGACGACCGCGGCGGCGCGATCTCATTCGAGATCGAGAACGTGCACCCGCACGATGTCGGCCAGCTGCTCGACGAGCTCGGCATCGCCGTGCGAGCCGACCATCACTGCGCCTGGCCGCTGCACCGGGCGCTCGGGGTGCAGGCCAGCACCCGGGCCACCTTCTACGTCTACAACACCCACGCCGAGGTCGACGCGCTGGCCGAGGGAGTGCGCCAGACGCAGCGGTTTTTCGCGGCGGCATGATGAACGCGGCAGCGCAGATTTGGGCGGGAATATACCGTTCAGGTAACTGGGTTAAGGCGGCATTATGGAAGTCGAGTCCATGTACCGGGAAATCATCCTGGACCACTACCGCCACCCGCACAATCGGGGCCTGCGGGAGCCTTACGACGCCGAGGTGCACCACGTCAACCCGCTCTGCGGTGACGAAGTCACGCTGCGGGTGGCGGTCAAGGACGCTGGCGGTGAGCCGGCCATCGCCGACGTGTCCTACGACTCGCTCGGCTGCTCGATCAGCCAGGCCAGCGCGTCGGTGATGACCGAGGCGCTGATCGGCAAGACCGTGCGCGAGGCCATGGGAATCAGCGGGGCGTTCCTCGAGCTGATGCAGTCCCGTGGCGCGGCCGAGCCCGACGAGGACCTGCTCGGCGACGCGGTAGCGTTCGAGGGCGTGTCCAAGTACCCAGCGCGGATCAAGTGCGCCCTGCTCGGCTGGATGGCCTGGAAGGACGCGATCACTCAGGCCCTGGACGGGTCAGCGGCCAGTCAGGGTGCCACGCAACCAGGCGGGGAGCAGACATGACCACCGAAAACCCGGGCGGGCTGGCCGACCAGCTCACGCCGGACAACGAGGACGTGCTTGAGGCACTCCGGGACGTCGTTGACCCCGAACTCGGCGTGAACGTGGTCGACCTCGGCCTGGTCTACGGCGTGACCGTCGCCGATGACCGGGTCGCCACCATCGACATGACGCTCACCAGCGCCGCGTGCCCGCTCACCGACGTGATCGAGGACCAGGCGCGCTCCGCGCTCGACGGCCTGGTC
>Ga0335075_10010194_pt1 | contig 14276 bp, 14 predicted proteins | sample Lox_Sample_24_FD_206723 | JGI IMG/M metagenome (GOLD analysis project Ga0335075, IMG submission 206723) | Soil microbial communities from Loxahatchee National Wildlife Refuge, Florida, United States - Lox_Sample_2.4 | ecosystem: Environmental > Terrestrial > Soil > Wetlands | place: USA...
CCGGCAGTTCCACCGTCAACTGGTACCGGCCGATGCCAACCAGGCTTGGGAGGCGCAGGTAATACCAGCCCAGTGCAACCAGCGCAGCCACGGTCAGCGCGGCGAACACCGCCAACTGAGCGCGGATGAAGCGAGTCAGCATCTATTCGCCCCGCTCGATTGGCGCGTCGGCCGGATTCGGTGTGAACCGGATGTCGGGGACCATTGTCGCGGGGTCGCGGCCCCACGACTGTTCGAGTGCACGTAAGGCTCCGGAAAACCCGGTCCCGGTAAAGATCGCGTTGTCGACGGTGCTCAGCGTCAGGTCCAAAGCGCCCGAAATGTTGATGTAGTCGCCGCGCACGATCTTCGGCACGCTGTCGATGCTGAACGGTGGTGACAGCAGAAGCGTCAGGGCATCGACCAAATATGGTCCGGCACGGCCGAGTTGCTTGAGCGGGCGCTGCAACTCCTGCAGATCCTGGTGGAGATTGTTCTGCGATGCCGACAACGTCTGGTCGGTCACCTTGCTGATCCGCCCCACCGCGTCGACTGCGTTCGCGAAGAGGTCATGTTGTTGTGCGAAATGTTGTACCAGCGGCGGGAATTCGGTCAGCACCTGGTCCAGAGTGTCGGCGCGTGTGCCCACATACGACAACAGCCGGTCGGTGGAATCGATGGCGTGGATAATGTCGTCGGACTGCCGGTTCAGCTCGCCGGCGAAGATGCTCAGCTTGCCGAGAAAATCCCGGATCTGCTCAGCGCGTCCGGTGAGAATGTCATAGACCTCGTTTTGGATCACCTCGAGATTCGGAATGCCGCCGCCGCGCAGCACCATAGCCAGACTGGCCAACGTTTGTTCGGTGGAGGGATACGCTGACGAACTCCTCACCGGGATGATGTCGCCGGCCTTCAGCGGCTCCGGCGACGGGTTCGGCGGTGCCGCGAGTTCCACGTGCTGCGATCCCAGCAGGCTGGTCTGGCCGATCTTGGCCGTCGCGTTCTTCGGAAGCCGGACCCCCCTCTCCAGGTCGACGGTCAGGGTGGCGACCCAGTTTTTCAACGTGATCGCGCGCACGGTACCGACAAAAACGTCGGCCACCAGCACCCGACTATTTCCGTTGAGCGCCAGAGTATTTGGCATCTGCACATAGATCCGGTAGGACCCGGCGCCGCTGCCCGGGCCACCGGGCAGCGGTACGTTGGCGATACCGCGCCAATTGCCGCAGGACGTCAGCATCACCACGACCGTCAGCAACGCCAATGCCTGCCAGGTCCTGCGGCGAATCAGCCGCACCGCCCACCTCATTGCCCCGGTCCTGTCGGTGCCGGTGGTACCGCCGTCGGCGAGGGCAGGGGTTGCGGGTACCACGGCGGTGGCAGCGGGTTGTTCTCGTTGTAGGCGTTCGGCGGTCCGGTCATGTTCTGCGCTGGCGGTGGCGGCGGGATGTTCGGACCGCCCATCAGCTCGGCCAACGACGCCGGCGTCAACAGCTGCGCCGTGGCGGGCTGAACCTGTACCCCCTGCATCCCGGGCGCGACGATCCAGCCCGGTTCGGAGTTGCGGTGCGACCACGGTGTGTCCGGCGAGAAGATCCCGGGGACGGTGGTGTCCTTGTAGCCGGGCGGTGGCTGCAGCCGCGGCTCGGAGTAGGCGACGTTCTTGGGCAACGCGTCGGCGGTGCTGAGCACGTTCATCCCGAACGGCAGATAGTTGAACTTGATCGCATCCAGGACCGGCGCCAGATACTGCGCACACAGTTCCGCCGAGTCTTGATAGCCGAGTCGGCTGCCGGCCTGAATTGCGCTGCAAATGAACTGTAATGGGTTGGCGAAGTTGACAATCGCGGCTGTGCCGGTCAGCCCGCCATGCGACGGTTCGTAGATCGCGAGCACGTTGGCGGCCATGTTCGGCAGAATGTGAAGCGCAGTCTCCAAACCGTCTCGTCCAGTCGGTTGCACAATCGAGGTCGTCGCTTCGGCCAGGTTGTTGACGTCGTGCACTAACGCATCTCGGTTTTCGGTCAAGAAGGTGCGGGCAGTGGAGAGCAGATCGTCGGTCTGTTGGATGGCGTTGGCGGCCGACCGATCAGAGCTGTTGAGGTTGTCGGTGAAGTGAGCCAAGTCGGTGTTCAGTGCAACGAACTGCTGGTCGTCTTGGTGCAATGCATTGACGAACAACGCGAGACTGTGCAGCACGGCGAAAAAATCGCCGCGACCTTGGTCCAGGGTGGTCAGTGCGTTCGACAGGCTGTCCAGCGTGGTGTTGATTTGCTTGCCCTTCCCGGCCAGCCCGTCGGCGAAGGATTCCACGATGTCGCCGAAGGGCCCCTTGGGCTGTTCCTTGGTCGGGCCGAGCTTGGAGATGATGTTGGTGATGTCGTTGCGCAAGTCATCCCACTCCACCGGTACCTGGGTTCGCTCTTCGGGGATCACCGCGTTATCGGGCAGGGTCGGCCCGCCCTTGTACGGCGGCTCCAACTGGATGCTCCGCGAGGCCACCAGTGTCGGGTTGAGGATCACGGCGGACGCGTCCGCGGGGACCTTGTATTTGTTGTTGTAGTGGAAGGTCACCCTCATCTTGTCGCCGGTGGGTTCGATCGTGTCGATCGCGCCGACGCGCACGCCCATGATCTGGACCTTGTCCCCCGCATAGAGCGCGTTGGCCGCCGGGAAGTAGGCGATGACGGTGTTGTTGGTCAGCTTATGATAAAGCTGCCAGCCCACGAAAGCAGCGACGAGACCGCCTGCGACAACGAGTGATCCGATGATCACCGCGGCCCGCGACAGCTGCGGCAGCCGCAGCTTGTGGATATCGAAGATCGTGCTCACTGGCTGCTACCCCCGGTCCCGTCGGGCGTGATGAACGGGGCCGGCAGCTGCGGGCCGGGTCCCGATGGAGCCGGGGGCCCGGGTGGCAGCCCCGGCGCGAACGTCGACGGCGGCGGAGTGGGACCCGCCGGTTGCAGCCCCTCCCTGCGAGCCCCAGGTGGCGCGTTAGGCGGCAGTGGCACAGGCGTACCCGGCACGTCGGGCGCCGGCACCCCGGGGCGTCCGGCGTCTGGGACCCCCGGCGTCGGGGGCAGCCCATTCGGATTCGGTGGCGACGAGAGCACGTCGGGCAAGGCCGGGTATGGCCCATTGGGCCCGAAGGGCCCTTGCGCTTGATCGACGCCCGCGCAGGGCATCGGGTTGCCCGGCCGCGGCGGCAGTTCCGGCGGCGGGGCATACGAGCACGGGGAGCCCGGCGCCACGGCGGGTCCCGGATGATCCGGGGTGCCCTCCAGCACCGGCGGCGCCGGCGGCGGTGCACCGTTGGGGAACCGTGTGCCATTCGGGTCGGGCCACCGGAACGCCGGCAATCCCGCGCTGCGCCAAAAGTTTTCCGGGTCGACACCGCGCTTCTTGAACGCGGCGTCCACCCACGGCTGCAAGATCTGATACGGCAGCAGGTTGGCCACCATCACCTTGAAATACGGTCCGGAACCGACCGCCTCGCTCAGCGCCGCCGTGTAGTTGCGCAGCGTGTTCAGCACGGCGACAAGGTCATTTTTGTGGGCGACGAGAACGTCGGTGACCGTGCGGAGTTGCTCCAACAGATGGTGCAGGTTGGGGTTGTCGTTGATCAGCCCCCGCACCTGGGTGGAGAACGCCGAAACGTTCGCCAACAACGCCTCAATCGCCCGTCCACGTTGGTTGAACGCGGCCAGTAATTCTTCAGCGTTCACCAGCAACGCGTTGATCTGCTTACTGCGATCACCGAGGACGCTGGCCACCTTCCTGGCCTCGGTGAGCAAGTGTCTGAGCTGGGTGTCGCGTTTGCCGAGGGTGTCGGAGAACTTGGCCACCCCGTCCAGGGCGGCGCTGAGATGCGGATAGGTCCGATCTATGGTGTGCGACAACACGTTCAGTGATTTCTTGACGGTGTCGATGTTCCAGCCGGCAGCGGCCTTGGTGACGTCGAAGAACGCGTCGTAAATCTGGTAGGGAGTCGTGCTTTGACCCAGCGGCAGCACGCCGTTGGGCCGCAATGTCTGGGTACCCCGCGGCTCGATCTCGAGCACCTTCTTACCCAGGATGGTGTCGGTTTTGATGGCCAGCCGGCTTTCGGTGCCGATGGTGTGGGTCCCTGTCGAGAATTTCATCACGACGTGGTCGCCGTCGATCTTGACATCCTGCACCGTGCCGACGTCCATGCCGACGATGCGAACCTTGTCGTTTTTGCTCAATCCGCCCGATTCGCTGAACTGCCCGTAATAGCTCGCCGTTGCGAACAGCATCGGTAGACTGCTAAAGCTTTGGCCCACACCAATAACGAGCACTACCACCGCGATGGCCAAGGCTCCGATCCGAACCCGGTTGGCAGGTTCCAGCGTTCTCATTGCAGCAAGCACCTGCCCGTCGGCTGCTGGAAGAGCTTGACCGAGCGAACCGGGCCGCCCGGCTGGAGTCCGTTGATCTTGATCGACAGGTCGCAGAGGTAGAAGTTGAAAAAGTCGCCGTAGATGCCGCTGGCGCGTCCGATGATGTTGAACGCCTTTGGCAGCTTCCCCAGCAAGTCGCCGACCCTGTCGTGTTGGTCGACGAGGGGCGCCGCGACGGTTTCCAAGCGGCTCACGGTGTCATGCACTAGGGCCCGGTTATCGGCCAACAGATCAGCCACCGTGGCGGCGGCATTGCTGATGTGAGCGGTGCCGGCGGCGAGCGGGTCAGCCCGATTCTTCAAACCGGTGACGAGCAGTTCGAGGTTGTTGATCGTCTCGTCGAACTGTTTTCGATGCTTGACCGTTGTGTCCAACACAGTGTTCAGGTTCGCGATCACCTCACCGATCGCCTGGTCACTTTCGGCCAGACGTGAAGTCAGTTGCGCGGTCTGGTCGAGGATGTCGTTGATGGTGCCGCCCTCGCCCTGGAAGACGGTGATGATCGACGAGGCGATGGTGTTCACCTTCTGCGGATCGAGGGCTCGAAACAGCGGCTTGAAACCACCAATGAGCGCGTCGAGATCCAGGGCCGGCTGTGTCCGTGAGAGTGGAATGAATCCGCCTGGCGGCAGCACCCGCTCGGCGCCTTCGCCCGTCCCGCGCGCAACCTCCAGATAGCGGTTACCGATCAAGTCCTGATAGCGAATTTGGGCGGTCGTCGACTGATACAGCTGCACCGAGCGGTCAACGTCGAAGTCGACGCGTATCAGCTTGTCCCCCTCGACCAGCTCTACCTTCTTGACCTTGCCCACCTCAACGCCCGAGGCGCGGACGAACTGACCGGCGCGTAATCCGCTGGCGTTGCTGAACTCCGCGGAATAACTGTTGGTGCGGTCGAAGCGCACCTGTCCGAAAACCACCACAATGATCGCGGTGAACAACAACTGCACGGACACGATCGCAGCGAGTCGCAGAGCCGTTCCGGTGATTCTCATGGGTTGATCGTGTTCTCCCCGTACTGGCGCCCCCATACGTATTCGCTCGCGAGAGGCTGGCCGAGCTCGAAGTGGTTGTAGGGCGCGATGCTGTTGCCGGAGTCCATCACCAGATATGGCGCGGGCCACAGATCACGGGTGATCGGCTGCCAGCAGCCCGGCGCGCCCCCTGGTCCGCCCCTGGCGTTTGTCCGCGGCAGATTGTCCGGATAGACGTACGGATTCTCCGAACCCGCGATCGCCACACCAAGTTGTGCGGCGTAGTGGTTGCCGCTTTCTAACATCGCGATTTTCGGGGCGACATCGGCGAAGTTGCGGAGGGTGCAGAACACCTCGGGGCTGTAGGTGTCGAGCAGGTGGGCGGTCGGCAAGAGGTCGGCCAGGAGGCGTTCTAAATAGGGCCGACTCCGCGTGAAGATGTCTGCGCCGGTGTTCGCGAAGCCGATCGCCGCCAACAACGCCGCGTCCAGTTCGGCCCGATGCCGGTTAAGCGTGCGCGCAGTAATCACAGCGTTCTTCAAGGCATCGAACAGATCTGGCGCGGCGTTGACGTAAACCTCGCCAAGGGCCGCAATCTGTTGGATGTCGTGGCGGATCTTCGGCATCCGCGGGTTCAGATCGTCGAGAATCTTGTTGCCGTTGACAATCGACTGGCCGAACTTATCGCCCAACCCAGTCAGCGCCTGCGCTGCCGCGCTCAGTGTGAGGTTCACCTTGACCGGGTCAACGCTCTCAGAAATCTCGGTGAGCGTCTCGAACACCGTGTTGAACTCCGTCGTCACCGACGTTGCATCAATCACATTTTTGGGCGTGATCCGTTGCAGAGAAGCGTCTTTCGGTGAAGTGAGCGAAACGTATTTATTACCGAACACTGTCGTCGCCTGGATCTTGGCGATCACATTGACCGGAATGAGATCGACATACTTCGGATCCACGTCAAGGATGAACCTGGCCGCCGGCTTGCCGGCATGCTCAACCTCGGAAATGCCGGCCACCCGACCAATGCTCACACCGTTATAGGTGACCTTCGATCCCGGATCCATCACCAACCCGGCGCGCTCGGCCAACATCGTCAGCCGGGTCTTGGGGGTGAAGTCACCTCGAAATTGCCCGTATATCAACGCAAGTATCAGTGCGCATGCCAGCAATAAACCGATGCCCGCCAGGGTGTCCGGCCATGTTCTGGACTTGCGTTCCTTCTTCTTTTTCACGGGAATTGTCATGGCCCGCTACACCGTGAGGTTGAAATTCGGATCGACGCCGTAGAGTGCCAGCGAGGTCAACAGGACAACGATCACGGTTGACACCAGCGAGAAGCGCATCGATCGGCCGACGGCTTCTCCTACGCCGACCGGGCCACCACTGGCGTTATATCCGTAGTAGCAATGGGTGATCATCACAATCACCGCCATCACGATGACTTCGGCGCCCGACCAGAACACATCCTCGGTGCGCAGGAATGTTCGGAAGTAGTGCTCGTAGGTGCCCACCGACTGGCCGTAAAAGAACGTGGTGACAACCTGTCCCGACAAGAAGGACATCACGAGCGCCATCGCGTATAGCGGGACGACGACCACCAATCCCGCCATCAGCCGAGTTGACACCAGGAACGCGACCGACTTGATGCCCATCACCTCGAGCGCATCGATCTCCTCGCTGATCCGCATAGCGCCGAGCTCGGCGGTCGCGCCGGCACCGACTGTGGCCGCCAGCGCGACGCCGGTCACCACGGCCGTAACCACACGTACGTTGGCCAACGCGGCGAAGAATCCGGTGAACGCCTCGACGCCGATGTTGCCCAGCGACGCGAAGCCCTGGATGGCGATCAGCGAGCCGCCGGATAGCGTCACGAAACCGACGATCGCGGCGGTACCGCCGACGACGGCCATCGCGCCGGTGCCCATCCCGATCTGGGCGATCAGCCGTAACGTCTCCCGGCGATAGTGGCGCAGCGCCCAGCCGATCGACCAGCCACCGGTGATGGCGAACCTGGTGAGGTGTCCGGCCTTGTTGAGCCCCCGCACCGCGCCGCCGACGTAATGGTTGAAATTCGCGACGGTGCGTGGGTAGCGGGCACGTAGCACCGCGACCGTCGAGGCGTCGGCCATCTCAGCGTCCCGTCCCGAACCGCACGCCGATGGTGGTCAGCACCACGTTGACCGCAAACAGCGCGAGCACACACAACACCAGCGTCTCGTTGACAGCGACGCCTACCCCTTTGGGACCGCCTTTTGTTGTCAGCCCGCGGTAGCAGCCCACCAGGCCTGCGATCGTCCCGAACACCGCAGCCTTGATCGTCGCAATGACCACCTCGGGCAGACCGGTGACCAGGGTCAGCGTCGCGAGATAGGCGCCACCCGAGACGTTCTGAAGATGTACACCGAACAAGAACCCGCCCACCAACCCGATGGTGATGACGGTCCCGTTGAGCAGCGTGGCCACGACCGTCGCCGCCACCACCCGCGGCACCACCAGCCGGTGGATGGGATCGATCCCGAGCACCTCCATGGCGTCGATCTCCTCGCGGATGGTGCGCGCGCCCAGGTCCGCGCAGATGGCGGTGGACCCGGCGCCGGCCACCACCAACACGGTGGTCAGCGGACCCAGTTGGGTGACCGCACCCAGCGCCGCGCCGGCGCCGGAGATGTCGGCGGCGCCGAACGCGGCCAGCAGGGTATTGAGCGTGAAGACGATCAGCACGGTCAGCGGTATCGAGACAGCGATGGTGGGCAACAGCGCGACTCTGGTGATGAACCAGCACTGGAAGATGCACTCGCGCCAGTGAAACGGCGCCCGGAACAACGCTTTTGCGGCCAGCACGCACATATGCGCAAAGCCGCCGATCGTGGCCAGCGGGGGCTCGAGTTGGTCACGCACGTAGCCGGTGAGGCGAGCCTGGGTCGCTGTCGTCACGGCTGCCTCGCCACAGGGTTACGTGGTTCAGTGCGGGAACACCACACATTCACCATGCGTCACACTATGTAACAAAAAACACTTTAGCTACATAAGACACGCTGAGAGTCGGGCTTTGGGAAGTTAAGCGCGATTCCGACTTACTCGGAGGGTGCGGCCTTGCTGTTTTGCCTTGCGTCTTTCAGGTTGGCCCAGAACCGTGCGGCCTCCCGGATGGACTCCTCGACCGGCCTTGGCTCCCAACCCAGTTCGCGGCCGGCCTTGCCGTGATCGACGGGGGCTTCGGCCCGCATCATTCGCACCGACGCCAGGCTGAGTTCGGCATCTTTACCCGTCAACCGGGCTCTCAGGCTGCCCAGCGCACCCAGCCCGTAGAGCGCCGGCACCGAGATAGAGCGCCGCGGCGGCCGCACACCGGCCTCGTCGGCCGCTATCTTGACGACCTCCTTGAGCGCGATCATCCGTTCGGAAATGACGTACCGCTCGCCGTTGCGGCCGCGTTCGGCGGCCAGCAGCAGAGCCCTCGCCGCGTCGTCGACCCCGACGACCTCCAGCTGGATGCCGTTCATCAGAAACGGCAGCTTGCCGAAGACCGCGCCGGCGATGAACGCGCCGTGTGGCGTGCGACCCCAGTCGCCGCTGCCGTAGGTCGTAGAGACGCACATGGCGACGGCCGGCAGACCTTTCTCCGACGCGTATCGGAGCACCAGGTCCTCGGCCTGGACCCTTGACGCGACATACGGGGTGAGCCGACGGCGGTCGAGCTGGTCGTCTTCGGTTGCCACATGTCCGTGCCGGCGGGCCATCGTCGCATAGGTACTGGTGAACACGAACCGATGCAGCTTTGCGGCGATCGGGTTTTCGACGGCGACGTCGAGGACGTTGCGCAGTCCCTCGACGTTGGTGCGAAACAGCGGTGACGGGTCTTGCAGCCACGCCCGGGTGTCGACCACGCAGTAGTACACCTCGTCACAACCGTCCATCGCCTCGCGCACGATGGTGGTGTCGAAGACGTCACCGTGGAATCGGGTGACCTCGAGATCGTCGATGCTGCGCGTGTTGGCGCCTCCGCGGACCATGGCACGCACGTCGGCCCCGGCGGCGACCAGCTGGCGGGTGACATGCGAGCCCAGGAACCCGTTGGCGCCGATGACCAGCTTCAGTGCCGTACTCATGCGCGGCTCATTCCTGGCCTCCGTACTGGCGCAACCAGCGGGCCGCGTCATCGTCGAGCGTGCCCAGCGCCTCGGCTTTCTTGCACCACTTGATCGCCGCGCGCAGAAAGCGCAGCGGGTTGTAGATGTCTTCTTGTTTGCACCACTGGCCGTCACCGGCGTAGGTGATGATCGAGATGTTCGTCGCGCTGATGATGGTCCCGTCACCGGGGTCGCGCATCGGGTTGTCGAGTTCGCAGATGATGCGCCCGGTCGGCTCGTCAATGACCGACCACAGCGACGGGAAGGCCGTCATGTGGCTGCCGGGGAAGGTCGTCATCGTCTCGCGGATCCAGGTGAGCACCTGATCACGGCCCTTCATGGTGCCCGCGGCGTGCTCGATGTAGTCGACGTCGGGGGTGTACTGCTGCACCCAGGCATCCCAGTTCCTGGTCTCGGCGGCGCGGGCCACCGTCTGCTCGAAGCCCTCGAACGCCGCGGCTAGCTCGTCGCGGCTAAACACCTGCTTCACGCAAGAAACTAGAACACGTTCTATCGTGGTTTGTCGAGTAAGTGGATAATCGATCAGATGACGGACTACGACAAAGCGATACTGGCCGGCGGCTGCTTTTGGGGCATGCAGGACCTGATCCGCAAGCAGCCCGGCGTGGTTTCGACCAGGGTCGGCTATACCGGCGGTGAGGTTCCCAATGCGACCTATCGCAACCACGGCACGCACGCCGAAGCCATCGAGATCATCTACGACCCGGCACGCACCGACTTCCGATCACTGCTGGAATTCTTTTTCCAGGTTCATGATCCGACCACGAAGAACCGGCAGGGCAACGACGTCGGGACGAGCTACCGCTCCGCGATCTTCTACCTCGACGAGGAGCAGAAGCGCGTTGCGTTGGACACCATCGCCGACGTCGAGGCGTCCGGCCTGTGGCCCGGCAAGGTGGTGACCGAAGTCAGCCCCGCCGGCGCTTTTTGGGAAGCCGAGCCCGAGCACCAGGACTACCTGGAGCACTACCCCAACGGGTACACCTGCCACTTCGTCAGGCCGGACTGGAAGCTGCCGCGACGGGCAGCGGCCGACCGCTAGTCCTCAGCGCGAGATAGAAGCTACGGCTGCGGTTTTCGCGAGACCACAGCCGTCACGTCTGTTTCGCGCGTGGTACGAACTCAGCGCCCGTGCGCGCGTAGCTGATACAGCCCCCGGGTGGTGGCGACGGTCTGACCGTCGGCGTCGGTCACCACAGCCTCCAGGGTGAAATCGGCTTTGCCCCGCTCGGCGGCTTCGGTTTCGACCCGCGCGATCGTTTCCTCGTCGAGGCTGGCTTGGGCACGCACATCGGATTTGGCCATCGCGACGAACTGGATGTCGAGGTTTTTGACCAGCGGGAAGTATTTGGCGGTGTCGAACGTGATCAGCGGAATGATCCCGCCCAGGACCTCGGCCACGGTGAACAGCACGCCGGCATAGATGACACCGAAGTGGTTGCCATTGCCTTCGGCCGGAACGGTGGTGGCGGCAAAACCCGGCCGAGCCTCGACGACCTTCACGCCCATTTTGTGCGCAATCGGGATGGTCGATCTCATGGCGCCGTTCATCATGTCCACGAGCTGGTTGGCCGCACCGTCGTTGGCAGTCATGACCGCCGATCTTAACGCCGATGAACCACGATCTTCCCGCCGTCCTTCGGGGTGAAGGCAACTCCGCGGAAATGCCACTTCTCCCCTGGGCCAGTGGTGGTTTCGATAGTGAAGTGGCGCAGCACCGTTCGCAGCAACACATCCATCTCCAGATTGGCGAATACGGCACCCACGCAGCGCCGGGCGCCGCCTCCGAACGGGATCCATGCGAAAGTGGGCGGCTTGGCGCCGACGAAGCGCCGCGGATCGAAGCGGTCCGGGTCTGGAAATGCCTCCGCGCCGGCGTGCATGCGCGCAATGCTGACAACGATCGTGGACCCGCGCGGAATGACCCACTCGCCAAGCTCGAAGACCGGCGCATGGACGCGGCGACCGGCCATGTCGATGATCGTCTTGTTGCGCTGCACTTCAAGGATCGTCGCCTGACGGAACTCATTTTCGTCGGTGTCGGCCTCGGCGAGCAGCTCAGCGAGCACATCAGGGTGCCGGCTGAGCCGTTCGAATGCCCAGCCCAATGTGGCCGCGGTCGTTTCGTGCCCGGCAGCCAGCAGGGTCAGCAGTTCATCACCGATGTCCTTGCGGGACATGGCCGAACCGTCCTCGTAGCTGCTACGCAACATCAGTGCCAGCACATCGTTGCGATTCTCGAAGTTCGGGTCCGCACGCTCGTGTTCAATGAGCTTGTCGAGAAGGATTTCGTATTTGCGCCGCCACTCAGCCATCCGCCCCCACGGGGAGTAGCGGCCATAGGTCCGAGAAGGCTTCGGCAGCATTGCGAGCCGCGAGCCAAGCGTGATCCACGGCGGAAGGATCCGTCGCAGCTCGTCGAGCTCGGCGCCCTCGGCCCCGAAGACCGCACGCAGGATGACGTTGAGCGTGATCCGCATTGTCGACGGCAGGGTGGCGAACGGTTTGCCCTCCGGCCAGCCGGCGATCTCGCGCAGCGTTTCTTCTTCGATGATGTTCTCGTAGTTCTTGATGCTCTTGCCGTGGAAGGGCGGCGCCAGCAGCCGGCGCCGCTGCCGGTGATCGTCACCGTCGAGCGCAAACACCGAGCCCGATCCGAGCAGCCGACTCAGGTTGGGCTGGATGTTGCCGAGTACCTCCGGGCCGGCGGTAAACACCTGCTTGGCCAGCTGCGGGCTCGACACCACCACCATTGGGCCGAACACCGGGACGCTGAGCATGAAGACATCGCCGTAGCGCCGCGCCATTTGCGCCACAACCCGTCGTCGGGAAATCCAGAATGCAGCCCCCTGAACCGCCTTTGGAGCCCGGGACGCCGGGGGCAATCTGATGGCGGGCGGCGCCGGGGCCGCTTGCGTGTCGATGGTGCTCATCGCTGTGCACTCCCAACATCGTGGTGGTACTGCGCCGTACCACCGGCCTACTCCGGTACGGTACCCTTTGGTACCAGGCGCTGGCAAGGACTGGCTCCGGCTGGACCCATCAGGAGGCGACGTGGCGGCAACCGTTGCCGACGACGCGGCTTCGGCCAAGTCGGTCGATACCGACCCGTTCCGCCGCCGACTGCTCGAAGGCCTCGCGGCCTCGATTGGCGAGCAGGGTTACCGCGCCACCACCGTCGCCGACATCGTCCGTCACGCGCGCACGTCGAAGCGCACGTTCTACAGCCAGTTCCCCAGTAAGGAGCAATGTTTTCTCGAACTGCTACATGCCGATGTCGAAAACCTGGCGAAAGAGATTCGCGACGCGGTCGATCCGGACGCGGACTGGCAGGCCCAGATTCATCAGGCCGTGGAAGCCTATGTCGGCCACATCGAAGCCCGCCCGGCAATCACGTTGAGCTGGATCCGCGAGCTGCCGTCGCTTGACCCCGCCGCGCGGCCGTTCCAGCGTCGCGGCATGCAGCTGTTGACGAGTTTGCTGATCGACCTCAGCGGCAACCCGGGGGTCAAACAGGCCGGCCTGCCGCCATTGACCCGGCCGCTGGCGGTGATCTTGGTGGGTGGCCTGCGTGAACTGACGGCTCTTGCCGTCGAAGACGGGCACACCATGCGCGAGATCGTCGAGCCCGCAGTGCAAGCGTCCGTCGCGATGCTCGGGTATCGCCGCTAGCTCTTGAGGAAGGCGCGCAGCCGGTCCAGCACTAGATCCGGCCGCTGCTCGACGATCCAGTGGCCGACGCCGTCGACCAGCTCGACCTCGAAATCGCTGATGTGCTGGGCATATCCGTCGAGCAGATCCGGTGTGAGCACCGGATCTCGGGTGCCGCTGAGCCAGCGAACCGGGACATCGACTGAAACGCCGTCGAATTCGCCTCGCAGCCAGCGCAGCATCTCCGTGCTCTGAAAGGTCCGATACCAACGCGAACCGGCTACCGCGTGCCCGGGCTGACGCATGCACTCGACATACATCCGAACGTCCTCCTCGGGCACGCTGAACCCGCCGCCAACCCAGCCCGCCAACATCCTGAAGTAGCGGGCCTTCCGATCGCCGATCAGCCGCGGCCCGATCACCGGCAGCAACATCGGGACCTGGTACCAGAACCGCCAGACGTTGCGAATCATCGACAGATCGCGTTTCACGTAGGGCGCCGCGGTATTGAGTCCGAAGAACCCGGTCACCTTGGCGGGGTGACGCAGCATCATGATGAACGCGACCGGCCCACCCCAGTCGTGGGCCACCAGCTTCACCGGCCCGACGTCCAGCCGATCCAGCACGGCGGCCAGATCGTCGGCCATCTCGTTTTTCAGATAGCGCGAGCGCGGGGCCGAACTCCACCCCGCGCCGCGCAGGTCGGGACACAGCACCCGGTAGCCGTCGTCTGCCAACGGGCCGATCAGCTCGTGCCACTCCCACCAGTTCTCCGGGAAACCGTGCACCAGCATCACCGGCGGCCCGTCGGCGGGTCCGGCGTCGGCGACGTGAATCGTGACACCATCCCCCACATCGACAAACCTGTGCTCGACGCCATCGAGGGCGGGCAGACTAACCATGGGCTGAGAGCGTAGCCGTTCGTAGGCCTCGAGATTGCGCCTATGGTCGTGATTTCTGGAAAACCACGACCATGCAGGCGATTTCAACGCGGCGGCACTCAGGCAGCAGCCAGTTGCTTCGATTCGGCGCCGATGCTGCGACCCTTGGGTGGGAATGCCAGTTTGACGATCTTGCGCACGACGGTGCCGAACTGC